>JAALOO010000167.1_pt1 | contig 56681 bp, 38 predicted proteins | sample 7257641 | NCBI WGS metagenome assembly JAALOO01 (sample SAMN14085613, study PRJNA598686) | mite metagenome | biome: ENVO:01001000; feature: ENVO:01001002; material: ENVO:01001226; isolation source: single female mite from University of Michigan culture on fish food culture... ...
AGTTTGAGCTGTGCGAATGTCACAACTCGGCATGACATAACGCTTGCGTTTTACATGTTTATGTTTAAATCTAGGTTTAAGTTTAGGTTTAGGTCTAGGTCTAGGTTTAGGTCTAGGTCTAGGTTTAGGTCTAGGTCTAGGTTTAGGTCTAGGTTTAGCTTTAGGTTTAGATCTTGGTCTAAGTCTAAGTTTATGTTTAGGTTTAGGGGTAGGTTTGTTAGGTGATGTTACTCGCTCCAGTCAAAACTTTTACTTAAACCAAAGAATTAATATTTACAGTTAAAAACTTTGCTTTTGTTATGGTTTTAAAAACAGTTTTTAATTTTTTTCTATTCTAATTTCATTATTTGTATTTTTTTATTTGCAAATTCAAATAAAAAAACCTAACTTTAATTTAAGCAATAATAAAAATTGCATTTTTAAATCAGAGGTAACAAGTAAAAAACTACCATGAATGGAAAATTCAATTCAAAAAAATGCATTGTTTTAAGAGTACACTGCATAAACTGAGTTTATGCTGGCCCTGCTAGTTAATATAAATTTGTCTACTTAATAAAGAGTTTTTATTGACAAAAATACTGTTTTTAAAACAGATAAATAATCAGAAAACCTATTTTTTAAGTTTGAACTGCTTGATAAAAGATAAAAATTGATATATTTAACATTTAGAGAACTTAGTTGATTAACAAAAGCAGTAACCAAACATTGCAAACTAAAAAAGTAAACAAAAATAGATTAAAACATTAAAAATACACCAAAAAGTTTTAAGGAAACAAAAACGCTTAATGAGTAAACAAGGAATGTGAAACTTTTTATTTTTGTTTGCAGTACAGCTTTCATATTTGCTGTGAACTATCTAATAATCAAATAGAAAAATAGATATTTAGCAGAAAAAAGTTTGCAAATGTTAGCAAAAAAGATAAAAAGTCTAAAGTTTGTTTGAACTGCAGATTAGAAACTAGTCTTTTTGGTTCATAATATCAGTTTGTCAATAATTTAGCAAATATTTTTGTTTATTTTTAACTAGAAAACTTTATATCACGAAGATACAAGAGAGGACGGGGGGGGGGATACTAAGGCAAAGGCGGAAAAACTGGGGCGGCAGTTGTAGCCAGTACAAAAACTACAACTTGACCTTGGCTGAACCTTCAAAAAGCCCCCCTTCCCTCTTTCCCCTGCTCTTTTCCCTCCTCCTCGAGCTGACAAAATTTCTGTTCAAGTCAGCACTTGGAGCATCACCAATGACTCCCTCTGTGTCTGTGTGTGATTTCGGTGGTGGTGGTCGTGGTGGTCGTGCTCAGTACTCTGAGAACTGTGCGCCCGCTCTCTTGCACTTCTCTTATGTACGACCAGTCAAACCTGATTAGGAACACCATCACCAAAGCCAATGTACAACTCCTCGGACAGTGCAACAAAAGAGTTGACTGAGATATTGAAACTGCAAAAAAAGGAAAAGTTATAAAGCTTTTTGAAATGTCAACTGTTTGAATTGTCAAATTTCAATGTGCCTGCGTGTTTAGACAGGCAATTGTTTAATCATCAAATCAGCGAAAGCAGCCAACAACGTCGTCACTTGACTTGACTCAGTTCGAACAGCACAGTGCCGCACAGAGCAGCGACGACAGTGCGCACACAAAAAAAAGGTTTCGGCAGCAGCTTTTTCTGCTGCGGCAAGCAAGCTGCATGGCATCTTTCGCGGCACTATCTCGGCTTCACCACTGTGTGTGTGTGCTGAGAGCGAGGGTGATTGGGCAAAAGGATTGTGCTCAGCAAGATCTCAATCAGAGGTGGTCACTTTCGATGACATAGGCTCAATTGAACATCATCATCCACATCGCCATCAGCAGCAGCAGCAACACTTGATCATCTTCCCTCTACAAACGATTTGCCGCTGCGCTGTCCCTTTCGTTTTAGCTGCTGCTGCTTGCGATGGTGGTGGAAATCGGTCGAATAAAAGTATTGGTAATTTCTGGTAGTGGTAATGCTGCTGCTGCTGATAAGGTCTTCTCACTTCAACGAAGTTGGACAGAGCGTCAGGAACACTAGCTCAGCACATTTTGCCACCGTTGCCGACCACTGCTGCCGAGCATCTGCTTATAAAAGGCAGCCCAGTGCGGTGGTCGGCCAGCCAGTGTGAAGCCTAGAGTGGTAGTCATCATCATCCCTGGGACCGTCACCACTAGCAGAACTTGGTGGGTCACTCCGTTCACTAGCAGCAGCAGCAGCTCATAATCTCAGCCCTTCCCCCACTTACCAGCACTACTCATCTCAGCACCCCCTGAAGAAGTCGTCCCCCAACGACCCGAACACCCCACGGCGGCACCATGAAGTCGTCCACCCTAGTCTCCCTTGTCGGGTGCCTGCTCCTCGTCTCCTCCGCCCACGCCTGGTTCGGGTAAATTGCCACTTTTTTTGTTGGAACAAGATTTTGATAAGTTTCATTTCAATAAACTTTCCATCTTTTTTTCCTTTTTTTCTTTTACAGAAGCAAGAAGGCCGCCTGCCCAATAGAGCCAAGCACCTGCTTCCACTGGAAGTCCTCCAGTGATGTTCGCAACCAGATCTGCCAGAAAAGCAACTGTGAGTAGTAGTAGTAGTAGTCTTTTGTGTGCCTCTTTCAAACTCCTAATTTCAAACTCCTTTTTCAAACTCATTCAGTTGTGGCAGAGGTTGAGATCAGCAAGGCCGAGTGCGGCACCATCAAGCTGAAGTCGGTCTTCAGCAGCGCCGGCCACGCCGAACAGACCGACGCCACCATTAAACTTTCAGTGGCCGTCAGGGCAGACTGCGACACAAAAAACCTTTTTAACAGCGACTCCGGCTCCTTCTGTGTCGTCGCCCATCCCTCGGTGATGGTCAGCGGCGGTGACGCCAGCCAGACCTTCATTCTCGACGACAGAGCCTCTCTCATCCCCGGTTTCTGCGACTTCTCTGTCTGCAGCGGCATCGGCAGTGGCAGCGGCTCCTTCCGCCAGGCTTCCAGCAGCGGTGGCGACAACTCCACCGACGACGCCGACTCAGAGACGACCACGCCCAAGCCTGATGAGCCGGAGAAGAAGAAGCGCAAGCAGCAGAAGAGCAGCATCGGCGGCATGGAGCGATCGGTGAACGTAAATAACATGTCAAGTGCTTGCCGTTTTTTCTTTCTTAAGAATCGCTTGCGAGAACTTTTGAGCAGAATTTAGCAAACAGTTAGAATAGGTTAGTTTGCAACCGTAGCAGATCTTAGCAGATCTTCTTGTACCCGAGAGTATCACCTTGCCATTTTTCGGTGTCTTCTCTAGATGCCGGCGCCTAAACCGCTGGTAATGCTGCCGCTGCCACCGCCTCCGCCGCCTTCCATTGCCCATCCGCCACCCCCACCACCGCCATTTAGTTTGATCTATTGGTGAAAACCCTTTTTGAATATCTTTAACGGTGTAATTTATAAAGTAAAAAGAGTGCGTTTGGAGAGAGGGAGAAAATCAATTTTTTAGGAAAGAAGGATAATCACAAAATAGAAACTTTTAATTTTTTTTGAATGTGTATTTTGATAAAATTAAGTCAAAAAGTGAAAATAAAATCCTCCCATTTTGTTCGCATACTCAAATGTTATTGAATCGAACATCGTTGGAAAGCTAAAAATGCCCTGATTACAAATATATAAATATCTAAGTGGAGCCCCAAACGGTTCCTGAGAAAACCGGGTCCAAACTGTACCTTTGACTCTGCTTCTACTGTCGCTGCTTACGCCACCTAACGGAGTGAAGCAGAGTTGCTGTTTCTAAACATCATGTTTTGGTCAACTTTGAACCAGATTTTCTCGGGAACCGTTCTGGGCTCCACTTAGATATTTATATATTTGTAATCAGGGAATTTTTAGCTTTCCAATGATGTGCGATTCAATAACATTTGAGTATGCAAACAAAATGGGAGGATTGCTTATGGAAAATTATTTTCATTTTTTAAAACTTAAACATAGTTTTTAACTACAATAAATCAATTAAAAATACTTTGATATTTTTTGTTATTTTGCTAAGGGGCGTAGAGTGACTTTGAGGAAACGCCTCTTACTGTAAAGCCAAAATACCAGAAATAAACATTTTACGATGCTAATTTTATTGCCCAAGTGATTTAATTGTTGCTCTAAGCATTTTGACATCTTATTTGTAAAAATTGGTTCACGCAAAAACAAAAAAAAATAATACAAAAAATTGAATTTTGTTAACTTTCAAATGAGATTTGAAAGCGTTAGGTTTGACGATTCTTGTCAAACAAAAAATTATTTTCTATGAAATTAGTCGTAGAATCTAAATATTAATTTTTATTTATTTTTTCAATATAAAATAAAAAATTTGAAACCAGCGTTTTCTGGCGGCTTGGGGTCAAACAGGCATTTTATACCCAAAGTTTTCAGAAAAATACGCAGAATGCAATAGTTTTTTATAGATTTGCTGAAAAACAATTTTAAAATTTTTAGATGGTGGCGCCCTCTATCGAAGGGCCTTCCCCAAATGCGCCGGTCTTAACAAGGCTACTGTAAAAATTTCAGCTCAATCCGTTAAGAGACAAAGGCTGGGCGCCCGTGCAAACACGCGACCCTGAAGGTGTTAAGTATTGCGGCCGTTATTGTATGGATGATGAGGATGGAGAGCAGCGCTCTTTTTCAGCTTTGTACTACAAAAATGCAGTCTTTCAGTTGCCACAAAGCAAAACTGAGTGGATTTTAGCTGATTTCAAAAACATGACAAAATAAATTTCCAAAAAAAAGTAGAATTTCAGACAACCGATGAAGACCGTTTACAAACATCAATGTCTGACAATAAGTAGTTGTCACAAAGGAATATACTTAATACTGGTGACGTATTCAATTTAATCAAAATTCAGAAACGTTACTACACTTAATGGAAACAAAAAAACAGCTCAACTACGATGTGCCCAGTGAAACGGTGGTTGTTCAATCAATTGTGGAGTTTTTTACGGTGTTTTCTACCATAATTTTACTTTTTTTCGTTTGGTAAGAAATATCTGAGTTTTTGTTATGATAAATACCTTATTCAATATCTGGTTTCTCTCTTTTTTTATATCAGGGCATTTCTAAGCTGACCAAATAATACATCTGTTAGTTGGACGAGCTGAATATGTCCACCGACAACATGTAGTAGTTCAGATCGACCATGTCAGCAGTGGTGATTTTAAAAAAGTTGGCAATCAGTTGAGGGCATGACGGCCGATCTTTTTGAAAGTCATTCGTTGCAGGACGGTTGTCTTGGGCACTTCAGATTCAGCCAAGGTCAAGTTGTGGTTTTTGTACTGGCCACAACTGCCGCCCCAGTTTTTCCGCCTTTGCCTTGGTATCCCCCCCGTCCTCTCTTGTATCCTCGTGATATAAAGTTTTCTAGTTAAAAATAAACAAAAATATTTGCTAAATTATTGACAAACTGATATTATGAACCAAAAAGACTAGTTTCTAATCTGCAGTTCAAACAAACTTTAGACTTTTTATCTTTTTTGCTAACATTTGCAAACTTTTTTCTGCTAAATATCTATTTTTCTATTTGATTATTAGATAGTTCACAGCAAATATGAAAGCTGTACTGCAAACAAAAATAAAAAGTTTCACATTCCTTGTTTACTCATTAAGCGTTTTTGTCTCTTTAAAACTTTTTGGTGTATTTTTAATGTTTTAATCTATTTTTGTTTACTCTTTTAGTTTGCAATGTTTGGTTACTCCTTTTGTTAATCAACTAAGTAATCTAAATGTTAAATATATCTATTTTATCTTTTATCAAGCAGTTCAAACTTAAAAGTAAGTTTTTCTGATTATTTATCTGTTTTAAAAACAGTATTTTTGCCAATAAAAACTTTTTATTAAGTAGACAATTTTCTATAAATTTTTACTTTTAAAAATTTTAAACACTATCGACATTATCACATCATTTTTGACCTTTTCTGTGAGCCTCCAATACAGTCTTCAAGAAAGTGCTCCGAATCACGGTAAAAAATTTTTTTGAAAAACACAACTGTGCATAATTTTTGTAAGCAATAGTTAACGGGAACGTTTGCTGATACAGGTGCCAAGTTGTCCATAAAATGGCAAAAACACTTTTGTGTCTAGCCACTATTTTTGCTCTTTTTTTCTCAGCTACAACTGGTAAGTTTTTGAATTAAAATCAACAAAGTTTAATTTTTATTTTTTGCAGAAACTATTAAGCACAACTGTCAACTTGATGACGATGATCAAACTATAGAAGTTGAAGGACAAAGCAACAACCATGCTTTAGTTTTTGATGAGGCTTTTAATCAACAATATGAAGGCTTTTGCAACTGGAACATAATCAAGCCAACTAGCTTTTCGTACTTGAACCTAACCAGTGCCTCCATGTGGTCTTCCGACAGCATCGCAGTCACCGGCGTTCGTGATGGAAAAACCCTCACCCTTTTTCAACAGAAGGGAAAGCCTTCCCAAAAGAGCCATATTAGTCTGGCTGGGTACAGTTCTGTTCGAGTAAAGTTGACGCTTAAGCATTACGATGATTTGTATGGCGAGCGCTCTTTTTCAGCATTATACCACAAAAATACAGTCTTTCAGCTGCCACAAAGCAAAACCGAGTGGGCTTTGGCTGATTTAGAAAACATGCCAAAGTCAATATCCGAAGAAAATGTAGAGTTTCAGACTACCGATCAAGTGACCAGTGCTGACCAACTGCTCATGCTCAACTTTACTGCAGTGCCAATGAATGCCAACTCAAAGGTCATCGTGGATGGCGTCCAGCTGAACTCCACCTCGGCGAGAATGTTCCTGCAGTCACCCTCATTGCCCTTTATCACCATCACTCTGGAAATGCCACAGGTTGAGCCCATTGCCTTTCGCTATTGGTATGTCAGTAGGAAGTGCAGCCAAAAGGTGGTGCTCAAAGTTGACGAACCAGCGCGCACCATTCTTCACCTGAACGAAACCGAGCGAATGAAACTGTCCAACTCTCCCGTTCGCTGTGCCATGCACGTCACCACTGACGGGGGCAAACAGTTTGGAGTTCACTTGCCTAGCTCGTCGGCCATTTCTGATTCCGCTGACTCGGTGTACTTCTACGATGCAACTGGTCAGGTCGTGTTTGCGCAAAACAATTTGGAGGGAGCGACCAGTACTGCTGGAACGGCTGGAAACGTCCTCATTGGGACGAGCACTGCAGTGGTCATCTACGACTCGCCGTACATCATCTCCCCCAATGCTGACTACCGGGCGCCGCAAATTGAGGCTCTCTCAAAAGAAGGTATGCTTCTATTGATTAAATTTCAAATTAATGTTGTTTACTATTTGTCCTTTTTTCAGTGACCCAAAACAGTGTTAGCAAAAACTCCACGGTCAGGGTGAAATCACACAGTGAGTGGTGCAGCCCACAACAGTTTTCGACCAGCAATGGACAGCTGCTGTCGGTGAAGTTTGAGTTGCTTGCAGTCAATGATGATGCTGGTTACACCAGTGACTTTCGCACCTTTTTCGCCGTCTACCCCAACAACTCGGCCATTCGTCTGTCGAAAAGCATTGGCCAGGTGACCTTTCCATTGGGCACAGGCAACCAACAACTCCCAACGCGTAGTTCTTTGCTTAAGTTTACACCTTCACCAAACTTCAGCGATCACCTGCTACTGCTCAACTTTACTCAGGTGCCAGCCAATGCTAGCTCAAAGGTGACTGTTGATGGCGTCCTCCTGAACTCCACCTCCCCGACCATGTTCCTGCAGTCACCCTCATCACCCACCATTGCCATTAGTGTGGACATGCCCATTCAGACGGAGCCGATGACCTTTCGTTGGTGGCTGGTCAGGAAGTCGTGCAGTGAGAAGGTGGTGTTGAAGTATGGTGACCAGGGTAGACCGATCCGCCGTCCTACTGAGCAGCAGGAGCATAATCAAATCGGAACGCCCACTCTCTGTGCGATGCACTACAGCACCGAGGAGGGCTACCAGTTGGGAGTTCACTTGCCCGGCCCCATTGCACTGGCCCATTCATCTGATGCACTGTACTTCTACAGTGACCAGGGACGGGTCGTCCTGGAGTGGAACCATCTGGCGGGGCGGAACGGGTCTGGCGCCCAGAACAGTCTCATTAAAGCGAACACGGCGGTGGTCATCTACGAATCGGCTCACGTTGACAACCTGACAAACACCGACTTCCAGGCGCCGCAAATCAAAGCTATTCTGACGCAAGGTGTGTGGTGTTTAGTTTACATTAGCCATCATAAAAATCAACACTGAATACTATTTTTTCCTTTTACCAGTTACTCAAATCAACCTCAACAAGGACACCCCCGTGGAGGTGAAAATCCTGCCGAACGAGAGCACCATTCAGCTGCTCATTTCTAAGGAGGACTTTGCTGACAATATGGAACTGGCCTATCCATCGCTGGTCTCATTGCAAAAACTTGAAGCGTCCCCTCGTGTGCCAATTGCCACGCTTTTAGAGTATGTCAACCACCGGGTGATGCTTCGCAAAAGCGACCCAGTCAGGAAAACAAGGGAAATATTTTCAAAGTTTTTTCCACAGTAAAAAAGTAGCTTCAAACTATCAAAAAAAGGAAAAATTTGTAACATTCTTTATTTAAACAAACCTTGCACTGCTGTATTTTTACACTTTAATAATCCAGAATATTTGTACCAAATGTGTCGGTTTTACGATAAGATCAGAAAGAGGTTATTGATTAATAAAAACCAATTTTTTGTGAGATTCTTAAAACCCCTTGAAAGTTGATGACCTGAAAAACATTAGCCTTTTTTCTTTTGACAAAAAATAAAAATAATAGTTCACTGGCAGTTTAATAAAGAGGGAGAGAGAAAAAAAGCAGGCGAGGAACTTTGACATTTATTACGAACAGTGCTGGTGCAGGCCAATCTTTGCCAGAGAGAAAGAAGAGAAAGAGAGAAAGAGAGAGAGAAAGAGAGAAAGACAGAGCGCGGGCAAAATCAGTGAGACAGTGCCTCAACAAGTGGTGTGTGTGTGTGTGTGTGCCTACGTGACCAGACACTAGTACGCAACGGCGAGACTGCTGCCGCCACAGTGCGCACACAGTACACACAGGCTGCTGTTCTCCTCTGTTTACCACTGGTCGACACTGCACACACACACACACACACACACTTCACCGTCGTCGCTTGTTACCGGACTCATCTTTACACCCTGTTTTTTAAGATTGCCAAAGTAGTAAACGCCGATTGTAAGAAAAACTGTGCAGTGTTGACGTTTGAGAAAAGGTTTTAGCTGGAGCCCTTCACTCAAACTAGCCAGCAGCTGACAGCAGTTGACACCTGTACACCGGCAGCGGCAGCAACATCAACTTCAGTAGCAAAGGTATGTTGCCAGTACAGTTTGTTATCACCCCTTGTGATAACAAACACTGCTATTTGAGACAATACCGTTGACATTGACTACAACAGCCAGCAAAAGATGCTCATATGGGAAAGCTCCTAATTAGCAATAGTACCCTGCTAGTGGACAATCAGTGTAGCAGATTAGCAATCAAAACAAACACGACCTTTTTACACGTAGACTTCAACGTTTGCAATGACAATTTATTGAGCATAAAAACTTAAAAGAAAGAGCTGTTGCAGCTGATTGATTTGTTTCCTTTTTGCTAAAGTGAATCACAAGAGCAGTCGCATTTGTTTTTGTCTACTTAGAAAGCACTTTTTCCATGCAACAAGAGGTTTCGAGTTGAGTCTAACTCAGCCTCTGAAAAAAGCTTGCTCACTCTAGAAGGCACTCAAGAAGTTTTGTTCACACATTCAACTTCAATCTCAATTTTATATTCTAATCTTTCACTGCTTCAACTTTTCAGCAAACAATCTCGCATCTGAACATTTGCTCCAAAATGAACTCCACTTCGTCTTCTTTCCGCAAGTCATCAAGCTCTTGGGGCTCTTCCGAAAAAGCCTCATCAGCCAGCAGCAAAAACTCCCCTGGTTTGTTTGGCTCACCGAAGCCCTCCAGTGGCGCATTTGGTGGCAAAGCCAATAAATGCGACTGCTATGAAAACGGGAAGTGCTCAAAGAGCATCACCAAGCGTAAGTAGTTTTCCAATGTTTACGTCAATTCAATTTACTGACCAATTTTCTTTTAAAATCTAGAGCCATGTGATAAAAAGTACGACTGGTAATAGGAAGTGGAAGATAACAAACGGCATCTTCACTATGATGATTCATCTCAACTCATTCCTGTTTTATAATTCATCACACTAATTTTTTGTCAATCAAGCGTTATTATCAGTAGCTTACTTTACCAAACAACGCAACTTTGTATATTTTGTATAATATCAACATCAGTCCTATCTTTTTCTACATCAATAAAGTGATCTGAAACTCAAATTTTAGTTTTGTATAAATAGGAAACAACTACCTGTTTTGTTTATGCACATTAGTGTAACATACTGTAATTATGCACTTGTTGATAAAACTTCAGTCGTTCATGCTAAGAATGTAGTTGTAAATTTGACAACACACAGAAACTTGAACAGTATTCAAACACTTTGCACTTTACACTTAAAATCACTTTATTTTTGACAACACAATACATTTCGTACAGTTTGACAGCTATATCGCTTTGCTTGGATCATTGCACACGCCTAGCATTACAATTTGCTGAGCCTTACCACGTGTGACCAGTGCAAAGATAAATGGTCTGTCTGCATTAAAGTTCACCTGATCATGTAAAAACCAATTGATAGGTTTTACTGTACTTTTATCGACTCCTCTTTCCTGGACATCAATAGTCACCTTTTGAAGCAGCAAAACATTGTCATCCACCTGTTTTCCGTATTTTCCTTGACTCAGTTCAAAATGGCGCTTTAAAGCTAAAGCCTGCGTCGGTTTGGCTATATGTCGACTTGCTGTCAGCCGAAACTTAGGAAACGCTAACTGAACAATGATCCGAGTGCGCACCTTTTTGAAAATTCGCTTCAAACTTTCATAACTGAGCATGCTGTGAATGTACTGCTCCACTGAAACGCCCTTATCAGGAAGAAGCAGCATCAGTGCGAGGTTACTGTCTGGCGAGGCGTTGATTTGAACTATCTGTGCCTTTGTCAGCTCATCGTGGTAGTAGAGGTATGACTTGCTTCGAACGAGAAATGGCATTTTCAAGAGGCTGCCATCGCTGCGCTGAAACTGTCTGTGCTCAACTTCAAAAGACTTTGACCAGAGGCCGTCAAAGTGAACAGCCGACGATAGAATGGTAAACACCGATGAGTTGACCATCTTTGTGAACTCGGCACCTGATATCATTGCAGAGATGGTGGCAGGACGGGCGTCGGCGTTGATGATCGCCAGAGCCTGCAGGTTCGGTTTATCAAGCATGAAATTTAGCTCTTTTGCAGTGGCACCGTATTTCATCTTCAATTTAGTTTTCAATAGTGAACTGATGGGCTTGCTACAATGGATAAAAATTAGAAAGTTAGCATTGGTACATATTTTGTTTTCTTACCTTGGATGTGAGTAGTAAAAATTGGTGACACTTAGACTTCTGGCATTTTTTTCCCGGTTTTTTTCATTACCTCGACAGTAGTAGCTGATAATGTCGTTTGCATCCGATCGCCCACTGCATTTGGAGTCCATTAGCATCTGTGCCAGATCAACTCGCTCTCCAGTGTCCTTACCGGACACTAGTGTGGACAAGGATGAAACCAAGGCATTTATTGAAATTAAGTAGTTTTCTCCACGACAGTACTGTGACTTGAGAAAACTGCTAGACATGCGAATTTGATGTTTGAGGAGAGTCCAGTAGTAAATTTTGTCTCTATCAGAAGTGCTTGAAGTGGTATCGATGTACGAAGAATCATCCATCTTTACTGTAAAAATGGCCTAGCAAAAAAATTTACTTCAAACACCAAATTAAACTGCTAAGTAAAACAACACAAAATTTGCTTTTATAAACTTGTCATCTCTAATGGTCAATAAAACTGCTTTCCCAGTATTTTTAAAATTTTACATTTTTATGAGTTTTGCAGTGGTTTTATTTCTGTGATTCAGACGTTTTACTCATCGGTGTAAAGACAAATGATGTCAGAAGATGAATCAGACATGCTAGAAAACGCAAAATGATTAGCAGTTTCGGTGACAACTATCAGCAATATCATAAATGACTACTTAACAGCATTCATTTTATTACTGGGTTAAGTATTAGCAAAATTTAAAAACATTATAAGTTACATTTTTGTTTATAATAACTGTAATATCAACCAGAATACAACAATAATAAAAAAAATTATAAAGTTTTGATAAATTAATTGAAGGTAATTGCTAAAGAGTGAATGAGCTTAACAATATAAAAACTGAAATAAATAATTATCAGTTATTATATGTTATCTCAAATACTCAATAGCAAACACTGTTTTTATAAGTCAATTTAAATAATGTTGTGGCAGGCAATATTGACAAACTGAAAATGCAAAAAATTTGATTTTATTAAAACTGCATGATAAAAAATAGAAAACTAAACTTTTCCGTTAGTTTACTAAATCGATTTTTGACATTTGCTTTCAAAGATTTGAGATGCACGATATTAGCACTAAATTTTACGCAATCAATCAGTGACAATATATGAATCTCAAAAACTTAAAAGCAGAAACTGAGTTTTCATTTTAAGTTAGACTTGATGACAATAAAAACAAAATTAAAACAAGCTAACACAAATAAATTAATTTTTTTAGTTACTGAAAACATTTATTTAAAAAGATTTATAACATTGTTTTATATAAAACAATGTTTTAGTTTTTAAGTTAGTTTAATAAAAATTAATCAGTTTTGTTTTTATAAAAAACATTTGTTTACATTCTAGTTAATTAAAATAAAAAACGCTAAACTTTATTTTTAATTGTTTTTTGTTTTTTAATACACATGTAGTTTAATATGTTTATTAGTTTTTAAGTGTCAATTTTTAATTTATTTTATATTTTAATTTTTATCTACAAAAAAATTTATTTTAGTGCATTAAAATTACCAAAAAACTTTTTTAAAAAAAACTTGCAAAGGATGTATTTTTCAAACCTCTAACAAATGTTATTGTGCATAATGTGAAACTATTTTGTTTGCATTTGTATCTTTTTAGTTGCTATGCGAAAAATTCAACAATGATAAAGTAATACAGTAGAAAAAATGAAAACAAAAAGTCAGCTCATAACTTTTGTTTTCTCAAGCTATCGGTTATTTAGTTTTTATCAATAGACGCGCTTGATCAGTAGCAACATCAATTTTTGTTGCAATTTTTTGTTTTTTTTGTTTAACAAATAAGTTTGTTGCCTCTAATTTAAATTTTTTTAACAAATTTTTACTTTTTGTTAACAACAAATAGTTTATTTTTGTGATTGCATTCTGGTCATAAAGTCTGTTTTTAACTAATTTTTATTGTTTAAAAATTTTTAATAAGTAGAATCAATTCTATTGTACATGTTTGAATATTTTTTTAAACCAAAAAATACCAAAAAAATTGAAAAAACGTTTTTAATTTGCAATTAGTCCATTTTTAATGATTTTTTAAAACTAATTAAAAAAGTGAAAACAAATGTTTATAAACAATCTTTTTAAATTTTCAGCATACTCAAAAGTCATTGAGTTGTGTATTGTTGGAAAATTCTAGTTACCCTAAATACAAATGTGCTAATATCTTAAAAAAACCCAAAATTTTTCCTGAGAAAATCAGGCCTAAAGTCAACCTATTTTTGATGTTTGGCAACAGCCAAAAGCTCTGATATTCTCTGATAAATGGAGTAAGCAATAGTAGGGTAAACATTGCCAAAAGTACGATTCAGACCTGGTTTTTTCAAGAACCGTTTTGGGCTCTACTTGGATATTTGCACTGTTGTAATTAGGAAAATTTTATTTTTCAGTTTTATGCAATTCAATAATTTTGATGAATATGTTGAAAGTTAAAAAATTTTGTTTTTACTTTTTTAATTTTATTTTTGTAAATATTAAATTACCAATTTTTAAAAAACTAGATTTTATTAAATAAAAACCATTACAGTTATATAATTGAGTTTTAAAAATACAGAAATTAAATTGCTTATAACAATTATTACAACAAATGACTTTTTTGAATAGGTTTTTTTCCATTTTACTAATTTTTAATAAATCAAGTTTAAAATCGCATTTTGTTAAATGTTATTTTATTTAAAAAGTTAAAATTTAAAAAAAATTTTTAATTTGTTTTTATAAACAAAACGGTGATTAGTTTTGTTGTTTAGCAAACAATTGTTTAAGCGTTTGTTAATTGTTAAAAATTTAATTTTTTTAACAAAAATAGGAAATAACATTTTTAATCAAATAAATTTTGTTGATTTATTTGATTAAAAAGCCTAATTAAAACAAAGCTAAAAGCATGCTGATTCAATTCATGCCAGTAGAATGAGTCTTTTAAAATGCTTTTTTTTGCCAGCTATTAAACCATAGCGGAGTTTAAATAAAGTTCGCATTGACGAGATGAACGCCAGGAACACTCAATCAGCTTCCTGGCTAGACAACAACGCAAAAAACTCTGCAGAAATGGAGGCCAGAAGTGATGCGCTGGTTCGAGAATGGAAACGGTATCAAGAGGAGCGGGACAGACAATCCCAAACAAACTTTTTCCAAGAGATTGTTTCAGGGGTTGCATCAGCAATTGGAAGCTCTGAAGCTTCCAAAACGACAGCCACACTAAGGGAAAGGCAAAGAGCTGCCTTAAAAATTTATGAAACAGAAGGCGGCTCTAATGCAGTTTCATAGAGTCTTTTTCTGCAGTTTGGCAGCCTTGACAAATTACAAGAAAATTTGACTCACGAGCTACAACCACTGCTGTTGCCAGCACTCCTGCGCCAAAATCTACACAATCATTTTTATTCTAGCCGGCTTTAATCATGTTTTCAATTTGACTTCTGTAATTGCTTTTATTGCTTTCAATTTTTTTTGGTAATGTTTTATTTATTGACAAAAAATATTACTTTTCAAACTCGGCTCTTTTTGAAATTAATTTTTTAAAGTTTTAAAAATCATTTTTGTTCTATTTTTACAAAATTGACTGTAACAATGTCTCGTTTGCATAGAAATGAAATGTTAGAGTCTTTTAACTTAATTAAAACAACATAAAACTTTATTAATTGTTCACAATTTTTTAAACTGAACAAACTTTAAAAAAGTAATATTTTTAGTTTTAAATTGTAATCAAGTCAAAGTGGATGGTGATAGTCTAAGCATCCGTCAATGACTTTTTTAATCTGACTATTTTGAGCGGTCACATATTAATAATTGTTTTGTAGTTTAAATAAAAGCATTGTAGTGACTGCAATGCAAGTAATGTCAATGGTGAACACTACAATGCACATCCTGTAAAAAAACAAGGAAACATTTTCACTGACTGCCAGACGCAATTAATCATTTGGAATTTGTCTAATGCATTTTTGTCGTCTGAATATTTGTGCCTAAATCTATTTTTTTGCCAACATCTGACAAACAATCATTGATGAACTTTGATCAAAATACTTTTGCACAGTGACAAATGAAGGAGTGCAGCATCATTGAGTGCCAGTAAACAGTTATGATTCACCTAACTAGCAGCTATTCAAATAGCAGCAGGCATTGCTTATGAAATACTGAATAGTATTGTAACATTGCTGCTGAATACTTGTTGATAGAGACAATTATTCATTTGATAATAGTAACAGGTAAAACTTTACTGCACGCCCTTACACTTATTTGTTTATTTACATTTTGTTTTAGAGCTAAACAATAATGGCAATTTTGCAAACAAATCACTTTTTTTAAAGTCATAATTAAAAAAATAATTACTGGGTATATCTCTGACCATTTTTCAAACACATTTTTTGATAAAAAGTTCTTTGAAAAAGTTACAAACTCTCCAATGAATAATACAAAAAACAATGTAAAAAATTAAGGTTTTTTCTGAAACTTTTGGTTTTTTATACATTTTTGCTGCGTTGTATGGCCGTTTGGATTTGTTGTTTTGTCGAATTTTGAATTGTTGGTCGTCCATTGTAAAATTAGGCACTTTGATGAGTAAGTAAAGTTGTGTCGTTATGTTTGGAAGTGGTTCGTATATGGCTTCTTTGGCTTGGCAGTAATCCTTTTACAACTAGCTATACTAGATGGAGATGGCTACGATTGAGAAAACATTTTGTTTCTCTCCCATAAATTGCCTGTTTTTTCTGGAAACATGTAATTACAAATGTTCCAATGGTTTAAAGTGTTTAAAAAGTGATCGATTATGCAAAACTGATTTATTGAAAAAAGAAAACATTTTTTCTCTTGCAGTCACCACCAGGGGTGGGAATCGTGTCCACTTTTCCGCTGTAGCTACACTGCCAACGCTAGAAGGCGCGTAACGTTTGCTGTGTAGCTACAGCGGAAAAGTGGACACGATTCCCACCCTTCACCACCTTTCAGCATGGTTAACCAAAAACTATTACAGTCTCGGTCAAGGAGGTCAATTGTGAACTGCCTTTAAATCTCATTATTTTATTTTTTATCATTTATGTGCCCGGTCTCACTACAAAAAGGCTTTCACACTAAAATTCAACAAAACGAGATGTTTTCAAACGGCTGAACAGTCCAGCTAAAGTCTATGAAAACAAACCAAAAATCTTAAAAATTGTAATTTATTTTTTTCTATTTCACATTGTTTTATTGCATTTATACAAAAAAAATAAACTGCAAGTATGATTTACATAGTGATCAGTTAGTTCAGTAGAAAACTAAATGTGTAAAACATACTAGCAAAGTGTTTAAATGCAAAGATAAGTAACTACCTGAAATGGCAAGGAGATATAAACATAAATATAAATCAAAGTTTAGACTATAGTGTGGCGTACTAAAACATTATAAATCATTTACAAATGAATCAATTTACAGAAATAATACAATACAGCAGTGAATGGAATAATAAACTGAAAGCATTCAATAGTATTAAAAAGTTTTGCTGAATAATGGTACTCAATTTGACAATCAACTTTCCAAACAGTTACTTTCCAACCAAAACCAGCCAACTCACAGCTTACCATTCTGCACCAGCTTAACGACAAAGATGAGCAGACTGAGGTAGCTGAAGAAGGCGGCGCCGACGGTTTTGCGGCTAATTTTAGAGAGGGAGCCGACGGTAAAGCGGAACCGATCCCGCCGACAGACCTGCTCGTAGAAAGAGAGCAGTCGCAGCTTGGCGAGCAGCCGCATCGCCACCGTCGGCGGAAGCTGCTCCTGGGCCGGGGAGCGGCGGCCAACGAGCATCAGCTGGAGCGGGTAGAGGTGCCGGCCGGCCATGGTCATGCCGAAGGAGTTCGACCAGGCGGTCATGCCGGCGCAGGCCACCACGGTGATGCCCGTCTGCAGGGCGACGAAAGTGAGCAGGACGGCCGTCTCAAAGTGCTGCAGCGGACCGGGGTCCAGGCCGTTCTGGTTGAAGGCCAGCAGCTGCTTGCTGACAATGAGCAGGTTGATGCCGATGTTGGTGAGAAGGGCGGCCATCATGACGCCGCTGACCACCTCGCGGTTGCTCGCCTCGGCAATGGCCATCAGGCGTTTGCACTGTCGGTAGTACTCGTCCAGCTCGTCGTACAGCGCCGCCATCTCGGCGGGGCCGCTGATGGGAATGAAGAGAATGCTGGTGGTGTTGGCGTTTGACAGAAAGGTAATTCGGTTGTCATTAGGTTCGTTGTTGGGTTCGTTGTTGCTGGGTTCGCTGTTCGGCTGGTCCAGCTCCAGCGCCGCCCTCTCCGCCGCCAGTCGCAGCACCAGCTCGCCAATCTTGGCGTTCAGCTCGCGGATGTGCTCACTGTTTGCCAGTGAGCTCACCCTGATGAGGTGCACCATGAAGAGGACGTCGCGGATCGTCTTGAAGGTGAAGTAGCCGATGAAGCAGACCTCTACGGTGGCGAAGGTCAGCTGCCAGTGGTGGGTGTGCGGCGGGACGGAGTGGTAGAGCAGCAGCAGGACGACGGAGTCCACGGTGACGACGAAGATGACTTCAGGAAAAAGAGGAGGTTAAAAGGGTGTTATAGAGAAAAACGAGCAATATTACTAGAAAAAGAAGTACTTACGCACACAGAGGTTGGCAAAGGCGACCACAAACTCCAGCGCCCATGAGTAGAGGACGATGCGAGCTCGGGTGCGCGTCGACATCCGCGGGTAGGTGTCCAGCACCGGTCGATGGAAGGTCAACTGGTTCTCCTCGCCGGCGTGCCATATGCCGCTGTACAGCGCCCACTGGCCGGCCAGGAAGTGCCAGGGTGCGAGCAGCTGGTCCAGGCCGCAGCTCCAGTACCGGAAGTACTGACTGCTGCGACGAGCCGAGCGGTAGCTGCCGTACTCGCGCATCGCCGCCAGCCGGCCCTCGTTCAGAGCCCAAAAGTGGCGGCCATTGTCCACCACCAGCTCGTAGGCGGCCTTCGTCAGCGAGAAGCGGCTCAGCTTGAAGTGCAGCGAGTGGTCGACGATGATGGCGAAGAGGGAGAAGAGGCTGCTACTCTGGAAGGTGGTCAGCGTGAAGAAGTGGAAGTTGTTCAGCAAAAAGACCAGCAGCGGGTAGTGGAGGAAGAGCTGCTCGAGGTTGGCCACCTCGAAGATGGCCGTGAAGTAGAGCGTGCGGAACATGAGCGCCAGGAGAATGGCGTACTCGAGGTACTTGCCCAGGCGGAAAAGGGTGCTCTTCTTGGCGGTGAGGCCAAAACACAGGCGGACCTGCTGGTGGTCATAGTCGAACTGGACGCGGTACAGAAAGGACATGAAGGGTGAGGGGCTGAAGTAGAGGATGGGAGTGCGCAGAAGGAGCCTTATCTTATCGAAAACGGTTTGAATGTTCATGACTGAGGTGTTTTAAGTTTGTGAGTGTGTTTGCAAGCAGGGTGGAAGGTGAATTATTTGAGAACGTTTGCTGAACTTACAAAACCTTTAAAATGGTAAAAATGACATTCACAACCACATTAGTTGTGCAACCCCAAACTATGGTGCATGGTAACGTGTTTTTTCTTGATAAAAATTTAATTAATTTTAGCTCCTTTTGTGCTTTGTGCAAGTCATATGCGCTTTTGGCACTTATTAAATCAAGAAAAAATGGTTGCAGTGAAGAAGATTTTTCCTTTAAAAATGCTCCTTTTTTTGTCGTTTAATTGATTTTTGGGTGTTGCTTGAAATGAAAACGTTTTTAAAGGTAGCATGAACAGAACACTTCTACTACCCTTGTACATTTGAATGCATTCTAGTGCTTAAATACTAGAAAACTCAAACATTTTAAATGACAATGCAGCCACCACTCATCTACTTTGAAATTCTACTTTAAAAGTGGTAGTCACAAACGGCCCATGTGAAAAAGAAGATCGAATGTCACCCTAGACTAATTTGCTTGATCGCCCAAGCTTGACAATGTTGAAAACGGAGACTAGTTAGTGACGGGGTAAAAGTAACTGCTGAAGACAGGTACATAGCGTTGAAAAAAAACACAAGGGCAAAGGAAGAAACAAATGGTTTCACATGTTGGACAGATAGTCTTTTCATGCTGGTCAGAAAACTGAAAAATGGTTATAGTGATATAGAACAGCACACACTGCAGCAAATAATGTTAATAGTAATTTACATCAGTAGGAAAAATAGTTACAATACAGTGATACAAAAAATAATGTTGATATTGAGAAAAATTTTAAAAGCTTAAACCGCCAGCGATCTTCACAAAACTTTTACTTCTTCAAAGCATCGACCACTTTGACTTTTCCACCTCGGCCAATGCGACCTCCACCTCTTCTTCCTCGACGTCCGCGACGGCCAGCACGAGCTGGAGTTCCTGCAAGTCGATTGCTAAAAACAATTTAAATTTAAAAAGCTGTTTAAAACTATCAAGAACCTTTCCTGAACTCACCTCATCGCTGGCGACTGTTTGTCGTTGGTGGCAGTTGAATTAGTCTTCTCAATCTTGTCCTCCTTTTTAACGACCAGTCCAGCCAGGCGCTTATTTGCGACGCTTTTAGATTTTCGAACAGGAGTTTTCTTCTGAGTTGTATTCTTTTGCGCATCAAAATGATGGTGTTTTGGTTTGTGAGAAGTTTTAGTTTGAAATATAATAAAGGACGAATTAAAACTTAGTTTTAAAATCCCAAACGCCTTGCAAGTTTGCTTACCTTTGCAGGACGGGTCAGCGATTTGCGTCGAGTACCAGTGATGGGAAATGGGCCACAACCACGGCCATCACGACCACCTCGGCCACCACGGCCTCCACGAGTTTGGCGACTAATAGCACCGGTGGTGGAGTTTCTAGTTATACGACGCAAAGCTCCTCTGGCGCAAACCTTGCCACCTTGGCTGCAGCGCCCAAACACTTTCCCACCTGCACCGGGTGCCTTTGGAGCCACTTTTTCGATTTGAGCTTTTCGTCCTTGAGCTGCTTCGGGCACAGTTGGCTTGCTGGGTATCACTTCCTTGTCATCATCGTTCATTTTCTCTTCTTTTACCACGACCTTCGCCTCTGTCTTTTCCATGATCTTTGCCACCTTCTTCTTCTTCTTTTCACTCTTTTTGTCACCTTTTTCTCCTTTTTCCTGATCACCAGCAACAACGGCGGCAGCAGCGTTCTTTGTACCACTTTTTTTGCCCTTCTTCACAGTGACCGTCGCCGAGGTGGTGGTCGCCACCTCTGTTGCCAAAGCCGCCACCTTTTCCTTTGCCGTATTCACTTGCTGCATCAACGTCTCTGGAAGCTTTACCTTCTTCAGCTTTTTAGACAGCTGTGAGTAGTTCACCGCGAGGACGGACTGCACCGTCTCCAGAGGAATCTTCTCGCTCTCAGAAGGCACCATCGGTGGCAAAGAAAAAGACACAGATTTAGTGTTTACCTTTTTTCCGCGGCTGCTGTTGCTGTTACTGCTGCTGTTGTTTTGCTTGCTGTTATTTGAGCCGCTAGAGTTGCTGCTGCTGCTGCTGCAGCCGCCACTCTTCTTCATCAGCTTCAAATCCTTGGAGGTAAATTGAGCCGCCTTGGAGCGCGCCGAGTAGGGAGTCCAGGGAGAGGACGCTTTGCGAGCCTCGGCGTCAGGAAAGTCGGTCACTGCGCGACGACAATTGAGGGCGTCCATGTGGTAGAGGGCGTTCCACTTGCTGCAGAGAGCTGGGCGGTGATCAGGGGCGGTGCCGGAAGGTTTGGGGAAGATGGCGTCGAGGCCGGCGGCGAGAGCAGTGTTCCCCGCCGCCGCCTTCTTCTTCACCGCCTCTCCGAGGTCGTTGAGAATGACGGCGAGGTTGTGGTGGCGCATCAGGCCCACTGGCTGACCGATGGGGCTCGAGTTTAGTAGCTCAAAAAGGCAGTTTTCCGCTTCGACGTTTGGTGTGAAGCACGGTCGATTTGCGTGGTCGATTTGATGCTGGCGACGCCGAGTTAAGTAGGAGTTCTGAACACCCCCGCTGGCCACTTTCTGAACAGCAATGCGCCTCTTTGGCGTGCTAATCGCGCTTTTGTCGCCATTTGAATTTGTCGTTGCCGGAGATTTAGTTTCCGCCGAAGTGTTGGTGACTTCTTCCTTGTCCTTGCTCTTGCTCTCGGCATCGGAAGTGGAAGTCGCCAGAGTGAGCGTCTCATTGTTGGCTGCCATCTTCACAAAGTTTTCCGACTCTGTAAATGAGTTGATGAGGTTTCAGTTTTTTTCTCACTCAAATTGCTGGTAAAAAATCTGAACTTGTTTTTTGCGTAGCTTGCCACAGGCTACAACAACAACAACAACAAGTGAGCCGAGCGACAGAGCAAAGGAGAGGAGCACTATTGTGACTTGAGCAACTGCACCGATTACGAAGGATTTTGGTGTTTAGGTAGAAATAGAAACTGAAATGCATTTTGGCTGGCGGCCCCGCAGGGCAGAAGCCCACTTATTACTTTGCCAGTCTGTCACTCAGTCCGTCCGTCTGTCTCTCTGTCTGTCCCTAACACTTTCAATTCTAGCTATGTTCCAGACATCGTAGAAACGTGAAATTTGGAACAGAGAGACTTAGTACAAAGTTGTATGTCGAGTTCGAAGATGGGAGTTGTAGGACCAAAATTGACCCTAGAAAAGGGGGTCCAAAGTTTTTTCTACAGACGCCATCTGCTGGCACCAGCAGAAAGTTTGGCAACTTGAATGTCTGCGACCATGCTTTGACCTATGACTAAGTAGGACGATATCAGAGCGATATCACCAAATGTTTTGTTTACAGATAAAGTGTTAGCCTAACACAGTGATTGCATAAACGTTCCTCAGCAGTGACAGCCTCAGTGCCGCGAGATCTGACGTAACTTGACCACTGTCAACTTCCGTCGACGAGGGACCTGCGAGCGAAGCGAGCAGGGCCCGAGGAGACGGAAGTTGACAGTGGTCAAGTTACATCAGAGATTGACGGCAAAATAAATCCAATGTTTTATCTGTGCAAGTTACGTCAGAGATTGACGGTAAAATATAATTGGTAAAATCAGCCTAAACTAACTGACAGACAACAGCTACACAGCCGCCCGCCACTACTTTGGCTTGCCAAACTATTTTTAGGATAAAACAGTGACAAAAGACAATAACTGAATCATGCAAAATGGTTTAGTTTATTAGTTACTTGTTTAAATGTTGCACAGTAAGTGTAATGGTATTTGATTTAAGTAAAAAAATTACATTTTGTAAAAGTTGTAGTAGGTAAAATGAATTTCAAAAAAGTACATGTTGATTGAGATCAAAATAAAAAAATATATAATGAAAAGAAAGTGTTAGGGATGCAAATGCTACAAATGAGTAACCGTAGTGGATGTGCAAGTTATAAATAATGCAGTCATACAGCTCGTTAAATAGAGCGTAGTGATGACGTGTTGAAGTTTTAAAGATGTCTAAAGTTCCATGATTTCAAAAGTGATTATTTAATAAAACTAATCAGCAACACTACAGCAGATAATTTAAACAAAAGCTTAAACATTAAATGCTTTTCAGCCTTTATTCTCACTGCCTTTCTCCTGCACATACTTTGGAAACATGTTTCATATACACTTACACATCTGCATCCTCAATTCGTTGTAATGCCTCAGCTATCGCTAGCTCAGTGTAATCCGTCGAGCTGAACCAGTCTTGCAGCATTCTCTTCTCCAGATTGAGAGCGCGGCGATTGGTCCTTACAACCGCCTCTGCCAGCTCATTAACCAGACTTCGCCGGTGCGCCTGAACTAGGTGCCTACGAATGTCGCTTCTGAGCAGGTCGCTTTGAGTGCATCCAGGCCAGTTGCATTCGTAGGGGCGTCGCCTAGAGTGCTCACTTCGAAGGTGGCGGCAGAGATCGGCACCGGTTTCAACAAAATTCATCTGACGACAGTGCGGGCAGATCAGAATGAGCTCGGCGGACAGATTGGCCAAATTGGCATCGATGGTCACCAAAAAAGAGCAGTCGCCGGAACAGGAAAAAAGCCTAGGCGTTGAGGCAGTGAGGTTGTTTCTAGCCCCTGCTGCAGCAGCATCAGGAATGCCAAAGTTTCGCGCAAACATGTTGATTTTGTAGTTTTTCTTCTTTAGACTTGTAATAATGTGTTAAATCGTTACTTTCGTAGGAGACCGACAAGCGCGACTGTCGGGCAAGAACTGAAGTGTTCAAAAGAGCCAAAAAGCAGCACCAGAAACAGGATTTGGGAAACGGTGGTGGTAGAAGTAGGGGTGACCAGCATTAGCACGACGACTAAGCATTAGACGACTAAGCAATCTAAGAGAGAGAGAGAAAAAGAAAATCGATGCTTCTGATTAATGGGTCATTATATCTGCTTTGTTACATTTAACTACTTTTGCTTTGTGCTTTAAGCTTATAATAACAATGGCAATAAATTAAATTAATAATACACCAATCCGCTGCTCCTGGTTCCAACTGTGTGCCATTTGATCAGCACTTTGACCATTAGTAAATTGGCATGCTGTGCACGTGGCGGCACAGGCGATGCTGAGTCAGACACTATTCTATTACACTAAATAAAATTTAGTCAGTAACACCAGTGTTTTTTTGCTTTTACACTATTTTATTTGAAATTCCAAGTTTGTTTATAAATTTCATTACTTTATGAGTTTGTTTTGTAAAAACACACCAAAAGAATTTTGTATTTGTTTTTGTTTTTTCAGTTTTGTTTTTAATTTCGTTATTTTTTCGTTTGGCAACCGCCTCGTAGTTTCCTAACAATGAATGATAGTAACCTTTTTTATTGTTTTTAAAAATTTTCGTGTTATTTTTTGCAAGTCCAAAAGTTTGACAAAATACATTGCCGACATCCTCACTGTTCAGTTGTGCTTGTTCTCTTTTTTGTTCTTGCTCTTTTTGCATTTGTCTTACTCTCTAGTTGTGCTACTTTTACGCACTTTTTATCTTTGTTAAATGTTAAATACGACTGATTTTTAAGTATTTATAGTGATTCTACTAGTCATCTACCACTTGCGCCAGCAGGTTCTGGTAGAACACCGTCTTTGTGGTGACAATGGTCGCCCTGAAGATGACCTCGCCTTTCGTGTCGGTGTCCGTCCGCCGTGGCGGCGCCCTCCACAGAAGTCCCACGGCTGACTTGGGCTTGGCGTTGCGGTGCGTCACTGCGCTGCACTCAGGCATCAGGTGCAGGCCCTCGCCGGGCAAAAAGTGACCGATGAACTGCAGCGTTTTAGGTTTCAGCGCCTGCACGAGAAAGCCGGTGAAAGAGGAAGAGGTCGAGTTTGAGTTTAAACTGGAATCCTCCTCGACGCCATTCTCGTCCACTGAGATGATTTCCACTGAAAAGGAAAAAATGGTAATTGGCGCTGTAATTAGTGTCGATTAATTAACTTTGCTGATTACCTCCAATCAGCTGTCCAGGACGGTAGTGTCGCCCGTACTGCAGCAGTCGGTAGGGACATTGCTCCAGAGGGCTAGGGCCAGCTTTGTGGCCTCGCTGAGGTGAGAAAGACTCGCAGACTGAAATAATAGAAAAGTTTGTTTAAAAATCAGTTTATTTATTTACCCTCTCCTCTTACCGTCACTGGGAGCGCCCTGAGGAAAGGACTGGCTCAGGTGGGGAACAAGAGTCAGGCAAAACAATAAAAACCAAAATATCAAGGTAATTTCAGCTGTCCATAAGGGGATTCTGTTGAGAGTACCAGAAGTGGACATGATGATGAAAAAACAAGAACTTCATTCAGTCAGTTTTTAATCAAGAAAAAGGTGACATTGTGTAGAAAAAATAGAGCAGAAAAATGCAAAAAAAGATGGAGGAGATGTTTGACGATGATGATGAGCCTTCTCAGCACCTGAAAGCATCTGCTGCATCTGCCGCATCACCAACCGCTCACATGTGAAAGCTAATTAAAAGAAGACAAGCAACTGCAAACAGTTCACAGTCTTCACTTTTCTATTCTCACCTCATCAGCGTTTGATTGTTTTTTTTCTCTCTCTCTCTCTTTCTTCTTCTCATTCTCTGCAGTTCCTTTCTCAAACCACCAGCAAATAGATCGTCTTGTTGTGCTCTTTTTCTGAAGTTTCCTTCTGTCGTTCTCTTTGAGCTGATTACCAGGTAATGAGCAGAGAATGAAGAGAGAAAGAGAGAAAGAAAGAGTGAAAAAGGAGAGCACAATCGTAAACGAGAAAAAGCTTCTTCTTTGGTGGCACGCCATCATCACCATTAATCATTCTCTCTGTCGTCTTACTCTTCTTCTTATTTCTTTTTTCTTCTTCGTCATCTAATTCATCAGAAGCGATGTGTTGCGATTACGCCATAAATTTTGCTGCTGCTGCTGCTGCTGTTTGTGCTCTACTGAAAAGTGGTGGCCACCGCCCTAGCAGATTTGCCTCGCTCTCGATGTTCTATTGGAGTACTTCACCATCACCACCTCTGCTTGAAAATTATCATCTGATCAGATTAGCATTTGTGGGTGATTTGAGGTGATTAGTATGCCAAAGAGCGGCAGTTGTAGTAGTTGAATAAAAACAAAATGTGGGTTAGGCGACTGCAGCAGGTGCAAATGGTGGTGGTGGTGAAAAAGTGTTTGACTGAGAAAAAACACAATTGAATGACTGGCAGTAAGAGGAAAAGAAGAGCATTTCACTAGCTGCTAAATTCACTTTTACCGGTTTAAAACCAACATTAGTGCGCCAGCAGAAAACTTTTAATGATGCTCTTCTGTTTCTGAAAAATAGTCAGCGATGACAATCACTAGACAGCAGCAACATCACTGAAACTGCTCAAACTAGAATTGAAAATCAATAAGTTCACAACATAAAAGAAAAATATTCGGCGTAAAAGACGCAATGAAAACTACAATAAAGACCCAAATTTTGCGTACTGAAATGCTTAAAAGAAACAAATACAAAAAGAACAAAAATTGAGAAAACAAGAAAAACAGAAGAGTGAGGATATTGAAAATGTATTTTGGCAAGCTTTTAATTTTGCCAAAAACTGACAAAAGTTTTCAAAAACGACAAAAAAGGTTATTACTATACATTGTTAGAAAATTCCGAGGTGGCTGCCAAAAGGCGGAATGTTGAAATTGAAAACAAAATTGAAAGAAAACGAGAACAAATTGAAAACTCTTTTGTGATGCAGTTTTAACAAAAAAACTCAAAAAGTAATTAAACTTATCTGCAAACTTGGAAAAGAAAATCTGGTACTGGTGCATTTGACGACAAATGGTCAACCAATTATGCATTAAGTTAAAGAAGAAAATTTTGTGTGCAATGTAACATTTCTTATTTTTGTAAAACTCCAGTTATTAAATAAATAACAAGGAAAAAGTGAAAGTGATAACTGATTAAAATTAAATAGGACACTGCCAAACAAAACCAATTAAAATAATAGGAATTTTTTTTAAAACGACCAATCAAAGCTTTTACAAGTAAATGATTTATACTGATTTAAAATCATTGCAGTAAACCCAGCTCAAATATCAAAACAACCTAGTTCCGTCGAAACAACAACAGCCGTCCTTGCTGACTACACAAAAACAACATATCAACTTTAAATCAAATAAAAACTGACTGCATTGTTTGACTTTTAGAACTCACATACGCACTTAAACATCCTCAAAACGTTCATCCCTAAAGTAGACCTTAAACAGCAGCAGTCATCACTCAAACCAAAACATCCTGTTCACTTACGATAGAACAGTCAAAATAATAGCGAATGGCATAACATTTGCATCGCATTGCAACTCTTTGACAAAAAAAATCGCAGTAGTGGACTATACACAACATTTTGTTGAATCGACAACACATTTTGGAAAAAAACTAAACTTTATTTAGCAAAAATGTTTGAAAAACATAAAAAGTTTTTTTGCAGAGATTTATTCCTGTACTCTCCTGTATTTCTTGTTTGTGATTTAAACTGAACATGACATAGGAAGCTGTCAGGAAAAAAACAGACAATAAAAAAACGGAAAGTTTTTTAATTTCTCATCGGTTGATATAGTTACTGCAATGATGGGACAAGATGACATCATGACAAGTTTTCACAGTCATTGTTTAAAGTTTTATTTGATCAAACGATCCATTTTCCTTTTTTTTATTTCATTTCTCTTTCTTTTCACTCTATTTTGTGGTGGCTAGTCACTTCGCACACACTATCAGGCACAGCGAACAGCTATATATTCCGTTTGACCCACTGCAGTGGGGAATCGGCACTATTCTTGAACTGGTTTCATTAGTTAGAGTGCCCAGCACTGGTAATCATTGTGACCCGCAGTGGAAAGCTGGTTGAGCCGAAAAGAATAGAAAGCACACACACACGTTCACTGTAGACGATGGTTGTTCTCTCTTTTTCTCTTTCTCTCTCTCTCTCTCTCTCTCTCTCTCTCTCTCTCTTTCTCTCTTTCTATCTCTCTCTTCAACTTGGCATGGAAGCTACCGCTGCTGGCAACGCAGGCGCTTCGATTTTCCCTTTGCCAAACGTCACCAGCCGCCGTATATAATAGCATCGCCGGCCACCCATTCGTCGCCCGTTCATTTTCCATCCTCTCCACGACAGTCATCACTTTCATCGGACTTCTCTCCTCTCGCTGCCCAGCGGAGAAGAGAACTGAAGCAATTTTAACATTGAAGTCACCTTCAGCAGCAGCATTTGACACGGGCCCTGCTGGTCACTGTTGACTGCTCAGATACACTTCATTCATTTCCATTGCTGACTTCTATTGATAAATAGGAATTTCACTCGCTGAAATTTTTATTTTTTAAAAGAGAGTGACAGCAGTAAAGTGACAAAGTGAATCTTTGACGCGAAACTGCCATAAAGCCAAAAAGCACTGGTAAGTTTTTAAGTTAGAGATGAACTAACAAGTAAACAATCAGAAAAGCTAAAATTGTTTTTTTAACTTTACAGAGGATAAAGTGCACAATACCTTGTTTTTTTATCTAGTCAATTTACTAATAAACAATAACATCAATTTTACGTGTAAGTACTTATTTTTGTACTACTTAAAATATAACAAACAATAAAATTTTAATATCGGTTTTTTGTATTGTGTATAGCAGCCTCAGTGCAAAATGTCTCCAACCACTGATTTGATCAAACAACTTCAAATTAGCATTCTCCGAACTTCAGCAAAAACTTCTCTACTGACTTTGGTCAATTTACAACAATTTCCAGTAACTACTAACAAACAGCTATTGTCAACAATGGCATTTCGTTGTGCAGTTTTTGACAACACCAAAGTTTGGGCAAAACCTCCGTAGAAGCGTCGTCTCAAAAGGAAAGTAAATTTGCATTGTTTTCAGTAGCTATTTTAATACCCAGTTTAGTTAAACTAAAAACTAAATTTACATTTAAAATACAATAAAAACAAACACAAACAAAACAAACAATAATTTTTAAACCCAAACTAACATTTTAAAATAAAACACAATATTCCTTACACATAACATAATTAATGCATGCTTTACACTTAATTACCCCATTTGCTGAAATTTTTTGCTACCAATTTAAATTTACATTGAGACATAAAAAAGCTAGCTTTGACAATTGATTAAAAACTGACATTGTTTATTTTGCCTCAATTGCTGAAATGGCACTGTCTGAGATTCATATGAATGGATAATGTCAAGTAATGACAAAACTCGTTCTGAAGGTCATGCCGTCCTATAAACTTAAAATGGTTTGCAATGACTGTGCAAACTGGGCCGAAAAAACTCGGAAAAGGTGACGTGATCTTGATCACGCTGCGGGGTTTCTTCGACTGTGAAATCGCCTTGATATCACCACTTCATTGCTAAGGCTGCTCAGCAGATGGCAACTTCACTGTCACTGCTACTCTGTCACACTTCACAACAGAATACCGACTGCCTGAAAGGACGTCAATGAATGTACGGTCACCAGGTGGGGTTCTGGCACACTGCAAATGAAGCAAAAAATGTAGGGCAAGAAATGAAGGATGAGCGCGCTGATGAGAGAAAATGAAGGAGGCAGAAGGTATTGGTAAATGTTAGGTTTTATTAAGATTTGGGTGAAGTCGTGGAAGCAATACAATGGAAGAAATACTAGTCAGTCTAAACCAGCAGTGGCCTGCAACTGCTGCTGAAGAGGCGAGGTCTTCAGTTCTCCCCTTCTGCTAGCTCAAAGAGAAGAAGTTGGATGAAAATGGTGACTGACGGTGATGATGGTGGCACCAGATCTCTGTAGTGCGAATCGGACAGCAAATTCTGCTAAATCCGGAAAACCGCCTGCATTTCTCCTTTTATACTGCAAGATGACGTCGGCCCTGCGGTACTGTAAAGCGAATCGACACTGCAACACTGTAACGTTCAATAGCCCAGGCTACATGTAGGGGGGGTGTGAGTAGTGGTAGTGTGGTAGTGTCGAGGGCTCTGTCTAGTTTGCCGCAATGCAGTGGTCTAAAAGACTTGTCGGCCATCCTAGTGATAAGTGATGATGGCTTTGCTATCCACTGATGCGAATACGACTAGTGTCATTAGTCCAAAGTTTTGGACTGTCATATTCGGGGGTGGCTATGACCAGTTAGAGATGTTTGGATGATGACGGTTGTCATCATCTTTGAAAATAACAGCAAACGGGTAGGGAGCATCCGTTGCCTCTTTTGTCTAGACTTGGCTTCGCTCCAGTGAGCTGGCATTCTGGTAGGCAGCCAAGCACCAGTCACAACAGTGTAATGGGTAAAAAGAGAAATTTGGAAAAGAAGTGAGAATGGCAAGACAAAATTATTGCGCTAAAGTGATTCTGTCTGGCTGTCTAACTAATCACTTTCCACTTCCTTTGCTATGTGCGTCATTTAAAACACTACGCTTCAAAAGACGTTTGAATCAGCTCTCGAGCAATTTGTCCAGACAATTAAGAACCAGTTCCCATCAACTGAGTGATTCTGGAATCGACCCATTCCCTCGCAGCTTTCTGAACCTATAGTGGCGATCTTCTCTACCATAGCAAATCCGTGATCTTTAATCTAAGAGAATCGAGCTCAACTTGTTATATATATGATTCTGAAACACATCACAGCCTGAATTCAACCCCGTCGTTTTTGTAGAGGCTTCAGCCGGAAAGATTGCTCATCCTTTTAACCTATGAAGATGCCAGAGGTGCAGCTGTCGCAAAAGTCTATAAGTTTCCGTTTCTCATCACCTCAACAGTGGTGTGCCCTATTTTCTGTAACACTTCAAAAGGGCCTTCATATTTCGGTTGAAGACGCCCTCGATTCAGCGAGTGTTGTGCAGCAATGAAGAGTTCGTCGCCCGGTTCGATTAAGGGGTCGAATCGGTTGGTGTTGTAGTAAGTTGCATTTCGCAAGTGATGTTGAACTGAGTTTGCATACGCTTTTGCGCGAGAACTTTCCAGAGTCTCACCTTCAAAGAGGTGATCAGGATCAAGGCCAGTCAGTAAATAGAGTGGTGTATATTTTGTCACTGAGTGGATTGAGGCGTTGTACTCCTCAATAGTTCCTTGAATCTGGGTAGTCCAGGCGATGTGAGGGCGCTCAACTCTTTTGCAAGTGACTCGCACGATTAGTGTTTGGTTCAGTCTTTCAACCATGCCGTTCGAGGAAGGATGATTTGGGGCGGTGAACATGATTTTGATGTCGTGTTTTGCCAGGAAATCTCAAAAAGCTTTACCTCTTATGCTGGGGTAGTTGTCAGCAAATATGAGGTGTGGTTTCTGTAGTGTCATCACCTTTTGAATCAGGTGAATGAAGTCCACTGCCAGCTTTGTTTTCGAAGAGACTCCCCAGGCAAATCGGGTGAAGGCGTCAATGGCGAGATGGAGATTATCCTTCGCTGAGCCAAGTCCTCGGAATCCACTTTTGGTGTCAATGTGGACTATTTCGAATGGGGCAGTGGCAGGGCCAACCATCCCGAGGGTGCCGTAAAGCAACTTAGGAGTTTTCACCCTAACACAAGTGTCACATTCGTCCAGCACTGATCGAATTAGCTGGACAAGATATGGAGTGTAGTACTTGATGGTGAATTGTAATTCGAGTGTTTTTGGCCCGGCGTGTCCCAAGTTCAGGTGAAGTTCTTTGAGGACATCTTTGGCCAGTTCGAGGGGGAGAAACTCTTTAGTCAAATCCCCCTTTCGGTAAATGTACTGCTTCCCCTCTTTTCCTTCAATTATATGAATTTTTCGAGGTAGACGTTTCCATTCTGCTGGATCCATCTCTTCCCAGGCACGTTTGATGCGTTCCTGGTCCACCCACATAGCAATGTGTTCAGTTAGCTCGTAAAGTTGTTCAATTGGATTGCGGGAGAGGTAATCAGCTTCTTCGTTCTTAGGTCCTGGTCGGTACTCAACAGCGAAGTTGTACTGCTTTAATTTCACTGCCCAGTTGAAGAGTCGGGTATTAGGTTTCCCTATTTTCCCCACCGCCTTCAGGGGGGCGTGGTCGGTGTAGACGGTGAATCGCTTGCCGATCAGGTAGTAATGCCAGTAGTCAATGGCTGACACAACGGCGAGCAGCTCTAACTCGGTGACGGTGTAGCGGGCTTGGCAGGGTAGCAGGGAGCGTGAGAAGTAGCCGATCACATATTGCGTTTTCGTTGCATCGTTTGGGTCTGACTGTTTCAACACAGCTCCTATTCCTTTTCGTGAAGCGTCCGTGTACAGGTAGGTGTCGTGGTTAGGTTCAAAGATTCTCAAGACAGGTGAGGTGGTCAAGATGGCTTTGACGTGATCAAAGGCTCGCTGACAATCATCGTCCCACTCCCACTTAGTGTTTTTCTTCAACAATTGGTAGAGTGGGTAGAGAGTGACTGCTCTGTTCTCAATGAATCGGTGATAATAGTTGACTTTTCCGAGGAAACCTCTGAGTGATTTCACGTCTTTAGGAGGTGGCACTTTTTCGATGGCCTCAGTGTTGGAGCGCGTAGGTTCCACTCGGTTGTGGCTAATCTTATACCCAAGGTAAATCACTTCAGGTTGAGCGAAGTGACACTTTTTCAGTTTCAGTCGAATATTTTCAGTAGTCAACATTTGGAAAACTTTTTGTAAGTGTTTCAGATGTTCCTCAAAGCTAGTTGAAAAGATGATGATGTCGTCGATGTAATTGATGGCAAATGCTGATAGTTCATGTTTTTGTATTAGGTGGGCAATCATCCGTTGGAAGATGATCGGGGCGTTTTTGAGCCCAAAGGGCATTCGGTTCCACTCGTAGTGGCCGTTTTGTGTGGAGAAAGCGGTCTTATGCTTATCCTCTTCTTTGACCTCCACATGGTAAAAGCCCGAGGCTACATCGATGGTAGTGAAGTATTTTGCGCCCAGGAATCGGTCTTGCATGTCATCAATCTTTGGCATTGGGAAAACCTCAGCCAGAGTGACATCATTCAACTTTATGTAATTCACGCATAGTCGAGTCTTAGCTCCTTCATCCTTCTTGCCCACGAGGACAACGGGGAAGGAGTAGGGTGAAGTGGAGACTCGGATCATCTTCTTTTCCAGAAGTTCAGCAATTTGCTGGTCGATGTTAGCCTGGTTTTCAGGCGTACAGCGGTAGGGCCGCAGCGAGATCGGAAGGTCATGAGAGAGTCTGATGCAACATTTTTCTGTCTGAATTAGTCCGATCTCATCTAGGTATTTGATGAAAAGGGACCTGTGGGCTTTCAGCAGAGACTCGAGCTCCTTCGGATGGTCAGTGTCGAGTAAAGCATTGAGCACCATTGCGTCGCCTGGTGTTTCTAAAGGTGTGAAAAGCTGGGGCCTATGCTCAACACACAATCTCTGTTAACGTGCAAATCGACACTGAAGAAGCTCCTCTTGTTGCTGCAGCTGCAAGGGCGCGTCGCTCTTCCCTACGCCATCGCAAGGCCAGCGATGGTTGATAGTGTCTTTTTGCCTGAGCATTACTTTTTTGTTTGATTCTGTTTCTACCTATTAAATTATTTCCTCACCACCTCCTGTGCGAGTGTTTCTTGAGACTACAGTCAGTGTGACTGTGCAGCTCTTCAAATAAGTGAACCTTTCCTTCATTTGGGGCAATAGCTCCAATTGCTTTAACTGCTTTAACTGATTCAGCTGGTTCGATTGCTTCCACTGCTTCCACTGGGGCAAATTGATTACTACTGTTAGCCAGAAGAGAAGAAGACTGCTAACGAGTAGACGCGCGCCCGCCGACTGGCGGCGCACTGCCCTCTGACGAGGCAGTTGCGCCTTGTCCCAGTGTCGCTGCTGTTTGAAATCCATAGATCGAAAGGATTGTAACCAGCGCAGCTGACGCCCTGAAGATCGAGAATCGAGTCGGAAACTTATAACTCAGAAGGACAGCAATCTACCCGGCTGCCCGCTCTTCGAGAACCGGCATTTGAGTGTTTGAAAATCATAAGTCTTTGATCCTTTCGATCTATAATTCTCAAAGTCAAAACACACACGCCGGAGTTGCTGATTTAGTGCCTCCAGGATTGCGGAGGCTCAGAAGATACAAAAACGGTGTGCACCGGAGACGCCAGAGGGAGGCACACCGCCGCGCCACGCGCTTCACGTTCTTTTGGGTGATCTTCTTCTCTTTCAGTCAGCAACAGCGGTAGAGATTTAGTGCCTCAATCAAAGGCAGCCGAAGTTAGTGCCTCAAACAAGGCAATCGTAGCTTTCCGCTCAGTCGTCAGCGGTAGTGCCCCAGTCAAGGGCATATGAAGAAGCACAGGTACACAAGATGGTGAGGGAATACTTTATTGTAGAAAACACAAGTTAATTTAACAATGCCAGACCAGACCAAGATCACTCTCACTCGTCCCTGAACCCGTGTGGACGAGATGAGTAGCAGCTTTCACTCCAGCAGCTCGAGTTCTGCCAAAGGACTGCTCCTAGTGATTCTTGCCGTATCTTCCAGTTGAGGCGTCAGATCTTGGATGGGGTTCCTCGAGCTATTGCTCTGGTTCGCCTTATATACCCTGTTGGAGATGGAGGGAGGGTGAAACGTTAGCACTGTCAACGGTGAGTGTCCCAAAAAAGTGATGCGGTGCCTCAGAATATGGCTAGCTCTACCAGTACATGCAATCTAGTGTCTACGTGTCAGGCGCTTTTGAAAGCGCGCTACTCAGTAGCGTGTGTGTGCGTGTAGGTTTGTTCGGGTGCCACTATGTGTGCATCTATGGGTGTTTGAGTGAAGTGTGTGCGTGTGTCTGTGTAAACAGAATAGAATTAATATTAATGCAGTTTGCTGCTTTGGGCTGTTTGCTGCCACTTTCTACTTAATGTAAATAGGCAAGATGGACGGATCCTTTCGGAATGGTGGCTCCCTTTTAAAATTACTTTTTCAGGGGCATCTTTCGTACAGAGACTAATGCCTTTTACAAACAGCATTCCCGGAAAGTGCTTTTCTGGATCTCATTAAAGCACGTTGGGAAAAGTGGCATCCGTTGGCGGATTGGGGCCTCGGCGAGGATCACACTCCAATTCTCCCTGCTGTCTAACAAAATTGGGTAGCGGCGATTGACGTCACAAAGGGGGTAAAACTGGCCTGAAAAGTTCATTCTTGATATGTATCAGCCCGTCGGCTGTGTTGATGGCTCGCCCGATGGGGAAATGTGGCGAGACGACAACACCCTTCCCTCCTACTAGGTCATTTTGAAGAAGCTGTCCAGAAAAAGCAGCCCCGGGTGCCTTCAAAAATGCCTAAACCAATTAGTCACAATGGAAAAGTTTGTTTTACGGAGTTTATTGGGTGAAGTAATGTCAGCAATACAAATGGAGAAAAGTTAGTCAGAACTAGTACCAGCAGCGGCCTGCTGCTGCTGCTAAAGCAAAATGTTGGCTTCAGCTCTTCTCTTTTAGTCGACAGTAAGAGAAGAAGCACGATGGTCACGCTGGCTGACGTAAAAATGGTAGAACAGGCCACGAACAAAGCTCTTCACTTGTCCTTTTATACTTCTGGTGACGTCAACCAGACGTGTGAAAGAAGCGAGAATTTACACTGCGAACAGTAGCCTCTAATAGCCCAGTAGAGCGCTTACTAGTGTCATGCAGAGTTGGTTGTGTTTGTGTCTACTGGGGTATGTACAAATTGGTTTGGCTATTCCATTCCGCGCTAATGGATTAAGTGCAGTGACTAAAAGTGTTTTGGGGTACCCGAACATTGTTTTGAGATGTCGGGGTGTACGATGACAAGCACTCTCATCTATTGGATGCATCCGTTTGCATGTTTTTATCACAGTTGGCTGTAAATGGGGCAAAAAGGGGAACAAGGGTTGACAGGCCACTTTGCTATCTTAGCCTTCCACCTTCAGTTTGTGTTGGTAGCAGTACACGTAATAGTAGCTGTTGTCCTGCTTGATCTGAATGTACTCTCGTTTTACCAGTCGGTCATCACATTTGAAGTGTTTCCAGCCAATTGTCTTATTCATGTGGTCGACGCATAGGTGAGCGGCGTCGTACACAAGAATCAGATCTCGCTCTCGGGTTGGTTCGTTGAGCAAGTCTCTGGAGCAATTGTCGGCAACATTCAGGAGTATGAAACTGTTCTCTCGGTGCGATTTCAAACATTGCCCTTCATCCTCACTTTCCTCAAAAATGTAGAAAGATTCTGCCTCGAGCACCTTGATGCTCGGGTAGATAATCGGTATTTCGAATCTCATGTTGAGAATGTGGTCGTCGACAAACTCACATGGATGGGCAGTCCAGTACTTGAACTGAGTGGGGGAGTTCAGCAGGGGGCTGTCTTTAAACAAAGCTATGTAGTCCGATGTGACTTTCCCATCGCTGAAGCCGTCCATAAGATAGCCTAAATGGAGGGCCATCATGTCAATTGATTCTCGAAGTTGCCCAATCAACTTTGCGTCTCTCCCTTCAATAGTGACATCCTCATCTAACTTCTTGAGGGCTTTCCATTGATCGTGGAGTTTTGTGAGCAGTTTTTTCTGAAACTCAGTATTCTGATCTCCTTGATCATGTAGTAGTTTGATTTGAGTTTTGAATTGTTTGTCCAGGGCGTTGATCTGTCCTTACATGGCTGAATCATCAAAATGATGCAAAAAACCTAACACGCTGTAACTTAAAATTCCACCGACGATGCCGACTAGCAGCAGTATCACTCGGCGGTTACGGCTCTTCAAGTTCCGGTTCTGGTACCCCAAGATGTTAACTTGGGCACTCGTCAGGCACTCTCTCCTCAGCATCTTGAGCACCTTGTTTTCATAAGCTAATTCGCAAAATTGGTTTGCTTTGATGGTCCAGTTTTCCTCGTCAGTGACATTAGTTATTTGGTCAAAGATGTTGCAAGGGTTAAGCAGCACTGCAGCATACGTGGTGAAATTATATCCGATCAGGGCAAAGGTTTCCTCAGACGAAGATGAGCTGCACAGTCACACTGACTGCGGTCTCAAGAAATCACTCGCGCAGGAGGTGGTGAGGAAAGTACTTTATTACATTAATTATGAAGAAACACAAGTAAAGACAACAATTCAATGCTCGAGCAAAAGGACACTATCACACAACTGCGGGCCCTGCAGAAGAGGTGGGGAAAATGCGTCGATTTCCTCGCAGCCAACTTAACAGCTTGTTGAGGAGCTTCTTCAGTGATCCTTTGCTGTCAAACGTGAAGCAAGTCGAAGCCAAACGTGAGCCTAGGGTGAGCCCCCGATGAAATTGGGGCAGAATGAGCCGATCTTATCAGATCCAGTCGGGCAGCTTTTATACTCTGCTGGAAGTGGGCGTGAAGTTATCATTGCCGCCTGTAACAGTGTTCCAGAAGGTGCTAAATGGTGCCGTTACTACGTGGAAGGTAAACTAGCGTTCATGCGCTCATCTATTGGATGCTAAGAGTTTCTATGGCACGTACGGTGTGTGAGTGTGTGCGGGAGAGCACGGACGCTGGAAACGTCTGTGTGTGTGTCAGTGAAAATGCCATTGGAAAGCGATGGTGTGTGTGGGAAAGTGAGTGAGTGTTGGTGTTACTGTCTGGGTATCGTTAGTGAAAGGGAAAATGAGAACAAAGGGCTCGTCTCGCTTTAGAATTGTACAGCTCAGTCCGTGTGCGGCTGAACAAGCGAGGTTTGGGCAAGCGGTTGCATCAGGGCGACTGTGCCTAATGGATGGCTGGTGCCGCCGTCGGGTCGATATCTGATCAACGCTCTCCTAATGGATGTTTGGCTGGCATGATGTAATGCCTTCGCCGAGTTGGTGTGCCTTTGTTCGCATGTGAAAGGGAAGGTTAGATCGTGTCTCGCCGCTGCCAGTGTACGGCAGCCAAGATGATTGCTCGTTCTGGCGCCTATGCAAAACCGTACCAGACTCCTAATTTGGTCTCTGGCGATGCGATCTGCCCGGGCGCGATAGTATTAACGAGCAGCCATTTCTCTCGGATGATGCCTCAACAACAAAAGCCTTCACGGCCGTCTCCGACCGTACATCACTGAATGGGCCTAATAGCATCATCAGTTACTTTCTTTTGTCAAACGGCCTCCTTCAATTACCATGGCGTCGACTAGGCAATCAATTCTGGCCAGACAAGTATTCACAAAAAACTCCCCTTTAAATCAGAGTCAAGCCTGATAGCGACAGAATGACGCAAATCGTGGGAAAAGCTAATCAATTCTGTTTCTCTTTCACAAATATTCTAAATAATTCCATCTCTAATCCCATGCTAAGATCATAATGATCAAACAAACTATTTACGGCGCGAAGTTGTTCTACAATTTCTACTAGGTTTTCTAGGTCGTCTCTCTGTGTGACAGGGGGAAACGCATGTGCACGCCTCTGTACATGCGCTACTACCGAAGCTAATGACGAGTACTCGTTCACAATAGCTTGAAGAGTCCTAAAATAGTCGTGGCCTCTGTAACTACAGATCATTTGCCTAGTGCGCGGATCTAATTTTAACCGCAAGAAGTTCAACTTCCATGCAACCGGGAAGTTAGTTTTGAGCACCACTAGTCGGAACAAATCGAAGAACTCGGGGAAATCTAAATAATTCCCTGTAAAACTGGGAATCTCCCAGTATAACTCGCGGTCAAACTGCTTAAATAGGCGTGGAGGACTGAGCTGAGGCGTGTACCGCTAGCCACGCCTGGCTGGTCCACTAGGATCCTTTCTACTGAGTAAACGGTTTTGTAGTCCGCCGCAAAACCCTGCTCGTACAGCTCGAAGGCGCGAAAAAGATGGAGTATATCTTTTAAGAATCTCTAGCCCACTGAGGCATTGGCGGCGTTTCCGGGCAGGTGTCATCGTAAAGGTGAAAAACCTCAGCGAGAAGAGAACTGGCCACAACCAACCTTCCTCTTGCGAGTGGTAAGATGTCTCCACTTGATCTTTCCGCTGCTGATCTGGGTTCGTCCGTTTTGTAGCTGGTAAAAGGCGTACAAAACACAAGTGGGCCCGATAAAAACGGTGACGAAGAAAGCTACCAGCTCGAGGGGCAGGACTGTCACAAGTTGACCGGCAAATCTCGACAGAGTTGCAACTGCGTCCATCATCTGTTGATGAATGAATGAGCTGTTCAAGCGAGGTCAGCTCTGGCCGCCTCCTATCCTCTGGCTCTCTAGATTTGGCATCAGAAAAAAGGTAACCGAAAAGTGAATGTTACTGTCTTCCTGATCAAGAGACACAACGCATTGCTTTCTCGGTAACTGACAAACAAAAAGAGATACACCGCCAGGCCAACTTTGTTGATAAACAAAATGACGGTAACTACCAACAAGCAAACGAACTGGCGGGAACACTTTCGGCTACTCTTTGCTTTTGAAGCTGGCTAGCAGAACAGTATCTCATCCCATCTACCGATCGTCAGTCGCATAAAGGAAACGCACAAAAATTTAGGTACTCTGAGTCAGCTTATAGACTAGTCCTCTGACTTTCCTAGGAAACGAGTCAGCAACTCGTTCTACCTTTCCCTGGTCGGATAGGGACAAAGGTAGGCCTGTGAAGTTTTTGCTGCCGTCCGACAGGGCACCCAAAAACTTTTACAAGGCAATGGTATTTTCACTCACCATCTAGTCTAGGCACAGAACAAGGTGCTCTAGCTCTACTGCAGTAGTAAAAACAATAGTGGTTGATTATGCCGGCATATTTACACTCATAAGTGAACCTAGGTTTTATTTACATGGGCAATGATGTTGCTCTCACTCAGGGGCATAAGAAAGAAATGTACATGCAGCTCAGCTCACTCTCGAGTAGGGTGGCTTCCCTCTCTTTGACTGCACTTGTCCTCGTGGACAATGGTGCACTTGTTCCTCTGATCTAAAACAAAGTCGTGCCCTTGCGACACCTTGCCCTTTCTGACCTCAGTCAGATGTTTAGACCGGCCCTCACATCACGGGGCAGAGGAATGCTATTTAATCCGTTCCCGTGGGAATAAGTAGACCTGCTCGGTCAAGGCTTCAAGTCACGGTCCTTGAGCCAAGACGGAAACAGGTAGTACGGTACCGTTTTTCACCTCATCAGTCGCGCAGATGGGTGGAGCAGAGGCCTTACTAGCGGGCTTGCTCGTGAGCCTTCAAATGAGCTGTAGCGATCGGAGGACCTGTGTTAGCTCCGACGCTCAGGTGCCATACTAGAGGGTAGAACTCAACAAAACAGACTGTCTCCTTAGTCTAATAACCCCAAACAAATCTAAAATGGCATGCAGTTATAAAAGCTAAGAGTTCAATCACTTCCCCTCACCTATGATATGGTCACCTGTATGGATGCGTGTGGAGGAGGCTCATTGCCATTCCCTCTAATGTACTAGGGCCTACTTCGAACCAGTCGTTAACTGCAATATCTACACAAGGCTCCCTTTTTTCATGAACAGAAGAATAGCACCATCATGCATTGGTGCTTCTGAGGTGGCCAGAGGAGCAAGCCTACCTCAGTGGTTCCGAAGCCGCCACTAGCAGAGAGAAGCCACAAGGCTCTCTCCCAGGGTCTTCAGACCTTCCAGTCCCCACGACAGGAAGTCTGCTCCCTCCTCGAGTCCGCGGTCACCTTGACCGGCTAAAAAAGGGCGGCCCTCAACTGGCCCCCAGACCGGGAATGTCAGGCACACGGCTAGACTGCTGAGCATCACCGTCAGTTGTCAAGGGGGAAAAAGCTCCATGTACGTGGAAGGGGGGTCCCTCCCGGTCTTTTTGTCCTTCAGGAGGATCATCGTGGGTCCTTCCAGTTCTGTCGTCGTCTTCTTTCCTGGGCAGGTGGGTGGCTGCAACTCTGGGAGCAAGCGATTGTCAAGCAAAAACTTCTTGATGCAGCGCTGAGCAAGATCGTCCCGATCATTTTGGAATAGGCTGGGAAAAGGGCGCTTGGCCCCCATACCAGCCCATTCAGCCTCGCACTCAAGAATATAAGCCCTTCTCTCTTCACATTCGAGCCATCTTTCGTACAGCCTCTCCTTCTCATCCTTACTCAGGTCTGTACCTAGACTCCGAAGCTTAAGGTACAACTTGCACAGCTTCCTGCGGTACTCGCTGTACTCATTCATGTTCAAAGAAAGATGCCTCACCCAGTTGTCGATGAAGTTCTCCTCATCAACAACTTCAAACAAAGGACTTTTCCTCGACGCCATCTCAACCTCAATCACCCGGTTAGTTATCAAAGTCTGATAAACTACCCGGTGATAACCAGAGCTGAGTTTGAAAGTACAAACAGCTCCCATGCCCAAGATGATGAGGGGCGCATCCTCATACAGCAAAAATTCCTCTTCTCTTTCCAGTTCGCCGATGGTCAGGAAAAATGTGACTGCCTTCTGGACATCCAGGGTGCCTCCTGGCATTTTCAACTGTCTCTTCACTGGATAGCTCTTCAATGCCAAAGCCGTCGCCATGCGAACTGGAAGAAGGTTCACCGAAACTCCCGTATCCATGATACCAACGAGCTGTGCCGGCCCAGCCCTGATCTTCACGGGGAGGTAATTCGGGAGATCATAATTCTCTCCAACGAACATCACGTGTCCTCGGAATGAACCCCTAGACCTCTGTCGAGGCTTAGATCGACTGCCCCTGCCTCTGAGGCACTCCCTCAAATCTTCTACTCGATGGGATAATCCTCTGCTTCCATCAAAGCACGAGTAGTGGAGGCAAATCAGTTTGTTGTGCTTCTCCCCACAGAAGTAGCAGCGGTATCTAGAGTAACACTCACCTGTAGTGTGGTCAGGTTTCAAGCACACCTTGCAAAGGCGCAGATCTCCGGCCTGCTCATACCGTTCGAATGGAGTGAGCTGTGGGCACCGGATCACCGAATGCTCAGGTGACCACACTTAACACAAGGTCTATGGTACTTCTCTTTGTTCTGCGAATAGAACTCTTGAGTGTCCATATGGTACTTCCGCAGGTGTCTATCTCTCAACTCCTCAAAACTTTCTGCCGACATACGCGGAAGCGGTGTAGCAGCTGGTGATGCTGATCGGGAGCGTCTAGGGAACATTCTCCTAGCTCGCTCAGTCAACGACTCTCTTTCTCCCGAAACACTCTCGCTCTCTCCGGCAGCTCTCTTTCGAACCGCACCGGCTTCAGAAGGTTGCTCAACAGTCAATGAATGTGAGCGGGAAAGGAGGTGCTCGGGCTCCCCTGCCCCCGGAACCGGAACACTTGGATCGTCCTGCGAAAGGTACAGACCTTCCTCCTCGGAGCTCTCCTCGTCAGTGGCTGACTCACTCTCCTCTGTAACAGAATCCTCTGCCCAATCACCACCTGTCTCTCGGATAACCTCTACGAGTCCCTCCCACACACTGAGAGCAGCGGGAGCCCCAGAGGCTCCTGTCTCACCGATGTCGTGAGACCTTCTCTTAGATCTTGTGGAGCATGGTGAATCAGCAGTAGAACGCTTTCTCGCAAGAGTGAGCGCCTCATCAACAGCGGCCAAGCACTCTGCCTTAGACGGGGCAGCGTCGATCGAAGTGGACGCTCTAGCCTCTCCGTCTGCAGGTGCGGCTGCGTTGTCAAAGTCAATCAGCACGGCTTCGCCGCCCTCAAATGAAATAGAAGCAATGGGGGTCGTCGCCCTGGCTTTCTCACCTGTGGTGTCCTCGGTGACATCGGCTGAATCATCCGCTGGCATAGGAGGTCTTTCCAACCCTGCCTCCAATGGAGGCCTGTGTCCCTCAAAATGAATGCCGTTCTCCTCCATGAACTCCCGGATTTGCTCCAGAGCCATGGCATGAGGTGTCCTGACACCAAAACTAGGGAATGGTTCCCGAGTGCCAGACCGTTCCCAGTCTGTTCTGATCTTATGCAAGTGGGCCCTCAGATACTCAATCGCTCCCCACTTCTCCAAAAACCTCTCATGCTCGAGGAAAGTCATGGGAATCGCTTCTTCACTCTTTCTCTTCCTATACCACTGCACTAGTGTGTTCAGCCCGTCTACTCTACCCTCTAATTCTCCCTGCCATACTGAGACGAGGGCTCTCTTCATCGCCTCATAGGCCTCCTGGCACTCTTTCGACGGAAACTCCGGCGGATGCAGAATCGCCCACAATGGGGTGGGTCGATTGTCAGACATGTCTGCGGTTTAGATCTGAACCACAAGTGTCCGACGGGCTCGAGAGCTGTCTCAGAGCAAGGAAGTGGTAAGCACGCAGATAAAAGGAGGTGCTCTAACGGGTGTTTGTTAGTCGTGTACAGGGGTGTACAACGCCTCAGGGAAAGAGGGTGTGTGTTGGGGTGCAGGTATGGAAATATAAGGAAATGTAGGGGATAAGGTGAAAAGGGGTTAAGGTTACTAGGTCGATCTTAACTGACTGGGCAATGGAAATAACTACTGCAGCAATCACAATTCACTTTACTTCCCCTTCAGGTAAAGATGCTGCGGTGGAAACGTAGCGTTCAGCAAAGCCAAGAATGATGCGGTGTTCTCCTCCGCGATGAATCAGTCAGCTGGTTGAAATGCTGAAATCGACACTAGTAGGCACAATAACCGTTCAGTTGTTGGTGGACAATGCGCGAAAACAATGCAGTGCAGGGCAGGCTCAATCGGTGTTGTTGAGTGAACACGCTGATCACTGCACTGGCAATTGGTGTACGCTGCAAGTTTGTCACCACACTCTGTAGTAGTCGTAATCGAAATGTTGTCTTCCGGTGATCTATGGAAGACTTTGTGCTCTGTTCAGTCAGCTGCGTGACTGCATTCTCTGTTTGTGCCAATTGAAGAAAAGGTGAACGGTTGTCATTTGTTGTGCCTTTCAGTCCTCCTCCCTCTCAAGTTCTCCGATGGTCATAAAGAACTGAACGGCATGCTGAACATGCAGAGTGCCACCAGGCACTTTCAGCAATATGTCAACTGGATAGCCTCTTGAGCCAGAGCAGTGGCCATGCGAGAGGGGATCAGGTTGACCGTTGAACCGGTGTCCAGGACACCGACAAGTTGCGCCGGTTTCACCCTGGTGATCTTCACTGTCAGACAGTGTTGGAGGTCATAGTCCTCACCGGTTGTCATCACGTGTCCGCTCGTCGGGCCGCTGGGCAACTGGTGGGATCGGTGTTGGTCATTACCACCTCCAATGTACTCTCTCAAATCTCCGCCAAGGCCAGGTGGGGGCCGACGGGATCTTTGCCCTTGCTGGGGCTCCAGACTGAGCACTACGTTGTGTTTGTCGCCACACTGAGTACGCCGATATTTCGAGTAACACTTCCAGGTATCGTGCCAAGGAATGAGGCACACATGACACACTCGCAGACCAAGCGCCATTTCATATCTCTCAATGGGAGCCAAATCTGGGCACCGAAGCACTGTATGACCGGGTTGCCCACACTTCGTACAGGGGCAATAGTAGTGTGCCCGGTTGAGCCGATGAACTCTCCCTGCCTGCTGCCTCCGAGAATATCTCTCCTCATCCCCATCAGGTATTAGGACCAGCGTGGTCCAGATCTCAGCTCCTCCGATGATGACGATCGCGAGAGAGCAGGGAACATCTTCCTGATTCGGTCGTTCAGGGGCTCTCTCTCTCTCCTCAATCAGAGGCTCCCTCTCTTTCTTGAATGTCCGTTTTCGGGAACAAGATTCCAGTGCGTGCTCTTGCACTTTGCGGGATTCAATAGATCGCTCTGCGGATAATGAGCAAGAGCGTGCAAGGGACACTGTACTGCTTGGGCCAGCAGTAGGTTCCCTTGCTTTCAAAACCTGATTTTTCTTTCCCGCAGAGGGCACACCTCCTTCCTCTGGCGTGTCCTCGCTCTCTTCCTGTGTGAGGTAAACCAGCTCCTCGGCTGACGAACTCTCGTCTCTCACGGTAGACTCACTTTCTCCTGTGACACTTGGAAAAAAAACGCTTGGCGCCAAACCTAGCCCACTCTGCCTCGCACTCCAGCAGATAGCTCTGTCGCTCCTCAACCTCGAGCCACTTCTCGTACAGCACCAAATCAAAATGTAGTAGTGCACCAATCGAAGTGCAGGTATTGCACCAACCGAAGTGTTCAGGTGGCAGGCAGGTGGAGAAGAGATCAGTGTAGCAAAGTTGCTCTGGCGTAAGTTGAAGTCGAACATTAGTGAAAAGCACTGCACAAAAAAGAAGATTTTGAAAAGATAAGCAAAACTTTGCAGAACAAAAAAGGTTTTTATTGCGCTAGAATAAAACATTAAAATTTTTTTCAATTTTGAACGCAAATGATAATGTCGTAAACGCAAGCGGGAAAAATGTTTCAATGTCAGTTATTGATCAAATGTAAAAGCTAACCTGCAAATGTCTCATATTGTTAATTTAAATGGTAGTTTAATTGTGGCTAAAATGACTTCTCATACACTAAAATCCATAAGCTAGAAAGCCATTAAAACGATATTAGTTTTTAGATGCTTGTCAATTTTTCCCCTCAAACATCGTCTAAATAACAAAAACACTACACACATCTATTACCCACTGAACACACACCAATGTAGTGAACAGTTAGCTGAACCAAACAAAACAGTAACCAATTAGTAACCTTTTAGTAAACACAAACACTCTACACTTGTTTGTAGATTAATAGTTGTACATTTCCTACTGGGTATTGAAGCTACTGTTAGCAGTGTAAGTTTTACTTTTTCTTTACAGCCGAACAAAACGCTCCCAGCAGTATAACATCATTGACAAACATCCGTTTGTAGCTTGCTGTTCACCTACCATCTTTCAGTTTTGACTTTACCGATTTTCTCTTTTGTTTGAAAAATCTAGTTAAAATCAAATCAATTTTTAACGGCAAATTTAAGTCTATGGTAGTCATTTAGACTGTTTAGATAATTTTTCTACTTTTTATTGTTTACCATACCTATTTATCAAAATAAAATACAAAGTTTTGGTTTTAACTTTATTAAATTTTATTTGTTTATTTTAAAACCACAAAAAAATATAAATATTGAACTAACATTAAAGTGCCTAACAAATATTAAAATTAAAAATTAAGAATCAAAAACCTCAATAAAAACAAATTGCGCAAAGACTTGAATAACTCATTGATTTCATGTGATATCATCTGTTTAAATTAACTTAAGCGGATATGAGAGTTCTCATTGTCACATCGATTTTTAAATTGAATGTTTTGGTGACAATTATTTTCATTACTAAAGTTTACTTTGCAACTTATCATCCTGCGTCCGCTGTCCCTAATTCATATGTCGTTGTGTTTTACTTTGGCCCAACGGAGCTACGTCTCTCCCATCAACCAGCCCTGGTTGCGCCGAATGAATTCGTATGAAGTGCGTCCTCAATTCCAGACCAAAACAAGTGCACAGGTGTACACTTCAACTTCTCTAGGGCATAAGTCTGATTGATTATTTAGATTTTCCTTTTTACAAACATTTTTATGTTTCCAATTGGTTGCTGTGTAAGACGTAACTCCGAAATACACCATAATGACGTAAAAATTAGGAGAAATCGATGCATGATAAAAAAAGGAAAAATATACTTTTGTTAACAATTTTAAATGTTTAAAAACAATTGTCACCAAAGTGTTCATATCAAAAGTTTAAGTGACAATGAGAACTCTAATATTTGCTCAAGCTAATTTATGCAGATGATATCAGAAACAATGTAAAAGTAGAAATGACCGATTTACGGTACTGACTCATCAGAGTGAAAAAGAAAAATTGTTTGGGCCTGCTTTTACTAATTCTTAATTGGCCAAAATGTCATTAATCAAAACATTTTTAAAAAAGTAAATCTTTAAAACAAAATAACGGAACAAACATTTAGTTTTAAACAAAAATAAAGATTAGAAAAATATCAGAAACATTATAAAAATTTCATTAGAATTACAGTGGGAAATAGGTACTATTCGTGATCTAGTTTCATTAGTTAGAGTGCCCAGCACTGGTAGTCATTGTGACCCGCAGTGGATGGCTGGTTGAGTCGACTCAAATAGAATGCACACACACACACGTTCACTGTAGACGATGGTTGCCCTCTCTCTTTCTCTCTTTCTCTCTTCAACTTGGCATGGGAGCTACCACTGCTGGCAATGCATGCGCCTCGGTTCCCCCCCTTTGCCAAACGTTGCCAGCCGCCGTATATAATGGCATCGCCGGCCACCCATTCGTCGCCCGTTCATTTTCCATTCTCTCCACGACAGTCATCATTTTCATCGGATTTCTCTCCTCTCGCTGCCCAGCGGAGAAGAGAACTGAAGCACTTTAGCATTGAAGTCACCTTCAGCAGCAGCATTTGATACGGGCCCTGCTGGTCACTGTTGACTGCTCAGATACACTTCATTCATTTCCATCGTTGACTTCTATTGATAAATAGGAATTTCACTCGCTGAAATTTTTATTTTTTAAAAGAGAGTGACAGCAGTAAAGTGACAAAGTGAATCTTTGACGCGAAACTGCCATAAAGCCAAAAAACACTGGTAAGTTTTCTAGTTAAAGATGAGTTAACGAGTGAGCAACCAGAAAAGCTAAAATTGATTTCAATTTTACAGAAAATAAAGTGCACGATAACATGTTCTTTCATCTAGAATAAATAAATTTACTAATAAACAATAAAATCAAACCTACGTGTAAGTACTTGTTTTTGTACTGCTTAAAATACGACAAACAGTTAATTTTTAATATCGGCTTTTTGTATTGTGTATAGCAGCCTCAGTGCAAAATGTCTTCAACCACAAATTTGATCAGACAATTTCAAATCGCATTTTTCAAACTTTAACACAAACTGCTTCACTGACTTTGGCCAACTCACAACAACTTCCAGCAACTGCTAGCAAACAACTATTGTCAACAATGGCATTTTGTTGTGCAGTTTATGACAACACTGAAGTTTGGGCAAAACCTCCGTAGGAGCGTCGTTTCAAAAGGAAAGTAAATTTGCATTGTTTTCAGTAGCTATTTTAATACCCAGTTTAGTTAAACTAAAAACTAAATTCACATTTAAAATAAGATAAAAATAAACACAAACAAAACAAACAATAACTTTTAAACCCAAACTAACATTTTAAAATAAAACACAATAATTTTTACACATAACATAATTAATGCATGCTTTACATTTAATTACCTTATTTGCTAAAATTTTTTGCTACTAATTTAAATTGACATTGAGACATTAAAAAACTAGTTTGAACAATTGATTAAAAACTGACATTGTTTATTTTGCCTCAAATGCTGAAATGGCACCGTCTGAGATTTATATGAAAGGATAATGTCAAGTAATGACAAAACTCGTTTTATTTAATAAAAATACGTTAAATTTTAATTGTCAATAAACTGAATCAAAACGTGCTTCTCTTCACTTTTTTTCATTGTCAGAAAAATTGTTGTATTTTTTAACAGAACCATCACAAAAAACTACAAAAAATTTTTCTTTTAATGCCCAGTAGATGCGATTGACAAAAGAACAAAAGTACAATGTTTGTGTCTACTGAAAAAAGTGCAATTTCAGTTGTTCAGCCAACCGTTAACTACTGCTGTGTACAATGTCTAAGCAGGGAATCGAGTCCGGATGAGTTAAACGATGTTTGTGCGAAGATGTGACAAATAGTACAGACTAATGTCAGTCTCATAAAAACACTCTAGTTAATGTGTCATCCAATGTGCAAACTTTGTTTCCCTCCACAAAGCACTTTCATAAGTTTAACTGTCCTCCCCGTCTTAAACATGCGACAGGCACTAGTCACAACATTGTATATTTTTTTTGGGGGGAAGAGAAAAAAAGGGTCGGCGAGATGCATCCAATGAAATGGCCTTCAAAACAAACTAATTTTCTTCTCAGTTCCTTCACTGATGTACAATGCCATTCAGAACTACAAGTTTTAGTAGTAGAATTGCTACCAAAACTTGTCGTTACAGAATGAGGCCTCTCTTGATGAATCTGCCGTTCAGCCTTATGCCCAATCAATAACCCCCCGTTGAATGTCTCGAATCATTTTTGCTTTGCTTGAAAGTTACTTTTGGCTGCTGGAAACACACATATATAATATGCCAACATGCACATGAATAAATGATGTTTTGCGGTTCTGCAGATCTACTCTTGGCGTAAGAAAGACTGCGCGTGCAGGACTGCCAAGTCCTGCTGGCTAGAAGAGTAGAGGGCAACTGGGGAAATGACTTGCTCGCGGTAGTGCCTGCCCCGGCACTACTGATGATGAACTGCAATCTCCTAGTGCTGAGATGTTAGCCAAGTGGTGCGATCCTTGTGGCTGTCCTCAAAGTGACTTCGAAACACTGTAGCATTAGCTCGCAGCTGATAGGGCCGAAAGCTGAAAGTGAAGAAGGACTGAAAGGAGTGAAGAGTGAAGGAATGAATGCAAGCATGATATTGTAATATTGTCTTATTGGGTGAAGAAAGAATGAACAGTAAAAGTGAAAAACTAGTGTTTGGTAGAAAACCAGCAGATCTACATCTGCTGTTGAAAATCTGATGTTAATTTCAATTCTTCTCTCCTGCGCGCGGGGAATGAAGAAGTCTGATGATGTTGAATGATGGAATGAAGAATGAACTGTCCGGTAGATGGAAATCACTCCGGATCAGGCAGGCAGCCACCGGCCGTTCATCCAGCGTCCCGTCCTGAAACACTGCTCCACGGTCTCTTTTATACTGCGGCGACGTCTTGCGTGCTGTAAAAAAGAATAAACTTTACACTGCCAAAGTAACCTCAAATAGCCCAGTAGAGTGCAACTACGTCATTAGAACAAGTGTCTTGTGTTGGTGTCTACTGGGTATGTGCAAATCGGGTCGGTTAGGCCTCCCTCTAAGGATGGGCAATGTACAGTTTCTAACTTTGTATTGGTTGTCCGGGGAACAAGTGGACGATGTCTGTGTGGGAAAATGACAAGCACTCTGATTTACTAATTTCACAGCAAACCACTCTTACTAATGGATCTCTGCCTTCGGTCGGATGCTTCCGTCGGCAAATCACCCTAACACGCCACTCACACTTCTGTCTGAACACTGACAGTCACTACTGAACACAAACAAATCTAAAAGTAGGGAGAAAGGAAATAAGGGAAGATGATCTGGTTGTTGTTGGGGCTCCCTGTCTCAAATGTGCCTTTCTCTCTGTTGCCCATTCATGCCATCCAGAATAAGTGATTCTGACGATCTGTCAAAATCTCCACTCGAATTACTTTCTGTGGCGTCTGTCGTCATGCTCAACAACTTGGGTGATCAACGATCGTCAAACCTTTCGCTTTCTGTCTAGACTTCGTTTTCCGACGAAGGGGAAAATAATTCCACTTTACATATATAATTCTCAAACTTAAAATACTCAAATTTGAAGTTGCTGCGTTAGTGCTTCCAGGTTCGCAGAGGCTCACAAGATTCAGGAACGGTGTGCTCTAACTCTACCAGCACATGCAATCTAGTGTCTACGTGTCAGGCGCTTTTGAAGGCGCGCTACTCAGTAGCGTGTGTGAGTGTGTATGTTTGTTCGGGTGCCACTATGTGTGCATCTATGGATGATTGAGTGCAGTGAAGTGTGTGTGTGTCTGTGTAAACAGAATGGAATTAATATTAATGCAGCTCGCTGCTCTGGGCTGTTCGCTGCCACTTTCTGCTTAATGTAAATAGGCAAGATAGACGGATCCCATCGGAATGGTTGCTCCCTTTAATATTACATCTTAGGGACATCATTCGTACAGAGACTAATGCCTTTTACAAACAGCATTCCCTGTAAGTGCTTTTCTGGATCTCATTAAAGCACGTTGGGAAAAGTGGCATCCGTTGGCAGATTGGGGCCTCGGCGAAGATCACACTCCAATTCTCCCTGCTGTCAAACAAAATTGGGTAGCGGCGATTGACGTCACAAAGGGGGTAAAACTGGCCTGAAAAGTTCATTCTTGATATCCCCCTTCCCTTAAACAGAAAACAGCCTCTGTAAAATGGCTGGTGTTCTGTTCAATGTCTATCCTGGTGGTGGTTGTTTACTCGATTCACCAGTGCGCACTTCGTTCTGCTCGCTCCTTCTTTCTGCATTGACTCGCGGGTGAGGTCAGGATGTTGACCCATTTGGTGGTGGCAACTTCCAGTCGCCTATGGCAAACAATCCCTGCTCCTGCTCGTACGGTCTCCCCGTCACTCCGTCGAGCTTCAATCGTTACAGTAGTCTCGTCCTCATTTCGTTTCTGATCGTCCTCCTTCTAACATGCAAATCTCTCGCTACTTCCTAATTGCGTCGGTGCTCTGTGTGAGCCTCCCAGCTTCTCTCGGGCGAATGGGTTCACGGCAATTCAGCAACGAACTCTCCAACCTCGGCCACTGGATGTCAAAGGCCAGATCGGTCGAAGAATTGGACCAGGTGATGACGGCCTGGCGCCTCCTGTTCCGTGAACAACCCCTGTCCCCAGAAGAATCGAGTCTAATGATGCAGCTCAACGAGCTGGTCGTGAAAAAGAGGGCCAGATTGTCAGCCATCGCTAGAGTGGCTCTCCAAAAGGCAGATGGGCCGGTAGTCAGCCCTCGGCCGATTGTGGTCACTCAGCCTTCTGTCATCTCAACGACCACTGAGCGCCTCCAGGCTCGACAACTAGGTACTTATCCGTCGGTCAGCTTCCACGGCCCTCGTCTGCCGATTGCATCAATCTCCTCTGCGCTGCCTGTAGAAGTCAAAGGTTCAGGTACAGTCCGGCTCCTGCTTACTTGCTTCGCGAACCTAACGCTTTGCTCTTTTGAACCGCCCGCAGCTTTAGCAGCCGCTGCTGGTCGTAAACCAGCACTGTCAGTCACTCAAGCGCCCGTGATTGAAATGCCTGTCAGCCCCTACCCTATCAGCTCTCCTACTGCTAGGCCAACTACTGCTAGGCCCGTGCTTGTCACTGCGGCCACGATTGAAACTGCCTCTGCTAAGATAACCACTACTAGGCCTGTGCTTTCCACTACGGCCACGGCTAAAGCTACGGCCACTAAGCCAACTGCTGCTAAGCCTGCGTCTCCAGCCCCGGTCACAGCCAAAACGGTCACCGCAAAGTCAGCCGTAACCAGGCCGGTAGTCACTGTCAGCACCTCCACCACCAGATCTGCGGTGGTGACGCCGTCTACGGCCAGGCCGACCACAAAGAAGCCGGCGCCGCAAAAGACGGTAGCTCCTCTATCTCCTTCCACAGTGGCTTCCCCGGGTGTCTCCGTCAAGAGTAGCACGAGTGCGCCACTCTCTCCTTCGCCCGCTGCCACAGTCGCCTCCAAGGTGGTGAAGGGGAAACTGGCATCAACGGTGTCAGAGAAGCAGAAGGGGAAGGCAATCGTCACCAACAGTGCATCAAACGCCGGCGCAAAACTGGTAACACAAGCAACAATCGTCGGCAAAGATGTCATTAGTGGCGGCTTATGAGCAGTCACTTCTCTACTCTCCGAGAAGAGAGCTCCCCCTACTACTGTGGCGTCACGTCTAAGCACCACTTCCTCAACAACGGCCGATCCGTCGTTCTACATAGTGTCTCCTTACCCGGTCACCGATGCACCAGTCGATCTCTCCACTCTCTCTACTCTTAAATTAGAATCTCACTGGCCTGACCTCTATGTGCACCACGACGGTCAGGTAGTCGACCACAGTTACCCCTGGAATTTGGACAAGGAATCTGATCACTCTTTGTACGAGGAATGGTCAAGGTGGAGATACAACGAAACAGAGGGGGTAGATCACGAGCTGTCTAGTTCCTTTGGCGAAAATCTGATGCCGAAAAGATGGCCGAAAACTCTGCCTTCTCGTAAGTTGGATCTTCATCTCTACAGTTATCACAACAGAAACAGGAGCGCTTTTAACGTTTTTTCTGTTGGGCGCTCTAACAAAACATTCTCTCCATTTGTGACAACAGAGACTCCGCGTCCGGTGGATGTTGGCAGTGTCGCTGTGGTTGACTCCGCTGTAATTGCCATCGGCAGCGGGAAGACGGTTGTTTCTCCTCCTGCTGACATCGCTGCCAAGAAAATCAACATCGCGGTTGCTCCCTCGAATGTCAAGTGGGAGCACTTGCCGGTTGTTTTTCTTTTCTGCCTGTGTGTATTCTGGCAGCCGCTTTGTTTATGGTTTTGGGCAAAGGCGGCCATCCGCTGTTCGTCCGAGAGATCAACAGTCGCCGTTTGGATAGAGAAGTCGGCAAACAGGCATACGGCTGCGAGGCAGAGTGGGATTCAGAGGCAGACACTGATTCGGTGGACGAGAGGGAAGAGATGCCAGCAAAGAAGGTTTTCCGGAGAAAAACGCCTCTGGCAACAGTTCGACGGGGTCGCTTGCGGGGTGGTCAGGTGGACTCAGCTGCTCTCAGTGAGTTTCAGCGGATGACAAGCGTGGCAGGTCACCAGGAAAGGTTCGAGCCACACTCTGCAGGAAAACTGGCGGCCGCCAAAAAAGCATTGGAGCAGGAGCTGAAACGACTGATGAGAGGAACAGCCGTGTAGTTTCCCTTTGCCTTGCTCACCGAATGTTTGATATAAACAAAGCAATTAATAAACTGTTGTTGTTGTTCTGATTTCCCGTCGCTTTTGCTCTCTCAGCTCTGCCTTTAGAGATGATGTTGGTAGTCTCCTCACTTATCGTCCTGTTGGCGAAGCTTGCTGTCCTCTTCTCTTTTCTCTCCGGCTCTTCTCCTTTCTTTTCAATTTGTCATTTCTCGTTCAATCAGCGAAGTTCACCGTGCTTTTGCAGTTTTGTTCTTTTTCTCTTTTTCTCAGCTGCTTACTTTCCTTTTGCAATCATGGCCAGCTGTGTGATTACTTTTTTCGACCAATTTTTGATTGCTCTATCCACTACGATTTTTCTAGTGGTCTTTCAGCTTCTCTTTTTCCTCCTTCACTCTTACTGGGAGCGCTTCTGTCATGCAGTTGAAGAGGTGTTCAGTGGGGCAAGTGATGGTAAGTGTTCCCCCTTCCCTAGCTTTGACCTGCGTATGTTTGACACTCCTTCTTTCTCTTCTTCTAGCCCACGAACGGGAAGGCCCATGCGTGCATGAGGCTTTTCAAGCATTGTTGGAACAGCATCGTGCGCCGGGCTCTGATGTTGTGCCCATGCGTCCTCCTCGAAAGAGGGGTCGGTTCGTCCGTCTGGCCAATTGAGCTTCGCTCAGTGGAGTGCCTTCGTTCTGCCGAGATGTTTCTGGATTCTTTTAGGTTGGCGTTTCTTACTGGTGTTTTGCTACTCCGCTACTTTTTCCGTTCAGAAACTGTTTCAATGTATTCCATTTAAAGTAATAAAAACTCGAGCAACTGCTCGTTCTAGTGGTTATGGTCACCGACTTTTCTTCCTCATATTTTCTTTGTAGCATAATTTCTTTTTAGTGCTCGGTTGAGAAATGGGTCTGCAGTCCATTCTCAGCCAGCTTTTTTGCCTTCTCCCCTTTCTAATTTTTTTTCTTTTACTTCATTTTCTGTTTTTTTCTCTTTTTTCTGTTTTCTCGGGGAGAAGCTACGCTGTCTTTTGTTTTTTATGGGGCAAACCGAATACGTGGAGTGTGGGATCATGCGTCTCAAGAGTCTGTGATCAGCAGGTCTCTTTTGACCATGCTCAGCACCTCCATCAGACCGGCCGCTTTGGTGCTTTGGGGCTTGTTTTCCTTGTGGCGCAGATTATGGCCCTTCGCCACATAGCCTCGCAAGGGGGCTCTCGCCGCTTGCTTTGTGTGTGCTTCTTGTGTGCATGTCTGAGTAATTTATTGTAGAATGTGTGTGGCCAGCTGAAGGGTCTTTCAGGTGCAACACCGGTCGCGCCATGACAACCTAGTCAAAAGAGCACTGGGTAGTGGTTCTGCTTCGGCGCAATCAGGGCTCGCCTACGCTGCATTCAGTATCAGTCGCAGGAAGGGTGCCCCTGAAGATTCTTCATCTCTCCTTCGATTCTAACCCCGGTGAAGAACCCGTCAGCTCTTCTCCATCGGGACTGAAAAGGTAGAATCGTCAGAAAGTGGCTCTGTTCGCCTATCCGGTCAGCTATTGGTCTTCTTCTTCGCCAGTGCCCGTGCCTGGTGTGGGAAGGTGACAGATGCTACGATGAAGTTTGTACAAAGCGCTTTAGTTGAGTAAATGTGCAGGCGCATTAGATGAGGTACAAAACTAATTTATTTACACTGTACAGGTGAGAGGCTACTTTGCTCAGGTAGCCATTGGCTCAGCATGGTCATCAAAACGCATGCCGGGCCTTTCTGAAAGCTGGTTTTCGGCTCTCTGAGGGAACACAGGGCAGATGGGAGTCCCTGAAAATTGGTGAGGATGGACTTGCTCGGTGCCGTCAAAGTCAGGAGATCTGAGCCGTTCCCTTATGGCTCTATTTATCTCTTCCACCGCTCCGTTTGATGAGGGGTATGGCGGTGTAACGAAAACTCCGTCCGTTCTTTTGTGTGGCTTCTCAGTCACACAGATCTTCCTGGGCGGAGCCCTCTCAGTCTCTTCTTCCTCTCGAGCTCTCTTACGTCGTTCTCTTTCCCTTTGTCCTTCAACGGGGGGTGAGTTTCCGTCTCTACCGGGGTCCTGTTGTGGGTACGTCACCGTTCCAGCGCAGTAAGTTCGAAGTGGTTTGGGTGGTTGGGAGTCGACTGTTTGAAAAACACTCCCATTGGCAGCGAAACTCAACTTGAATGTAGCCACTGCGCCTACTCCGAAGCTGATAAGCAGCTCTGAGGAGGGGTACAGTTGGAAGTCCACCTCCTGCGTGATCTCTCCGATGGTCACGTCGAGAGTGACGGCCTGAAAGGTGTGGATCACTCCTTCTCGGGCGTCAAGAAGCTGCATTGAAATATAGCGCGTGGCTCCTAGTTCGTCCGCCACCAACTCGGGCATCATGTTCGCCTCTACGCCGGTATCGAAGAATCCCGAGTAGGTGACCCCCTTAATGGTGGTAGGGAGGGAGGCCCAGTCCTCAATCACCTCTGTGAATGGTTCAGGTGAATGTTCATACAGCCTCCCTGTCTCTTCGTCCAGCTCCATGTGTCCCTCTCCGTACTCGTACCACCCTTCCATTGCAACAATAGGCATCATTGCCTCCCTAACTAAAAGTGCAGCCTCAGGAGTGCTGCGGCCCTCCAACCAAAAACTTGGGGGCCTCATCCCTCGAGTCATGCAGTGATATGCTTAACAACAAAGCGAAAAGGTGAAAGGGTGATCCAAACCGTTAAGAACCCAATCAGCCAAAGGGTGTTTGCGTTGTGTCACTTCTGTGTAGCGTAGTGTCACTTTGTGTCATGCAATTAATTCTCTTCTACTAAACTAACCGCACCTCCAAAAAGGGGACAAAAATCACCGCAAACAGGATAACGTTCACTTCCCTAAAATGGAGACTCCTTCGTTGGAAGATCAGGCGTCGATATTTCAGCAGCGATGCCCTTCCTGTCGTTTCCCCCGAGGTCGTAGTTTAGTCAGCTCGTGGTGTCGCAGTTGCAGGCTAAATCTCGTTGTCGAAGTAGTGCACCTTCAAAGTGCGAAAATGTCGATCGTGGTGGTGATTCGCAGAATCTCAAGTGTAGCACCCAATCGGAGAAGTTCAAGTGGTGCGTTTTGTCAAAGTAGTGCACCTTTCAAAAGTGCAATCAGAAGAAAACAAAGCAGTGCACCAAGTCAAGTCAGTGCACCGAAGCAGTGCAAGAAGAACACAGAGAAATCAGCAGAAGTTGTACACCTTGTGTCAGTGCAATCGTTGTGCACCAATTAGAAGCGCGGAGACGCACCGGTTGAAGTGCGGAAGTGCACCAGCTGAAGTTTAGTAGTGCACCAGTAGCAAATACACCGGTCGATGTGTAGAAATGCACCAAGCAGTAGTGCAATTGTGCACAAAATCGTAGTGCTGGTAGTGCCCCCCAAATCAAGGAGCGAAGGCGCGCCGGTCGATGCGCGGGAGTGCACCAGGTATGGTGCCGGTAGTGCCCCAAGTCAAAGGGCGGATGCGCACCAATCGAAGTGCGGGAGTGCACCAACTGAAGATTTGCAGTGCACCAAGTAGTAGTGCGGGAGTGCACCAACTGAAGATTTGTAGTGCACCAA
>JAALOO010000170.1_pt1 | contig 56447 bp, 46 predicted proteins | sample 7257641 | NCBI WGS metagenome assembly JAALOO01 (sample SAMN14085613, study PRJNA598686) | mite metagenome | biome: ENVO:01001000; feature: ENVO:01001002; material: ENVO:01001226; isolation source: single female mite from University of Michigan culture on fish food culture... ...
AGAGAGAGAGAGAGAGAGAGAGAGAGAGAGAGAGAGAGAGAGAGAGAGGGACAGGAGAACTGCTGATGCTGTTGATGCACACCGATTATAGGCAATGCTGTTTGAAAAGAAACGATTGTTTGCTAGTGGTGGTAATGGCAGTGTCTTTGGAAAACAAATCGCAGCACCGCAGTTGAGTTTAAAAAAATGCTGTTTTTTCTATGCTGTACTAGTCACACAATTGTTTAATTTTACAAATTATTAAAAGTGAAAAGTATTGAAAAGAATTGAAGAATAAAAAGGCAATCAAGTATAACGAAAGCTAATCAATTCTCTGGTATTCGCGCCGGGCATCACACGCACATAAACGATTTTTACTTTTTGAAAACAGTAGTAAGGACAGCATTCTTGAGCATTGAAAATTTAAAAATAAAATTGTGTCTATAAAAAAATTTTATTAAAATTAAGTTAGATTAAATCAAAAGTTTTAAGTAAAGATTTCATTTTTTTGTAAATTTAAGTATTTCACATGCAGGTAAAGAAACCATATAAGAAACAAATTGTTTTTGTTAGTTTCAGTTTAGTGCAATGCACCATCCATGTGAACTATAACGTGTTACATTTTTGTCGTTTCATTCCCTTCTACTTCGTTTTTCCCTAGATCATCATCAACGTCATTTTGGTGTAGGTGCAACAAAACGGCTTACACCGAATTGAAATGAGAAGAGAGGGAGTTAACATCGGAGGAAGATCATAGACAAAGTGATGGAAGTGTAAGTGAGTGTGAGTGTTCACTCGGGCGATGACAGGCTAACAATGTTTTGTCTGATCTATCTTTCTTTTCTTTTTTCCTTCAGAGCACACAGACAGACAGTGTCAGTGCTGCAGATGGAAATAGGCACTTGCCAATCAGCAAACAACAAATGGCTGCTGCTGTTGCCGTTGCTCTAATGACTTGCCTGTGTTTGCTGGCGTAGGTAATGTTGTGCTTGCAAACCTAGCAATGCCACACACAAAGGCACAGGCACTGCTGCTAATGATATGACCAGCATAAAATAGCAACAGCAGCAACAGCAACAGCCGTCACCAGTTGCTCGTGGTCAGCAAATGCTAATAGTCATGCTAATGATCGACACACTCTCTCAGGTGATAGCTGACAAGGGGGGAAAGAGAAGGAGAAGGAGAAGAAGGAGAAAGAGAGCACCTTGGGTGCACACATCAACTCCAAATGGCCTTTCCGTGCTGATGATACCTCTTATCGTCGGCACGGAAAGCACTTAAATGGGGGGAGAAGAGGGAAGAAGAGAGGCGCAGATTGACAAACGCATGTGTAAAAGAGTGTACTAGACGAGCGGCAATCAGTGTTGGATAACATTGGCGAGCAAATTCTTGATCAGCGTTTTGAGAGTTTTGTTTACTATAAAAGTTTTCTTTGAAAAAAATTTAGTTTGGTTAATAAAATCGTGTCATTGGCAAAAATGTGATTACCAGAAAAAACTGCACTAAAAAGTGATGATTTATCTGGTGCCCACAACTTAGTTCATCTTTAACTCTTTGCTCAAATGTTCATATCTAAAACGCTATAGACTTTTGCCATCTACCTTTATCGTTAACCTTTTTCATCTTTTTTTTCGTTTTTTTCCGTTCATGCATTTTTTCGTCGGGTGGTAATTAGATTTGCGCCTGCCTTCCAACTACTTCACACTGTATATCTCGCACTACTGATTAGCCAGTGAGGAAAGGCAAAAACAACAAAATTGGAAAGCAGGCAGAAGGAAGGGGGCACAGAAGTGTTCAGAAGTGGAGAGAGGTGCGCTGGTGGTCCATCATCAGTCAGCAATAGGAAGTGATGAATCAAATTTGCCAACATCGTGGGCACATCACATCGTGGCCAGACTCTATCACCCTGACTGTCTGTCTGTCTGACTGCCTATCTTCTGCTCTTCTTCTTTGCCTGCCATTCAGTTTCAGTCTCAGTGGCTAGAGACTGCATCACACCAAATCAGTCATCTTCTCTGCTGCCGCTGTTGCTGCTGCTGCTCAGTGAGCAGTCAAGCCTCTCTCACCCAGGCCAGATTGCTAATTCTTTTTCCTCTTCTTTTTCATCTCTCCATCTTCATTCAGGCAATCAGGCTTGAGCACCTTAACCTGGCAGTATTCCCATTTGCTGCCGAATCACTGCTGCTGTAATGATGATCCAGCACTGTCTGTCTGTGCAGTATTGCATTACACATCTGCGCAGCTGTTCTAGCTGCATCTCAACTGGAGCAGGCAGTGAACTGTTGACTGTTGACTGACTGGTGGCTGGTGGGCACAAATGGGCGCAAATTTCACTGTAATGATAACACACACACGGCAGAAGACCAGAAGACAAGGAAGACAGACTAAATGGAATGCTCGTTCAGTGACTGACTGACTGCTAATGTAGCATTAATTTGTCTCCATGTTTTTTCTAAATAGTATGCACGAATGAGGTGGTCGTATGATAATGGAGCACAGTGTAATGTGTGCACACACACACACTGTGGAAACGTGAACACGCACTGTCCCGCACATTATTTTGTCTCCGACTAAGTGGCTCATCTCAATGTAGATCATGCTCTCTCTCTCTCTCTCTCTCTCTCTCTCTCTCTCTTCATTGGCTGATTGGTAGCATCACCTTTGAGCAGCATCATCATCATCATCATCCCCATCATATCCATCCATCCTCTGCCCCGTCTCCTTTCCCCATTAGTGCTGGTCCTTCACTCTCAATCACTCATCTCGTCGCACTACTGCTCAGTGACCTATCAATCTTTGGCCAGTGGCCAGTGCACTGGTATTTACGCGCCAAGCTAGGCGCTGAGGCTGCTACTACTACTTTTTCTTTTCTTCTTTTTTTGTTTTCTGCTAAGATAATTGGAATTCTTCCTCAGGCATAGGTGTTTGGTGATAGTCGTGCTCTACTACTACTACTACTACTACTTTGTCTTCTTTTTCGGATGATGCTCACCTGATGTTCCCTGTTCACCCCAAGAGGATGTGATGGTCACCGCTCAGCGCCAGTGATGTGCGCTCAGAGTCGTGCAGTGCCAAGGTGGCCACGTTCGAGGAGGAAACGAGAACATGTGCCAATGAAACGAGAAAAAGAAAGAGAGGTGCTTTAGGTGCTCTAGGTGCTCTTCCACCGACAGCACAGACAGAGGGAGACAGGGAGAGAAACAGGCAGACTTGCCACACAGGCAGCAAACACTGACACTGGCACTGAACGCCCAAATTACGAGGCCAAAGGTCAGACTAATTTGGCCGTGCCACCCGCAAGACGATGGCCAAAATGAGAGCTGACTGCTGCTGCTGCTGCGTTTGATGTTCGCTACCCAGCTCGCGCCGGTGGCCTGGTCGCTGATGCTTCAGTAGGGCCAATTTCAGCTGTTGCACTTTTTTTTGTTTCTGCTGCTGTAGCAAACTGGACCAGTTGCTCTAGAGCGGTTGCTTGTTTGCTGCTAACGATACGTGAAATGGAGCCCGAAAAAGTGAGCTCAACAAGTCGGACAGCAGAACAAGGCACTGCTGACCAACAACAGCTGGAAAGGCGGTTGGAGAAACTTGGAAAAAGAGAGAGAGAGAGAGCGGCACCAAAAAGAGCGAACACTAGAGGAATGAAGCAAATTAGACAAAGAGTCATCTTTGGGCTAGGTCAGACTGGCCGACCGACCAACTGAACGACTGACTGACTGACTGACTGGGAGAGTCTCTATCGCCATCGCCATTGCTATCATCATCATCATTATCAAGCAAAGTTTACATTTCCAGCAGTGTGCTCAGCAGGAAGTGAGCAGGGTCGTTCGACAGAACATGACAACGACTCGGCACTGACTAGGTGCAAGCTAGGCGGCAGCTTTGTTTGATGCTGTAGGATCGGATCAAAGTTTGAAATGCTGTTGAAATCTGCGGACATTGAGGACACGGTGATTGTGTATTTTCTGGCCAGTTTCGTCTTTGACTTGATCTAAAGAATTTCGCTAAGTTTGCATAATTTTTATTTTTTTATAATGAGAAATCATAAACTAAATCATTGTTTTTAAGTGATGATGCCCTTGTGTGTTCCCACTCTTTTAGTTTTTTATATTTTTGCATCACTTTAATCCTTTATTGCAAAACAGTTTTAGCAATTTTTTTTCAATTGTTTCAGATATTATGAGCAATAAAAATATTTTTTGTTTGTTCTCTACTACACTGATGTTCAGCAGTGATAAACATAAATCAACACAAGTGTGCATGATAAAAGAAAAATTGTGGCTGCAGTAGATTAAACCTAGCCTAAAAAAAATAAACCTACCACATCGAGCCACACATAGAATACGATGACAACGCTGGCGATTATTTGCGTATTACTATGATTATTATTATCATTATTATTTACTGCTCAACTGACAGGCGGAAAAGGTGAGATCAGATGGACATCAGTTGCTCAGAGAAGCTGTAGAGAGGACAGTTGAACTGTTTGGAAGATGGAAAGACGGTGTGCCGATAAGCGGCAACAACAACAGCAGCAGCAGCAGCAGTTCATTCGAATTGATCAGTGCTGTCTGTTATTAGCAAGAACGACCAAGTCAGGGTGCACACAGTTTATCGCCGCTCATTGGCATTCATTGGGCCAACAACAATTAAACGAGGTGTGCAGCAGGCAACAAGAACAGCACTAAATGCGCAACAGGGCAACTAGAGCCAAAGCCCGAGCAATGGCAGTTTTGTGTGCGTTCTGGCTGCAGCTCAGCTTAGCTCAGCTCAGCTCATTATCCAACAAACAAACGACCCAATGGGATATAAATCTTGTAGTCTCGCGCGGTAGACCCACTTGCCGCCAACTGTCACTGCCAATTGACAGGTCGGTAAACACGTAATAAGGAACTGATTACGGTGGGGCGCTTCTTTGCTGCCGCTGCCGCTGCTGTCCAATGAGCAATGCACAATGTATGCAAATATACCTTTTTGTTTCCTTAACTGCCCTGTGCGTTTTTGTTTTCAGTGGCGGTGTGTGTCTGTCCACTGTCACAAAGTCTGTCTTTGTGTATGTGTGTGTGTCTGAGTTTCAGAGTTTAGCCCTAGCAATTAGTGACCTAGACGACTGCTGTTTTGACTGCCAATATTACTGTTGTTGAAAATTATTCATTGCTGCAGCTTCTTTCCTAATCAATATAAATAGCAGTGGAAACAAATTATTCAACGTGAATCAAGGAGACAGAGGAAAAAGGAAGAAAGGAAGAACAATGACTAATTAGCAAACTAAGCATGATGATGGGCGACAACATTTTGGCTTTAATTGCTTAATTGCTAGAAAAAAGTGAGGCTAGCTAATTAATAGGGTTTTCTAAATGATCATCACCGATTTGCAATTTTTGTTCATTATATTTGAATGAATAATTTGCTTAATCTGGGACAAATTTTTAATCTGAAATTCAATTTTTAATTTAAATTAGAAATTTACTACATTTTAATTTTTGCTGGTTGCGTGTGCAAATGAAAATTAAAAATGATTTCCTCACCTTCACTTCCCGCTGAGGGTGATTTGAAGTGTCTGCGAGACAAAATTTCCACAAAAGAGAAAAGTGCACGCGCTTTCACAAGTCTAACGAGCTTTCATCGAGTGTTTGCTTTTTCTCTCTTTCTCATTCTTCTTTCTTTACCAAAGAACAAAAACCAATCGGTCACTGTCAGTGTCACCTGCAGAGACATCAACCGAAAAAAACGAGGGAGTCTCAACTTGACTTTACAATTGAAAGTCAGTGAGAGTGTAGCACTCTCCTGTTCAGACGCTGGCAAACACCTCAAAGGTAAAAAAGTCAGAAAAAGCTGATTTGACACGGTTCCGTGGTCGTTCTCTCAGGAGTATCCACTACAATTGGGTGTGCAAATATTAGCAAAAACACTTGAGAAAACATGATCTGAACAAGTGGCTACTACTTGAGCGCAAAGAGTTGCATAAAAAGAAGACGAAAAAGAAGGGGAGACGAAGGGTACAAAAACGCGGCACAAAAGGTAGTAATTAGTTAATGTTAAGGTTATTTACGATATTGACATAGGTGGTTGAGAAACAATAAATAAGGATTTAAAAGTGCGGTGCATGATCAGTGAAAATAAAAGGTAAACATGTAAAGTGGTTTATATTGTTCAGGCAAAATTAGCAGTGAAACGCAAGAATTGGTCATGCTTGATTTGGGTATTGTCGGAGCATCACATGTACCTGCATCCAAGTTGAAGCAAACATTAGAGTGAACTAAGGTGATCACCACTAGGTAAACAACAAGTCAAAACTAAAGCGATTTTTTTACGTTGATAGCCCAAACCTGCCATTAATCATCACCCAAGTCTAGGAAAGTCACACAATCATTGGCAATGGCTCATTGCCATTTTTCCATGCTCGGTTAGCAATTGCTTGATGAAATGTACTTGTAAAACGAGCGGACACACATGTATTTGTGCTAGTGTGAGCAAACGAGCAAAACCCCAGCGTCGCACAGAAGTTTGATTAACTTTTTTCAAATTTATGTTTTTCACTATTTTTTAGCAATCCAGAAAAAAACATCTTGAAACATTTTCAAACGATGAGTTTTTTAGTTTAAAAACAAAAAAAAAGATTATTTGACAGGGATATAAATTATGAAAAAGAAAAATATTGATGTGGGATTGTAACATAAAGGTGAGAAGTGTGATAAAAACTGCGGCCAAACTGAGGGTCACAAAGTTGCAGTAGCGGCAGTAATCAGCACAAGTAATCGCTACTAAACTGTGAAAACGCAAAAAGGCAGCCGAGCCTATTACTTGTCAGATAAATCATTACGAAAGAATGTGAACCGATTATACGGCAACTTTGCTAATTTTTCATTTGTCGCTAAATTAATTTATTTTTTGATTTGATTTGAAATTAATCAACAGTTGCGGTAATTTTAATTTTTAAAAATTAAAAAATTATGAAAAATCTTTACGGTTAAATGCAGTCAAATTCTTGTCATCTTTAATCGCAAATTTGCACTCCTCTATTTCAACATATTTTCTAAATATTTTTCCTTTAAACTCCCTTTTTGGTGATTAATAATTGTTATCAGGCGGCTATGCTTTTTTTTCATTTTTTATTATAGTTATTTGCATTTTTGATGGCAGCCACGGTTGATCAATGCTAATTAGTGTAGTTTTAGTAGGGTGTTTGCACGATAATTTGATTAATTTAAGTTTTGTTGAATCAAGGGAAGATTATAATGGCAGTCAATGGAACATACTTAAAATTCATTTTTCCGTTTAATACTTTACCTTTCATTAACCATCATTTTTGCACAACAAATAAATTGTTATAAAAAAGTTCTGTTCATAATTAAAATTAAATTTAATTTTTTGCAATTTTTAATAACTTTGTTTTTTGTGTTAAATTAAAATTTTATTTTAACAATAAAAACACTTAAGATAAACTACTTTTTTATTTTAAAAAAATTAAAAAAATTAAAATTAAAATTTTAAATTTATTGTTTTCAGCCAATACATTCAAGTTTATTCTTGACGCCAGACGTGCACTTCATTATTTTTTTTGTTCAAAACAATGAGGACCCTTTGTTTTTGCGCAAAAAGTGTCAAAAGCTTTCATTTGTTTAAAAACAGCAGCAGCAGCAGCAGCTAAAAGCAGATGTCTCAGAGGCAGCTGAAGGAGAAACCTCACAGTTGAGGGTAACTCTGGCCACCGGTAGTGATAGTGCTGATGGTGGTGGTGGTGGTGGTGGTCTTTGGCAAAGTCACATTTTTAAGCGTAGCCACCAAGTGACTGATGGCCTGGGTGGCCTGCAAGCTCAGGACAGGGACGTGCACCTCACCAAAGAATAAGAGAGAATGTGTGTGTGTGTGTGTGTGTGTGTGTGTGCTGCAGGCTGACTTGACTCGGTAATTGAAGAGCAGTCAGTGTCTGCCAGTGTTTGTCTGTTTTTGACCGCCTGCTCTGCACCCAAGTGCTCCCTGTGTCCTCCTCCTCCTCTTCTTCTGTTTTCTGTCTTCCTTCTCATCATCTCATAATCGATTTCACTTCTCCCTCTCCACCTCCTCCTTTACCTTTGCACTTTTACTTAGGCAATCTATCAATAGCTGCGCCGGCCATGACCGTCCACTGCAGTGGCCATGCACCTCGGAGTGCACCTTGTCTACTGCACCATTGCACTGATCTTTGCACCTTGTCTTTGTCTAAAAGAAAAGCCACCCTTAAAGTGCTCTTTCTCAGTGGAGGGTGAAAGCACCAGTTTTCTGCAAAACCGATAATTGAAAACCTGACGAGTTTGAGTATTAGTAAGGACGAAATGAAAAAGAAAAAAATATTCATCAAAACATAATGCTGCATTTAATGTTTGCAAAGCTTGTAAGCAATTTTTACAATCTGATCCTAACTAAAAGCAATAATTTGATCAAGCCTGCTAATAAAAAATTTTTAAAGGTAACTCTTTGTCTAAAAAGAAAGTTTTTTAACACGTTTAACAATTTAACTGTTTATCTATTTTAAGATTAAAATAATAAACTAGCTTCTATGTTATAATAGCAATAGTTTTATTTTTTAAACAAACCAATTAACTTTGCTTGTTTTTAATCACAAATGATTTACTTTTATTTATTTTTATTTTTCAACAGCAAACGTACTGCCATCTATTTTATAAAAACACAAAATCCATTTGTTGAACCAACATTTGTTATTTGTTTGGCATTCAGTACCAAATGAGTGACTCTAAGCTGTTGGCCATCACGTCGGTGACAAGAAAACCTTGCAGCGGATCATGTAGCTTCAACATAATTGGGTGATTGTTTTTGTTGAGTACAGTAAGCACTGTTGACTTGTCGGGTCTCTGGAAAATGACCACCTGAACACTGTCACCGGCGTCAGATGTGCCATCGTTTTCAAGACGAACTGAGTTTGGCACTAAAAATTTACTAAAGTGACCGAGGGCATAGAAAAATGGTTGACGATAGTATTCGCCGGCGGTTGCGTTGACGATGATTGGTGCATCAACTGCAAATAGACAAATAGTTAAAATACGCTAAAATTTTTTGAATATATTTGGTTTGAAATACTTACCAAAGTTTGAAACCCAGTTTGGCTAGAAAAATGGTTAAAAAATATGTTAAATTTTCCAAATACAAAAAATATAAAAACTTACTCCGCCATTTAAATCAAGCACAAGGTTCCAATCAACAAAACCGCTGCTACTGTGTTGCAAATCCTGAAAAATTATAAGTTTTAAACATTATTGAATAAGTAGACTACCTAAATGACTACCTTAATGATATCGTCAGCATATCGGTCAAACGTAGCCCAGTGACCTAGCATAACGTGATTCTTCTTGCCATGCCACTCTTCACATGCTTCCGTAGATAGCAAAAACTTGTTCGTATACTTTTTGGCAATTCTATCCAACATCTTCTTATCAGCATGCTGAGCGTACCAATGGTAAGCTACACCGGCGACATACTTGTTGGCATCTTTGTCCGAGAGAACCGTATTGGCAAACTCTTCAATGTTTCCCTGACTGGTCACAATGTTGTCATCGTAGATCATCACTTTAATGTCTTTGTGACCAGTGCGTTCAAGTTCCGGGCCTAAATTGTGCTTGACAAACTCTCGTTCCATTGTACTGTTAAAACCCAAACTGTTAAATCGATAATCACTTCGATAGCCCATTTGCGGCTCATTTTCAATTGTCAGGCCCCACATTGACACGTTTTGCTTTTTGTACTCATCAACAAATCGGATGAGGTACTTTGCAAACAATTGGTAATATTTTCCGCCAATTTCTCCCTTCAAGAAGCCACCGTGGTTTAACTCTCCATTAGTTTTCATCCAAGCTAATGATGTATTCATCATTAAGTTAAATAAACAGTTTAGTTTTAGTTGGTTACGTTTTGCGAAATCAAAACTAAATACCTGGAGGACTCCACGTTGATCCAAATAGTTTCACCTAAAAATAAAACCAAGTTCTGGGTTATTTTTTTGCAATCATATAAAAACTAATGTTCAATGCATACCGGATGACTGCTGACTTCACTAGCCATTTTTAGGTACGGCAGCTGAGGGGATTAAATCATGAGTTAGAATTATTTTAAAAACTAAAAACTATTTAACTATTTGTTACCTTGTAGTGTTTGTCTTCTGGCTGCAGGGCAAACTTGCTAAAGGACTCATCCCCCTCAGCATGATCATCGTATGAGTAGGCTCGAGTGCTGAAATCTGATCCACCGATGGGAATGCGGCCAAGTCGGTACTCAATTCCATTGTTGCCGTAGTAGTCGGTGATCAGCTGTTTCTGCAGATTGACCGGCAGCTTGGCAATGTTGATTCCGGCGGCGTCAGTAAAAGCGCCCCCAAAGCCAACAATCGCCTGCTGCTTGCTGCCATGGTTGACCTCTACGGTGACATTGAAGTGCTGACTTGGCGGCAGCTCTTTGAGAAAGCGATACTCTCGATGCATGAACCGGGCCCCCTGTTTGTTGGTGCTGTATGAGGTGATCACGCCTGACTCGGTTGAAATCTTCAAGTTCAAGTCACCACAGTGCAGCTTTTCACTGCAAACGCACACATGGGCACCATGTCCGTAGTCTCGATGATTGCAGCCGTACCCTTGAAAAAGAAGCACAAAAAAATGTAAATACTGTAATTTTTAAGAAATTTTTTACGTACCAAAAGCGACTGAGACAATCAAGTTGACGCAAATTGCGAAAAGTAATATAAAGCGAGACATTTTGATCAACATTTTTCAATGCCGAAAACAAAAATTTTGTAAGTTGATTCTCTTTTTTATATAAACAATTACAGTGGCGGATGCATGAACAACGATAAACTGATGGAATTTGTGTTGTGATATACTTTCTTTAGTGTTTACTGCTTTTCAACTTTAATTATTTTAAATTAATTTTAAGTGGTTGCGATAATAATGGATTTTTAGTTGGTATTTTCTGATGTTGGGCAAGTTTATGTTTGTGCAAATGTGCTTAAAAACTAATCAAACACTATTAAGTAACGGTCTCTTATCAGAAAGTTTACAAAAAAAATGATAAAAAATAATCAAGCAAAAAGAGATATTTGTTTACTACTTCAAAATAAGTGCATCTTTCTAACTTTGTTTGCGTTAGCATTTTTTACATGTGAAACAAAATTTTAAATGCCTGCTTATGTCATAATAAATAATAATTTACAACAACCAAAATGGCCTATCACCGTGTTTGATAATGTCTACTTTGTCGAGCACTTTTCCGCCCTGATCATCAGATGTCTGCTCTAGAACTACATGGTGTCTATCTTTAAATGTCAGTCGAGTATATCCATAATCAAAATGATGAGCCGCGACCCAGCTCTTGAGATGTGAATTAAACTTTGGATGGCGCTCTCGATTGCCAGCACTTCCCGTGGTGATGTGCACTGGAGCGCGTGGTCCGTTGTACGGGTCATGGCCGTCCGCCCCTCCCATCACCGTGTAGTTGTACATCGGAAGCATTCGTCCAAAGAAGTGCTCATGTCCGTAAAACTGAAGATCTAATCATATAGAAAAGATAACAAAAAAGTGGATAACTAAAACACTTTAAATAAAGCAAAATTTTAAGTATTACCAACGCCGTATTTGTAAAAGAGCGGCTCTAGAGCGTACTGCCGTGGGGAATCCTTTTTCTTGTGCATGTGTACACCTTGGCGAATGTCCGGTCGCTCAAGAGTGTCGTAGTTGCACGAGCCATCGCCGATTTTAATGCAGTACAGTGGTCTATAAGTAAAACATTTGTTTGGTTTGGTTTTCACTCAAAAAGCATAGAAATTACACAAAGTTAGTACCTGTGTCCCATGACAATGAGCCATGGTCTCTGGGCTCGATTTTGGTTAGCCTTTTTTAAGTCAGCTTCTAGCCATTCATACTGACGGGCAATCTGCTCCCAGCCGTACTCGGTGTAGTAGTAGAACTCAGTGCTGAACAAAACTACGTGCGCCGGACCAATGTCCACTGAGTGAAAGTGATTGTTGACCCTATTTTTTAAGGAAGTTTGGTGACTAGAATGGCCTCGATCTCCGAGCATTGTAAAACGTGCGTCGTAATGGCTTAATAGAACAAATAGTTAGTTTTTTATATCAAGAAGTGTTTTCCCTTTACCTAAAGTTTGCGTGATGCTCATGATTGCCAGGGACGGTCATGTAGGGCACTTTTGCAGCGACTTTCTCAATCGAACGCATAAAATCATTGCCCTGTTCACCACTTCGCTCGTTCAGATCATAGGCAAAATCTCCAATGTGAAAGATGACATCGTACAGGTCCTTCTCGATGTCTTTGCTCAGAAAGGGCAGCGACTCCTCATTCTGAAAGCCTAGATCACCGTAAATGGCCAACCGAGGCGACCAACTGTTGCCTAAGGGCAGCGTTTTAAAATGAAACACTTTTGACCAGCTACTTTCTGCACTGCCGACGCGGTAGTCTGTTTTACAAAAAAGGATAAAACAAAAATCAGCCAACTTGTCAATGGTCAAAGGGAAACTAAAAGTGCAACTGCTTTTTTGTGGCACCAACTCACAGTACTGGTGAGCTGGCTTCAGCCCGGTCAGCAGTGCCCGGTAAGTGTACAGGTGGGCACCATCAGTGAATTGGGTCACTTCAGCTGGGACACTGTGCAACAGTGCACTGGACGACTCGCCAAACTGAACATGTCCTTTGTCGGTGATGTGGTGCAACGTGGACCACGTCACGACCATCTCAGTCTCGTCAGCTGAAAATTAAAAGCCAAACCATAACTTTTTTGTTTATTCAAAGTATAGTGTTTTACTTACTACCAAGAGAGATGTGAACTTGCTCAGGAGCATTGCTATTGGCTGCCCAGACTGAGCTGAAAAGTGCCGAATTGGCTATAAGGCAAGTTAGCACTAGAACGTTCATCATGTAATTACAAAACTAGTTTTTAATTTAAGAATTTGTCATTTATATAATTTTGTACGTTTATTAGTTAACACTGTAGATGCAGATTACTCGGTTTTTAGATTGCAATTATAATCAGCTAATTCTACTTACTTTAGTTGTCCGAAAATACATTTGAGTTTTCAGCAAAAATAAACAGTAGCACTTTAAATGATAAACAAAATTTAATCTAAAGTGAACTACAGTTAAACAAACTGATGTGAATGTTTGCACATTTGTTTAAATCCGCCTTTTTATCCTATTGATCTTATCAATAAAACAAAAACGTTTAATTTTTAACATAATTATTTTTATACAATTTAAACATATGTTAAGTTATTATTTATGAACACAATTTGATCTTTGTGAGCGAAAATCTAATCACAATTGTAAAAACAGCAATCATTTTATCTTGTTCATAAATGTAATGTTAAAGTTTATTTTATGTTTTGTTTTAAGTAATCTTGAGTGTTTTTTGCAACACTTGCTTTTGTCATAAGAACTTTGTGCTTTGTATTATCTTTTTTGTTATTTATTAATTTTGTACAAATAACTTTTTTATTGTCTCAAAAAGTTTAAATAACTTGAAAATAAAGCTGAACATACAATAATTAGTTAATTGCAATTTAAAATGTTATTATTGACAATTTATTTGTTGAGTTTTTGCGCATTTGACAGTTTTGCTTTGTCAATTAACGGGAACAATGAAAATGGCGCTGATGACGATATTGCATTTGGATTGTCGTTGCTTGAAGTGATGGAACTACACAATGGAGGCATTCATGCTTCCAGTAATTTAATTATTGGTCCAAATGGATTGAGAAATGTGCTTGCTATGTTGCGAGCAGGAGCAAAAGGGGCAACTAAAAAGCAAATCGACTCAGTAATTGGGTAAGTTCAAAACAGTATGTACTTTGCACAACTAAACTTTAGTAATATAGATCGTCTCCAGCCGTTCACCGTCGCACTCCTTTTAAAAATCGGCCAGGTTTTCAAGGTGCAGTCGATTACGCCGACTCATTCAACTTACTGGCTATTCAGTACTACAATAGTCAGCAGTTTACTCCTACACCTGCTTATCTGAAACTGCTTCAAAGTCAATTTTTGGTTGAAAAACGTCTTGAAAATTTTCACACGTTTGTCAATATTTGGGTCACAGATGACATCAATAAGTGGCTGTACAACAACACAGATGCTGTTTTGAAGCAGTTTTACACCGATTATTTTTCTATTCTAACAAAGATGGTTGTTGCAAATGGAGAGTACCTCCACGGCACCTGGTACTGGCCCATTTTGCCCGATTCTGTTCATTTAGAAGATTTTGAACTGTCTAGTGGAGAAATGGTAAAAGTGGAAATGATGAACTTTGCCGGTATTCTTAACTATTCACAATTTGACGATGGCCAACTGATAGAGATTCCTTTTCGTGATAATGGTCTTAACTTGTATGCCTTTTTGCCAGATCAAAAGAAACTCTCCACTGCTTCGACTTTTAGCAACCTTTTTGCTTCAGTTCCAGTCGAGCAACGAATTGCCCAGTTGACGCCAATTTTCACTTATATGAAGTTTCCTAAACTGTACAATACTACAGATGCAAGCTCAAAGATTCACGGAGAGTCGCTAAAAGGTGATTTGCAAAAACTTGGCATTTTGGATGCTTTTGAAATTGGTCTGGCTGACTTTAGTGGCATTGATGGGCAGACAAACTTAAACCTAAACGACATTCTTCACCGTGCGACCTTGCAGTGGGATGACAAGTCAGCATCAGGTGTTGCTGGCTCCGGTGGTGATGTTGCTGTTCCACCGAGTTTTGCAGCAATCAATAGTAATGAAGGAGATTTAGGTGAAGATGTTGGAGTTTTTCCAACGCCACCATCGATTGATCTGGCATACAACCGTCCGTTTTTGTTTTTCATCAGTGACACAAACGCTGGTGATGATAACGGAAAAACAATGACACTTTTTGCTGGCGTCATTCAAGACCCACGTTCAAGCAATCAATAAAATGAACACAAACTGATTGTGTTATATTTTAAAGATGTTGTTTTGTTGGTTTGTTTTTTAGATAACAAAAATAATTAAAATTTTTAAGTGTTAAAATTTAAATTTAGGGTATCTTTAAAAAACATGACGTTTTAAATTGAACTTGTATAGTTTAACTTTAAATATTCACATGTCAGGTGAATTGATTTGAGTTAAAGATTGAGTTTAAACACAAACGTTATTAAACCAAGAACTTCTGTATGGTTTGTTTAAATTCCACGCGAGTTGCTTGGGTATCCAGCTATCTTCTTGCCATTCACCGCACAGTGGATGAAAAAACTAAAATGGAAACGTTGCGAATTAGTTTTCATCAAGAACATTTGTGATTTATATAATTAACCTTGTAGTTAAAGTCAAGCGATACGTTCATTGGACGAACAATGCTGCGCGCAGAAAGACAGGATTGGCTAAAGTCAGTGTTTGACTCCATGTCAAAGTTGCCTGAAAAGTTAGAAAATGTTTGAGCAGATTGTTATAGAATAACTTTGCCAAAGTTTACCATTTAGTTTCATTTCTCCGTTAAAAATCTGCCAAAAATAACAAAAAAATTTACTGTTTGTGCCTTTAAACTTTAAAAAGCTTACCAAAAATGAAGCCTCAAAAGCGCCACCAAGATCGATTTTAGTGTTTTGATTTAGATTAAACTCATCCTGAATCATGCGCGATAGAATGACGTTATTGTTGACTGCCTCCTTGGCAGTGCCATTTTCACAAACAATGCTGGGCACTTGAAGTTTAAACTGCAGGTCATACTTGATATTGATGGCTACATTTGTCATGAACCAAATGTTCTCCGCAAAGAGCGGTATCTGATTTGCCTGCTGGAAAACCTTGTCGCGAATGTCGCACAGATTCAGGTCAAGGTACTCGGAGCCAAAAAGGTTGATGCGCAGCTTGGAGGCGTCATTGTTCCGGGAAATGTCAATCTGGCCCATGAACAGATTTTCGCCCATCATTTGCGCTCCCAGTCGGTACTTGGTTGAGAAGTTATCCAGCGACTTTCCTCGTCGCGCTCCAGTGAGTATGGAGCGGTTGTAGAAAGCCTTCAACCAACCGGAGCCAAACTCCTTGTACTCATAGCACTCCTTCAGCTGGTTTTCCCGTTCCAGGTGATCCTTGATTACATTGAGGTCCTCTCGCTGGTCATTTGCTGTTCGACTGCCGTCCCCAAACCGTCCGACACTGTCTGGAACTAAATTGCAAACGACGTTGCTATCAGCAAGGCCGCCGTCACCATTTTCCGCCGTTGCATCTCTTTTGCGTCGATACAAACTTGAAGCGGTGTTTGAGGTGAGCGACTTTGCATTGATTTTAAACTTGTTCATGTAGTTGGCGATAGCACCATTGATTTTCGTTTGGTTGTAAGTAGTGCTGGGATGGCCCTCAAGCTGGCTATCCACCGATCTACGCCAACGATTTTTAGTTACTCTCTACAATGAAACACAAAGTTTACCTTCATTGTAAAGTTAGTCTCTTGTTTTTCCACACTTACCACCATTGAGTACTCCAAACTCAAGGTCATGAACTGACTGAGCACGTCATCAAACTCCTCTGACGTCTGATTTGCTTTGTTGTTGCCGCTGTTGCTGTTGCTGTCAGTTGATCGAGCCTTTCTCTGCAGCCCACCACCACCACCACCTCCACTTCCGGCGTCATTCTTCAGGTTGACCGGCAGCACCGAGTGAAAGTACCCCCCGCTGGCGACGATGATGTTCCGGTCGACCAGCTGCACCTGCTGGGCGCTGAAGGGCACATCGGCGAGGCGCATCGCTTTCCGGTGCAGGTACTGATTCCGCTCCTTACCCGAGGGCTCCTCCAGCAGAATGTCCTCCTGGCGAACGACTCGCAGCACCGAGACGAGGTGGGGCGTGTCAGCGGTCTGTCTCTTGGCCCTCTTGGCAGCTCGTCCTCCTCCTCCCACTGCGTCGGCCATGTACTGCTCTGGAGTGACCTTGGCTCCGTCCACCTCGTCGTACTCGATCTGATAGTGAGATAGGTGGCTGCCCAGACTGCTCGACTCCTTCAGCACCTTGCTGCGGCGATTGAGGTTGGTGGAGAAGGCCTGCGCGAGAAAGCGTTTAAAGTGCATCACCATGGGATTCCGTTCCGCAGGCGACAGCTGAACACTCTGCACTGAGCCCTCCTCCAGTTGAATAAAGCTAAAGGGGTGCTTGAACAGCTCCGCAAATTGGCCGTGAAACTGCGCAAAGTTGATGGACTTGAAGCTTTGGTGGTGGCGTTTTTGTCGCCCACTTCGACCGTTTGCTTCAGTTACTGTTTGGCCGCTGCGACACTTCCAGCTGATGCCGCCGCCATTTGAACGCACTGCATTGCCTGACTTGCTCCTCTTTAGAAGGTTTTCAAAGAATTTGACCAGTTTTTTGAAAAGCTGACTGACCAGCTCGCCAAATGACTTGGCAAAGTCAGTGAAGAACTGATTCACGGCGCCCACTTTTAGGTTTGGCTGCTTTGGATGCTTGTTGCCGTTTGTGCTGCCTGAAAAAGATTTGTTGAATGTTGAATCGGGCATCTGCTCAAGAGAGGCAAAGAGAGCGGCCATTTGAATGCGTCCATTTTTGATGGTCACCGTTTCCGCCTGGTTGTCTGCCGGACTTAGGTGCATGGGCATTATTGCCGTAATGCGAGCCTCTAGAAGCTGCCCATTTTTCAGCTGGCCACTGCTTTCATTGAGCCACATCTTCTTCTCTATACACTTCACCTCCAGTTTAGTCTTGATCAGCAAGTTGGCGTCATTTTTCTCCATCAGGCTGCTCTGCGTGGCCATTACGTACTCGTACTTGTCGCCAATCTGATAAAATAAAAAATAGGGCTAAAGAAATTTATCTTTAACGCACAAAAGTCATCACACTTTACCTTGCACTTGATTTTGGTAAGCAGATTGTCATCGTCGCTTTCCTGAAACGGCTCGTCTACATTATCATCTGAGCGCACCAGTTGATTTTCTGAAAGAAAGACTGAAAAGAGGAGAAAAACAAGAAGAAAACACCAGTAAAGTGGTTTGGCCATGTTTAAAGAGTTCATAATCATCAGCACACTGCTGACACGCTCCTCTATCGCGGAGCTGCAGATGAACGCTGACTGGTCAGGTACTCAAAGTTTGCCCCTTTTGTAGCAATTATGTAATGCTGAAATCAGATATTCAATACTGAATACTCGCTTCAATATTTCTGTCTGTTCGCGTGAGTGTGTGAGTGTGCGTGTATCTGCTGCTGCTGCTGTTGCTGTTCAGTGCAAATGGCAAACCAGTGAATCAGAGTCGGCAGGCAACCAGTGAAAGGCTAAAGAAGACAAGCCAAGCCACAACACACACACACTGACAGTCAATGGGCATTATCTCAAGAGTTGCAATGTTCATTCTGTGGTGGTGGCAGTGTGCACTGGCAAAAAAGGCTTCCTTCAGCTTCCTTCAGCAACCTCTACCGTGTCAGCACTTTAGACGCTTGCAGATAGCATGATAGCAACATTGCCTCTGTGTGCATGTGATTACATGGTTAAGAGTCCGCCAATTTAATTGCCATTAATCGTAATCGGCGAGTTTTCAGTTCTCCATTCAAAGCCGAAAACCGCTGCCTGCATTTGCATGTTAGCTGAGGGAAGCATTCGTCTGATGAGCAAACTCGTCTGGACGATTGATTTGTTGTTTATTGGCACAGCTGCCGTTGCAGCAGCAGCAGCAGCTGATCGATTGTTATTGCTTTTCAGATTAAGCAGATAATGAGACTCAAAAAAGGTGACATTACAGTTTTCCTCTCACTTTTTCAGCACTTTTGTAACACTATCTTTAATTTTGAGACGTTTATTTTTATCTGTAGCCTTTTAGTCAAATCTTATCCTGCAGTCAAGTTCATTTGCCAAGGCTAGTTGATGGGTCAAAACTGCTTTCATATTGCGCTTTTCTGATTTCAGCTTCCTTGTGCAAGTTGAAAAGAGGGAAGGGAAGGGAAGCCAGCAGGCACAACAACACTTATTATTGGGATACATGTTTCCTTTAATGAATCATCATCATCACAACTGTTTGTTTGACTGAAGACAATTACAACAACTGACAAGACTGTTTATGTTTTTGTTTATATGTTGTTGATAACTGCTTTGGGGAAGTTTTAAAAAGTGTTTGGCAAAACCGTCGTTGTCGCTGGTAACAATTGTCAATAGTTGAATTGAAGAATATGTTGAAATCTAGGTTATTTTTCCAATTCATTAAATTGCAATATAAAAAACAAATTTATTTTTTATAAAACATTTAAAATACAAAAAGTTAAATAAACGGCCTGGTGGCCGCTACTCAACCAAAAAAAACAAATAAAATTTTATTATTTTTTAATCGGTTTCAAATAAAATAAAATTTTTGCTATTTTTCAAAACAAAAACAAGTGTTTTTTGCAATTTGCAGATTGTGACATTATCAGCAGCACTGAATATTTTTCTACTAAAAATTAAACGCAACACTGACTGCAATGATGCGGCTACTGTCGATTAATTTTGTACAACAAATCATCAACTAAAAAATGATACCTTGTAAATAGTGCACGCTCTTGCAACAGACAAGAAAAAGCACTTTTACTGTCATTTTGAACTTTGTTTTTGCTTGTCAGTTTTTTCACTTGATTTTCGTTGCACTCTCTATCTCTATCTTGTCTTTTTCTTTTTAGTTAAGACACTTTTATCCACTGCAATCGACATTGCCAAAACCGGCCTGACTAGTGCTCCTCACTTGCGGCTCAGTCAGTATCAGTCAGTCAAGTGCACGACGTAAATAGACACTCGACGCAAATGCTAACACTTAAGCTGGCTCATCAAAATAAGCACATTTTAGAAGAAATCACTGAAGAAAGCATCTAAAACTAAATCGACAACATTGTGCACGTTTTTGTAAAATGATTACATTTCATTTTCAATTTAAATTTAAAATACCTTTTATTCTAGATCAGCACCAGCGATGGAGCACCCAACGGTATCACCGCCGCCTCACTTTCTTACCAAAAAGTGCATTTTAGCGGGAACAATGATTTTGTTTATCTTCCTCAGCATGCATATTTTTCTTTTGACGCACGTTTTCACCGATTCAGAGTATAAGGTAACACTCTTTTAAACAATCATTTGATTAAAAATTAAAAACTGCGTTGTTTATTTTTCAGAAATTAGTTGATCTTCTCACCTTGATTGTTTTTGTCAGTGAAGTGGTCATCCTTTACGGTATTGTCCACAACAACGTTTACTCTGTGGTTGTCGTCGCCGTTGGCCTGTCAATTCTTGCAGTGATCTCTGCCGCTGAAGCATACCATGTCATTCTGCCCTGGACTTTTGTCCTTATTATTTTGTCACTAGTCGCATGCTCGATTTCTTTTGCTTGGGACCTGATTACAATGAAAAAGGCTGAAAATATAATCAAAACCACTGAGGATCCTGCAAATCCGTACAGAAGATTTAACCAGGCATAGGTTACCTTGATTACTACCAATGTCAACCTAATCATTTTCTTTCTTTCTGAATTTTGTTTTATAAGTTATCAATGCTCTAACACATGATGTATTTAAAGAATTCACCACTTATGTCAAACAAAATTTTTGTTGTTAGATGAAAGTGAAAATAAATGCTACATTATGTAAACACATTTGTGTCACATAGCTCAATTTCACAGGGAAAAACTTGTTATTTAACAAATGCAAAATCTGGCCGTTGGCCCAACGGCGTTGTGTGTCACTCTTTTCTGTGACTCATTAAAATACCGTGTGAAATTTAAAACCTCTAGCTTGTGTCTTCATTCTCACTGTCATTTAGTTTGTGAAGAAAGCAGTGTGGTCATCAACAGCAGCGTTTGCTGCAGGTGTTGAATAACCTTTTCAGCATTTGAGTTGAAAGCCACCTAGCGGTAGACAACGGCAACCAACGTCGCGCCGCACTGTGCGCACTTCAGCGGAACTTCAGCGCACCGGTATAAAAAGCAGTGCATCTCGGTGCATTCTCACTCTCATTTTCATTTCACTCCTGTTCCCTCTCTGGTCGTCTCACCTTGCAAGTTATCCTCTCCACCGTCCAGTGCCATCCACTTTTCTGTCCTGTTATCAACTGGTGCTTTTCAAAGTGTACCAGTGAGTTACCCAAACTTGTGAGTAACCGCTTTCCAGAAAACCTTTTTTTTCTTCCATCGTCTAATCTTTTATCTCCTTGAACTTCCGATCTGCATCAAGATGATGCTCATCAAGTGGAGCACCACCGCTGCCTGTCGCTTGCTGGCCGTCACCACCGTCGCCTTGCTGTTTTCACTGGTGGGCATCTCTGAGGCTATCACTCCGGCCGAGCTGAAATGGCCTAGCTGCGATATCAACGGCCTGCAGTATACCGTCAATGATTGCCTTAATAAATTGGATAACAACCTGAAGAAAATGCGCATCAACGAGGGCAACAATTCTCTTGTTCGGGTAAGATTGCAAAATACCGCCTACCAGTACATAGAAACATAACCATTTTTTCTATCTCCCTCTTTTTCTCTCTTTTTCTCCAGCGATGCTGCAGCATCCGAGAGTTCGGCCATTGCCTGAACAGTTCAGCCCCCAATCTTTGCGAGCAGCACAAAGACCGAGTTTCCTTTGTGGAGGACTACATGGTCATTGCCTTGAATCGCAACGGCTTCCATGATCAGAGCACTTGCGAGGTGTGCTGTTCTGGCATGGTCGACTGCATCCTCGTGGACAAAGCAGTGGTTAAGGCCATCTTCATCCTCTTTTTTCTTGTATTCCTTTGTCTCTTCTTCTACGTCATTTACTGTGCTATCCTGGATAATGATTGCATCAATTGGTTTGTCTCGACGGTTATCTCTAACCCGACAATCATTACAGTCGAGAATGACGTAGTGATAGTTACACCTTTGGCCAAAACGGAAATGTTGCTAATCAATGCCGATGTGGAAACAGCCAAACAGGCAGAGGAGACTAGCGAGGATGGAGTTATGGAGACCTCGTTGTAAAGGAACACGCCGCCCAATGAAATTGACACTTCTATCAACACAGCAATCGAGCATGGTCATCTTTCCTCACTTTCTCCATCCTTGACCCCAATCCCTTAAATAAACTTTTTCTCCACTTCTTCTCTTCCAATCCCTTTTTCAACCATTGTCCCTTCTTCATTTCCTCCTTTTCTGAATTCTTTATTTTTACTATATAAACACTTTTACCGTTTTCCCTTCTTTTTGTCTGTTGATATGAGCGGACAGCTATTCTAGGACTGACACATTTAGCAGTGGCAAATTCACCCTCCACAACACCTCTTTGAAATAAGCGTCTGTATGGTTCTGGTTAGAGTATCTTTTTTCACCAAGAACCTTTGGCTTTTCGACTGTTGAATATCTTGTGTGTGAGCACATTTGTGTCATATGGCTCACATTTACAGGAACACAAATTGCCATTTTACAAATGCCAAATGCCAATGTTTGCTTTCGTCATGACTCATTAAAATGTCATTTGAAATGTGAAACCTCCAGTTTGTGCCTTCATTAACACTGTCACGTAGTTTGTGAAGCAAGCATTGCGGCTAGCAACAGCTGTACACTTTTTTTGAGTTGCAGTTGGTCACCTAGCGGTAGACAACGGCAACCAACATCGCGCCGCAATGTGCGCATTTCAGCAAAACTTCAGCGCACCGGTATAAAACGCAGCGCACCTCGATGCATTTCCCCACTCACTCTCACTTCATTTCTGCTCCCTTTCTGGCCGTCTCACCTTGCAAGCTATTCTCTCCACCATCCAGTGCCATCCACTCTTCTGTCCTCTTGTCAACTGTTGCTCCCCCAAAGTGTGCCAGTAGAATCTTGTGAGTAACTACTTTCCAGAAAATATCTCTTGTCTACCATCGTCTAATCTTCTGTATTTTTGAATTTCCGATTTCCTTTAGCCGCACCAAGATGATGCTTTTCATCAAGTGGAGCACCACCGTCGTCCTGTTGCTTTCACTAGTGGGCGTCTCTGAGGCTCTCACTTTTGCCGAGCAGAATTGGCCTAGCTGCGATGTCAACCGCCTGAAGAATCCCTTCAATGACTGCCTCAACACAATGGACAAAAACGTGAAAAAATTGCGTTTCAGCGAGGGCCACTTCGTTAAGGTAAGGACTTTCAAAATACAGCTCACCAGTACATCGAAACCTGACAACATCTTTATCTATCTCCCTTTCTCTCACTCACTCTCTCATCTTTCCTAGCAATGCTGCACTATCCAAGAGTTCGGCCATTGCCTGAACAATTCAGTCACCCGCCATTGCGCCCTGTACAATGACCGAGTTTCCTTCGTGGTGTATAACCTGAAACTGGCCCGAACTCGCCACGGCATCATTGATTCGAGCGTCTGCGAGGCGGACGGCCATCACATGGTCGACTGCATCTTCCTAGACAAAGCTATCGGGGTGACTATCATCAGCGTCGGCTTACTCGTGCTCTCCTTTTTCCTTCTCTTCATCATTGAAAAGTGCTTCTCGGAGCTGTCTAGCCCCTTGCCTCCTTCCGTCCGGGCTAACAACCTGGAAATGACACCTATTGAATAGGAGTCTCCATAAGGTTCAGGTCAAAGTTACCTACTTCCACCCTCACTCATTCAGCTAACTTTAATGTAACCAGTGTGATGTTCCACTATATTTCTTTTTTTTATCTTTCCTCTTTTACAGTCTTTTCACTGTTTTAAATTTTCGCGTCTGTTTTGCTGTGCCAAAATTCTTCTGTTTCAATGCTCTCTCTCTTTTTTGTCAGTAAACACTTTTCCTGTTACCAAATTTGCAAATCTCGCCTATTTCCTTTATTTATTTTTGTATTGCTAACATTATCTAAAACCTAAGACATTTTTTGATAAAAAACTAATTTTTTTATTATTCTCTGAATGAAGAATCATTGGCCTTGTGACTGATAGCATTTTTGTTGTTGAATATCTTGTGTGTGTGCGTGAGTGTCAATGTTTGCTTTTCTGTGACTCATTAAAATGCCGTTTGAAATTTGAAACCTCCAGTTTGTGTTTTCATTTTCCCTGTCACGTAGTCTGTGAAGAAAGCAGTGTGGCTGGCAACTTCAGCACACCGTTTGAGTGTTGCAGTTGGTCACCTAGCGGTGGTCAACGGCAACCAGCGTTGCCCAGCACTGTGCGCACTTAAGCGGAACTTCAGCGCACAAGTATAAAAAGCGGTGCAGCTCGATGCATTTCCACTCACTCTCATTTCACTCCTGCTCCCTTTCTGGTTGCCTCACCTTGCAAGTTATTCTCTCTATCATCCAGTGCCGCACTTTTCTGTCCTGTTGTCAACTGTTGCTCCTCAAAGTGTGCCAGTACAATCTTGTGAGTAACCTTTCCAGTAAATCTCTTCTACCATCGTCTAATTGTCTGTTTCCTTGAACTACCGATTTCCATCAAGATGATGCTTTTCATCAAGTGGAGCACCACCTCTGCCTCTGGCAAGCAGGCCGTCACCACCGTTGCCAGCATTGCCACGCTCGTCCTGCTGCTCTCACTAGTGGGCGTCTCTGAGGCTCTCACTCCTGCCGAGATGAAATGGCCTAGCTGCGATGCCAACCGCATGATGCATGCTTTCAAGGACTGCCTCAACATACTGGATAAGAGCGTGAAGGAAATGCGTTTCGGCGAGGGCAACCAGCACTTCGTTCGGGTAAGCTTTCAAAATACAGCCCACCAGTACATAGAAACCTGACAACTTTTTTCTGTCTTCCTTTTTCTCTCTTTCTCTCTTTCCCAGCAATGCTGCAGCATCCGAGAGTTCGGCGACTGCCTGAACAATTCAGTCACCCTCCATTGCGTGCTGCCCGATGACCGAGTGTCTTTCGTGGTATATAACCTGAACATGGCCCAAATTCGCTACAGCGTCACTGATCCAAAAGTTTGCGATGTGGAAGGCGCTCGCATGGTCGACTGCATTTTCATGGAAAAGGCTAGCGGAGTGGTTATCATCGGCGTCGGCTTCCTCGTGCTCTCCTTCCTCCTTTTCTGCATCATTGAAAAGTGCTGTGGCGACTGGTTCTTCTCGAAGCACTCTGGCATCTTGCCTCCTTCCGTCCGGGCTAACAACCTGGAGATGACACCTATTGAATAGGAGTCTCCATAAGGTTCAGGTCAAAGTTCCCTACTTCCACCCTCACACATTCAGCTAACTTTAATGTAACCAGCGTGATGTTCCACTATATTTCTTTCTTTTATCTTTCCTCTCTTACAGTCTTTTCACTGTTTTAAATTTTCACGTCTGCTATGCTGTGCCAAAATTCTTCTGTTTCAATTTTGTTTTTTCTCGGATAACACTTTCCTGTAACCAAATTTGCAAATTTCGCTTATGTTTTTTATTTATTTTTGTATTGTCAACACTATCTAAGATCTATCTAAGGTATTTCAAAACTAATTTTTTTGATTATTCTTTGTATGAAAAATCATTGGCTTTGTAATTGATAGTGTTAATGTTGTTGCTGTTGCTGAATGTCTTCCGCCTCGGAAACGATGCCATTGAAAACGTTTTCATCAAGCTCAAAGTCTAGTTCATTATCTTCGTAATCTTCCTCGTCAAATAAGGATACAAGTGGTAGAGAGGAGTTTTCAGTCGTCGTCGTTGTTGTCGGCATCTGTCCATCAAGCTTCTTTTTTGGACAACACACATTCCCGAAAGCCGTTTCTCGGTGGCCCAGTTCACCACAGTAGCTACAGCGTGGAGCAGTTTTCTTTGCGCTTGTTGTCTCTTTAGGCTGGTTTTTCAGTTTTCTTTTTGCTTTAGAAAAAGAAGCACACGCCTCAGTTTCTTTCTCATCAGCTAGCAACGCCTCATCAACGGCCCACAGCTTTGAGACAGGTGGACAAAGTGCTTCCACAGCCACTGCACTGTCTTTGAAGCCGTTTGCGCCCCTTTCCCGCTTTCTTTTGGCTGCTTTCAGCTTTTCTGCTGCCTCAACGTACGGTCTGATAGTACGGTAGAGGTAGAGCCGTCGTTCCAGTGGCAACGGCTCCAGGTGCAGCTTTCCCGGCAGTTCGGCGTCCAACCTGGTAATGGCCTCGTTGCTCACTAGTCGATAGGAGTGGGAGATGCTTTGCGTCGTTGTTGTGCTGCTGGCTGCTGCTGCTGCTGCCTGCGCTGCTGCGTAGGACGTTTTGGCGTTGCACACTACAAAGCCCGGACAGTCAATGTCCACCTGGTAGTGGCTGTTTGCCTGCAACACCGCCGGACTGAGCTTTGCGATGGGCGCCAGCTTGGTCGCCCAGTCGTACAGCGGCAAGGTGACCGACTCGGCGTCATCGCCGACGAGAAACGCCCGAACGAGAGATCTCTTCTGCGGTGGTGGCCGATCTTTTGCTGTCAGCACCTCTTCTTCCCCCTCTTTTGTACTAAAATCAACCCCCCCGCTGCCGTTTTCCTCAAGTTCTTGATTGGCAAAGGCGCAGCTCTCCGCCACTGACTTGATGTCCGCCAGGCTGGTGACGGTGCAGCTGCGAAGCCGTTTCTTCAACGCCCCCATAAACAGGTCGTTCCAGGTGTGCAGATGGCCAGGTGGGAGAAAGTTGAGGCTGACCGAGTCGTGCTTTCCGACCAGCGTCCGCCAGCTGAGATAGGCCACCAGCAGGCTGCTCTTCGCCTGGTCGGGGGCGCAGTTCAGACAGTCGACCAGCGCCTGGCGCTCCTTAAAGGGCCCGGCCACGGTGAAGGCGTGCTCCAGCAGCGACACCGCCAGGCTGGCCAGCGTCGACCGGTTGTGGGCGATGAACTCGGGCACGATGTAGAGGAGGAACTGGCGAAGGGGCTCGATGGCCACTCCGAACAGCGCCACGCGGTAGGCGGAATGGAAGTGGAGGGAGGAGCCGACGAAGCTGCCGCTGGCTCCTCCGCTGGCCGCCGGCAGGCAGACGGTGCTGAACCAGTCGACGGTGTAGTGCATGGCGGGCAGTTCCGCCATGAAGCTCGCCTTCAGCGCCGAGCTGAAGTCGGTCTTGTGGCCGGCCAGCAGCGACTGGTACCCCGCCCGACAGCGGTCCACCGTGGCGCGAAAGGCGGCCACCTCTCCCTGGGCAGTGTTCAGGTGGACGGCGTACTCCAGCGCCCGTCTGATCAGCTCGGCGTCATTGCTGCTGCTGGTGCTGGTGCTGCTGCTGCCCTTGGTGCTGCCGATAAAGTGGTAGTAAGCGCGACAGTGCGGACACAGCTCCATCTGCCCGGTGATGGTCAGCACGTGGGCGCAATGCAGGTCCCACAGTTCGGTCCACAGGGCGTAGGAGACCGTCTCCCGGTGAGGCGATGGCAGTTCCTCCCTGGAAGCGTGCTCATAGCGTTCGTAGATTTCACGTCGTCCCAGGTTGGCCTGGTTCGGCAGCAGGTACAGGTCCTGGTAGACTGACGGAGCAGTATCAGTTTTACCCGGTTTAATCAGTCGACCCGGCAGTTGAAGGGCATTTTCCTCTGCAAAGTGCAGTATGAAGGTGATGGCGTCTCGGCACAGATCAGCCGTTGAGGCCACCTTGGCTAGTGTTTTGATGCTCGCAGCGTTTTCGTGTCTACCCGGTGTTATTCCCTTGCCTTTAAACTGTTTCAGGACGTTTTGATACCGCTTAACGCCGCATCCAAAAGCGTAAAGGAAGAAAGGTTGACAGACGTCGACGCCTCTAAATTTAAATTTTGTTTTTGTTGTAACAGAAAAAACCGAGGATTCAATTTGATTAGTGCCTAGATCGAATAAAAGCATAATTTAGTATAAGTCGAAAATCATCAACACGGTACTCTTTTTATCTGGCAAGTTTTTGTCCTGAATCAGCGCGTTTATGGCTCCCAAAAGTAGCAAGTGCTGGTGGTTGACGTGTTGCGGACAGTAACGGTCAAGGTTCAGTGCATCAAGTCGAGATTCAAAAGCCTTCAGTGGAAAACGCCGGTGACATTGACGCTCACAGCCGCAACCATTTTCACCAAAATAACTTTCTAAATACTGCTGTTTTGAGGTATCATCAAAATGAGGAGTGTCAATGTCAGTGATTGATTTGAGTAGTGGCTCAGTTTCAGAGAAAACACACTCAATTGGAGGAGAACTGGGCTGTTCATCATTCACTTGAAGTTCAATAGCAGTATCTGAAAGATAAATTAAATTAAAATGGATGGTTATTACATAATCTTAAATTGCGAAAACTCTTACTTAAAGTGATAATTTCACTGTTATTTGCGTCATCAACTGTCACAAAGACGTTGTTCACCTCAGGAACTGGCTTCTTGAGAAAGTACTCCAGCAGGACGTTTGACACTTCAGTTGGCAGCTCTTCTGCGCCGTACCGACGCACCATATCGTTGAACACATCAGACATGTTGCTGTTCTGGTTTGCCAAATTCATCGCATAAAATTGGTCATTTGGCCAAACTTTTGTAAAAAGTTCTTTTCTTGAAGAAAAAATTGTAAACAAATCAGTTTGCAAAAGAGTGAGTTGTCGACCTTTTATTACTTGTTAATAGATGTCGTTACAGTTGAGTTGTGTATGTGCGCCACAGCACAGAGCCAGTGCTCAAGAACGTGACGTACACAACAACATAAACAAAACAGCAGCACACAGTCAGGCAACTGCGACAACAACACAGAAGGAAGAACAGTGTTTTGGCTACTGCAGCATCTCCTCAGTAAAAGAACGATGATAATCTGCGTAGTAAAAGTTTAACTTAAGTAAAGTATAAAAGAAATAGTGTTTAAAATCTTTAATCACAACAACTTACATCATTTTGTTTTCACTTCATACAGAACAAATCTCCTGCAAAAGCATCACCCGAAATACCAATTTAATCGTGCTTCATCATACAACTCATAAAACCGTTTGCCCCTTTAACTTTAGAATTGAAATTCTTTTTAGCCAGAAAAACCATTGCAATGTCCAAAGTACTCTCGCTCTCTATCAACGAAGAGGGCAGCCTTTTCTCTGCGTGCACCGACTCCGCCGTGACCATCTACAACATGGAGCCACTGGTGGCCAAGTTGCACATTCAGTCGAGCCAAATCGGCACCGTGGCCCTCTGCAAGCTGCTGCACCGAACCAACCTAATTGCCCTGGTGGCCGGCGGCTCTCGGCCCAAGTACGCCGACAACGCCGTGCTCATCTGGGACGACCACCTGAAGCAGTTCGTGCTGGAGTTCACCTTCGCCAGTCGCGTCCTCTCGCTGCGCACCCGTCGTGACCGCCTGTTCGTGGTGGAGCGGTCGCGCATTCACGGCTTCACCTTTCCCAACAGCCCGGCGAAGCTGTTCACCATCGAGACGGGCGACAATCCGCTGGGCATCTGCGAGGTGACGCCGCACAGCAGCGCCACCGAGCTGCAGCTGCTCGCCTACCCCGGCCACCGGGTGGGCAGCGTCCAGCTGCTGGACCTGTGGATGAGCGGCCTTCCCACCGCTTCACCCTCCCCCTCCTCGTCGTCGTCAACAGCAGCAAACACCACCACGACAAACACTGTAGAAACAGTAGAAACGGAAAAATCTTTAGCAGGAGCAAACGGCAAACCGACGACGGCTGCCTCAGTGTCCATCTCACCGACGAGCGTCTCCGCCCACCAGTCCGCCGTCGCCTGCATTGCCCTCAACCGAAGTGGCAGCCTCCTGGCGACGGCCAGTCAGAAGGGCACCCTCATTCGCATCTTCAGGACGACAAGTGACAGCTCTGCTGGTGGTGGAGGTGGTGGTGGACACAGTGCTGGAGTTGCTAGCAGAGGATCATCCTCATCTTCCGCCGCCGCCGCCTACACTCCCCTCTCGCCGGAGAAGGTGGCGGAGTTTCGACGCGGCCTGGACACCGTCACCCTCTACGGACTGGTCTTCTCCCCCGACTCCGAGTACCTGTTGGCTTCCAGCGACAAGGGCACTGTCCACCTCTTCTCCCTCGCCTCCTCCGACTGGAAACTGGGCGGTGGCGGCGGTGGTCGTCGGTCTGCCCTCGCCCCGCTGGTCAACATCAACGGCGAGTACTCCCTGTCGAAGTTCACCCTGCCGGCGGAGTGTGCCTGCGTGTGCGCTTTCGGCGCCGACCACCGACGGTCGATCTACGCCATCTGCGTCGACGGCACCTTCCACAAGTACCGCCTGGGCAAGGACGGCACCTGCGAGCGGGACAACTTTGACAACTACCTCGAGGCGAATGAGGAGTCGGAGCAGATGCTGCTTTGAGCCAATCTGGGCGGCCTGCTGAAACTACCTGAGACGGTTGAAGCTGTATTAGCCACCTTTTTCCCCCAACAAAACCATTTAATTAAATGCAGACTGTTAATGTGATAAAGATCGGCTACTGAAATTTTGTATCGTTTTCAGCTTTTGATGATATATGAAAAAGTATGTTCTGCTCAAAAGTTTTTTTATTAATTTACTGAAATAAAATTAAAATTTTAAATGTGCAAGCGCTGAAATTTAGTATACACTGAATACAAAAATTTTAAAAATTTAAAACAACAACTGAATAATATTGCTATGACAATTTTTGCTTGTTTACCATCAAATTTCGCAACAAATTTGAAATTTTTTTTTGTAAGTTTCAAAAAATCTTTTGGTCGTATTTTAAGGGCGATTGGGAAGTGTAATGAAAAAATTACAAAAACAACAAAAAAAATGTCATCATCATAAGAGTCGCCTTATGACGAGCACTTGATATCCCCCGCCTTAAGAAGGAAGTTATATGCTTTTTTGCAGTCTAATTTCAACTCAATTTTTCATTTTTGCTTGGCAATATTGCTTTTCAGCTTTCATAAAAACAAAAAACAAATCAAATTATAACAACTGGTCACATCTCAAAATGAAAAGTCGATCATTGCGAAACGGTAAAAACATTCATTTGCCTTCTGTCTCTCACAACAATCACTATCACCAATCATAAAAAATGCGTTCAAACAAATCTTTTTTGAGCCCTACAAGTACACAGACGTCAACATCCTCAAAACGTTCTTGGGTGTTTAGAAGACTTCCTGTAATAAAAACAATGCTTTGACTCTAAAATGAAAATTTTATTTTTTCTTTTACTTATAAATCACCCCATTTTTTGCAATTTTCAGTGTTGATAGTTCAATATGGCCAATATTGTTCATGTTGACAGTGTCCAATTTAGACACCACTCAAATGTGATTTGACAGAAGAAAACACTCATCATTACTACTACCAGAAAAATGGGTGAACAAAAGGAAGACGCAGGCATTAGTGTGACTGGTAGAGGAGCAAATGAGAGATAATCAATATTTAATTGGGCGACAAAAGATTTGCATTCTCGTTACAGCAAAAGGAAACGACAAACATGTTATCAGCAAATAAAAAGCACCAAAAAGCTCAATATCGATCAAGATCTCCTCTGATTCGGCGTGCCAGCATAATATCTCTTGGCATGATGGTAACTCGCTTTGCGTGAATTGCCGCCAGGTTGGCGTGCTCCAGCATTGATATCAAAAAGTACTCGGACGCCTGGTGTAAAGCCTCCAGAGAGGCCACCTAAACAAGAAAAGAAAAGAAAATTAATAAATGAGTGGAAAAAGGTAAGGTAGTGAGTGAACCCAGTAAAGGTACCTGAAAGCGAATGTCCGTCTTGTAGGTAGATGCGATCTCTCTTACCAGCCGCTGAAATGGCAGTCGGGGCATGAGCAGCATGGCGCTGTTCTGGTAGCGGCGAATCTCCTTCAGGGCAATGACGCCCGGGCGATGGTACTTGCGGCGCGGCTTGGCGGGGGGCGCCGCCGGCGTGGCGTACTTGCGAGCCGCCTTGAAGGCGCTCTGCTTCCCTCCCGGCAGGTACAGTCGCGGTCGGTGGCTGCTGCCACTTTGGTTGACAGTGCTGGTGCTGGTGTTTGGAGTGCCCCGAAAGCTGGCACGAGCCACAGAACCAGTAGCAGAAGCAGGAGCAGGAGAGGCAGCAGCAGGAGAATCAGCCCTAGCAACCACAGGCGAAACAGCCCTAGCAAGAGCATCCGAAGCAGCACTAGCAACAGCCTCAATGGCGGCATTCACCGAAGCATTCACCGAGGCATTGACAGCCGCTTCCTGGTCTTCGGCGTCTTTCTTACTGCTGGAGCTGCTGGTGTTGACCACGATGCTGGTGGCAAATCTTGCCTCGCTGGAAGCACGCTGTTCAAAGCTTTTCTTGGTTCGAGCCATTTTTTCAGTGTGTTGAGTGCTGTTGTGTTCGGTGTGTTCAGTGCTGAGCGGCGGTTTGGAAAATGAAAATGTGTGCGCCAATTCAAGTGAGTATGTGCGCACGTGTGTCAGTGTGTACTGCCTGCGTGGTTTTCTTCTTTCTTTCCCACTTTTGTTTGCGTGTGACTGGCTACACATTTTGTGAATTGCCCTTTGACCCCTCTGGAGGCCAAGGAAGTAGTGGCACTGTGGTAAAAAAGATTGAGCCTCTTGAGATTTTTAGAAGTAGTAGCACACTTTAAGAAACAGAAAGAAAAAGAAAAGGGAAATCAGTCTAAAATGGTGTGTGCTTGGCAAAGCAAGGAAATAAATGTGCAAACTTGTTTCCCAATTTTGTTTCCCTCTTGTTTGAAGTCACGTGATGCGCACTTTTTGTTTTTTAAAAAATTTATCTCCGTTGAGCTGGTTCAGTGTGCTTTAGAAAGAAGCAGGGTGTGCAGTGCATCTTGGTGATAAGTGGGAATGGGTTAAAGTCACCGGCAGACTGGGCAAGACACTGCCGACGCACGATTTGTTCTGTGTTAGCCAGTTTGAACTCAGTTTTACAAAAGTTACTTTAAAGTTCAGATTTTTATCAGGGTTGTAATAAAAAACAGTTGTTTTAATCAGTAATTATAACGAAATTAAAATTGACAGTAGTTAGTGTGTTTCTGTCTATCAGATTATAAAAATAATTATTAGAGCTTGTTTACCAGTTGAATAGTTGTGACAGTGTAATTTATACTTAAGTTTTTAAATTTTTTACAAATTGGTTTTATTTTAGTGATACTGGTAGTTTTATAAAAAACATTAAAACATGGTATTTTTAGTTTTGCATAAATTATAGATTAGCAAAAACGGTGAAACAGCAAATAGTTTGTTTTGTTTATACTTTGGTAATTTTTGGTGAAAAGTTGAAAACATTACACAAATACTGAAGAGGGCTGTTACTCTGTATCGGAACCGCTACTTCGTGCTCAATAGGCCTAATTGTTTCTTGTTCATAATTAGGTTCGGCGTTTTGAAAAAATGAAGCCAATGATGAACAACCGATAAAAATGAGAACGCGATCCATTGAAAGAAAAAATCCTAGAAAACAACCAAAAATACCAAAAAGAGTAATCAGATAAAGTAACAAAATGATGGTACTTTTTGAATTCAACTGGTTCTTTCTGGTAGTTGCATTGCTTTTGAATGACAAAGTATTTTTTTGTTTAAACGGCAAAAAGAAATCCGTTTCATCATTATCGTCGTCACTTCCATTTTCATCATTGCCTGAAAATTGAGCGTTTTTTGATAAACTCTCAAAATCGCCTAATAAAGTGAAAAACGATTTGCATTAAAAAGTATTCAAAAGTTTGTTTTACTTAACTGTTTTGAGTTGAAATATTATTTAGTGAAAATAATAGAGTAAATGGCAAAATTTGTTTAGCGTTTTCTGATGTATTCAAAGGATTTGAATCAATAGAAACGCTGCTCAATGCAAAGAAAATTGTCACTATAATATAAAACTTCATTTTTGATGCGTGCTGTTTGAAGTCGTTTTGCCAACTGATTTTTACGTTTATAAATTTCCTTTATATAAATATGTTAAAAACAATTTTGTGCTTTAATATTGTTTTGGCAGCATTTCTTGAATTTTGATATTATTAAAAACAAGATTAAAACGTCAAAATACACTCGCTGAAACCACATTCAACGTAATTTTGCAAAACAAATTGTGAACACAAAAACAAATTTACACTGCATTACGCACAATTCCATTAGCAATTTCCGCATTCTGGAATTGACAGTTTTCAGCCCAGATTATATACAAATTTCTATGTTTGAGTTCAAAAAATTTGAAAAAAACACTTTGCCACAAATTTATTGGACAACGTTGATTGCATTTTTATTTTTGTAAACTAATTCAAATCTATTTTTGCTCCAAAAAAATATTTTAACACTAACATTTTTGAGAATGTGTAATTTTAATGTTCAGCAACAAAGTATGAAATACAACATTTTTTTGATTTGATATGTTTTTGTATTTAGCTCTAATGACAAATATTGAGAATTATTTGTTTTTAACGATAATTTTTCCCTTTTTTTGCTGTACTTACTTTAAAATGTTCACACAAATAGAGAAGCTTTAAAAGTTTGTCAATAAAAGTAATCAAGCAAATACGGTGTAGTGGCACTGACTTTTAAATGTGAAAGTTTTGCTATTTGACGACAAATTTCTCTACTGATGAGACTACCGGTTAACGAAAAAATAATGAAAAAATCAATAATGCAATGAGCGATAAAACTATTAAGGACAATAACTGTTAGAGTGATAAGAAGATGAAAGTAAATTAGAAAGGTAAACAGCAACAGCATCTTCCATCTTTTTAGCATGTCAGATTCAGTGCAACTCAGCACAACACTGTCTAGTCAGATTTGGCCATTCGAGCCTCGATCAGGTGATCAATGATGGTTTCATCGGTGATGGTAGAGATGTCACCAAAGTCCTGTTCACCGCGTGCAATCTTTCCCAGCACTCGACGCATTATCTTTCCGGAGCGAGTCTTTGGCAGGCCTCGAACGGCCAACATGAGATCAGGCGTGGCCACTGGTCCGATGGTTTTGCGAACTGATATGATGCAAAATAAGTAAAAGTAAAAAGCATTCAAAAGTTAAAATTGAGCCATTTTGGAAGGGGGGGGGGTGTATTTCAAAAAAACTGTAGGAGTGATACGTACTGAGATTTCGCAGGTCTTTCTCCACCTCGTCATCGTAGATGTAGCCATTCTTGGTGACCACGTACACGCAGATACACTGGCCCTTGATGGCGTGCGGCATCGACACGGCCGCCACCTCGGAGATTCGCTTGTCATTCAACAGGGCAGACTCGACTTCGGCGGTGGACAGCAGATGGCCGGAGACGTTCAGCAGGTCGTCGGTGCGACCGGTGATCCAGTAGTACCCGTCGGAGTCGCGGAAAGCCGCTAAATAGAAAAACAAGTAAATAAATATGAGTTAGACTGTAGAATAAATATCTCTAAAACTGCTTACCATCACCAGTGAAGTAGTACTTGGGAAACTTGGCAAAGTACGTCTGCTCAAAGCGTTCGTGGTTGCCGTCGACAGTGCGAGCAATGCCTGGCCAGGCTTGCTAAAAACGGTTGCGAAAACAAATGAGTATATCGTTTTGATAAACAATTAAAAAAGACCAACCTTAAAAGCCAAAAATCCCGAGTCTGAACCGTAGATTTCTTTGCCATTTTCATCGAGAATCACCGGCAAAATGCCAAAGAAGGGCAACGTGGCCGAGCCGGGTTTCAGCGCCACCGGTCCAGGAACGGGGAAAATCATCGGAGCGCCCTGAACAAAGAAGTATACAAAAGCAAGTCAGCATTAAAACAATCAAAACAAAAAATGCTGCAAAAAAGTCTGTTACCGTTTCCGTTTGAAAGTAAGTGTCCACAATGGGACAGCGTTCCTTGCCGACGGTGCGAAAGAACCAGAACCAGGCCTCCTTGTTGATGGGCTCGCCGACCAGCGCCAGCAGCTTCAGCTCCTTCATCGGGTGCGCCAGGACGTACTTCTCGTCGTACTTCATCAGCGAGCGGACGGCGGTGGGCGCCGTGTAGAAGATGTTCGCCCGGTAGCCGTCGATGATCGCCCAGAGGCGGTCCGGCTTGGGGTAGTTGGGAATGCCTTCGAAGAGAATACTGGTGGCGCCGTTGGCGAGCGCTCCGTAGACGTTGGCGGTGTGGCCGGTGATCCAGCCGAGGTCGGCCGTGCAGAAGAAGATGTCCCCCTCGACGTAGTTGAAGGCGTGCTTGAAGACGAGGGCCGTGGTGAGCATGTACCCGCCGACGGTGTGCACCACTCCCTTCGGCTTGCCGGTGCTGCCCGAGGTGTAGAGGATGAAGAGGGGGTGCTCCGCGTCGAGCCACTCCGGCTCGCACTCGTCGTCGGAGCCGTCGGTGCGCACCACCTCGTCCCAGGGCAGGTAGAGCGCCTGGTGAGGGGACTGGTAGGCGGCCATAGTCGCCTCGTAGGCGGCCTTGTTGCGATTGGCCGAGGCGGCAAAGTGGCGCACCAGGATGATGGCCTTCAGGGGGAGGGCGCGTCGGAGGACGACCGCCACCGCCTCGTCGATTATGGTCTGAATGTGGAGGAACTTTTCGCCGCGGAAGGCGGCGTCGGCGGTGACCAGCACCGTGCAACGGGCGTCCACCATGCGGTCCGCCAGCGACTGAGAGCTGAAACCGGCGAACTGACAAGAGAGAAGCGGAACAAGTGAAGCATTTTAGGTTTGTAATCAAAAACCAGTACCCAGCACTTACGACGACGGTGTGGATGGCGCCGATGCGGGCGCAGGCGAGCATCGCCACCACCAGCTCAATGGTGACGGGCAGGTAGATGGCGACGCGGTCGCCGGGCGTCACGCCCTGTCGCTTGAGGGCGTTTGCGAAGCGGACCACCTCGAGGCGCAGCTCCGAGTAGGTGATTGACTTCTGCTCACCCAACTCGTTGCCCTCCCAGAAGTAGGCGATCCGCTCGCCGCTGCCCCTGGCGATGATCCGATCCAGCAGGTTGTAGCTGATGTTCGTCTTGACGCCCTTCAGAAACTGCACCTCGATGGGGCCGTCGTTGAGGTCGAAGTTGTAGCTGAGAATGGCGGACTCGTCTGCGGGCAGCGGCGACTGCCAGGTGAAGTCGGCGGCCACCTCGGCCCAGAACTTGCCGGGCCGCTTAATGGAGAGGTCGTACTGGCGGCGGTACTCCTCCATCGTCGGCACGTGCAGCCGCTGGGTCACTGGGAACTCTGCCGTGCACTGAATGCGCTCAACGTGGGCCAGGCTGTCCATGGCTATTTCTGTGTTTAGTAATTAGCTGATGCTTTAGGTGTTGAGAGGTAAAGGTGTTTGTCCCCAACTGTTCTTTTTTCCAGACAAAGAAGATTGAGATGAACAGAAGAAAGTCGTTTAAGTACGTCCAATACAAGAGCTGAGTGAGATTAGTAGAAGGTGGTACTCTTGCTACACTGGAAGGAGTTTTTCTCTATGCAAACAATGGAATGCTGGAAAGGGTGAAAACAAGAAAGTTTATATTAGTTCATACTGTTCGAAAAAAAATTAAAAACGATTTTACTGTTGTGCAAATAAACTTCTAATACACAGGGCAACCCCAAGTAGCAGGCACTGAAGCAACTAAACTTGCCGATAATATGAGCTGCCAAATCACATGTGTAGGATGTGTAGCGGCATGAACGCATATTACAGCACAGTTACAGTTTTCAATTGCAAGAAAAAGTTTTCAATTAAGATTTGGCGTAAACAACAACAACAACTACCGTTTAACTAAACTTTTGTTAGACAATTTTCTAAATTACTGTATATATGCAGTTAGTCTGCCGTGTGTGCATTTAACGATGCCAATTTTAACATGGTAAAGAAGAAAAACACTAACACAGCTCTAATCGATGAATCATGAAAAATGTATAGCACAACCAGTGTGAGAGCCACTCAGTGTACGGTTGCAAGCAAAGGTATACACATAGATCACATGGGTTTGGTTCACATTTTTTCACGCCACTTAATCGATTATCGTTCACACAAACAAAAAGCGCAATTGCAAGCAGCAAAAGAGGCAACGGTGAAAAAGGTGAAACTTGGTGACTCAGTTCAGACTTACAGTCGACTAAAAAATGACAAAAAGCGTCTAAAACGCAATCAATTTTGAGTTTAAAAATTCATCTAATAAACAAACAAAACTTACAACTTTCAAAATGTTTTGGAAAATAAAAACAAAATAAATGATGTAAGTTATCTGCAATCACAGCAATGATGATGATATAACGGCTGTGAGGGGAAATGAGCAATGTGTTTGCCTTTTTTTTGCACAAGTGTCAAAGTGTTGGTAGAGAACAGTGCAAACTGCAGTGTATGTGAGCAGTAGGATACAAAAATGAAAATAAAACTCTATCCGAGCATTGAGCAATAGAAAATGAAGATGAAGAAGAAGAAAAAAAACTTTGTTGTTGCACAGTAGCACCGTAGAAACGGCACCGTAGCTGCTGTTTTATTTGCCGACTTTTGGTTTCTAAACTTGCGCGCGCCCAAAAGTACAATTCAAACCTCAACAGTGAGAAGTGCACACAGTGAAGAAACACATGAGAGGCACAGCAGTTGACAATATGTTAGAGTGAAAGTGAGAGTGAGAGCAGCAGTGCAAGAAAATGTATTGGTGCTGGTGGTGGGTGATTTTTGGTCTAGCCAACAGAGAAAACGAGGGAGAGAGAGAGAGTCAGTGAATGAGTAAACGCTGTATGGAGATTTGGCTGCACTGCCTGACTGGCTTTTATATGTGCAGTGTCGGTGTCACAGACTGCTGACTGCTGACTGCTGACTGCTGTCTGCAGGACTGACTAGCAAAACTGAGGGGGCACAGAACGAAACTGCAAAAAGACTGTCACCACGAGACGGTACATTGCTGTCTTTTTTTCTCTTTTTTCTTTCTTTCTCAGAAGAAGAAGAAAAGGAAGATGAGTACGGTGAAACACATCTGTCCGCAGATGGGCTGCAGGGAAGAGAAGACGGTTGCAGTGGAGGACTTAGAAAGCAATAAGATGAAGAAGAAGGAGAAAGGGAGAAAGGGAGAGAGAGAGTGGATTTGGGAAAAGTACCCTCAAATTCCAATAGTGCCTACATTGTTTGACTGGTTGTGTATGCGGCTAGACTGCTTGTCAAATGGTCTGGGCAACTGTCATGTGATGAGGGTTCTTTTAATGATTGTGAGTCTAGTAGCTGCGTCGATATAGAAAACGCTTTTTACAAATTTATTGACCAATGCCCAGTGTTTTTGCCGCCAAGTTTAATCACTACTCAAAGAGTGCCAATTGTATAACAGTCAAAGCCCTCTCGGTTATCATTATTGCGATTTTTAAACTGATATGATGGGCAACACTTGTATTGTACAGGCAAATGGCACTGTTGATTAAATGGCAACTATTGCGTGTAGGTTAATGGCACGGTGAGCTTTCCCATTTGTCACTACTCAGTGTGTCAATACTCGGTTTGATTGAGTTTGTGCATTGACCGATGCCATTGTTTTATTTTGCAGTGCAATCGGCTGTCGTCATCAGTTGGGTATTTTTTTCAAAGTGCGAAAATCGGCAAAATTCAATTTTGCACTTTAAAAAAAGACCTCACGCAAAATTTGTCTGTTTGTTTGACCGGAACACAAAACGCTGATTTTAGTAGCTGCTTTAGACACTTCAAAACAGCATTTCAAAATATAAAAACTGAGTAAACAATCAACAAACAATTAAGTACACTTTTGGTAATTGTAATTTAGCACTATCACCCAGTTGTATTAGCATGCAACATTTACTAATCAAAATGTACTTTCGACAGCAGCAGTTAGTTAACTGTACGACAGCCAGTACCCAGTGAATGGGCATCGTTTGTGAGCGTGCTTTTGCAGTGAGCACAGTACCAGTGTACAGCGCTGTGGGCATCAGCCAATCTTTTGCACTCTTTGGGTGAATTAGGTGGTGCGCCCTTAGAACGTCCACTAACACAGCCACTCCCATCACCACTATCACCACTCCCCCCCCCTTTGCTTAATCAATTTGAAGGTGGTGATTCAACCTAAACTTGGCTGTGGCGGTGCGTGCACATAGACTGCAGTGGGTATATTTTAAGCAGTAGACAGTAGGGTACTGATATTTTTATCGATTTACATTGCAAGTTTTAATAATTTATTCTATTGTGTTCATTCTTTTCTTGTCAACTTTAACTCAAAAGTTTTTTGGCAGCAAAAAAGCAATATTGAATTTCTAAAAGTACGCTTTTGTGAAAGGTAATAAAACTTGCTAATGTAATGCCGTTTCTGTGAATTGCGTTTGGTTTACCGTTAAAACCGTAAAAGCTACCTTCTCAGCGGCAAACTTTAAAATTTTAAATAAACTAAAAGTCAGCCTAGCACTCTACTGCGGCAATAAAAACGGATTTTCAGTAAAAACTAAAACCTATTTGCATATGACACTTATTTTATGTGTTTTCAGCTTATCTCAGTGTGGATCTGCTTTACAAAAAAAGTACCCCTGCAGAGTACCTTTGAGAGAAGTGGTAATCGAATGTACTGATCAGCGGTAAAATGAACCGAATCAGGCAACAGTACCTCACTTCTAATCTGACGCCAACACTGACCGCACTGGAGCAAAGCAAGTGTGTGTGTGTGTCTGTTTCATCGATCAGACCAATCGAAACACTCACACATACACCGACAGGCACCGTTGTTCTGCCCACTTAAACTCGCGCCATTTGTTCTTCAGCAGTGCTCATTTTTAGCTCATTTCTACGTTTGTATGCGGTAAACATGTGCTCGCTGACGGTGACGTTTTGGAAGATGAAAAAGAAAAAAAACCAATGCACATGGACACCGGCAGACTGACTGAATGACTGACTGACTGAAGGAGTGGAAGGTCAATGTGTGTACGGTGGCCGCGTGTACATGTCGTGGAATGTACGACGATGACAGACTGCCTGACTGGCTGGCTGGCTAACTGTCTGCCTGGTTTCAGTAGACACTACCACAGTACTTATTAGATTGTAAGTAGCATCAGCAGTGTAGGTAGCGTGATTTGTTCCTACAAATGAGGAAGAGAGTGAGAGAGAAAAGTGAGAAAAGTCAGTCCACTCTGTCAGTACACTCTGCCGCACACAGCTGTACTGCCTTTTAACGGGGCTTCTTCTGCCGCATGCTGTTTGACAACCTGTACACTGCCTTTGTACGTCTGCTATTCCCATTAGGCGCGCGCACTAATCACCTCATCCGACACTGACACTACCCTACACTAGGTCGGCAGACTGATAAGGTCGGGCACGCTGGACACACCCCTCCAGTGCATTATTACCATATGCTATTACTGGACGCATTGCTTAAGAAATAATTTCTAAATATACCTCACATGTTTGTTTTTTTATTTTTAATTGATTTTTTTATTGCACTTTACTGGAAAATTTTAAGCAGTAAATTGTCAAAAAAAGTAAATAAAAAAATTGCGTTAATTTTCATATAATTTTTTATAAATTTTTTAAATAACTACATAAAAGCTCTCCAAAGTTAATAAAAAAATATTAAGGGCTGATTGCAAAAGGGGAAAAAGACAAAAATGTTGTTTTTACTCTACTGAACCAATAATTCCATTTTGGCAGCGTTTGACGTATGTGTTTGGCTGTTGTTTGTGCTATTCAATTTCCGCTTTGAACAATGCAGCAAAAACTGCTGCAGCGTTAACAAAACCAAAAACTTTTGTGCGTTTAAAATGAATGCAGAACACAATTAATGAGTGAAATATTTTTGATAAAAAAATGCAGTTTTTTTGTATATTCAATAACTAACGTTATTTTATTATTGTAGTTGAATAACTATATTATTAATTTGTAAAAGTTCACATGAACATAAAAAACATAATATTCATTGAACTTGAAATTAAGCGTGCTTCATATAACCTTAAGTACTTTATACTAAATAAATACTAAATAACTTTAAAAAATTAACTGCATTTCATTGATTATTTTTGTGCAAATAACTGAAATATATAAATTGCATACATTTAAAAAATACTTACTTTTAAACAACGTTAAAAAATTAAGGAAGTTGAAATTGTGAATGATTAAAGCAAATAAAAAAAATAATAGTTTTTTTCACAACCGTACAATACTTTTCAGTTTTCTTGAAAATAAACTCGATATTTGTTTAAAAAAATGTTGGTTTTCAATTTGTATCATGTGCTGTTGGCAAAAATTCAGGCATTTATAGTTCACAACCAAAGGTACGATTAAAAATGAGCGAAAAAAACAAAAGTTTGATTATCTAAGCCATCTGCAAGCGTCGATGTTAGATAAAAACTTCAAAACCAGTGATGGTATACAGTTTTTCAAAAAACGAAAAACAGCAATGATGTGTTTTTAAAATTGGCAAAATTTAGTAGATGATAGTGTTTGCAGATGTAAAACAAGTGTTTGCATGTGGGTTAGCAACACAGGCTGCCCAGGCTGACCAGCGTCGAACAAAAAGCAAATCTTTACTGATTATGGTTTCATATTTGTCATTGCCATCCTTGATGTCATCTCGTCATCCTTTGCTTTCTGGTGACGTCGATCAGTGAGCTTCAACTTGAATACCAGAGTGAAAACACTGACCAAGTGGGGCAGTACTGTTTCAACTGGTTTAAAATAAAAAAGAAAAGGGAAAGTTTAGATAAAAAGAACAGTACAGTACACTACTGTGAAAGCACATGCTTTTTAGTTTTTAACGCTGTTCTATCTACTTGCACTGTACAGTTATTTGTTCCCCTTGCTACCTTGTGTTTATTTGTTCTTTTAAGGGCCAATTGATCAATGCCGCTCATCAGCTGCTGCTGCTGACGTCGATCAGCAAGTTTAACTTTTCTTTTTTAACCATGTACATCTTTGATGTCATTTTTGGGCTGCCTTTCACAAAAATCTAAATTGTTTTACAAGTGGACTGGTGTGACGTAAGAAAAATGCAAACACTTAAAGAGACAACATCTTTTTAAGGTAAGTAATAAATAGTACATAAGTTAATAGTCATTCAATAAAAAATAAAAAACTAACTACTTTTTAAGCTATTCAGTTTTTTGTTTTGAAAATAAATTTAAATCATGGAATTTTTTAGAATAAAGTTGCGAAACATTTGCAAAAGTTTTATTTTATAAATACGTAAGCATTGCGCATTTATTTGTTTACTAGGTTAAATTCCCTTAGGCACTTAATATCCCTTACTGTTATTAACGGTATTTCTGATGTATTTGTTTGGTATTTACAAAAACTAATTTAAACAAACATAAATTGATTTTTGACAAAATTTTTAAATATTTATTTTAAAGTAATTAAAAATTAACTTCATAATGTTATACTTAAAAATTGCCTTAAAGCGTTAAAAACAAAAACATTACTTACAATAGTTGTCTGGTCACTTTTAGTTGTGAAAAAGCGCACCAGAGCACTTTTGTTGTTGTTACTGTTGTTATTGCGCTTGACAAAGTTTGCCTAAAAATGAAAACATAGAATTGAAATTGATAAAAATCAAAGCTTGTTGACCTTTCATCAGGCAAACAAAAACAAACCCTTTTAAGACGCGTTGCAAAAATAGTTTTTCGCTTGCTCTGGTGCGCTTTTCAACAGTGGTCGCGTCACGACCTCTGCACGGTGGTAAATGTTGCCAGTTCAAGTTCGTTTGAAAAAGAAGAGATCTGCGTAGGTGCGCCGAATCTGTACAGACACACATACACACACATTTGCTCAGACTGTTTGCTGTACACTGAAGAACCGTACTGTTAGACGTGAAAATGAAAGAGAAGAGGAGGGTTGCAGAGGAATCTAGCGATAAAAGAACAAGAGAAAGAAAGTGTACGTTGAAGAAGCTACTGTAACTAAATGTAAGAGTGGTACAATATATGAAGCAGTGCCAGTTAAAGAGAGCAGGAAAAAGTGAAGGAGAAAATGTTTGAAAATGTCAGTGGATGCATTCTGCTTCCGGAAAGTGAAAGTGGGAAAATGAGAGATGACAAAAGTTCAGTGCTTCAGGGATAGAGTGGGCAACTCTCTATAGAGCTAGGGCAATGGGCACCCCCAAAAGGGTAGTGCAAACAAACCACTAATAACTAGATGGCAAACATGACATTTCACTGATATTCAGCCGTATAAATGAAAAGTTCCTCTTTCTAATGAGGCAAATGTAACTCTGTACTGTGCAATATTAGCCAAAAAACCAAATCATTACAGAAGTACAGTGTACTAGGAAAACTAGCATACTCACTACAACAGTCATTTTTAAGTGCGATGGTTTTTACAATATTTAAAATAAAGCTTTTTTAAAAAATTATTTTACAAAAAAGCAATTTACTCAATGGTTTTCTTGTTTGATAAAGAAAATGGCCAAATAATTTTAATAAAAACATTTAAAACTGTAATTTAAAGATTTTTTAAAATTTTTACGTTTTAAAATTAAAAATATTTAATTAAAAACTGCATTTAAAATTGCAACTTTCGCTAACTCGAATTAATGGGTGCAATGGTGGTGGTGGTGGTGCATTGCGGCACTTAATCCCTCCATTGTTTAAACCACTTGTGCATTACGTTGCAGCCACCACGATTGCCAGCGATGATTTCTCACTTAAGCATTGCCACTCTCCCTTTCTCTCTCCCGTTCTTTCTCATTTCATTGCCGATTCGCTGTTTCAGTGGCTGAAACGTTTGCTTTGCCTGCCACCAAACAGCGAGTCGCCATCGTCGCCGTCGCTGTCGTCGTCACTGTGATCTCTCTCGTCCTCTCTCGATTTCACTCGCTCCTTCTTTTGCCGCCGTTGCTGCTGCTCTTACGTTGTGCGCATCTGGGAAGACCCGTGTTGCCCAGCTGCTACTACAGCAGCAGCAGCAGCAGCCAGTTTGTCCGTTGCCGTACACTGCACACAACTCAGCAAAGTGTGCTCGTACAGTAGTACAGCTGTACACTAGACAACAGCAGCAATCTTCGTCACTTCAGTCTCCAGCTTTCCAGCTTGGTCCAGCAACTGTTAAACCGCTGCAACTAACGACAGCAACTGTTTTTCACAAGAACTAAGCAGCAGCAGCAGCAGCAGCTCAGTCTTCTGATCGCCAAGCCAACCCGCGTTACCACCGTCAATTGTGTTCCAGAAGCAGTTTCAGAGAGTAGAGTGTCACTGCTGTTTTTGTTGCCGCTTCTGCCGTTGCTGCTGCTGTCGTCAGTGTTGTTGTTGTTATTATTAGCCGTGTATTATTCCTCTATGTACTGCGCTCTGTGTGCTCCAAGTGCTCCAAGCATTCGTTCACTTGCTCGCCCGTTCACTCACTCACTCACTCTCATTCACACACACTCCTTCCCTCATTCACCCAGTCAGTCAGTTAGTCTGTTGTTGAGTCAGTGAATGAGCCACTCAAACGGCAGCAACGGCACTCACAGTGTGGCCCATTGGCTCACTACCCCAGCAACTGTCCAATCAGCAGTTTATTTGTACCTGTATGGACGAAACGAGCTGTACTAATTGAAGGCTTTCTGAAATCAAACTCTCTCTCTCTCTCTCTTTCTCTTTGCGATCAATGTCATTTTCACCTCCTTTGCCCCTGGCCTAATCAACCGTTCAATTAGACTGACTGACTGAGTGACTGCATCCCCGACATGACAACAGTTTAGCTCTTCACAACAGCAGCAATCGTCTTGTGTCGACAACAACATCTGTTCTCCCACTTCTACTAGACTGAACGCGATTTCATCTATTACTCAACTCAATTTTCGCAAACACCAACTAGTCACCAACGTCATTACCACCACACATTCGATTGGCACTCATTAGCGTTTCATCTGCTGAGAAGAAGGTTAACTTTCATTCCTATCTTTGCACCCAAATTGACTTTGGAACATCTGGCTACACTACTCGACATAGCATTACTGAGAAAAATTGATCATTTAGTACCTTAAAGTCTCTAAATAAAAGTCACAACATGAAATTGTTTTCACTTTCATGACATTTATTAAATTGCTTTTTGAATTTCCCATTTGCTACTGGTCACCAAGCCAAAATAAAATAGTAAGTGTTTACAAATTTTTGTTTGATATAAACCATAATGTAACAAAATCACTAGTTAATTTGATTAGTAAATTAAAAACAGTTAAAAAGTTTTATAAAACGTAAAATTTTGAAATAATTTACATGTAAAACAAAACAGTAGTTTTTGTTTTAAATTATAACATATTTTTAATTTTTTACTAATGATATTATTGCCAAATAATTGACTTGAAAGCATTTTTATAGAATTGCATATTTTGAGTAAAACATTTGCCAATTATCTATCAGTCATTTGTTGGTTTAATATTCAAAACACATCATTAAAAAAGTTATTATACAAAAATGTCTTATTTCGCTGTTGTATTGCTTTCACTGATGAAACATTAAAACAGATGCAATTAAAATTATCAAGATTTTTGCATGTAACACATTAATCTAATTTATGAAACATGTTTGAATCAAAAGAATTTAACGCAACTCGTCTACTTGTAAAATTTTTGTTTGTTTTGTATATCAACCATGACTAGTTAGAGAATTGCAATTAGTATAAATTGTATGTGATTCAAGTTCTTTTACGTCAACTTGAACTTACGTGTTAAATTTTTAGACAAACTTTTTAACTTACACTATGATTTTTTCAGTACTATTTCAAAGTTAAAAAACCCGCTCTTCATCACTTGAAAGAAAATATATCAAGTTGTCACTTTTGATCTTTAAAAAACTAATTACGTAAATGGACTTACCAATGGAGGAACACAATGGCGCCGACAGTTCAGACGGGATCGATGTCACAACTGGCAACCCAGCAAACATCCTCGCCAATGGCCACCCTGAGCCTGACTCCACCACCAATGGCTACCCTGATGATGCATCAGCAGCAGCAGCAGTTGTTGCAAATAGCTCTGCTGTTAACGGCCTGGTCACCAATGACCAGAAACAGTCAACTGAGATGAGCAACAATGGCACCATCAACAACAGCAACAGCAAAAGCTACGTCACCCAGGCGGAGTCCCTGCTGAACATCAATGAGCTAGATGAGCTGAACCGACTGATCGGCACTGATCCGAATGCCAGCGTCGTCGTGGATGGCTTTGAGCTGCCCCGGTCGCTCATCATCACCAACATCGACAGTCGAGTCTTCCAAGTGGGCACCGAGGAGAGAGTAAGTCTAAATCGGTGCTAAAGTGTAAAACACTGTTGATTTTTTCCTAGTCACTTATAGTTTGTGAGCTGACTACTAATTATTATTTGCGTTTCTTTTCCTCTCCTCCTTTTTTCTTAAACTTGCAGGCTCAATTCGAGGAAACATTCCGAGCAGTGGACTCGACGGCCATCTTTCTGTACTTTCGCAGTTTCCGCCGAGCTCGCGTCGACTTTGCCGCCTCAGTGCACGCCACGAAGGCGCGCATCCTCTGCAACCAACGTCGCATCGGCGAGGAGGCCATCAACGTCTACTACGCTGAGGCAAGTGGTTAAAAAAGAGCTGGTGATGAAGTGGGGAACAGGACACGAACATCATTACTAGTCCATTAGTGGTCAGAGGGTTGGCCAGTACTATACATATTTATAATCATCTATCTTTCATTTTTCTGCAGATCGCCGAGGTGCCCCAGGAGAATCGCCACCTACGTCCGCCTGCTCTGGAGAAACAGTTTCTCATCTCGCCGCCTGCCTCCCCGCCGGAAGGCTGGGAGCCGGTGGAGGAGGCGCAGCCAGTGCTCAACATCGACCTGCAGTCGGCGCTGGCCAATCTGCTGCCGGGCACGTCGCACGAGCTGCACGCCGCCACGGACAATCAGCCGGGCATCTTTGTGCACATCTGCCCTGATACGACCACCGACCAGAACGTCGTTTCTGCCTCTTCAAAAGATGAGGTCGATGGGGCTGATGATGATGATGGTGGGGAAGAAAACGTTGCTGGTGGTAAAAAAGGCATTGAAGTCAGTGGGGTTTTTGAGGTGGAGGAAGAGGAAGAGGAGGAGGAGGAGTGCATGAGTGCAGAGGACTTCAATGCTTCAATTTTAGCCAAAAGAGCGCCCTCTCTTCAAATGATGGGTCAAGTTTTCGGTAGTGGAGGTGGTGGAGGTGGTGGAGGTGGTGGTATGCCAATGTCTCGCAAAATTCCCCACACGCCCTGTCCCCCTTCAATGAGTACTCAAGCCTCAGCGGCACGTCGTGAAGACTGAACTGAACAGAACAGAACAAAAGTTGGTCACAATTGCTGACGGTAAGTGTTTTGCTTGCCAATGTTGACCTTGCCAAATGTCATTAATCAAACTGTTAATTTTAGTTTATTCTAAAAAAAATCACCTTTTCAGTAGACTCGTCTTCCTTAACATGTCACTTTTTCTGTACTTCCCGGCCAATCTTCACCTTCAACGTTCTTTCATGACCAATTCTAGTCGAATAAAATCAGTATCAACTGAGTGCAATCCCCTGTTGACATTATTATCTCCTTCAACGCTTTACACACCTTCTTGAAAACAATTTTTTTATTTGTTGATTTGAAGTCGTACCAAAAACACATGTCGATCAAAAACCGTAGTAATTGCATGTTTATCAACAAAAATCTTTATTTTAAATTATTTTTTACTAAAACGCAGTATAAACTTAAGCATAACGTTTAAAAACTTAAAACAATTTTTACATTGATGCAAAACAACAACTCTTTATAGTAAATCTGTTTAAACTCTTAGTTTACAATTATAGTAAATTTTTACGAAAAAAATCAATCCACACTGATTTTAAAACACAACACCGTTAATTTTTGTTTTCTTTTAATCAAATTTTTCTAATATTATTGTTTTGATTTCACACACACACTGTTTTTATGGCATTTTGTAATTGTTTTTGCTGTTGATCACTGATCGCACTGGTTTGTTTTGTTTAATTTTTGTTAACCAATCAAAAACACAATTACTTAAAATCTTACAAAAAACGGAACATCATTTGTGAGTCAATGAATTTATTTCTATAATAATGTTTTCATTTTTGCTGATCTGTTTTATGTAATTCAAGCAAGTTGACGGGTTAAAAATGAAATACATCTTTTTGCAAATGTTTTCAATTTTTGACAACAATTCATCAACAACACTTAAGAACCAAAAACAAACTCTGTATAATGCCATTTTTCTGTTTTTCAACTTTTTTTCTACACTATTAAACTTTATTTTTTTGCGTAAAAATACGTTTTATTTCTTTGCTATAAAAAAGTAAAGTTTTAAATAATCATACAAAGTAGTATCAACCAAAACGGAAACCACACACAATTTGGCTGACAACCGCCAAACGTGACAGTGGTTGAATAAAACAAATGCAAAAATGTTTTTATAAATTGGTAATGTTTTCAGTGTGTGTGACAGTTGCCCTTGTTAGCTTCATACTGCTGCAACACTAAATCAAGTATTGCCAAAAAATGTGTGACATAAAAAACAAACTGGTAAAGCCACTTTGTGTGGTTCCGCAAATGAACATCATCAACGACCTGAAGCAAAATGTTCACTCAATAAAACTGACCGACGTCCTCCTGCAGGACTGTATTGTGTGTGTGTGTATGTGTGCTAAAAATGAAAGTTGGGCTTTCTTGTTTTTTCCAACTTTGCCATTCAGGGAAAACCCTTTTTACTTTTGATTTAAAAACACACATCAAAAAGCTGCTGTGTATTGACCACAGTAGCAAAAAACATATCGCATTACCGTTAACCTTTTTTGTTTTTGCATACTGAGCAAAAGACAAAAGTGCACAATCGTCATTGATAGTAAAGCCAAACTACCACAATACAAAGTAGGAAAAAGGAAAAGAGGAAGCTCTCAAAATAAACAGTAAACAATACGATTAAAAAAATGTGACACTTTTGGTCAGTTTGCACCTGAAAAAAACACAGACAGACAAACAGACAATAATTTAGTTTGGACTACTTGTTCACAATATTGCGCGGCATTTCCCCTCTTTCCCTTTTCTTGCCTCTTTTTTACTCGGTTCACCGGTAATGAGCGAGGTAATTTGATTAGAGCAAGAAAAAGAGTGAAAGTGAGAAAACGCAAGTTGTCTCTGGGCAACGCGGACAGATTTAGCCGCAAAGGTGCTCTGTGTGTTAGGTAGTGTGCGCTGAAAGAAAGAAAGTGTGTGCGGTGTGTCAGTCCCGGCAAAACGGCGTTCCGCTGCACGGCCAATTTGATGCGCGGCTACCAAATACACACGTCTGTAGTTAAAGTTAGTGCACCAACAACGGCAACGGACAGCCAGCACACTTCACAGGGAAAAAGGGAGCAATTGAAAACTCAAAAGGTAAACGGTTGTACGGCGAAGAAAGAAAGACCACCTGAGCGAGCTGCGGCAGTCTTACGGGAAACCTGCCGCTATGCAACCTAAACCTAAAAGGGTAAGCGTAATTAATGGTTTCTTCTTATCATGCTCACACACACACATACGTACAATAATGACAATCACCGCTTCAGATGAAGCAGTTTTATTTCAATTCTCTTATTTATTATCATAGCATAACGCAAACTTAATAGGATTGTTAACCGAAACACTTTTCTCTGTTTTCTGAAGCAGTGTTTTTAGCAGCAGTCCGAATCATTGCTAAACAATATGGCGTTAACACTTTTTCTTTTAAAAAAGCTGAAAAGTACGCTCATCCTGCATCTTCTTCCAATTTACCAGAATCAGTCGTTTAAGTGTTTGAGACTATGGTTGTACTGCTAATGCCGCATTGTCTACGACTGCCGCATTACTCGCTGTAAGTGTAGCAGGTAAGCGTCAGGTGCTAAGCTCTGTCTTTGTGCCCTGTCAAGTGTCTACCTGAACCTGTGATTTAGCAGCAGCAGCGTTTTAAAAGTGAAATCCGCGCCAAAGTTTACTGCGGAGTTTACCAAAGAGCGCACAAGGAAAAGATTTTACTCCTTTTGCCCGTGTTCGCCTTTGTTTCAGCAAGAGCAGCAGATGCAGCAAACAGGCGGTTGAAGGAGAAGACGGCGACGACGGTGGCAGTGGCAGTAAAGGCAGCAAAGCTGGTCACCCCGACGTTACCTCTCTGCCTTTAGCCTATGATTCACCGCCGTGGCCACGCGTGGTGCTGGAGAGTGCTGGTCAACGCAACTTTGTTGCGGCAGCAGCCACTGCCAGTCATTCCATCTTTCTCTCTCCCTTTCTCTGCCTTTGCCTTTGCCTCTTCACTCGCCCGTCTGTTGCCCGTCAGCCCCTGAGCGCGCCACTGCCACCACTGTCAGGCGACACAGGCGACTCACTGACAGTCATCGAAGGGAAGGAAGGAAAGAAAGACTGACAGGACAGAGCAGAGCAGAGCAGAGCAGAGTGCACAAGCCTGGCTTGAGATTTAGCCGCCGCCGCCGCTGCTGCTGCTGCTGCTGCTGCCGCTTTGGCCAAAGTCGCTGCAGTCGTTGGTAGAAGACGAGCAACGAGTGTCTGTGAGTAAGTGAGTGCGAGTGAGTGTGAGTGACTGTGAGGCAGTGAGCACCTTCGGGTAAGTGTCTCCTCGCTCGCAGCAGCAGCAGCAGCAGCAGCAGCAGCGGAGATGGTGGTGGTTTGCTAGCTCGCTCGCTCGCTCCCTCTCTCTCGCAGGCAAGCAAACAGATCACACAGACGTACAGACGCACACGCACACACACACAACGCATTACAGTCAACGATCTCAACTGATTAGACGCTGCGACAACGGAGGTGAGGAGGAAGAAGAAGAAGAAGAAGAAGGAGAAGAATACCAATCATCACCGCAGACATCATCATCATCATCACTACCAACAATAACAGCAGCAACAACAGCCGCCAAAAAACATCCATTTTGACACCACACTCACACAGTTACACTTCTGTTTTTTCTATCTAGTAATTTGTCTTTATTCTCTGCCTCATTTATGCAAGTCTCATCCGGAATAATGTAGAATCATCGACGACCATCGACTGTTCCATCACTGGCAAAGACAGCAACAGTCCTCACCATCTGCTCCACTATCGTCATCATCATCACCGACCCTTTTTTCCGTCCATCAGTGTTTGTGTGTTCATATTTTGGCCAGTGAATGACCGTGACTGTTCTGTGTGCGCCACACTGAGGCCACGACGGCCACTGGGGCCTTTAAACCCTGTGACACTGTATCACCTTCAACATCACCCTCACCATTATCACCCTCACCATCACCCCAATCACCATCAGCCGAATTCATCTGCAGCCAGTCACCCCTGAGTCAGCTGTACAGCAACAAGTCGTTGGTAATGTTGCTGCTGCCGCCGTCACCGCCGCCGCCGTTGTTGTTGGCCTAACTGCAACTGCCACCGCATCGGTCGTGCACTTGAAACACGCACAACACCAGGCACATTCACACAAACTGACACACACACACACACACACCGAAAGACACCAACCGACTGTCAACCAACCAACCAACTTTCACTGACTGACTGTCTCTTTTCCTTCAGCTCTGGAGCATGGTGCAGTTGTTGGTGGCAGTAGTGCATCACTTTGGGTGCTGGCAGTCACCACAACCGCAGCATCAGTAGCAGTAGCAGTAGTCAGCCAGCAATTCACCAGAAACAGAAGCATCTTTTTTTCATCGAGCTCAGCTGTTTTGTACTCAACTTCAGCTTCTTCTCTTCTCCTACTCCATCTTAGCAGTGATGTGAAAGTGTTTCACTTCAACTTTGAATACGCCAAGAGGTAAAGTAAGGTTTTTTCCTCATTCAACTTTCTCTCTCTGTTTTTCTCCTGTCTTTCGCTTTATTTTTTCCTTTTCCTTTGCCTGTGTGTTCTTTATATTCCCTACTTTTCGGATGACACTGTCACAAGGAACAAACAGACAGACGTGCACACTTTTTTAGCTAGAAGTGGTAATGCCAAAGCCACGAGGAGCAGAGCACCTTCCTGCATCTTCCTCAAACAGCAGTAACTAAATAGCAGCAGAGACAGTGAGAATGGTTAGATTAGCAGATCTTGGCTTAGCGCCGAATTGATCGCTTTTAATCGGTTTTTTCCTTTTCTCTTTCCCTCCCTCTCTTTTCATTCATTTATCGGCGTTCATTGCTTTATTTCTTCTTCCTTTACTTCTACTATGCACCTAACTTCACATTGCACACACACCCGCTTTAGTTGCTGTTTAGCTGTTAGTTGGTCTAAATCCCCAAAATGGCTCATTTTATAACTGGATTGTAATGAAAGAGATGCTGCAACAGCAAAAATCGTTTCCGTTTTCGGGTGGCAATGTTTCTAGAAGTGTCGTATTAGCAGTAGTAGTAGCGGCTGCTGCTGCAAACTCAGCATTGACACTCAATCTTTGCACAGCTCCACAATCACTGTTTGGGATTACTTTTCTTTTTCTCTTTTTTCTATCATTTTCCAGCACTAGAACAATTTATTTTACTTTACTCCTGTGTGCGTGTGTTCATTGCCCGAGCCAATGCTATTGTCTTAAACCGTCTTTTACTTATTGTTGTTTTTTCTTCTTTTTCTGCTGTTGCTGCAGTTGCTGATGTTGTTAGTCAATTGGCAATCAGCAGTACTGCTGCTGCTGCTGATGCAGCACAGTAGCAAAGAGTAGTCGTGAAAACGCGGCTTTGCGTGTAAATTACCGCCTGTACACGCTGTTGCTGCCACTGTTGTGCATTTACTCGAACTTAAGGTGAACAAAGGTGAAAGAGATACAAAGTAAAGTGTTTTCAAAGTGCAAACAAACAGTCTTGATTATATCGTCAGCTTGTTTTTGATGCTACTGCCTCTGCTGTTTCTGCAGTAAACACCACAATTGCCACTACAAACAACAACACGCATTTTTTGCTGCTTTTTCGTTTAGCAGTTTCACTTTACAGTTTTTCCTCTGTAACTCACTAATGACACCGTCCACCACCACGTCTGGGCAGCTGTGTGAGATTGCACAAATTTTTACGCACACACACACAGGCACAAAGTAGCAGTTCATCAAAACAGCCTAAGCGGCGACAGCTAAAATCGATCAAAATAAAACATTGCAATTGCGACCGAATGTAAAAAATTGTCACTGCTAGCCTATTGACGACAGTTTTTGCTGCTGCTCGCTCAGCCAAACTGCGCTCACTTTGCAGCAACTACTAATCGACTGTCAGAATTGTCATCACACTGTTTGTAGTGTTTTACTGTTCCTCTCTTTCCTTCTTTTTTCTTTTTCTTTTTGTTAGTAGCTTTCTACTGTCACTGATTTTCACTGTTCATTCACTCAGCCATCACTTTTAACCATCATTTCTCTTCCTCAGCAACTGAATCGCCGAGCAAGCAGTGTGCTGCATTTCATGTGTCGGCTTCCGAAATCAATCAGCCGTCGTCAAACAGACACAGCCGCAGCAGCAACAGCAGAAGCAGCACAAGGATCAAACCAGAACACAACGTTGTGCAGAGTGTCGCTCACTCTGACACACACACACAAACACACAATCACACTCAACCAACAGGCGGATGCATTCGGACAGTCAAAAAGTTGTTTGTCCTCCGAAAAGAATCGCTCGTTGCTTCATCTTAGCCATGTGATCGTCATCTTCATCATCATCATCATCATCATCTTCACTGTAACCGATGCTCTAAACAACACCCATACTCTCAACTCTACCAACTCACCCAACTGCTACTACTACTACTACTACTACTACCACCACAAGTTACTGCAACTAAACTCTGGAACAACTTTTCTCAAACTCATCTGCTGCAATATTTAAGCGAAAACCACTAGGATAACCTTTATACTCATAAGTAAGTGTTTCTGTTTGCATGCTCAAAAAAGTTTTTTTTGCATTTTAGCGTTTTTGCCTCATTAATTTTGCTGAATTAGAATGCTCAATGAAATTTCATTTCTACTGTAAAATATTGTTTACAATGCCAAATTACTCTAGAGAAATGCTCTGATTTTAAGCAGTCATAAAAGATGAGTAACCTACAAAACTGATAGACTTAAGGCAGACACTAGTTGCCCTGCTGATAAGACACACACACACACACACACTAATGCTAAACTCGTGTACGCTCTACATACTTTCTCTCTTTCTAAATCTCAGCTTTAGTGTTGCTCTGTTTTTCTGTGTCGTACACATGTCACAGGCAGAGGTGGTGATGTACACACACACACACACACACACACACACACTGACTCCTAATCATAACAATTGCCTTTGTTGTCGTTTTATTGACTTTTGGTGACCAGGATGTGCGCTCACTCCTTCTGACCAGCACTGCTCGCCTGTACTGCCCTTGTTCTACATGTGTTTTCTGTGCCACTGGTACATTGATAGCAATTTCCACCACTACAACCACCACTACCACCAACACTACTGCTACCACCTCAAATGTAGACCATTTTTGGGTGAACAGTTTTTGACAATTGACAAATTCCATTTCTTAAATTGAATTCCACTCCTTTGCTGTTACTTTTTATGTCTTTTTACTGGCAATTGCACCAATGCCGATGCACTTGCCTTTAACTTTAGTTTTTTTGTTTTGTTTTTGCCCAGGTGATAGTGCTGGCACTGAAGCACCTTCTCCGTTACCGAGCATTAATCGGCTTAGCCGTACTTTGACAAAGCAAGTGTCAAAGTAACAGGCGTTGGTTGCTATTTTCAATGCTGATAGGCTTGAATAGTCAAACTTGAAATGCTGATGCGCTAGGAAAAAGGTGGAAAAAGCTTAAAAATAAAATGAAAAAACATTACCATTTCTAGGCGCAATTGTAAGACAACATAAGTTTGTGCTATTTTTTGCAGTTATAACCGCCTCAAGGACTTTATCACTGAATTGAACTTGCCAGTGTTTTGAATTGTACTCTACTCCGCTCTAGTTGGTAGAAATTCTATAATTGCAAGAAACCATTTTGAGCTGTAAAACGTGTTGTGCAGTTCAGTCATGCAGTTGGCAAATCAATAAAAAAACCCTGAGCAACTTCCCTAGTTTACTGTTGTTTGTTGGATAGTTTTACTGTTTGACTATTTTAATATTGATTATTTATACCTTCCATTTTATTAGGCCAATTATGTCCATTGCCAGTTCAATTGTTCTCAAAAGAGCAGTATTCGATTCAGTGGCTCTAATTTTGCTTGCACTATTGACAATTGTTCTACTGAGGCTAGACGATTCAGTCGACTGCTCTCTGATTAGCAGCCGCATGTGAGCTGATTTGCAAGGGCACACTTCATTTCAATATGAATTGAGTCAAGAACTGTCTGTAGCCTCTTTATTCTCATTTATATCCATTGACAATAGATATTACATTAGTTCTGCTCTGTTTTGTTTGATTATCATAATTTTTTAGTCAATTTTATTAAATAAGTTAAACTTCATTGCAAAATTTATTTTTTATAAAAGTTAAAATTACAATTTTAATCTGTTTTTAAACTTACATTTTTGGTTAATTTACTCTATATTGACTTTCAAGTTTCAAAACGCAAAAACGTGTTATATTGCGTTTGCACTGACAAACATTCTTTTTTATATTGTTTATCGTTACTATTGTTTTCTAGATAGTATTTTTGATTATTATAACATACGTTAAATGGCATTTATCTCTCTGTTAATTTTTTTCTGCAATAATTTCTTAGAATTTAGATAAATTTAGTAAGCAAAAAACTGCATCGCAATTGTTCTACAAAACAAAGCAAGTGCATGCTAGATGGTCATTTAAGCTTTTGCTCATTTTTACCTGTTAAACGGAAAACATTAGTCAGAGCGCATTAAAGGGGCACTATTAGTCCAGCACCATTGAATATTTTTATTCACGAGTTCACTGATTCGCCGA
>JAALOO010000133.1_pt3 | contig 56099 bp, 49 predicted proteins | sample 7257641 | NCBI WGS metagenome assembly JAALOO01 (sample SAMN14085613, study PRJNA598686) | mite metagenome | biome: ENVO:01001000; feature: ENVO:01001002; material: ENVO:01001226; isolation source: single female mite from University of Michigan culture on fish food culture... ...
TTGCTCTGTCTACGCTGGCACCCTATCTCTCGGAAGCACCTTCTCATTCTCACCAATGACGACTATCTCCGGTAAGTTTTTTGCGGGATTTTCGTGACTTTTTCATGACATTTACCTTCATTTTCCCTGCAGACTATTTGACATTGAAGACGAGTACGAGCCGGTAGAGACGATATCACTGGCGAGGAGGCATCCTTCCGAGCAGCACTTTAACCGCGTGTCCGCCTACACACACTCACTGGGCGAGGGAGCGGTCGCCTTTGACTTTGGCCCATCTCTGGGGCGCTTTCATGCGCTGGACGTGCTCGTCGAGGCACTGGACATTTTGCCGGTGTTTGTCCTGCGTGGCAATGGCGACGTTCTGCTCTTCTTCCTCAGCCTAAAGGACCTGAGCATTTCCAACTACATCTTTGGCCCGTTGAAGATGACGCCCGCCGCCGAGGACAACTACGGCACTGATGCCTGCTCCATTCTCTGTCTCAGTAAGAGATCGATCTTTATGATGAATTGATAAGTTGACTTTAAAATCTCTTTTTTTGCATTGCAGACTGCGTCCCGCCAGTGGTGGTGATTGGCACCAGCACCGGTCTGCTGTACCACTGCATCGCCATTGAGGGGGACAGCGACGAGGAGCTGCTGCAGCAGAGTGACGATGACCAGTCGACGGTGTACCGCCCGGAGGAGGACGCCGTGTACGCCTTCAGCACCGCCTCAGGCCTGCAGGTGGCCATTCCCGAGTCGATACTGTACGTGCTCGAGTCCATTGAGCTCTCCTTTCCGCTCACCTCGGCGGAGAATGCCGACGAGTCGCTGTACAATGTCAATGCGCTGAACAGCTCACTGGTGCTGCTGGCGGACGGGCGTGACCCGAAGCGGTACCTCTGTCAGCACTCCTTTGGCGTGCACATCGTCCTCGTCTCCTTTCTTAAGCAGCTGCACAGCGCCGCCGCCAGCTTGGCCATTCGCGAGTTCCACGACGAGAAGTCGGTCGTGGAGTACCTCGTCTGCACGAGGCCGACCATTGAGAAGGGAGCTGTGCTGGCCAATAAGAATGCTGCTTCCTCCTCATCCTTTCCCGTGGGCGTGACACTGTACGCCTTTCGCGGTTTCACGCACATCGCCGTCCTGCTCAACTCTGCCGAGCTCATTTGCAAGCGACTGAACAATGTGGTCCTGCCGGAGGCGGTTGAGGGCGGCAGTGGTCTACCGGTAAAGAGCACCACCAGTGACATCAGCTCACTACTCGCCTCCCCAGGAAGGCACTCTGCTGGGAACACTGCCGCCGCCGGCAAGGCCAACTCCAACTTTCCGCAGCACCTGGAGAAGATTCTGCAGCGCAACAGTAGTCTGCCGCTGATCAAGTCGTCGGCAAAGACGAAGAGTGCCGCCGTTGGGCAACAGGAGCTGGAGATGCTGATCACCGCCATTGACCTCCTCAGGAAAGAGTACCTGGAGAAGTTTAGCCTGGCGGCGAAGGCAATTGAGCAGCGGAAGAAGGCGCTGAGGAATATTTGTCAAAAACAGGTACGCATTTTTCTAGTGAACTGTTTTCATTCATAGACTCTAACTTTTTGATATCATAAGTTCAAGGACATTGAGACGCTAAAGAGCGAAAAGGAGCAGATCCTCGCCGACTACATAAAGCTGATGAAGAAGTACGAGCAGACGAAGGACGCGCAGAGCCTCCTCTCCGCCCGTCTGGACAAAAAGATCGCTGAGCTGCAGTACCAGCGGCCGACGCTCTCCGATGCTGAGATTACACTGAAGGAGGAGATGACCGCCGAGGTGGAGAACATTGCCGCGTACAAGGCAAAGTACGAGCAGATCAAGCGCAAGCAGCGGTACCAAGAGGCGCAGTTGCGCAAGGTCAACGACGGCACCGCGGCGGCGGCTATGTTCAATGGCGGCGACGCTGATGATGCTGCTGGTGGTAGAGCGGAGTCGGCAGCCTTGATGCCGCAACTGAACACCATCAAAGAGCAGCTCACTTGCCAGTAAGTGTGACTTTCTGCTTTAATTGCCTAAATGATAATTAACTTTTTTTCAGGGGCGAGGAAATCTCTCAACTGGTGTCGCTGCTGAACCGCGTCAAGTGCGTCTCATAAGCACCAGGTAGAAGCGGAAGTGCTGGCGTGTCACCTGGTCACCACCCTTGATAGACTATAATTCCCTTGCTACTCATTCAGAGATTTCATTCCTTTCTTCATATTAATTTTTGCCATTTATGTATGTATTTGTTTTTTCATCGCTACTCGTTGTTTGGTCGGTGCGTTGTACAACATAGCGAGAAAGCACCACCGCACTCAACTGCACTGTACCATTTTGCCACTCATGTGTATCATTAAATCAGTAGTAGTATTCCTTTCCTCCCTTCACTCCCTCCACTCGATGCTGATTGCGGAGAGCGAGGATATCATGATCACTATCATCATCTACCAAAGCATCGAGACTGCTGTTGCCTCAATGCTTCAGATGTTTCATCAGCCGCCGCCACTGCTGTCTATTTTAACTTGTCGGTGGAAAAGAGCGAGAGTGGCCAACGCTCTACTGGGAACTCTCTCTCTATCTCTCACTCTGCAGACTGGTTCGGCACAAGCAGGCAACATCGCATCAGTTGTGGCAGCTGCAGCAGCATCAGCCGTGGAAGCACACTCTTCAGTTACCGTCTCCACTCTTCTGCCAACTGGCTGCAGCCGCCGTCGATGCTCCCTTTGCCTTCAAATCTATCGGCTATCTACTCTGGCGCAGTAGTGCTCACCAGTGTGTGTACCACCACCACCAGTGATCACCGTTTTGCGCTACCGGATTTGTATCTGCTGTACGAAACATTCACCAGCAGCAACAAGCCAGTGGTCCAGCATCTCCGCCCCCAGCAGTTGATCCAGCTCTCGATGATCTACTGTCCGTGATCAGGTCCGCTGCAGTGCACTCCACGTCCTGTGGTGTGCCACATGGCTAGCATCTGAAGCAAGCAACTGTGGTGCGCATTGCCTCATTGCATTGAAGTGTGCTGCTTCGGCTGCTTCTGCTGCTCTGAATTTGAGCCATCTTCGTCTGCACTGTGCTTGCTATTTTTGGTTTCACACCAAGTTTCCACTTTCTCACTTTCCACTAGCTGAATCATCGATTCTTTGCTTCTGTACCTTACCTCAACTGCATCAAGATGGCCACCATTTTCGATATGGAGCTGAACGATGTGGAGATTGATAACCCTTCAATGCTCAACAGTAACGCATGTACTTCTCATGATCGCCAAGTCATCGATTACGAATTTGAAGAGGACGAGGACGAACCTATCGTTGTAGACAATGAAATTGAGGTATTTTTCTTAATTCTGCTGCTTGAGCCAAAGTTTTAAACGCTTTGTTTTTCAGATTGACAACTTTGAGCAGACTGCCGAAGACCTCATGAACTCAGGTTCGGCGAATAACTGCATCGAGCTGACGGAGGACATGGTCAACTGCCAACATCACGAGCGTGTCTCCACCACCGACTTTGAGCTGTTGCGAGTGCTCGGCATGGGCGGCTATGGAAAGGTGTTTCAGGTGAAAAAGCGAACCGGTAATGGAACGCAAAACGGGAACATCTTTGCGATGAAGGTGCTGAAGAAGGCGAAAATTGTGCGCAGCATCAAGGACACCGACCACACCAAAGCTGAGCGGAACATTCTCGAGAGCGTCAAGCATCCATTCATCGTCGATCTGATATACGCCTTCCAAACCAGAGGCAAACTGTACTTGATTCTCGAGTACCTAAGCGGCGGTGAGCTCTTTATGTACCTTGAGCGAGAGGGCCTTCTGCTGGAGACGGCGGCAATATTCTACGTCTCGGAGATTATTCTCGCCATTGAACATCTGCACAAAGTGGGAATCATTTACCGAGACTTGAAACCGGAAAATATCATGCTGGACCAGGAGGGACACGTCAAGCTGACTGACTTTGGTCTCTGCAAGGAGTCAATCTACGGAGGCAAAATGACCTACACCTTTTGCGGCACGGTCGAGTACATGGCGCCGGAAATTCTGAAGCGTATCGGCCACAGTCATGCTGGTAGGGTTTTTACATCACCTGATATTTTAAAGTGATTCTAACGACATTCCCTCTTTGCAGCTGACTGGTGGTCACTGGGAGCGCTGTTCTACGATATGCTGGCGGGACGTCCGCCCTTTGTCAGCTCGAATCGAAATAAGACCATTGCCAAAATTCTTCATTCCGAGCTGAAGTTTCCCCGATACCTGACCTACGAGGCTCGTGATCTGATATCAAAGTTGCTCAGACGATCGCCGGACACGCGACTGGGCGGTGGGGCGGACGACGCGGCGCCCATTCGCAGGCACGCCTTCTTCAACGGCCTCAACTGGGACGACGTGCTGGCGAAGAAGCTGGAGCCGCCCTTCAAGCCGAATCTGGCCAACGAGGAGGACGTGTCGCAGTTTGACAAGAAGTTCACCCAGCAGACGCCGATCGACTCGCCGGAGGACACCTCCCACCTGAGCAGGAGCATCAACGAGGTTTTTGCTGGCTTCACCTACGTGGCGCCCAGCGTCCTCGAGGAGATGAACAAGTACGACGGGCCGACGGCGCACCGACACACCTACGGTCGATCGCCGAGAAAGCCAACACATCACATGTCAGCTATGATGGCCAATCAGCAGCAGCAGCCTCGGTACCAGCACCGAACGGGAAACGAAGCCGCCCTGAACAATGTCAACTTTTGATGGCGTCCGGGCTCACTTGCCGCGCATTTGCCCTGTTTGGGCGAGCATTGCCAATTGCTTTTTTGCTGCACAGGAAGCGCAGATACAACCCAAACCAGTGCGAGTACTTCACATCATCTTCCACACTTTTGTCCCTACGCCACCACCAGTGTCATTTATCTCATTACGAATGTGTACTCCCTTTCTCTTTCTTCCTTTCTTTCCCTTTTCAGTGCCTCACCCCTCAATCTATCTTACCTACCTTGCCTACAGCCAAGCCACTTTCAACAGAGGCGACGAAACTTTCTCCACCACCACTCTCGCAGCTGTCTAGTCCTCTCTGAGGCTCTTTCTTGCTTCAATCGTCTTAGGAACCATCATCATCTTTTTCAAAACGTGTACGTCTTTATAATATCATACGTGTTGCTGTTGTTATCCAATCATCAAACCATAAATCGGAAATTCAATTGTTTATTTGTCAATGCGTCTTTACATTAAAATAGTTGTGACTTGAGCACTCGTGAGTAGGTGATTAAGATGAGTATGAGTGTGAGATTACAGAGGTAGTAGGAGTAAGTAGGTTAGATGGATGGAGATAGGTCAGTAGCAGCAACAGAAGGTCTCAGTCTTTGTCGAACACACGGTCGGCCGCAGTTTATCAAAAGTTGTTTGCGGTAGAGGTTAACAATAATAATAACAGTAAAAGGGAGAAAGTGACTATGGACAACTTAGTTTTGCCTTTTGCAAACAACAATTTTGAAAAGCGTTACAAAACTCAAAACGGAAATCCATATAATGCATCGGTCTCGGGGATTTGGCAAATAAAATTGAAAGTTGGATTGGAAAGGGGAAACAGTAGAGAGAGGGGGGAGAAAGGGGGAGATTTCTATATATAAAGATTAAAAAGAGTAAAAAAGATTTGCGAGAGTGCGAGAAAGAGAGGGGAAGAGGCGGGGTGGCTTTCAAAGTTGTAAGTGGTTTTGTGGCCATCTACAAGTTGGGGGGAGGTAGAAAAAAGAGGAGGACTAGCAAAGCAGTTGATATGCAGGTGGTCACTTGTGGCACTCATTTTTAGGTCAGCCATTTGTAGTTGTTGGTAAGGTTTGACAGCGGAGCGCTGGAGGTGTTGCTGCCTAAAAATCGAGAATCGAAGCTGTAATCGTAGGTGGTGCAGTGGTCTGAGCGGGGAGGACTAGGACCGATACCCGAGTCATAGTCCAGAGTCATTCCCTTGCTTGAAAAGGTGAGATCGGGATTGTAGGTGGTGTTGAGATTGCTGGTGGAGAAGTTGTTGTTGTTGTTGTTGATGATGCTAGTGTAGTAGTTAGAGTAGCTGTGGCTGGCATTGTGGTGGATGAAGCTGGCACTGGCTTTGCACGGGGTAAAGGGCTTCGCGAAGAGGTTGAAACGGTCTCTCTTGCAGCCGGTACGACTGACTGGCGGGCTGACTGCTGAGCTCGAGTTTGGATTGATGTCCAAAATTTGCTGGCGAATCTCCTTCAGACGAAGGGAGTTGCGCTCCTGCGTCTTCACGAGAACCGTGTACACGTGGCCGCACAGTTTCTCGCGGAGGCGAATGCCGACGCTCTCCTCCTTCTCAATGCGATCCACCTCGTCCTTGTACTTGGTAATGTCAAAGTTGACGTCAAAGGAGAGCAGCAGGGGCAGGTAACCCATCAGCTCCTGCCAGCCAAAGACGGTGGAGCCAATGTCGGTGTTCTCGACGATCACCTTGTTCACATTGGGACTGTCCGGAAAGATGATGTTCGAGTTGTTTCGACTTTTGATGCAGTTCATATTGCAGTTGCCCTTGCCCTTCACAAACTGGTGGTGAGCGTGGCTAATGTCAATTGATATGCTAAAGACAAGCTTGCGATTGGCGTACATGTCCTCGCCGGTGACGAACTGGTAGAGCTCCTGGGCGGCGTTCTTAATGTCGCCCGACTGCGAGCGTCCGCCCTTGACGTTGATGGTCACCTCAGTGTACTTCTGGAAGGAGTTCACGTCGGTGAAGGTGACATCAACGTGGTACCTGCGCTTGATTGCCTGCACCTCCGAAGTTGACGTGTCAATGAGCATAAACTTGCTGTTCTCCACCTTTGCCTTGAATCGAATATTGAGAGGCAGTGACTTGCGAATCTGACTGCGAGCCTTCTCAATCGCCTCAAAGCTGGTGCCGGCAATGGAGAGTTTATTCGACTTGGCCGCCTGGTCGGTCTTGTTACAGTCGGGAAGGTGAATGTGACACTTGGTCTCGTTGGACAGCAGCTTAATGCGAGAGCCGTCCTTGCCGATAATGTACGAATGGTCGGTGTGGGGCACATCGATGTTGAAGGTCATCTTGTCGCGGTGCGGATCCAGCACGGCCATGATCAGGGCACATGCCTTCTCGAGGTCCTTGTTGCTGGTGCTTTCCACTCTGAGGATGGGAATTGCCTTTCCTTGTCGGTCCTTGGCGTAATATTCACAGTTGATTCTCACTTGAGCCACGCTCTTCACTCTGCTTTCAAACGATTTCCAAGACTCAATGGTGCTGTTTCCACCTGAAAGGAGAGTGAAAAGAGCGAGAGCAAAAAACATCGAGTAAGTAAAAGAAGAGGTAAACAAACAAAAATAGAAACGACTGGAATGTTTGAGAAGGTACAGCCACAAAACAGCAAGAAACATCTTAGTAGTATACCATTCTGCATGATGTCCAGCGTACGCTTGTCCACTTTGAGCTCCTTGGAGGGGAGGTTCCCCAGTGAAGCACTGGTAGAAATAGAAGTGCAAGAGCCATTGGGGATGTGTGGGGTGTTCCCCATGGAAGAGCATGTCAGGGACGGGGTGATGGTGGTCACGGGGACTGAGGCAAGTCGAAGGTTGTAGCCACCGCAAGAAGCCATGCTGAGGCTTGAAAAGGAGGAGACTTCTGTAGGTAGGCGGGTGACTTCGAAAAGGAAGGCTTCGATTTCTTCTCCGATTTGGTGAAGAAAGAGAAGAGAAATGGAGGGAGGGCTCAGGCTCCCTGAAGCTCAGATGAGGTGGTCAAATCAAAGAGAGAGCGAAAGAGAGTAAATCAGAAGGACAACAAGGGCTCAACCAACAGTGTGTTGAAGTGTTGGCACCTCGAAGCATCTGCCCCTCATCTGCTTCAGTGGCCAGCTACTTAACTAACTTTTGGATTGAAGCTCATCAGTGCTCGCCCGTTCTGCTCACGCTCCACCGATGTGACACGCTACAAATCTATGTGGCGCCCTCGGGGCAATGGCTGACTTAAGGTCTTCTTCGCCCTCCTTCTTCAGCTTCAATCGGTTTTCCTTGTACAGTCAGACGGAAACTTCATCAACTTCTTCTGGCTGCCACCTGGTCAATCACTGGTGTTATCACAAAAGAGAGATGCGTATCGAAAAAGATAGGAGAAAGGCACGCCAACACAATCGCACAATTTGCACTCGCGAGCTCAGCTGTTCACGGATGACATTCGCTCGGTGAGGCAGGCAGGTAGTGCCCTCTCACAGTCTGGTGGCGAGGTAGAGAATGGGCATTTTTACGTTTTTATTCAATGCGAAAATGATTTTGACAGAAGATGAAGTGCGGGAAGAATTCAGAATGACAGTTAGCGAGAAAGAAATGAGGACGACGGAAAAAAGAATTATTGTTGCTCTAAGCACAGAATCAGAGTTGGAATATTATTAGTCATTTCCGATGATTAATTCATTTCGTAGTTGGCCTCGGGCGGGTACAGATTGGGTGGCGGTGGGGGCATGGGAATGGAGAACGATCCCGGTGGCTGCGGAGGCATTCCTCCTTGTCCTGGTGGCGGTGGCATCATTCCTGGAGGTGGGGGCATTCCCGGAGCGCCCGCCGGCGGTGGGCGAAGGCCGTGCAGCATGGACATCATTCCTGGCGGCGGGCCTGGAAGCGGCATCCCTGGCACCGCTCCTCCTGGCGGCATGGGAACCATCCCCGGTGGCAGAGGAAGTCCTCCGGGTGGTGGTGGAACATTGGGCATTCCAGGCGGCATCAGCGGCAGGCGTCCATGAAGGGCCATCGGCGGTGCACCGGGGGGAAAGCGAACCCCTGGTGGAAGGACTGGCGGCATTCCTGGAATCGGCGGTTTTAAGCCTCCAAACGGAGATGGTGCCAGCGCCTTGTTGGCTTTGAATGCAGCGGCTGTGCAACAAAAAAAGAAGTTTTAGAAAGTGGAAAATGTGATGTAATCACAAATCAACTTACTGGTAGCATCAATTAGATTCTGTGCCTGCTCTTCCATCCACTTCTGGTAGTAGAACCGCACATTCTCCTTGTGTTTCCGGCCATTACAATGGGTCTTGCGAACAGAAGGCTGTGAAATAGAAATGGTGAACAAGATGGAAAAAGAAAGCACTTCAATCACACTTACAGAATCGTGCGTGAGGAAGGTGTCACAGTAGTCACAGTAGTATCTGAAAAGGAAAAATGTTAAACTGATTGGCCATAGTTTACACGCAGCACAAAACTTACTTGGGCATTGAAGCGGGCGGTAATTAAGCGTTTCAAGACCGGAAAATTATAATCGAGAAAGGGTAAACATTCAAATGAAGTGCCGGCACACACACACTGAACTTTCATCACACAAAGCAGCTGACAGAGAGCAGCGGCGGCGCTGCCCGAGCACATCCACTGTGGACGGACAATGTTTTGAATTTTCTGGTCGGCTGCTGCTGCAAAACACATTTTTGCATTTGCCGTTTGATCTCCCGGCGACAGTTCTCAATCTTAATCAATCTCCAGCAAATCATGACGTTCAATCAGTTTATGCACCCGCGCAATCTGTACCGCCGAAAGCCCGACTACGGAGAGCTGGGCAAGGCGTACCCAGAGTTTGGCGCCGTCCTCCTGCACGATGAAGCCGGTAGGCGACCGACGATAAACTACGCCGATCCAAAGGCACTTCGCGCCCTGACCACCACTTTGCTGAAGAATGACTTCGGCCTGACGGTGACCATTCCTGAAGATCGCCTTGTGCCGACGCTACCTATGCGACTCAACTACCTCCTCTGGGTGGAGGATTTGCTGCAAACGGTGCCCAACTGCGGTGATGAGGAGATCATCACTGGAATTGACATTGGCACCGGGTGCTGTGCCGTCTTTCCCCTGCTCGGCGTCACATTAAATAAGCGATGGAGCTTTGTCGCAACGGACATTGATGAAAAGAATTTGTCCTTTTCCAAGCAGAACATTGACGCGAATGGGTTATCTGATCGAATAAAATGTAAGTTTTTTTAAGTTCTGACCCTTTTTCAACTTGCTAACATTTGTTCATTTTGCACAGTGCTCCCTGGTTCAAAAGATAGCATGTTTTCTCATCTGTTGCGTGATTCGTTAAAAGACCAGAAAGTGCACTTTATCATGACCAATCCGCCGTTCTTCTCTGACGAGTACAATGACTCATTTGAAGCGGACCACAAGAAAGATTCCAACTCAAACTTTCACTCTCGCAAAGTGTGCTCTTCAAGTGCAAATGAAGCCGTCGTAGAGGGCGGAGAATTTGCCTTCGTGAAGCAAATCATCGATGAGAGCTTAGAGGTGAAAGACCGAATCAGCATCTACACTGTCATGTTCGGTCGACGGAAGAGTTTTCTCGACGTCAAGCAGATGCTAAAGGAGTACCAAGACCAAAGTGTGATTGCCTCCTTTGCCAAAACTGAACTGTGCCAAGGCAACACCAAGAGGTGGGCGCTTGCTTGGACTTTCTGCCGGTCCATTCAACTGTCGAAGGCGTTTCATGTCTCGTGCATCAAGGCAAAGCCACTGCTGTACTACATTCCCTCGAGCATTCAGTGCTGCGATTACGAAATGAAGGCCATTGCCGAGTACATTCAGAACCTCCTCCTGAATGATCTGCAGATTAGCACCTTCTCGATGATTGGAGCGAAGAAACGGGTCGAGTTTGATATTAAAGCAAACACCAACACTTGGAGTAATCAGCGAAAGAAACGACGGCAGAACAAAGGAATCAAGGAGGTGGAGGGCACGAATCTTCAGCCATCAGGCGAACCACAGACCGCCTGCTGCCCGACACCTAAAAGAACACTTGACGAAGACGTCGAGATGGAGTCTATGGAGACTGAGACTGCAGCCCAGACCGAAAACGAAGACGCCAAAAAGCAAAAGTCAGCCTTTGATATTTGCAAGTCTGACTTGACCCTTCTGCTGCACTGCGGTCTAAAGGTGAAGCGTGAGAAGCAGAAAGTGCTGCTGAAAATAGTAACCAAGGAGATGTCTCAGAATAAGGAGTCCACCGCTCAAGTTCTGCAGTATTTTAAAAATAAGCTCGTTTAATATTTGTTGTTGTTATGGAAATTAAATCACGTCGTTATAAGATCACTATACTATGCAGGTGACTGTTCCATGCTAGTTTGGGGGACAGTTTTGGCGTATGAATTCGTCCATTTCAATAGTGATCACAGTGGGAGCATTGACTAGCCGGTCGCAGGTGCGATTGATGATGTCCACCCTAACTGTACTGCTCTCTTCCTCTTTGCTTAGCTCCAGTTTGAGGTTCGCTTCGCAGAAGACCTCCTCCAGATGTTTGTTCTCCTCGACGGTGGCACGAGTGAAGACGCCGACGGAGCAAGTGGAACTGGTGGCGCACTTGAGTGCCTCAAAGAACTGCCAGGCGATGGCCTCTTTGGTGAACTTCTTCTGCTTGTAGGTCATTCGGACGTAGTTGCCCCGGTCAGCGTGGAGAATGGTGTCCAGCGAATCGATGATCAGCACTGAGTTTTGAGCGTGTTCACGGCGTGGAAAGTCCTCTAGGAAGGCTATCAGCTTCTCGAATTTGAAAATAGGAAACACCGTTAGGTGGGAAAGGATGCGGCTGCACTGGAACACTTCGGCAAACTTCTCTCGCCAGCAGAAGGAGAGATCGGTGTCGATGAAGAAGACGCGCGTTCCGGCGAGGGCGCTCTGAAAGGCAAGCGAGCACGCCAGATGGGACTTGCCGCTGTCGCTTGGACCGCAAACATCGACCGTCCTAATCCAGGGTATCAATTCCAGAAGCTCGTTTAATCTATAGTAAACAGTGTGTGTGTGATTAGCAAAGGCAAAACAAGCTTTTGTTGACATCTGTTGTTGACAGATTCGCTTACCTGGGAGAGCCGCAACGAAGCGCCACTGTTCCAGGGCCTTTGCTCGTCACATTGTACAGGAAAACACCCTCACCCACCAATTTCCGAAAAAGTTCCTCTCGAAGCTTTATCAGATTCTATGTAGATTAAAAAAAAGAACATCAGTTAGAAGGATGACCTCAACAGACAAAAAGAAACTCTTACTTCAAAGGACACATTTTTCTTGACTGCCAACTCATGCAGCTCTGGGTAATTTAAGCGGAAAATATCATAGACATTCGGAGTTCGGTGGCGCCTCGAATCGGGATCATCCTCCAAGAGAAGACCTTCAGCCTGAAAAGTCGCACAAAGCTGCCTCGAGAGCATGTAGGAGGCCATTGTTTGCACCTTCTTCTGCTTCTCTAAAAAGGCGCTCAAAAGTTCTTCTTATTCCAACCAAAAGAAACCGTCCTCTGTGAAGGCGGTCTTAGGCTGACTCCACGCGCGCCGGCGCTCTCCATTGTGATTAGAGACGGTGCATTAGCCACTCAGAACGCGCCGAAAGCCTGCCTTGACAGCGTTGGAGAGGGCAGCACCGTCTAGCAGGCTGGAGGGTACATCTTGCAGCACGCCTTCGGCAGGACAAAGCAACACGAGGCCGCGGTGGACAGCAGCAGCAGCAGCAGCAGCGAGCCAGCAGCAAGGTATCCGCGCGCGCCGTTTACTGAAGAGCACTGGCCTGCCTGAATCCTCAGAGAAATATCACCACCATCGTCCCACCACCACCACCGCCGCAGCCACGGCCGCCATCACCATCACCACCGCCGGCCTAGAGGGACAGCATTGGCCTGCCAGTTGAACTCTCGCATCGCAGCTGTCCGCTGTGTTTTACTCAACAACTTTCTCTTTTTTCGGTAATCACCGTCACCTTTACCACCACCACAACACACACAAGCACAACACTGCTATCACACTTTCACTTACGCTTTGGTTGCATCGTTCAGTTTCACAGGACGCGCTGACCCTTCTGTTTGCATCACTGTCCAGTGTCATCCACCGTACATTCACCGCATCATCATCATCATCATCTGCTGTTGTTGTCAACGAAACATTCTGCCCATCGACTGCTGTGCTGTCATCAAAGAGAACCGTAGCTACCGCCAACACCACGCTGCTTTCTTCATCAGCTGCTGCTGCTGCACATTCACCTCCTGATAACAAACATCGCAAACCATCGAGTTCCAGTGCTGTTCTGCTGTGACACCCGATTCACGTTCTCTCTCTCCTGATCTTGCCGTGCCCCACTGATCGTCCTCTCTCTCAGTCACCCACTCACTCCCTCTCTCTACGTTGAGTAATTGCTTGATTATTTGGGTAGTTCTATTTGTTTGAGCACATTATCCCTAAAGACCGACATCCATTACAATAATGTCTAGTCCGGCGATAAGAACACCTGACCGGAGCCACAGCCGCGAGCCGAGTCGTCACCGAGAGCGAGACCGAGGCGCTCGGAGCCGTAGTCGAGATCGCAGTAGGGACCGAAGCCGCGACCGTAAGGCGCGTCGTCCTCGGCAGCGCAGTCGCGATCGCGCCCGCCGGAGCCGCAGTCGGAGCTATGATAAGGGCCGTCGAGAGCCGAGCCGAGAGCGCTTCCGCGGTGGCCGCTCAAAGCGCAGCTCGCGCAATGAGGCCGGCGGCGATAAGAACGAGTTCAGTACGCAAGGACAGGGCCCTCCTCGCATTGAGGGTATGGTGTCGCTTAAAGTCGACAATATCACCCACAGAACCACCGTCAGTCAGTTGAAACGCTTGTTTTCTAGATACGGCAACCTCGGTGACATTTACGTGCCGCGGTATCCTGACTCGTACATGACTCGCGGCTTTGCCTTTGTGCGCTACTTTCGCAAGCGAGATGCAGAGGAGGCGATGCGTAAGCTGGACGGGGAACGCCTAGACGGCCGTGTCCTCAGCATTCAGATGGCCAAGTACGCGCGGCCGAGCAGTCGCAGGAGAGCGGAGCGCCGTCGTGGCGGCCGAAGGTACGTGTCTCACCTTTCTACTTTATTTGCTCTATCTTGTACTCTAACTAATTATTTATTTTTGCAGAGAACGCGAACGCCAACGTGCTCGTCGCGCCAGTCGAAGTCCCAGCCGTAGCCGAAGCCGCTCTCGCAGCCCCAAAGCCCGACGCAGCCACAGCAGAACGCCCAGCGACCGGGCTAGCTCGCGCTCGAAGAGCCGCAGCCGCAGCAAGTCTTCAAACCGCAGCGAAGCCAACGACCGTGGCGCTGAGGTGCGCAGCCGAAGTCCCAGCGATCGTGCCCGGTCGCACTCGAAGAGCCAGAGTCCCTCTTCGGAGCGAAAGGGCAGCAGTCCTCAGCAGCACTCTCCTAATCGCCGCAGTGAAGACCGGGAAAGTGCCCGCTCCGCCAGCGTCGCCTCGCAGGACCGTCGCAGCGTCAAGTCAGAGGAGGAGGAGAAGAACAACAACGAGACGACAAAGGACGAGTACATGAACGACGGGTCAGAGGATGAGGGCGGCAAGGGCTCTCGTTCTTGTTCCCACTCGCGTTCCCGCTCCCGTTCGGGTTCGGTCAGCGACGGCGGCGACCAGTCGCCCATTCGAACCAATGGCAAGCGCTACGAGGCGGACGACTCTAATGACATTGAGGATGAAATTGCCGAAGAGGAGGAGAACTGAGTGCGGAAACATTAGGGGGTGTGGCATTCAGTCTCATATATTGGCTTTACTGATGACCCACACCCACCCACCACAACTCGCGCAGTGCAGGAAAAACCAAACTTTTAATTTTTGAACACACTTCATCCTCCTTATTTTCGCCAATATATTGCACTCTGAATTCTCGCTGAATGAATTGATCACCCCTTTATTCGTCACCCTCTGTAAATAGGGGGCGGCAATCACACTCATTCTCACTCAAACAACTAACAGTAACTCACCTGCTCTTCTTCTCTTGATTCTTCAGTCACCCACCCACATTCACAAATACACCACAATTCACCACACTACAAATGTTACCTTCTCTCGTTTCTAATGATCGCATTTGCTTTCCTCATCACTACTTTTTTCCTCTTTTTTTTGCCGAACTGACACCCTCGTCTACATTCTTCTCTCCTTTGTCAGTCACACAAAGACACACACACCCTCTTTCGATGCATGATTGTTTTCTTCATCCTACTTTATCTCCTTTTTTCTTCTACACACTAAATACAATGCACCTCCTCAACACCTTCATCAGCAGAACTTCTGGGCCTTTCTTGAGCTGCTGCTGCTGCTGCACCCGCCTTCTCTGTCTTAGAACTCGTCTCCGAACAGCTGCTTTCGAATGATGACCGATCGCTGTTGGTCCAGCGGAGTTCCTGTGGTGGTGAGGAAGGAAAAGAAGAAAAAGGACTCATCATTATTACAGTGCATGAACACTTTGACGCAAACTAAACAGCTCTCTTGACTACTGATTATTACTTTATCTACTACTTTTAAACACTATCAATTATTATTAACCAGTTGTAGAAGACAACAGATGATCATCGACTCCAAATAAAATGAAAACTATTAAACTAAAAAGAACATAAGAGGACGCTTACTTAGGTCGTAGATGGAGGGCGCCCAGGCAAAGGTGCCCACGGTGCCGACGACGCAGGTCACCGTGAAGATCCAGAGGAAAAGGCGGTCGAGGACCATGGCCACGTACTTCCAGTCGTCTTGGATCTAGGGGAGATTAATTTGTTGATAACCTGATAAGGCTTTTGTTTCTCATCTTCAAGCACACTTACGCTTTTGTAGTCATCCGAATTGTCTGTGAAAATAGAAAAAAAGAAGGTGGTTAACTTTTAATTGCTGTTGTGTCGCACCACTCACCGATATGAAGGGCAATGAACTTGGCGCTCTTGACGATTTCGTCAATCTTCCGAGGATAGCAAAACTGCGGCTCAATTTCAAATGAGGACTTTCCCTCGCCGGAGAGCATCAGCGGATCACCGACTGGCATCTGGTGGCCATTGTTGTGGGCGTTGTTGCCTCCGTTCTTGTTTCGTTTATTCTTTTTGTTGCTCTTCTTCAGAACTGATCGGATATAATAAAAAGGTTGATTAACTGCTGGGAAAAACACAAGTGTCAAGTTTGATTACGTCTGCGGTCAATCTCCAGGTCGAGATCGTACTGCGGCGGCTTCATGAACAGCCACTTGGGCAGTCGGTGGATGAAGAACTTTCGCACCCAGGGAGCCTGAGGGTTGAATTGACAAAAGATTAGGAAGATAAAAGGAAAAACTTTAAAGTGTTACCATCTTGTGCGTGGAAGGTGAGCGAAAGTGAATGTTGAGCACTATGATGGTGACAATCACCGACAGGGTGACCAGACACATCGTGAAGATGAGGTACTTGCCGAGCAGGGGAATGACCAGCGACGTGGCCGGTATCATCTCGATCAGCACGAGGAAGAAGAAGGTCAGCGACAGGAGAATGGACACGGAAAGGGTCACCTAGCAGGATGAAAAGAAGTTAGTTGTGTTCTAATCAAATCAAATCCTCCTCTTCTCACCTTCTCGCCACTGTCCGAGGGCAGGTAGAAGACGAGCACTGAGAGGACCGAGATGCCGACGCAGGGCACGATGAGGTTGACGGTGTAGAAGAGCGTTTTCCGGCGCATGGTAATGTTGTAGGTGATGTCGATGTAGATCTCCTCGCAGCAGACGTACTTGATTATGTGCCGCTGGGCGGGCACCGCCATGATGTCCCACTCGACGTTGAGGTAGAACTCGCTGAGGTCCATGCCCTCTTCCACTACCTTCTCGTCGGTGATGTTCGGGTAGGTCAGGTAGAGCAGGTCGACCTTGCCGCCGTCGTACGTCCAGCTGCCGAACTTCATCTTGCACTCCTGGTAGTCGAAGGGAAAGTAGGTGATGTCGATGTGACAGGAGCTCTTGTAGATGGAGGGCGGGTTCCACTCGACGCGGCCGTCAAAGTGCTAAATTTAGAAAGGATGAGTAGGAGATCAAATAGAAAAATCGGAAGTACACTTACGACGATGGCCTTTGTCATGATGACAATCTCGTAGTTGCCGTCGGCATTGTTGTACAGTACCAGGTCTGATTTAGACACAAATTGATTTGATTTTAAATAAAAACCAAGAACTTGTTTAGCTTACCAGGCAGCCATATCTGCTCTGCAGGCACGTACAACTCCGAGACACCGCCGTACTCCTCCGGGTCCCACTTGAGCTTGTAGTCAGTCCACTCCTGGATCACCCACATGTTTGTGCTCATGATTTGATTCTTCAAGTTCTGTAGTGTTCAAAAAAAGGTTATTATTTTAAGTGATGAGAATGCTACCTTCAAAAACTTACAACATCTATCAGCTGAGTGAGCTTGATGCCCAACTTGACAGTGAGCTTTTCTCTGAAGATTAAAAAAACTGCTAAATAGTTTGAATAACAAAACTGGTGTCAAAACACTTACGAATTATTCTGCACTGGCCGAACCAGTTTGTTGTAGCTGTTGTTTAGGAGAAAACGGTTTGCCCAATCAGTATAGGTCATTCTACAACTTTACCTTCACTTACCTAGACATCAAGTCATCGTAGAGGCGCTTGGCATCGGGATTACCCTGCACAACGACTGATTGAGATGCCAGCAAAAGCAGAGAAAGTGCCCACAGAAAAGGGCTAGAGGAGAAATTGAGCATTTTGTGATAATCAAAAAATAAATTCGTACACGCCAATCGGCTTAGATTAAGAAGTTCAACCGGGCACACCGGAAAGACGCTGTTTCAGTGCATTGTTGTGCAGGCATTTAACAGCAGTCGACTTTGACAGATTCAACGAGAAAGAAGTGACAGAAACTTGGATACAGTTTTTCTTTTTCTCAGTCTCTTCATATGCACTGCAGCAATTCAATTTCAGCGCACAGCAATGCTTCCAGTGCTTTTCTTCCAGTGGATCGATCCGGGATAGAAAGTGCTGCTGCTGCTATAGCAAAGTGATGCGCACTGCTATCACTCGCATTCGGATGAACCCGGGTGAACAGAAATGTGAAGGAGGAGATGGAGAAAGACATGCTCAATGCTGCAAAGAATTGCAGTGGACACAGCCTGACACTGGCTCAGCTCCAGAGGTGCCCGAGTTCGCTGCACTGATTGGAGTGAGGCATCATCTCCAAGAAGACACATCAATACTGCTCAACCAGAGAGGGCTACGGGCTGTTTCCAGCATGTCCTCCTCACTGATCATTTGCTCAATTATCTTCATCCTCCAGCTGGTGTCGAACATTGGCTACGCCAATCCTGATGTAGGATGTTTCTGCTGGCAATCCAAATGGCTTCTGTAACCGATTTTTTCTTTTTGCAGGCTAAGCGTCTCTACGATGACCTTCTCAACGGGTACAATAGCATGATTCGGCCGGTGGTAAGTGGATGAGATCAAAATGGATGGTGGAAAACTAATCAGCACTGATCATCAGGGCAACAACTCAGATATTGTGATCGTCAAGATGGCACTGCGACTTTCACAGCTGATTGATGTGGTAAGTGGCGCTACTGACTGTTTATGTTGCGATTATGCTCTCACACCTTTCATAAAACTCGCCAAACAGAACCTGAAGAATCAAATCATGACGACGAACATGTGGGTCGAACAGGAGTGGATCGACTACAAGCTCAAGTGGGAACCAGACGAGTACGGCGGAGTGACCAAATTGCACGTTCCAGCGGAGCAGATTTGGCTGCCTGGTTAGTGGGAATCTTTTGTTTGTTTCCTTATCTGAACTTATCATCTGTTAGATCTGGTGCTCTACAACAACGCCGATGGCAACTACGAAATTACCATTCTCACAAAAGGTACTTTATGGTGCATGCTGGCCATATCACAGTCGATCAGTTTGTTGAATGTCATCTTTCTTTCATTCAGCCATTCTCCACCATGATGGACATGTTATTTGGGTATGATAGTGGTTTTTTCACAAAAACGGAATTCAACTAAATGATGCCACATTTTTAGAAACCGCCGGCAATCTACAAAAGCTCCTGCGAAATTGACATTGAGTACTTTCCCTTTGACGAGCAGACTTGCACAATGAAGTTTGGCAGTTGGACGTGAGTAGTTGTTTTGTCTTGGTTTTTACTTCTTTTCTCATACTTTACTCATTCTAGCTACGACGGTTATACCATCGACCTGCGCCACAAGAACGAGAAAGACGACGAGCCGGTGATACCGATGGGCATGGACCTGAGCGCCTTCTACCTGAGCGTAGAGTGGGACATCATGGCGGTGCCGGCGAAGCGGAAGGCCATTTTCTACAACTGCTGCATTGAGCCCTTTATCGACATCACCTTCAACATTACCCTCCGCCGAAAGACGCTCTTCTACACCTTCAATCTGATCATTCCCTGCGTGGCCATATCATTTCTTTCCATTCTCGTTTTCTACCTGCCCTCGGACAGTGGCGAAAAGGTCAGTTCAAGGATTGAGTTTTTGTTTACCTTTCATCATCACAACACATTTGTTTCTTTTTTTTGCAGGTGAGTCTGTCTATCTCAATTATGTTGTCGCTGGTGGTGTTCTTCCTCCTTCTCGCGGAGATCATCCCGCCGACCAGTCTAGCGGTGCCCCTGCTGGGCAAGTACCTTCTCTTCACCATGACGCTCATCACCTTCTCCATTGTGGCGACCATTGCCGTGGAAAATATTAATTATCGCTCACCAGCCACCCACCGAATGGCGCCCTTCATTCGAGCTGTCTTTATTAATTTCCTCCCCAAGTACCTCTTTATGGTGCGGCCTAAGATTGACGACGATGAGGATGAGACGGAGAACGAGCAGGGCGACCAGCACCAACTGCTCGACTCGGCGCAGGACCAGTACTCGTGCAACTTTGAGAATCAACTGATCAACATGAGATCAACCTCAAACGGCAATGGCCTTCACTGCCGTCGGTGCAGCTTCAACTCAATGGACTCGGCGGAGTACGTCGCCGAGATGATGAAATCCTGCGAAGAAGAAGACGAAATGGAGGCCTCGGGAAGTGGTGTTGGGCAGTACATGGCCGGTGATCATCCCCATCACCACCACCATCACCACCCTCACATTCACCACCAGCATCCTCTTCAACACCACCATCAGCTGCCGGATCACGAGGTGACCAGTGAGGATAACAACGGCGTTGTTGTCAACGGTGGCAGCTCCTACGACTCACAGGCCTCGATGGGACAGATTGGCGATGAGCTGCGCAAGCTGACCACCCGCATACAGTTTCTCTCGCACCATAAGAAGAACTTGGACAGCTACCTGGCGGTGGAGGAGGACTGGAAGTACGTCGCCATGGTCCTCGATCGTCTTTTCCTCTGGATCTTCACCATCTTTTGCATCGGCGGCGCCTGTCTGATCATCCTGCGAGCGCCGCTGCTGTACAACTTCCAGCAGCCCATTGACATTCTCCTGACAAAGGTGAACCAGTAAACAGCAAAATAACAGAAACAGTAAGACCTCTTCCCAGTTCAATCGACTCTAGCGACCCTTTGGTGTACGACAGGTAGTAGTGCTCTCTCCTTTTGCAGTTGTAATGATGTAATAAACACTGAATATGGTCGGCTGCTGCCTCGCCAGAGGTCGGCAGGCGATCCAAAGTGGCTCTGCAAACGATAACACCGATACGGCACACTCTGGCTCGGTATCTCGGTTCTCTTTCTCTCTTTCTGCTGGGTTACCATTCACAGTTCGACGGCACCGCGGCGTCCACATGCGTTCGCCCTCAGAGAAAGAGAGAGAGACAGTCAGTCTGAATGGCCGCCCTCTCTGATTGGCCACTGTACCCGCGTGGAGGAGTGTCAGATAAGGACGGGTACTGTGTGTGTCGGGTGAGACGACGGGCTCGCTTCTTTCAATGCTGCACACACACACATGCTGTTTAGTAGACGGGCGCCCTTGTCCGCCAATTCTCTCTCTTTCTCCCTGGCACGGCTCATTCAGTGAGGTTCTCTCATCAGCGAAGTGGTGCACTGGTGGTGATGGTGGTGCTGTGTCTTCGCAAACAGACACCACGGCGAGGAAGCGACCAGCACTCTCACTCACACACTCACTCTTTCATTCGGCGTCAACATTCCGTAAGAGTGTGGTGAAAAGTGCGGCGCCGACGACGACGACGACGGTATTCGCCTTTGACCGAGAGAAGAACTTCTCTTTCTTCATTCCAAGAAGACCGCTGCCATCACTTCGATCATCATCAGTACTTCTAAAGTACACACACTTTGTACTTGTGTGCCACTTTCATTTTCGTTTTCATTTTCGATTTGGATGACAACAACAGTGTGCAGCATCACTATCAGTTCCATTTTGCTTTGAGCATTTTCTGCATATTTCACCTCAACACTTCGAAATTGAAATTCTTCAAGGGAAGCTCTTAGATTTTTCTCAGTAAACCATGAGCAAACACCGGCGAAACGACGACGACGACGACCACCACTACCAGCACCTCACTTGATTGGAGCACCATCAGCATCAATCGTCATTTCCACTCTCATCGCCGTCACTTCTAAGAATCAGGTGAGTCATCCAAAAACGCACACATTTACAAAGACACGACAAATACTCTGGCACAACAATCGGAAAAAGAGCTCGACGACGACACCGTTATTGTTTCATCTCTACTTCAGCAGCATCCAATTTATCAGCCACCCTTTTCGAGTTCCCCGCAGTATTTTTACTATCTCCTTTTGCGAGGCAGCACTCCACTTCAGTTTGGCCAAGTCCCAAGTGGATCCTACTGGCAGTCTCCCTGTGTGTGCGTTTGAGAGAGTGCGTTCGATCTTCGGCATTCATTCACTGACTGCTGCTGCTTCTTGTATGTTTCGGGTGATGGCGGATCGGGCCATCCGAGCCATCGGAGTATATCTGGCGCGAGTGCCTGCACTGCTGATTGGCAATTTGTGGCCCAGCCAGTCAGCCATCCAACCAGCCAGGCGAGCTGCTGCCGTCGCCGCCGCCGCTGCTCGTGCAACAGCAGCAACAGCAGTAGACGACACAGAAGATGAAAGAGAGAGAGAGCTAGTGTGTGCTGTTGCCAGGAACCGTTCCAAAACGTGTCATCTGGTCGTGAAGTGCGCTGATGACGCTCTCTGAGAACGCGGCTCAGTGGCCGCGCGCGCGAGCACTCTGCGCGTCGCAAACAAAGCACGCGCGTGTCAAAGTTGACAGACCGCTGCTCTCATTCTCTCTCTCTCTCTCTCTCTCTCTCTCTCTCTCTCGCTCTCTTTCGGTGTTCCTGATCGATTGCCGCCCCCTCTCATTCTCCTCGATTGGATCGCTGCTGCTGTCGTCGTCTTTCGATCAGACCCATGATTCCGCTTCATTCTCTCCATTCGTTGCCCCTCCCCCCTCTGCCTTGTCTCGACTCGGTCGTTAGTCATTAGCTTTTTGGAGAGCACTGACTGCTAGCCTGAAGTGAGTTCGGCAGCAGCAGCAGCCAGTCTGCTTCCCATTCTTCGGTCTCACTTTCATCCGAACCTGAATCGAGTGGCACTCTTGTCAACCACCACCGCCACCATCAGCACCACCGTCAGTAGCCAGGTCATCGAGTGCTTCTGCTGCTGCTGGCGGTGGTGTTGCTTGTGCCTGACAATTTTTTAATTGCTATCTGCCTTGCTCCATTCGCCAACGCATCACTAACCTTCGCTGATGAGTTTGGGTAAACAGAGAACGAAGAGAGGAAAAAAGTGCGTTTCCCGTTTTCTGCTGGTACCAGGCTGAATGAAGTAGACACAGACACACAGAGGCACAGGCAGACAAACAGACTGGTGGCAATGCTCTGATAAAACACACACAACCAACCAACCAACCAGCCAACACTCTCAACCAACAGACCAACTGGCCAAGGCAAATATTCCCCTGAGAAGATATTGCTCCTGTCTAAATGGAACGCCGGATGGAACTGCTGCTGCTTCTGCACACACACTGCCTGCCTCTGCTTCTGCTGGTGACACCAGCATCAGCAGTGCAAGCAGACAGTCTCACTGCTGCTAATGCAAGTGCCCCCTTAATGACGTTTTCGACGGGTAAAATTAACTGCCAGCCGTACTCAAGCTGCACCAGCAGCGTCCGATTTTCCAGTGATTTTGGCGGCAGTGTCGCTCAACCACTGCTCGGGTCCGCGGCTTTAATCAGCAGGCAGGAGGAGCAGTTTCATCTTTGTACAGCAGGCAAGAGGACTACTGCTTCAATGAGCGACAGTAGCACTTATCGCCATCATTTATCGGCTTCTGTGCCAGTAAGACGACGTCGGCGGCAACGGCGGTGGTGGCAATTAGTGTGCCAGTCAGATTACAGCTGCAACAACAACGGCAACATCAGCAACGACAGCAGCGGCAGCAGAGGCTGCAGAGCCAGCCCCAGCACCAGCATCCCACTCCCAAGTGCCAATTATGACAGATTAATAATGACATCGTTGGAGAAGTGGAGAGAGGGATTCAAAGAGAATGGCGGAATTTAGCTTCAGACGCAGTTGAATGAAGGAAAGGACTGACTGACTGCACTATTGGATTCTTATGTTTCATTCAATGTAAGTCAGTGTGTGTGAGGCGACGACGACGACGACGACGACGTTGATTCAATCTACGGTATTAGCCGGGCGCACACGCATGCGGCGGTATCTCGACGTAGCATCGGCCAGTGATTAGTGGGTCGCATTCTGTGGGCTGCAGAGCAGTGCTCCTGACTGCTGTTATCTTGCCGGCGAGAATTCTGTGGACTGTACAAAAGAGTGTGGTGCACTACCAAGACTGCTGCTGGTGCTGGTCTCTGCTGCCTGGCGACGATGTGTGTGACAGTGAGCACTGTGTGCTAATGCCAGCACTGTGTGTCCGCTGACTTTGCACTCTTTCCCTTACCACCCTCAGTCGCCTGGACTCAAAGAGTATTGGCATTTGCTCATTATTATTAGCAATGTGCGCGGTGCATTGCATCAACGCATTATTATTATCTTCGCCTCGTTGCCACTGCTGCTCTGTCTGTCCGGTGTGCTGCTGCTGCTGCTGCTGGTTCCACATAATATATAGGCAATCCCTTACCCCTCTCTCTAACTCATTCATTCGGTGAAGAAGGAGAAAGGAAGGAAGGAAGGTTGCTCTCCTGGAGCTCATGGCGCCAGACAGAAAAGCGCAAATGTGGCTCGCATGTGGCGGTGTGTTTGCATTTGCTGCAGGCGCTCTTTCTTTTTTCTTTCTTTCTCCTGGGTGCTCTTGTGGTGGCGGCGACAACGAATTCGGCGGTGGAAGTGCTCCTGGTGCTACCCTGGCACCCTCATTTTTCCCGCTGCTGTTGCTCTTCGACCACTGCCGAAGCAGCAGTGTGTCTGCATTAGAAGGCGAACTGCATCGATTTATCATTTGTACGACTGAAGGAAGAGGAGAAAGAAGGCACACACAGTGAGACTCGTCGTTCTTTCTTTCTTTCCTGCCTTCATTATTGATCGTTCGGCGTTTACGACTGCAGTACGAAATTAAAGCTCCGCGGCGCCTTCTTTTGCCCCCCTCCCCTCCTCCTTGCAGACGGCTCTTGCCACAAGACCACCACAGTGGCTACCATTTATTGGTGCGACTCACTCGTGCCCCAGTCGTCGACTTCGTTGACTGACTTCATTCCATTGGTGTCGGTGTCTTGAAGAGTCAGCAGAGTTTGTCCCACTGGGTCGTAGTCGCTGATTGAGTCAGTTCAGTCAGCCAGTTGAGAAGTGGTGGCCGTGGTGATGGCCGTCGCCAAGTCAGTCAGTCAGCTAGAGAGGGCCAACAACACTGTGCCGATTCGATTGCCGCCGCAGCGGAGCACTTTTCAGCACTTCTCGCGACTAATTCTGCAATAGTCAGTGGAAAAAGCAGTTCCAGAGAGAGATGACAGCACCACCACAACAACAACAACAATTCTGCACACCAGACCAGTTCCCTCTCTTTCTCGTTGTCCCCTTCTCTGCCGGCCATTCTTCTTCTTTCCCTCTTTCATTTTCTTCTCATTTTTTTCTGCTGTTCACTTCAACGGCGCCTGTTGTTGATGTCCTCCTCGGTGGTGGTGGTGCTGCTGGTGCTGTCGTTGTCTGGTCGTTAGTAGTCGGAATACGTTCAGTTGAGTGTGCGTATGTGTGTGCTCACATCATCACCACCACCAAAGTCGCTGAGCTTCTTTCTGCTGCTGCCGCTGTCTGCCTGCTTCAACTGCTTCGAGTCAAATAAATGCTCGGCTAATTTAATGACGACCACGACGACGACGCTCGATTTTTGCGTGCTTCTGCTTCTTCTCCAACTCGATTCCACCACTCGACTGCTGCTGTTTCTGCTGCTGCTGCACCCGAATCAGCAGTGGCACCCGGTGCAGAGCAGTTGAGATAGAGTGTGAGGACCAGCGGCGGCTGCTGCTGCTGCTGAGTAGGATCGCCTAGCTTGAACCAGTCGGCGGGAAGACCAAGTCACTCACTCACTCACTCAGCTACACACAGTGGAAGGCAGGCAGAGGCAGCCATCCAGACACGCAGCAGAGCTAATTCCAATCGGACTACTACTCTCGCCAGCTTGCTATCCCCTCACACACATTTTCTCTTCGTTTTCTCTCATTCTCGGACCCTCGCCACCACTCTAATTCTGGTGCAGCATTTGCCAGCTCAGAGTACAACTCAGCGTCAGCATCAGCGTCAGCATCAGCGACATCAGCAGTACCCCAGCACTCCTCCTGGCCTTAGTCGCCCTCCTAATCAGATTTTCTACTTGTGTTTAATGCCAAGTGTGTGTTCATGCATTTGAAGCAGCTGATGCAGCGTCTCCATGCACACACACTCGCACATCTGATGGTGTAGGGCTTCAGGAGTAGTAGCAGGAGCAGGAGGAGGACAGCGGCGTCTTTCCAGCAGTTGTTCAGTTCCCTCTTTGCCTCTCTTTCCTTTTCATTCATTCATTCTTTCTTCCTTTCATTCTTTCCTTCATTCTCTGAGCCGCTGAGCCGAGCACTGTCACTTTCTAACTAACTAGCGAAGCAGCAACAGCGGCAGCAAAGTCCTTTCTTCTTCTGCCTTTTCCTTTTCCTCATCGTCACCGTTGCAGCAATTCTTCATACAGCAGCAGCAGCGAGCGGCAGCTTGGCGAGCAGCCTCATTCTTCTTCTTCTTTTCTGCGCCTTCTCGCCTTTCATAGCACATTTACCCGGTCCAAGAGTGCTTGATCTGCTTTCAGAGATTGCCACTGCTGATGCTGCTGCTGCTGGTGGTTCTGAAATTGCTCGGCCATCAATACTCCTTCTTTCGCTCTCGCTTTCACCCCCTTTATATGCGTCCGTCCGTGTCAGCAATTAGTCGCCTCGAATTTGGCAGCATCGCAGAGAGCTAGCAAACGAGTGAGTGAGCGAGTGAGTGAACGGCTGTGCATGGTCCAGAGCGGGAGTGGGAGACGCAGGAAGAGCGCCATTACGCGTTGCGTTAAATGGCCCTTTGAGCCATTCGTGGCCGGAGCGTGCGGAAATGTACAAAGTATGGCACCAGAGAGACTGTGTGTGGTGCCTGGAGACACTGACAGACAGACAGGCACTAGAGCTGGCACTGACACTGATGCTAGGCATCGTTGGCTGGCTGCTGAACAGAGCAGCCAAATGGCAGCTGAAGAAGTAGGCAGAGGAAAGGACATTACTGCTCAACTGGTCACCCATATGGTGACACACAGCTGACAGGGGAGCTGATGGCAAGTGCAGTGCACTCTCTGTACTCTCTGCAAGACGGTGCTTCCTTTTTTCTCTCACTCTCTCTCTCTCTCTCTCTCTCTCTCATTCTCAATCTGCCCATCTACTTACCTTGTCACCGCTGAAGTGGGCAATTGAAGCTCTGGTGCCCCCACAGCACACAGCAGACAGGCACTCATTTGCCCATGGAAATGGCTCACTAGCACTGGCATTGGCAGTGGCAGTGCACCAGTCTTCACACTAATTCTCCCCAGCATTTGGGCCCATTCAATTAGTCTAGTGAGTGAGTGAGTGTATGCGTTTGGGATGGATGTGAGCAGAGGCAGGCAGGCAGCGGGTGCAGGAGACAAGTGAAGCGATGGCGAGATTTGGCAGCCACTTCTCTTTTCCTCTTCTTCTCATTCCTAAGCTGCCAGGGATTAGGGGGCCAAATGCGTCGGCAAATGGACGCAAAGCTTGGTCGCTTTGCAGGGACGGCAGTGATGGCAGTGCTGGTGGTGCCGATGACGATGACGATGTGTTGCCTAGGCACACAAAGGCTTCAGCGATGAATGCGCCAGCCGTCTTCAAGCATCAACAGCAGCAGCAGAAGTGTGCACTTTCACCGCAATAAACCGACAAACGGCGGACTCTACTCTAAGATTGCTCTAGCTACACTGCTGCTGTTACAGCAACTGCGCAGCTGGCCAACCAGCTGAAGCACCACCAGCTCGATGGCTATCCTCTTTGGATGTACTCTTAACGCCATTCGCAAACTACCCATTCGGCTCTATTCTGTGAGTTGCAGAGGAACACACACAGCTTGCACAGAAACATCGTTTGGCAATCGCTGGTGGCCAGTCGCTGGGACGTTTGATGTGATGGGGATGCTGCTGGTGCTGCTGCCGCTGTACACTGGGCACATCCCCACCAAACAGACAGACAGACATTCTTTACATGCATGAGAAGCGATAAGAACACATAGCCAGAGACTCATTTCCGTTGCTTTCGCTTCATTTGAGATCTCACTCCCTCACTCACTTGCTTGTTTGTTTCGTGCTGCTGGTGCTGCCGGTGCTGAATCCGTGCATGGCTGCATCCGTGCTGCTGCAGATCTACTGCGATGTTCGACCAGAGGAAACAGACAATGTTCACAGTGAATGTGTTCTTCTTCTGTGTGTTCGGTGCCGATGCGGACAGGACAGGACGGACAGTTCTGTGTTTCTCAGCTGAATGGACAGACAGTGCCTACAACTGCCCACTGCAATTTGTTAGCAACAGCCTACAACAACTTTGGTCATCGTCGTGGTCGTCGTCGTAGTCGTCGTTGTTGTTGTTGTCCGCTCCTCTGGGCGCCCTCTCTGCGTGTCCACTGGGCCCAAACATAACGAAACTGGGCGCTTGCTGTCTTCCCTTCTCTTGCCGAACTGACAGAGAGACAAACAGACAGACAGGATCTCGTGCCAATTGGCTCCAAGAAGAAGAAGAAGAAGAAGAGTGCGGGAAACTATTCAACTGCAGCTACAGCGTTGTTCTGCTGTTCGCTTGTTGTGTGTGTACTCCCGTCCAGCTGTCTTCTTTCGGGTTGCTGCTGCTGCTGCTAATTCTGTCCGCTGGCCCATCTCTGCGGCAATTCGTACTTGTCAGGAGAAGGCTCGCTAATCTAATCGGTTTGCTGCAACAGCATCAGAGCAGAAACGGCGGCAGAGCAGCAGAGCTGCTGGGTCTTCCCAGCGGCAGTTTGCCCTGTCTGGCACTACCGCCGACCACCAGAAACTGCGACTGCCGCAGCACTCGTAGGCGATTCTTCTTCATCATCTCCTTCTCCCTCTCTCCGACCTCTCTTTCACTTTCACTAGAGCGCTAATGAAGAGCAGCACTCTGCCTCGCATTCTCCGCTTCTCTGCTCTCAATTCGTTCTGGCCTTTGCCATCACTTCGATGCATCGCCCTTCCTGCCATTTTCTAAAATTCAGCAAAAGCGATTTCGATTCTCTGGCTGATTTAGTGAGAGTGGCCGGCCACCAGAGAATGCCGCTCGTTCTCAGTTTGCAGTTGATGGTGGTCATGTCACGAGTGAGTGTGTGTGTGCTAGAGCTCTATGTTCTCTCTTCTTCAGATGACTCACTGAAATCCCTCATTCGGGTCTCTGGTCTGCTCAGCTCAGCTCAGCTCTAAGCTTTGTCCTGCGTCAGTGACCACCACCACCAGTAGCGACGGCTTCTTTCTCTTCACTCCGATCGATAGCACACTCTTTCATTAGTTGATGGTGGTCGCCATTGATGCATTACAGCAGAGGCTTCAGTCGGTGCATCCACATCGACTGCATTATTGATGGTGCCTATCGGGAGAGAGGGAAGACTTGCAAGAGCACTTGCCTGAGTGGCTTAATTTAAAACTGCCACCTCACCAGGCAAGAGACCACCAGGACTAGCACTAGCACTAGCACTAGCAGCAGCAGCACTACGAGCACCCTCCATCCATCCATTCATTCATTAGAGTTGTCTGCCTGTTTGCCATCCAGCCAGGCAGTCTGCCTGTGACTTATCGCATCAGCAGATTGAGCTGACGGTGTGCCATGTGTCAGTGTCAGTGGTCCGATTGCGTGGCCCTTTGCTCTTCCCTCACTCCACACTACTTTAGCCTAATCAGCAGCAGGTGTATTCCGCTTTCTTTCCCATTCTCTCTCGGCATTTGCTCTGCTACTTCTGTTGTTGTTGCTGCTGTTTGCATTCAGCCGTGGATGCCGTTGCATCTCTCCTTTTTTTTCTTCTACTCTACTGCTCTATTCCCTTTTTTCATGCTGACTTTCTCCAGTCTGAAGTGGCCTCTCAGGCGAAATTAACTTAATTGACGGCACAACTGAAAAAGAGGTGGCAGTGGTGGCTGTGTAGACAGCTGCAGGAGCAGTAGCAGCCGCAGTCACAAACAGCTTCTAGAGAGATTCTTTCTGATTTGGTGCCTGCTTTTCTTCCAAGTAACTCCCTTTTCCTGGTTCCACCACCACCACCACCACCACTGTCCGCCAAGACAGGGAAGCGGAGCGAGCACTAATGGCACTTTGGGCAACAGATACTTTCTATCTTTCTCCTCTTGAGGCTTTTGGGCTACATAATGAGCGAGCTTCTTCTTCTTCTTTCGATGTCGCCGATCACACTCTCTCTCTCTCTTTCTCGTTGCCTGCTCATTAGAAAGGTTTTTCTTTCCAATGCACTTGCTGTGCAGCTCAAGTCTCCTTCCTTCTCTCTCTCTCCACTAATCAGCCAAATAATCGTGTCGCCTGGCTTGCTGTGTATCCGATCAGAAGAAAAAGAGAGAGGTTGGCTCCGGATGGTAGTGCCAGTGCCAGTGGGGTTCGCTAGGCAACCGCCGATCAAGGGAGAGAGAGAGAGAGAGTAAGGGGATGATGCTGCTGTCGTTCTTGTTGCCCTGCCTTGGAACACACTTCTTACTTGATGATGATGCACAGAAAGAAAGAAGAGAAGAGACACACTTAGAGTGCAGTGTCACACTGCACTCTCGCACACTCGGGCCGCATTCTTTCAGTTTTCTTTTCTCCTTTGTAGTCTCGTGAAGTGATCAGTTCAGTTGAATGACTACCACACTGGTGCTACACTGACAAAATGTTCTGTTGCTCTATTCTGTTGTTTCTTCTTCTTCTTCTTCTTCTTTTCGTTTTCATCTTCTTCTTTCTACCCGTTTCCGTTGAGTTCGATGAATGGTTTATTTTTTTTCTAAAACTACTGATTCTAGTGCTGTTGCTGCTGCTGGCAGAAGCTTGTTTTGCTGCAGCACATTTTCAATATTTTTTGTCAAAGCAGTAGGCCTGCTGGCAAAGCTGAGCTGAACTGAGTCGTGTTGTGTTGTATTGAGTAAAGTAGAGTAGTGGCGGTGATGGTAGACTGGAAGGATATTAATTAAGAGTGTAGCCATGTCGGCGGCAATTTGTCTGCTTCGCTGGCACTTCAGCAGTGCACTACTGGGCACTTTGATTGCAATTTCCACTGGGCGAACAGGAGACGAGGAGACGAAACGAGATGAGGGTACAGCAGCAGAGAGAATCCCCTCTTGCCTCGAACCTGAATCTCCGAGGGCACTGAAACAGCGACAGGAGACACATGAGACAATGCGAGAATGAGGGAAAGAAAAAACGGGAACTGAGTGCTGCAATGAAGAGATTCAGCCATTGATTACTCCTCCAACGAACAAGGGAAGATGGATGGCCAGGCCTCAGTCGGCGTGACGCCAGACACACCACCACCATTACCCTCAGCGTCTACTGCCACTGCCGCCAGCAGGCATCATCATCATCATCATCAACAGCGACGGCTCAGTGGGGCCAATGGCACTTTGGGCAATTGATGCGGCGCCCACTATAGCACAGCAGACAGCGGCAGCAGCGACAGCAGCAACGCTGGTCACCGGGTCTTTTTCGGCTGCTGCTGCTATTCTGCTGCGGCATCCCCTCATTCCCTTCTTCTTCCTTTTCCCCGAACACATGCGAACGACAGACAGAGAAAGAAAGAAAGAAAATGAGAAAAAGAGTGGCAGAGTGTGCAGCAGCAGCATTTGGCCAGATCCTACCCACATCACTCAATCCTCCTGTTGTTCGGAGCAGCACTACTGGGCCCTACCGTCACTCGGCGACTCACTTCGCTAGCACAGGCCCGCTCTCCCTCCGTCTCTGGGCAGCGACGGCAGCAGCAGTCGGAGTTGGAGTTGAGGAGCTGAATTGCCAGTGCCACTATGTGACAGACACTGCTGACAGTGTTAGTGGTGGTGGGGCGCCTACCCCTCTCTCAGTGCGAATCACATGAGCCGACCCATGGCACATACACACACACACACACTAGCACACTGCCAAGTGAGGCGATCCAAATGAAGCAGCAGCAGCAACGACAGCGGCACTAACTGGCGAGCACGTTTGATGCTCAGACTCTCGCGCCAAGTGGTACTGTCACTTGGTTGAACACACTGAGCTGCCAGAGCTGTTCAATGCTGGGAGACGGCTCGTTGCAGCCTTTGCAGATATCCCCACTGCCTATGTGTCTATGTGTTTGTGTGCCTGTTTGCTGATTGCTGATTTCGATTGGCAATGTGTGCCTGTCTGGCAGACTACTGTCTGAGTGCCGTGTACTAGTGCCAGCAAGTGCTGCTGCTGTGTCTGTCGAAGTTGTGTTTTGGCGCTTTGATGTTCTTGCGAAATCACCTCCTCCTCCATCTCCTGTCGATGTTCCCTCATCACACTAGTCTGTTTGTTTGCTCACCTTTCTCCGCTCGTTCACTGTGCTCTACTTAGCCGCTGATCAATGGACCAAATGATGCTGCTGCTGATGATGATGATGATGATGATACTAATGTGGCGCACATGTGCACGTAGCAGCGCACAGGCCACTAACACCGTTGGCAGCTCAACCAACTAATGGCAGTCACCTCTGTATTTTTCTCTTTCACCAGCATCACCAATCTTTAGTGTTCATCCTCGGTGTCAGCATCAGCAGTGCCATCATCACCACTACCACCACTCATCATCATCCTCTTCCCCATCATTCCGATCATCACCAGCAGTACAACGTCCATGTCTTATACGATGCACAGCCCTAGTCAAGGATATTCCAGTAAGTGGTCGACTGTAAAGAAATTGTAGAGGGATAAGTAAAAGCTAACAGTTTTTTTTGTTTGAACAGTGCCATTCGCAGATGCATCAGCGGATGTCTACGCCAGTCGTGCTTATGGAAGCCATCTCATGGTATGACCAGTGCACACTTTTATTCCATTGGTCTTTACTATTTTCTAATTCCTTTTTCTAAACAACACTAGGCACAGAACTACTCGGCGTATCTGAACCGCGATGACCCCTACAACGGACACAGTGGTCTGCACGGCAGTGCAGGCCACTACGGACCGAATGGCCCTGGAGCGTCCGCCCTCCAGTCAGCTCACTCAATGTACGGTGGCGTCGGCGGCGGAGGCGGCGGTGGCGGTGGTCCCATCTCCGGCCTCTCCGGCTCCGGCATTTCCCAGCAAACATATCCCAGCCTACCGCCGATCAGCCACTTCTCCCATCAGCAGGATCTGTACTCCTCCTGTCTCGGACAGCGCACTCCCTCGCATTCTTTAGGTGGATCATCAACCTACGGCTCACTGGGAGGAGGAGGCAGTGGCAATGGCCTCGGTGGCAGCTCTCCCCTCATCACCTCCGGCATGAACGCCAGCAGTCTTTCTCGTCAGCATCCCGGCTCAAAGGCGTACTGGGAGTCAGTGCAGGCGGCTCAACAGCAGCAACAACAACAACAGCAGAACGCCCTTTACGGCAGTGCCGGCAATACTCCCTCGCACAAAAGCTCACCCCAGTCAGCGGCCGCTGCCCACTGGTCTCACTCGCCGAATGTACTCAGCTCTCCGAGCAGCAGCACCCCCTCGCCCATTCCCTGTCCGTCGACGCCGCATCACTTCAACACCTCCTCTTCGCCGCACCATCAACAACAGCAGCAGCAACACTCTCAGCAGCCACTGGTGGACAATACGATAGGATCAGGAGGAGGTGTCCATAAGGTCTACAATGGCATCGGCGCTTTGGTGGGCAGTGGCAGCAATTCCTCATCATCGAACGGAAGCGGTGGCAGCAGCAATCCACTGCAGTCACTGCAGAAGATGGTGCAGATTGATGCGGAAAGCGGCAGCGACCTTAGGGCGCAGTACGAAACTGCCGGACCGCCCCTTCCAATGGGTGCCATTGGGGGCGGTACTAACCACAGCTCTGGGACCGCCGGAAGTGGGGGTGCAGGAATAGGAAACGGTCAAATGCATCCAATGGAGGGCGATCCAAACTTCCCCACCTACTACAACCTCGACCAGAACCGAATGTGCGCCACACCGCTGTCAGGTGGTCCTGGTGGGGGCGGTGGATACTCAAACCTACCACCACTACCACCACCTCCCTCTCACGGACCACCCCCTCAGACGCCATTTTCGCCGACGCTGAAGAACGGCCCACCACTGCCACCACTACCTCAGTCTGAAGCAGCTCATCACCGAAACAACAGCGGCGGTGGCAGCGGTCTTCACAGCTCAAAAAGCGTCGAAAGTGACAGTGGGAATAGTGCTGCTGACCTGGCTATGAATGCCAACAACAGCAGTCGGTCGGCGTCGGTTCGCTTCTCCTCTTCGAAACTGACAAAAGAGGGTTCTGGGAACAACAGCAGTTTCCTCAGCAACCGCTCCTGCAGCACCGACACCGTCTGCAGTGCCAACAGCGGCGGTGGCGGCAGTGGCTCCCCCTCGACTGTGGGCTCAGTAAAGGTGGCGGCTTCTATGGGCGGTGGCGGTGAACCGCCGGCAATTCTGGGCGAGCAGACGCACGACTCGGTCAATTCCTTCCGCGGCTCAGAGGCGACGGCCAACTCGCGTGATTCAGTCAAATCGTCCTCCGATTCGGACTGTGGCGTCCTATCCGCCTACGTAGCCTCTGCCAGCCAGTGCTCCACGCCTAATGGACAACAGCAAAGCAATGCGAATTCGGGAGGTGGCAGTGGAAGCAATTGGAAGCTCAACTCGAGCCAACAGTCCGGTGATTCATTCCAACGATCAGCAACCAGCGCGGCAACAAACTTCTCCGCAGCTGCAAACCAAAGCGGGCAAAGTGTTCAAAGTAGCAAAGCCTGGTGGCCAGAAAATGCTGCCGCCGCCAGTGCAATCTCTCCCTCTCCTTCCAGTCGATCCTTTACTCCTCACCTCTCTGACTGCTCGGCCGGTGGAGGTGGTGCGTTTGGCAGCTCCAATTACTCATCAGGACCTCAAAATAGTTCTACCTCCAATGGTCCACTGGGATCATCTTCTACTGGAGGCCCACACTGGTCCAACTCAGCGCAATCCTCATCAGCTCAAATGATGTCAGGGAACAACAACGGTGGCGGTGGATTCACCCCGGACGGCCCGGTCATTGTGAAGAAGAAGCGCGGTAGGCCATTTGGCAGCAAAAACCGTCGTAATCTCGACCAGCAGGCGGCAACTTCAGGAACGGCGTCCACAGCCGGTGGCCAGGCAACTGAACCCGTCTCCAAGCGAAAACGCAAGTCAGCCCTGGTGGACGCTTGCGTCAACACGACGCTCTCCTTCGACGTGCCCAGCAGTCTGCACCTGGACGACTACACTGCCTTTGAGAGCTACTCCTCCTCTTCGCTCAAGCACGCCGTACCGCTGGCCATGAAGCGGAAGAAGCTGGTCGGTCCGGTGGTCCGTATTGACAATGCACATCAGGCGAACAACAACAGTGGCTTTGGCAGTCAGCCAAAGTACAGCGTCATCAATGACTCGCAGAGCAGTGATGAGCTGGCGGCCAAGGCGGCCTCCATTTCCGGCAAAAGTGCGGCCACTTTTGGCAAACCGGTGGGCGTCGAGTCGATCTGTCTGCCGCCGCCGACATCAACCGGGCGGAAGAATAGCGCCCTCGCGAGAAGGTGCACCGCTAATAGCAATAACAACAACAACAATGGCGGCACTAACGGCAACGTCTCCAGCACTGCCAATCACAACAGCAGCATCTCATCTCCTTCTTCGACCCCAGACCGAAGCTGGGTTTGCGTTCTCTGTCACAAGGGCCCTCACCACCGCGGTCTGGGCGACCTCTACGGGCCGTACACTGTGCAGATTGAGAGGAGCAAACTGCCCAGTTCTCTGCTGGACAGTGTTACCACCAACACCTCCAGCACCAGCAACATCAGTATTGACTCAACCAATGGACCGACTGATCAGCAGCAAACTGAGGAATCAGCAGCTGAACAGCAGCAGCAACAACAACAACCTCAACAGCAACAGTCGAGCAGCCAGGCACCTGCCGCAGTTGTGGAGCAGTCCACAGTCGAAAGAAGATCGCTTCGAAGGCGTGTTGACTCAAGTGCCGCCACCACCGGCACTGAATCCGTTGAAGGCAAAGGAGGAAAGACTGCTCACTCCTCTAACGCGCTGTCTCATTCTTCATCCGATGTGGACAGCAAAGCAGAGCAGCCCTCGCCTCGTGTCAGTCTGGAGGTGTGGATCCACGAGGACTGCATCGTCTGGTCGAATAATGTCTACCTCGACGGCACCGTCATTCGCAACCTCGAGCAGGCCATCGTTGACTCCTTTGGCAGTGTAAGTAGCCCTCGGGTGTTATCTGTCAGTAGCAGGCGAGAGACACTCACTAACAATGAGAGACACGTCGACCTTTAGTATCCTGTGTGGTGGTAGCATTAGCAGATTATCAGCAGAGTGCTTTACCTCAATATATCTATCGACCGACAAAAATTGGCAGTGCAACCTATCAGTTCTCTCAATTGTCTGTTGCTACTCGTTGTGATCATCCTCATCTCGACCACCACTAATCGGCCACTTTTGACTTTCCCCCTTTCTATCTCTCTCTTTCTTTCCTCTCAATGCAGATATGCACCAAGTGTAAATTACCCGGTGCCACATTGGGCTGCATCTACAAGAGCTGCACCGTCTCACCACTGCACTACCTCTGTGCTAAGGACAAAGGTAATTTACCAAGTAGTAACAGTTGAAATGCAAACTAACACACAAATTAAACATTCCTATTTCGTACACCACTTTTATTACCACATAGACTGTGATTTGGACGAGGAAAAGTTCATCCTCAGCTGCTCTAAACACAAAGTAAGTTGATCGCTCCGAATTGGGCACAGTTTTCTGTCCTAGTGGCTTACTGACCCACTGATGCACTTTTCATTACTCGCAATCTGCAGAAGAGACGCATTTCCAGCAGCATCGCTTCAAAGGAGTTCGAAGTGGTGGAGGTCTCAGAGGCGACGACCACGGCGACCATCAGCGATGGCTGCTGCTGCTGACGATGATAATGAGGACTGATGGTGACTGTGGCCACCAAGTGGCACTTCCATCAGCACTCACTCACTCACTTTAGCTGATTGAGGAAGCCCACCGACACGGCAACGATTGCACTTGAAGAGCTTCAAGCTGCCAGTTGCATCTCCGACCACTGTATACCTCTACCACGACCAGCTGATCCAGCATCAGCAGACGGCCACTTCTTTTGTCTGTCTACCACGACACCTACCTCTTTCGCTTTCTCTTTTCCTCTCCTCTCCTCCTCTTCCTTTCTTTCCTTTCTCTCTTCCCTCCTCTGTAGTAGTAAATGTGATTTCACTATTCTCCTCTCTCTTCTACCGTTTGTCTTGAAGCTACCGTTTGTTCACTACACACACTCACACACATCTCAAGCCACAGGCAAGTTCAAGTTTCCACGGCCTCCACGACCTCTCTACAACTCTCTTTCTCTTTCTGTCAACCTCCATTCCACCTCCCAACCATCCACTGCAATCAAACCAATTCTCAAACCATTCGATATACTTGAATAAATACGTTCTTGTGATACATGGCCAGCCTGCGCCACTGTTGCTCACGGTAGCTTTGATGGGTGAAGGGTGATCATCATCATCACCATCCTTCTTCAAGGAGACTTCATCACCAACAACAACTGCAACGGCAATCTCTACCGCCTTTGCAGGATTTGCTGGAGGCATTCATTGCAAACAGGCATTCACTTAGCCAGTGAACATCTCTGCGGTTGCAGGTGTACGCAGTAGAAAGGAAGGCACTCTGCCAACTGCACAGCACCGGTTAACGTGAATTGTGCCCTCGTGCGCACGGCTCCCTGAACACACACAGATACAAGATGGTAAGGAGAAATGCACAAGCAAACAAGTGCTTCGGCTGAGTGCAGAGCACTGAAAAGTGACGAGCACATTTGCCGGTGGTGGAGGTAGCCATCTCACGCAAGCTGACGGCAACACATTACCTGTTTAAATCTAATTAATGCTAAATGGTCGATATACAAGTGGGATACACAATTGTGGTAGTAGTGGTAGTTGACTACTAGACTGGAAATGCAAAATGCTAGCCCGAAGAGAACTGTTGTCACTGGCACGGAACGAGGCTCAGGCTCAGGCGAGGCCTTCTGCAATTGGAACATCTCTAGAATGCTACAGCTAAAAGACAGTCTGAAAGGTTCTCTCGCTCTCTCTTTCTCTTTCCTCTCAAAAGGGAAATGGAAAACTTTGTCGCATATGGCGTGAAAGTTGGGTGCAAACCCAAACTGACCACCGGCAAACAAACAGGGAGAGAGAGAAAGACTGGCGCCAGATGCGTTCAAACATCCCGGGCGCGGGCAGGCAGGCAGCAGACAGGCAGGCGCCGAGGCACCCACGCCGGGCGCTCCTAGGCGGCGCCCAAGTCGTTCTGGCTGTCGCTCCCTGCCGGCAGGACAGGCGCTGATTCTGGTGCCCACTGAACTGGCTGGTGTGTAGGAGCAACCACCGATGAGCATCGCGCACTGTAAGCACACACAGTCAGTACAGAACAAGCAGTAAGCACAGGCACAGAGAGGCACTCTTCTTCTGTGGTAAAGGCGGGTGCAGTGGCAGTGCCAGGCAGCCAAGTGAAGACAGCCCCCACCGACCACATCCTCTCTGTGTGCATTTGATTCCCTTTGGCCAGCTCACAGCTTGTGCGAGTGAAAGCCAGCAGCGAAAGCCACGTATACTAGGAAGCCGCCGCCGCAGCCACCGTCGCCGCAAAGCTGCTTTATCAACAGTCCATTCCACTGGCAGGCACAGTCGCACAGTTGAGTTGATTGGTACAGCATCGAGTCTTCAAGCGCGCGCTGCAAGTGGACACTGTCACCGTCCTCGTCATCGACGACACTCTCCACCACCATCATTACCATCATCAGCACTTACCAGCTCGCTCACTCTCTGCCAGTCAGTCAGTCCCTGTCTGCGTGCTCGCTCGCTCTCTCGTTCTCGCCTCGGCCACGACAGAGATTTTCCAACACACACACTCTCTCTCTCACCACCGCTTTTAAACAGTGCAAGAATGGTGAAAATCCTGGTGACATCGGTGGCCCTGCTCGCCACCCTCCTCGGCGTCCAGTGCGCCCTCGAGGACATCAAGCGAGACGAGTCGGTGCTCGTGCTGACGAAGGACAACTTCGAGGAGGCCACCGCCGGCACCACCATCCTCGTGGAATTCTGTAAGTGACAAGTAGTGTGCCGGCTTTTCCCGCTCTCTCCGCCTCCTCCAACTGACACCTCTCCCTCACTCACTCATTATCTTTTAGACGCTCCCTGGTGCGGCCACTGCAAGGCGCTCGCCCCCGAGTTCGCCAAGGCGGCCACGAAGCTCGCCGAGGAGGGCTCCACGTTGCTGCTCGGCAAGGTGGACGCCACCGAGGAGACTGATCTCGCCGAGAAGTTTGAAATCCGCGGCTACCCCACTCTGAAGTTCTGGAACAATGGGAAGGTGATGGAGTACGGCGGCGGCCGCACCGCCGACGAGATCGTCAACTGGATGAAGAAGAAGACCGGCCCGCCGGCCGAAGAGCTTACCACCGCTGAGGCGGCCACTGCATTCCGTGATGATGAGAAGAAGAAGGTGGTCGTCGTGGGCTACTTCGCCTCGAAGGACGACGCCAACGCCAAGGTCTTCCTCGAGGTGGCCGCCAACAATGACGAGACTCCGTTCGCCGTCGTCTACGACTCGGCCGTCGCCGCCGCCCTCGAGATCACCGAGCACGGCGTTACCCTCTTCAAGGCCTTTGACGAGAAGCGCGTCACCCTCGCCGAGGAGCTGACCGCCGAGAACCTGAAGAAGTTTGTCACCTCCAACAGTCTTCCACTGGTCGTCGAGTTCAGCCACGAGGTATTTTGTTGTACAGCTACATTCTTTTCATCGATAACTAAGTACGGCTTCTCTTTCTTTTTTACAGACTGCCCAAAAGATTTTCGGCGGCGAGATCAAGACGCACAACCTGCTGTTCATCAGCTACAAGAGCGACGAGTACAAGAACAATGTCGAGTCCTACCGAACGGTGTCCAAGGACTTCAAGGGCAAGGTGCTCTTTGTGACCATCAACACCGACGATGACGACCACGAGAAGATCATGGAGTTCTTCGGCCTGAAGAAGGAGGAGGTGCCGGCGATGCGACTCATCCGCCTGGAGGAGGAGATGACCAAGTACAAACCGGAGAAGACCGACTTTTCCGAGGAAACCGTTCGCGCCTTTGTCTCCGGTGTTCTTGATGGCAAAATTAAGGTACTTTTTTGTTTATTCTTAAACGCAAGCTAACAGACCATTTTTTTGCAGCAACATCTGCTCTCGCAGGTCCTCCCCGAGGACTGGGACAAGAACCCCGTGAAGGTGCTGGTGAGCACCAACTTTGACGAAGTTGCCTTTGATAAGAGCAAGGATGTTCTGGTTGAGTTCTGTAAGTTCACTTTTTCATTACTTTTTTACGCTGTCACTGACACTGACACTTTCCACCTATTTCTGACAGACGCTCCCTGGTGCGGCCACTGCAAGCAGTTGGCGCCAATTTACGATCAGCTGGGCGAAAAGTTCGCCTCCAACGAAAATGTGCTCGTTGCCAAGATTGACTCCACCGCCAACGAACTGGAGCACACCAAGATTAACTCGTTCCCCACCATCAAGCTCTACAAGCGCGAGACTAATGAGGTATGGGCAAATCAGAGCTTTGAATGAGCTACCTACTCACACTACCTCATTCTTTCCCTTTTCCTTAGGTAATTGAATACAACGGCGAGCGAACCCTGGAAGGCCTGACCAAGTTCCTCGAAACCGGCGGAGACTACGGCCGCGCCGCCCCCGAAGAGGTGATGTACCTTTATTACCCATTTACTAATTCCTTTGCCCCTCCTTTGCTCTCCCCATTCTTTCCACTTACCCCTTCAATAGATTGTCGAGTATAACGGCGCGCGAACCTTAGAGGGTTTGAGCGAATTTCTTGAAAGCGGTGGTTTGAGTGGTGCTAGTCCCAAGGTTCAGGTTAGCTAACTAACACAACTAACAAACATACAATGCCTGCTTTTACCACTACCCAACACTAGTCTTTGATTGTCAAACTGCTGCTTATGTTTTGTTTATGTTGAGCTTTTTTAGTCTTTAGTCCCTCCTCAGTTTATGTTGCCCAATGCCGCCAAAGTGTCTCTCTAATTGTTCTAACTTTACTAATGCGAAATTATTTTTTACTACAGGAGACCGAAGAGGAGGACGAGTCGGAGAAGGAACACCAGAAGGACGAACTCTAAACACATCCATCCTCACCTCTATCTTTTACTCACTTTTGTACTTTAATTTTTACGATTATATTTATAGAGGGCCTGTTAATAAATTTATAATCCGTACACACCATTTGGGAGGGAGTGTTTTAAAATGTGCTGTGTGAAAGTTTTACTAATCTGCTATCATATGAATTTGGAACTCATAAATAGTGTTGGTGGAGTAATGTTACATGTGGGTAGGAGGTGGTAGTGGTTTATTTAATGAGATGAAGATCCTGAAGAGCTGGATCGAGAATCACGACGACGACGGTCTCGGATGGGTGTTCGGCTGCGAGAACGACTCACCCGACGACGTGGTGGAGAACGACGAGGTGGAGGCGATCTGAAACATGAAAGCACAAGTTTCATTAGAACAAATTGGGCATTGTCAAAAAGAAAACAAACCTTCGACGTCGAGGTGGTGATCCGTGTTGCCGCCATCCAGGCCCACCGCCGCCGCGGCGAGGTGGTGGAGGTCGTTGTGGAGGTCCTCCTCCTCCTCCGCCGCCGCCACCACCGCCTCCTCCTCTCGGGGCTTCTATAACGACCTTAGAAACGGTAACCTCCTGACCATCAATCTGTCCGCCGTCCATGTACTTGACCGCCTTCTCGCCATCGGCAATGCTGTCATACTCAACATGAGCGAATCCGCGATTCAGGTGCTGATGAACACGGTCCATGGGCATGTCAACGTTGATCACCTTTCCGAAGGCGCCAAAAATTTCATACAGATGGTCTTTGTTTACATTTCGAGTCAGGCGGCCAATGTACAGGCGTGAGATGTGAGGCGGCGAGACTGAGCGCTTCTTCGCTGGTGGTCGCTGACGGTCGGAATCACCGCGGAAGCGACGCTTGTAGCCTGAGCTTCGCGACGAGGCGCTTGAAGAACGCGAAGAGCGGGATGATCGGGACCGAGAACGAGAGCGCGAGCTGGAGCTTCGCGATGAACCAGAGCTAGAGCTGGATCGAGAGCGACTGCTGCGACTTCGAGACCGACTTCGAGAGCTGTAATGCAAAATTTAAGTAAGCTTCTAACAATGGCCAACTCCCAATCACTATTTACCTTCGGCTGGATCGCGAGCTGGCACTTCGACTTCGCTTTGTGTCCTTTGGCACGGCACCCTTTACAGGGCCCTTTGTCTCTGTCTTCGCAAGTGTCCTGTTGATGGAAGATTAAAGACATCGTGTTAAGCCTGAATAAAGAAATACAACCCAAACCCGAAGTCACTTACATGTCTTCTTTGCCGGCGAGGATGGAAACGCAAAGAGCAAAACAGAGGCACACACACAATGTGCTTGTCAAAAGACTTCTCTCTTTTCACTGCTCACCAGTCTGGTGACCCGTTCGGAGAAGAGGTGCTCCCGCCGCTGACGCAATGCCGCTAAACGTGCGGGGAACGTCGCAGTGAAGGCGATTTGTTGTGCTTTCAAAATGACAAATCTCTGAAGACTTATTCTTATTCTTTCTGACAGTTACTCTATGAACTTTTAAGTGATTTTATAATTTAATATGATTTTATCCAGTAATTAACCTGGTGGAGCAGAGGGTGAAGAGAAGGATGAGTGAAGGTGCTGCTGTTGACGAACAAGTCAACAATCAGAATGCTGCCGACGGTGATACCAATTTGGCGGACTGCTTCAAAGTGAACATCTTCCAGATTGACAACTACAACACCAAGCCGGTCTACTCGCATGACAAGGCCTACTCTATATTTAGGGGGAAGAATATCAAGACCACCTCTGTCGTGCGCATCTTTGGCTCCACTGATGATGGTGAGAACTCCCCTTTTTGACTAACTTGTTGATATTGAAACACGTGTTTCTCTTTGGTCTCTTCACCAGGCGTCAAAGTGTGCCTTCACATGCATCAGTACTATCCCCATCTTAGCATCCGACAGGCGGAACTGGCTGCCATGTACGGAATTGCCGCTGATGATAGTGGGCAGTACGCCATCACTGATGAGGTGATACAGATTTTTGTGAATGATCTGGAGCAAGCCATTAGAAGTCGGCTTGCGGCTAAAGAAGAGGGGGAAGAGCAGATTGGAGCAGCCGAAGATGAAGACGATCACTGCATTTACCAAGTGGATTCCTTTTCTTCCAGGTATTTTCAAAGATTAAATGTTGTCGAAATTACTCACACATTCATTAACTTTTTAGATTCATCTACGGATATCATCCAGAGGAAGAAGTATTTTATCGGGTGTCATTCTACACAGCTTGGGCTTTAGATGTGTACGATATAAAGTTTTTTGGTAATCTAACAAATGTGCTTACCCTGCTATTCTTTCAGATCAAAAATATGTCTTCAGCGTGGCTTTATCAACGGATACCCAGCGCTGACTTACAATTGTCTGGAGTTTATTCTTCAGTTCTACATCGACAATCAGATTTACCTTAACACACTTTACCTTAAAAATGTGACCTTCCGCAAAACTGAACACTTTGAAGAGGCATCTCAAGAGGCTAATCCTGCTGTCGCTTTGCTGAACAAGGAAAAGCTACGGTCATTGAAGTATCCATTTGCCTTCAATGACATAGCTCCTTCAAGTTCTTGCCTGCTTGAGTGTGACGTAACAGTGGACGATATTGTCCGTCCTAAATACGTCAAACATTTTCCTGCTAATCCAACGCACCTGCCTTCTCTGCCAGGTGTCATTGAACTGTGGAACGATCAGTACCGAAGGTGCCAGCGGAACAATGTTGACTACAGCACATTCATTGATGTTCTGCGCAACAAAATGATTAGAGAGCCCTACATCTCGCTTCAAAATAAAATCGACAGTAAAATATTGAAAGCGTACACACAGAAAGATATTTACGCCTCATCACAACAACTTTCTTCATCTTTGGCTAAAACTGCGTCAGTGAAAGAGCCTGCAAACAACGCTGTTGTCAGTCAAAATGATGCTGATGGCGATGATGATGATGAAGAGGCAGCTTTGGAAGAGGACACTTTAGAGGATGAGGTGGAAATGGAGGAAAGGGAAGAGGAGGAGGAGGAAGAAGAGGACGATGAGGAATATGGCGAGATGAACTACACGCTGGAAGAACTCGAACTGTACGATCCGCCTAGCTCTAATGAACTAGCCCGCACACTGTACTCTCTGGAGGAGCCGATTGAGGCTGACGGCAACACTAGCACAGAGCAAAATGTTCCCCAGTTTGACGGCATGGACGATTCACCGGAAATCAGTCGAAGGGGTGAAGACGACGCTCAGAGTAGCCAGTCATCGCCTAACGTTTTGAGCGAGCATTTTAAGTTTCAGAATAAGAAAATTCGCCTCGACAGGGACTCGTTGACATCAAAGTCAGTCAAGCTGCCACGACTGTCACTGACTAAACTGTCAGCAAACACTCGAGTGGTGATGAACGAACAACTTTCACAAAGGTCACTCAACAGCATTGAAATCCGAAAATGCTCAACCAGCAGCAGTCGACGAAGCTCATCTAATAATAATAATCCCCTTGAAAGCACCGTTCTATCAAGCCCATTTGTATCGGAGGCCAGGGCTTGTCTCCAGTCAACGCCTCAGATCACCTCAAACCAAACTGGCGGAAGGGGTATACGAAAGTACCCGCTTCGAACTGGCGCACGACGACGATCATCCCTAAACAGCACACTGCGAGTCACACTGGACAGCATTTTTGAGCAAGAAGTGCTGGAAGTGCAGCCGAGCATCAAACCACTGATTGATCCACTGAAGTTTGTCCTCTCACAGAGCTCCTCTCAGAGCTCCACACCGTCACCGCCAGTGAACGACATCAGCTCGATGATCACCCTCGAGTCAACTGAGAACTCCATTGACTGCGGTCCTCTGCTCAGTCTGACGTCCCTCGGCTGGAATCGCTGTCTGGAGATGACCCTGATGTCGCTGGAGTTGCACCTGAAAACGCGCGGCGACCTGACGGCCGACCCCGAGGTGGACCCAATTCAGATGGTCACCTTTGCAGTGTACAATGAAGAGCTGGGCGACGAGCTGAACTCCTCTGAGCAGGCAGCTCAAGACCAAGAGGCGGCTGCCCAAAGTGAGTCACTGCACTTTGCCTACATTGGCGTCATCGCCGTCAGACCGGAGCAGACTAGGGCGGGACGTCAGGAGGAGACGCTGATGGTTGAGCGGAAGAAGGTGGTGGTGCACTACGTGGCCACCGAGGCCGACCTGATCCACCAGGTAGTGGGCTTTGTGCAGACCTTTGACCCAGACGTGATGGTGGGCTACACCGTGGACACCCTCTCCTGGGGCTACCTCATTCAGCGGGCCTTCGCCCTCGAGCTGGACCCACTGCCGCTGTGTCGCATCACCAATCCCTACCAGGCGAAGGGCAACTTTGAGGGGGCAGTCAACAAGCCACCCGCCCTGGTCGGTCGAATCATCTTCAACCTGTGGACGGTGATGAAGCACGAGGAGAGCATGTCCCTGCGCCAGTACACCTTTGAGCACGTCTACCATGAGCTGTTCAGAGAGCGCGTCCCCCGGTTCAGTGCCCAGCACCTGAACTCGCTCTGGGGCGAGGGCAGGTCTCACCTGGGCAGTCTCAACCAGCAGGTCCTCCTCGAGTACTACCTCACCAGGGTAACTGGGAACATTCGAATGCTGGCCCAGGTGAACGTGGTGCCGCGCACCTACGGTCTGGCCGCCCTCTTTGGCATGCGCTTCGAGGACGTCCTCAACCGAGGCTCTCAGTTTCGTGTGGAGTCCATTCTCTTTCCGCTGGTTCGCCTGGAAAACTTTCTGCCCATTAGGTTTCCCAAGGAGAAAGTGAGCGAGATGCCGTCGCCGGAGTTTATTCAGCTGGTCCTCGAGCCGGACAGTGCCTTCCACGCAGAGCCAGTCGCCGTGCTGGACTTCAACTCGCTCTACCCCTCGGTGATGATCGCCTACAACTACTGCTTTAGCACGTGTTTGGGAAAGCTAAAGAATATTTTTCGGTAAAGTGATTGATTGATGCAAAAAATGAAAAAGGGAGGTTTACTGAACTATTTTTGACTGGCAGCTCGGAGGACAGATTTGGCTGCCATAAGCTAAAGACTGAACAGGCGACGGTGACCAGGCTGCTGGAGGACATTCACATCTCGCCAAGTGGTGCCTGCTTTGTCAAGGCAAACGTCAGGAAGGGATTGGTGCCAAAGTAAGTTACCTTGTTTTTTAACTGAAACCTGCCAAAACTGAACCTTTTTACTCAATTCACAGAATGCTTGAGGACCTTCTGTACACTCGCGTTCTGATCAAGAATGAGCTGAAGCAGGTGTCCGCGCAGTTGGCCGGCGGCCAACCTTTGTCCTCTACAGTTCGCCGGCAGCTGAAGCGCCTGAAGCGGCAACTGGACGTCTGTCAGCTCGGTCTGAAGCTAATCGCCAACGTCACCTACGGCTACACCTCGGCGAACTTTTCTGGGAGAATGCCCTGCGTGGACATTGCCGACTCGATCGTGTCGAAGGGACGTGAGGCGCTGGAGCAGGCGATTCTCTTCATCAACGACTGGGGCGTGCGCTCAGGAACGGGCGCCAGGGTCGTCTACGGTGACACCGACTCAGTCTTTGTTTCATTTCCCAACGCCACAATGGCCGAAGCCTTCAAAGGAGCGGGGGAGATTGTGGGGGAAATCACCAGGCGTAATCCGTATCCGATGGGCATCAAACTGGAAAAGGTCTACCAGCCATGTTTGCTGCTTGCAAAGAAGGTTTGCTTTCTCAAATTGATTTTTTAAAATTCTGACTACCATTTCTTCCTCTTTTATTGCAGCGGTACTGCGGCAATGCCTTCGAGTCGCCCACTGGAAAGCCCTTCTTTGACGCCAAGGGCATCGAGACGGTTCGCCGAGACAACTGCAAGGCGGCGCCGAAGATACTGCGAAAGTGCATCGACATTCTCTTCCGGCACAACGCCGACCTCGCCTACGTGAAACCCTTTCTGCAGTGGCAGATTAAGAAGATCCTCAACGGCCGACTGAGCAGCCTGAATGACTTTGTCTTTGCGAAGAAGTTCTGGGGACTGCAGTTCTACGCGAACGCGTCGGTGATGCCCTCCTGCATCATTGCCCGACAGCGAATGGCGGTCGATCCGCTGGGCGAGCCGAAACAGCTTGACCGAGTGCCGTACGTCATTGTCGCCGGCAGCTCGCCGCAGGACCGTCTCGCTGATCTTGTTCGCTCGCCGGCTGATTTGCTCTCTGATCGTGCTCTGACACTAAACGGACCCTACTACATTTTAAGGGCGATCTTTCCCGCACTGGTCCGTGTGCTCGAAGTACTGCCCGACTTTGACTACGCCCTCCTCATGGACTGGTACAATGAGGTGCGACACTGGCGAGCTGACAAACTGAAACTGGACACTCTGGCGGAGGGAGAGGCTGGCAAACTTCGAGAGCATCTGGCGACTGCACTGTGCGTTCTCTGTCACCGAAAGATTGCGGACAATAAGAGGGCCAGCACTACTACTACTGCTACTACTTCAAGAGGCGTCACCGATCAGCAGCTGCAGTACCCAGTGTGTGGGCGGTGTCAGCTGGCGCCACAGAAGGCGGTCCTCCTCTTGAAGGAGAAGGTGTGCAGTGCCGGCCGAGCGATGAATCAACTGGTGGGCACCTGTGCCGCCTGCACCGGAGCGCCGATGCAGTTGGAGGTGGGCAGGTGGCCCGGTCAGCGACACCACTGCCTGGCCTACACCTGCTCCAATTTGGCACGTGTGCACCAGGCGACCAGGGACTATGAGCTGCTGTGCTCGGTGGACCAGGCGGTCTCGGAGAGACTGCTGCGGCTGAAACAGTCGACTTTTTCTTCAGCAGCAGCAGTAAACAGTTAGTGTGTTGCTCATTTCGGTGATCATCATCATCATCATCATCAACTGTTTACTGAAGGCGATTTATTGCTGTGTGCATGAGTTGGCGGCATTGAAATCATCCCACTCTTCATCCTCATCATCCTCACCGCTTCCTCATGATGTTATTGTTTATACCGTTACTGCCGTTCAATGAAATAAACTTCCACACTTTGGCGGTGTGTTGAAGCAGGCAGGCAGCGGCGGCGAACAAGCAGGCAACAGCAAAAGAGCCGACATCACAGTATTTCAGTGGATCATCCTCTGTCGCTCTGATGTCGTCATTGACTCTTTTTTCGCTCGACTTACGACGTATGGGCTGACAGTATTGGGCGATAACCACCACCACCAGCAGCACCGCACTGCAAAGTGTGTCTCTGTCGGTGTCAGTGTCTGCATTGCCACCTGTACTGTGTGCTCTTCAGTAGCTCTAGTGTGGTCTAGGACAGCAACAGCAGGAAACGTATGTTGAAGAAGCAGCAGCAGCCTGCTCTGGTGTCTCCAAGCCGGCACTGACAGTGAGTGAGAGCCAGTGAGCCAGTCTGCTGCGGCAATGCACCGCCGACTGCCGCCAGGCTGGCCGATTCACAACGACTCCAGGGAGAGAGAAGAATTTGCCAAGTGGTCGTGGCTTAGCCTCACAGTATGCTTGCAAGGTGTACTGTGCTGCTGCTGCTGCTGCTGCCTCTGCATCCCTCCATCTCTGAATCCCCCTGCCCCACCGAGTGAAGGAAAGAATTCTTGAGCCCAGATGCATTGATTTTGTGTGTATGTGTGCAACTGCAATTTGCAATTTTTATTTGAAGATCATCAAAAATCAAATGGTTGCTTAGTGCACTGTTGTACTACTAAAGCACTGTACAGTTGATGTGTGATGTGTTCCTATTTTTCTTCTTATCAGTCATTCTTTGTTTGATATGTCCTCAGCAGCATCCTCCAATGTGTCCAAATATATTCTCTTGGCCATCTTACTTACTTTCTGCACAGGGCTACTCTATCGACTGACAGGCAACTGACACTGAGACTGGCACTACAGGCACTACTACTACCACTACCAGCAGCTCAACGAGAGGCTCACTGTCCGCTACACTGTTTCGGCCAGTAAAGTCCCACCTTCTTTACAAACGTCGTCTCTCTCTCTCCTCAACAGCAGCAGCAGCACTGGCTCTGGCACTGGCACTCATCTAGTTCGACGAAATTGCTCGATCTCTCGTCTCGCCAGAGGCTCTCTCCATAACAATATCACTCGCTGGCATTGCACATTGCCACAGTAACATACACACTGATCACACTGATCACCACCATCGGCACGACCACCACTGAAAGGCCTAGGCAGGCCACTTGCCCAACTACCACCACTACCACCACTACTACTACCACGACCACCGTCATCACCACCATCACCAAGACCACTACCAGAGAATTTACGAGAAGAGGAGCACTACGACAAACCTACCACCGCCCACCAAACAGCCCCGAAAAGTTAGTGAGGTGTAGTAAAGTACCGAATCCCCTTTCCTTTCTGCCTTGAACTCTGCGTGTTGGTCACGTTGACCACCTCATCTGAGTGGAGCAAGAACTCTACTCTCTCTCTCTCACTCCCGGATCTTCTGCTGTTGCTGTTGTTGTTGCAGCTGCAACTGCTGCCATTGCCCTCGGTCTCGGTGTCGTCGACTGTCGTCTTTGTCTCCGTCTTCAGCACAGCCAATTAAAAGAACACAAACAAACACACTGTCACCAGTGCCATTGCCATTGCCGTAGTCGTCATCATCGTCGGTGTTGTTGTTGTTGTTCCGTTCGGTATCACCACCACCATCACCATCATCATCATCGACGGCCATCTGCGCTCTGTCTTACTCTCCTCTCTCCTTCCAACAGCTTTTCTCAGTCATTTCAGTAGGCGGAATTCTGTGCTCCACCGCCGCCGCCGACTGTCAGTGTCACTGTTTTGCCTCGGTTGTCCCTCAAATTGCTGCTCGGTCGATTCATTCTGCACAGCCTCTGCATTACCACCACCAATACACCGAGGCTTTTCTGCCGGAGTCTTCTTCTACATTCTTCATTTCTTCTTTCGCCACAGCAGCGCCGATTCTCTCTTTCCCAGAGCATTCTCTCCTCGCTTAGCGCATCTCTAATTGAGCTGTGGTTCTTGAACACACACACACGCAACTTTACACATCAAGCAAATAAAAACATTTATTTTACAGCAGTGCCAAACGCTTCTCTACTTTTTGCTCAAGCTTTTTTCTTTTCGCAATTCTTTTATTATAAACACCTAGTACTCTACAAAATGGAAGCCATTGCCAAGCACGAATTCAACGCTACGGCGGAAGATGAACTCAGCTTTAGACGGGGAGAAACCCTCAAGGTAAGCTGCTTTTTGCGGTTTGTTATTGGAGAAATTGTTTGCAACTGACCGCTAACCTATTTCATCTCATTTGCTAGGTCCTCAACATCGAGGATGATACAAATTGGTACCGTGCGGAGCTTGATTCACGTGAAGGCCTTATACCGAGCAATTATATTGAAATGAAACCTCACGAGTGAGTGCAATCACTTCTGCACAGAGGATGCTCAAAGCTGATGCACTATGTTCTAATCTTCACCCTCTACCTTTCTTTTGCCCTTGCAGATGGTACTACGGTCGAATCACCAGAGCGGATGCGGAAAGACTGTTATCCAATATGAACGAAGGCGCCTTCCTAATCCGCGTCAGTGAGAGCTCACCGGGCGACTTTTCCCTCTCTGTAAAGTGCGTATTAGAGACAGGAACAGCAGCAGCTGTCGATGTTGATGTTATCATTCTGGTTACTAACTCTTATTACCTTTGTCTTGTCCTGCCAACCACTCGACTGGCCAATCTCTTGAACCTCCTCAGATGCGCAGACGGCGTGCAGCACTTCAAAGTACTCCGGGACCAGTCGGGAAAGTTCTTCCTGTGGGTGGTCAAGTTCAACTCCTTAAATGAACTGGTGGAGTATCACCGCTCGGCCTCAGTCAGCCGATCACAGGACATCAAGCTCATCGACATGCGTCCCGAGCAGGTTTGTTTTTTGGTCTGTTATCTCTTATGGAAGTACCTAATTTAATTTGTTTTATACTTTGTTTCCACTACCTTCTGGTCATCAGTTTCTAGTGCAGGCCATCTACGACTTTAGTCCACAGGAGGCGGGCGAGCTTGAGTTTCATCGAGGCGACATTATCACCGTCATCGACCGATCGGACGCCAACTGGTGGGAGGGCGAAATTGGCGCCCGAAGGGGATTCTTTCCCGCCACCTATGCCTCTCCCTATCGAGTTTAGCACACACACACACTTGCAGTGAAATGTGAGCCAGCACAACACCAAGCCCAACACCAGCACCACCAAGCCGTCATGTGAAAATCCGTGTCCAAATGAAGACGTCGACCACCACTGCTGATAAGATGGCGACATCTCAACTATCCACACATCTCTTCTCTTTCCCTTCTCTCCTCCTCACTTTCCTTGACTCTCTCTGCTCTACTTGACAACTTTCTTCTTCATCGCCTACTGAAAATGTAACAGCACTTTCTTCTTATCTTCTCGCTTTTCACTTTTATTTTTTCTTTTCTTTGAACCGGCAAAGGTTGCAGCTGCTGCTGCTGCTGCTGTTTGCTTCGCCCGTTCAACTTCTCCTCTTTTGGACATTTCCTTTTCTTTATTTAGATCACACTTTCTTACTTTCTCTTTCGAATCTCACCTGTCTTTTAATCGATTTTACAAACACAATTTTTGCCTCGCGCAACTGCCCTCAGTGTTTTTGAGCAACGCTTCTCGATTTGAACTGAGCAGTGATACTTTAAAAAAACAGATTTCGTTGCCATTTGTCTCATTCTTTTCCTTTTTTTCCAGAAATTGAATGTATTTTCTTGCGTCAACCTTCTTTTTTATGTAGATACGGATGCAAATTAAAAGGAGCATTTAAATATTGACTCCACGCCTCATTTATATGCTGTGCTGCACTGTAAGTGCAATGCTCTAAAAAGAACTGACTTAAGATTTATTATTGAGCTCATTACAGGCGATTGTACAGTGGGAAAAAGCGTACAAGTGAGTTTGTTTGCGGCGTTCACAGTTCACCCTTGCGACCCTCAATCTTGACGCACTCCACTTCAAAGACCAGGGTAGCATCAGGCGGAATGGTGGGCGGTGAGCCGGCAGAGCCGTAGGCCATGTCCGAGGGAATGACCAGTTTGCGCTTCTCACCCTCGCAAACGCCCAACAGGCCCTGGTCCCAGCCGGCAATCACCTGACCGGCTCCCAGTTTAAAAGTCAGTGGGTTGCCCCGTTTGTAAGAACTATAAGAAAGTGTTTGAGTAAATGCAGTTATACTTGTAATAAATTGACTTGTTTACCTGTCAAATTCGGCGCCGGTATCGTAGAGCGTACCCTAGAAAGTGACAGAATGTTCTCATTAAGTAAATCAATTCTATTGAATTGAGAGGCACTACTTACCCGATAGTGAATGTGCAAAGTGTCCCCTTTGGAGCCTCTAACCGAACAGTTTTCAGCTCGCTTTTTAATGCCAATTTGCAGTTTGGTAATTTTCTTTTTTGCCGGCGCCTCACTGCTCGCCTCTTCAGCGTGGCACAACTGGTGCAAACAGACGGTGAGCAGAAGGAAAAAGGCCAGGTGGACGGCGGCGGTTCGCGTTGAGGTGTGCATGATTAGCAGAACAGACGATTTTTGGTTGGGCAAAAGTGCCAAGTCAAACCTTTGCTTTTTATGATCTAGAATTTTGATCTAGATTTCAGAAGACTGACGTATTCTTACAGAAATTACATTTTTACACTATCGCATTTCTCGAGCAATCGATGTTTGCTAGGCTGACAGTTTGCAGGGATTTGGGCAGCTGTAGGGTGGCTGTGCTGCACACTTTGCATAGCACATGGTTCACTTGGCGTTATCTGTGAATTGGGCAGGCACCACCATCATATAGCCCCCAGATCAGCTCAAAGTGTCAGCAAAAAGTCTGCCATCGATTTTGTAATGTTTTGATTTTGGTTTTCACGTTTTTTAATTTCACATTCTTGATATTCTTGATTTATCGCTTTCAATGAAGTGCATTCCAGGGGAAAAGAAAGTACTGAGCGCCATAAAAATCGATAATTTGGAAGAATTTGTTTCACTGCTTTCTAGCAATGAAAGTAATTTTGTTGCCAGTTTTCAAGAGGTAAATGCAGTCGTACAGAGAAAACACGGCTCACAAATACTGCACTTGTGCGCTCAGTATAATGCCTACAAGATTTGTGATGCCATCCTAGCAAAAGCTGAACTTGCTGTAAGTTGTTTTGAATTTTAAGTTTACAAAACTTCTTATATTTGTTTTCAATTTCAGAGTCTAGTCGATTCTCGTGATGCCGAAGGAAAAACCGCTATTCATCAGTGTTCCATCTTTGGATCGGCAGACTGTGCCAGAGTGCTTTTAGCCAATGGAGCACAGGTGGACGCCCTGAAACGAGGCAATTGGAACTCCCTGATGGTCTCCGTTTGCAAAGTCGATCTGGGGCTGACTGCTCTCCTTCTCGAATGCGGCGCCGACATACGACTCTGCAATAAAGACGGCTGGAATGCCGTTGCTTTGGCGACCAGAACCGGCGACGAACAGCTGGTGAACTTACTGGAGCGGCACTGCACAGCAAAGAAACTGTACTCGCCTTGGCATGTTCGAACAAAAAACGGCCGCACTTTACTGCACATTGCTGTGATGAACGGACACCACCACTTGGCGAGTCGCCTTCTTGACAGCTCCTTTTTTGCGGGACCTCTCGACGTACGGGCGACTGATGTCTGCGGCGTCACTCCCTTCATGGACGCAGCTCGCATTGACAACGTAGAGTTGTGTCAACTTCTCAGACGTTCTTCAGACGGTTCATCATCCTTCCACGTCAATCAGGTGGACAATTCAGGCCGTAGTGCCCTGCACATGGCCGCTCAAACCAATGCAGTCAGTGTGCTGAAGTACTTAGTCAACGAGCTGCAGGCTGAAATTGATTTAGAGGACGCCTGGAACCAGACGCCGCTCTTTTTGGCCGTCAGAGAAGGTCACCAGTCGGCGACTGAGCTGCTGCTTCAACTGGGAGCCAGGCAAACCTCTGACGGACACCAGCGAAGTCTTCTCGATATTGCCCAGCAGTACGGACATCACCACTTAGTGCCATATCTCTCATCGTAGCGCCAAATTCTTATTATGGCAGCAACCCGAAATGTTTTTTTGTTTCTAGTCAATGCCGATTCCAGTCAGTGCGCAGAAGTCATTCAAGTGGTTGCTGCTGGTCCAGTACTCTATATACTGCTTCACTGCAGTTGTTTTGTCGTCTGTTTTCGGGTTTGGCTGCGCCGGGCGGCGGCGGCGGCGACTACAGCGGTTCACAAGTGACCAACTCACTGCCAAAGTTATTGATTGCTGATTAACCATGAGATCCCTGAAAAAACAGCCAACAGAGCCATTCTTCAGATGCCATTCAAGTGAACATTCTCAACATACTGACCAGCCGAAGAAGCATCATGATGCTACTTTTAGTTCATTTTAATGGGAATAAAGAAATAACACGTTATTACTTGTGTTTACCTTTTAGTCTACTGTTTCACAAGTAATTTATCCCATCTACATTATCTCTCCTATCGTGAGGTAAGTCTCGTGAGTAAGTCTTTTTTATACCTGTGAAAGCATTGTGTTCCCAGCTCATTTGTCATCTGTTTTTGATGTGCGCGTCAGTGGCTGAGTATGTCCATCATCCACAGTGACACGTGCGTATAAATAATTCTGCTTCACTGATTAGTGAGTGAGTGTGTCTTGCAGTCATTGTGCCTGCCTTTTCTCCTTCCCTCTGAGGTGTTACCTTGAGTCTATTTCCTGCTTTTTCCGCCGTGTTAAAATGAAAGTGCTTTTGTTGTGACACCGAACAAATGTACTTTATTCTGCCGCCTTTCAAGTACAAGTGCAAGCTTCATCAGCACAGATTTGTCAAATCAGTGTGGACAAACAGATAGAGAGCGAAAGAAAAAAAATACAATCCACTTGAGAGTGACTGGTAGAACAAGTCGGTTTGTCTGTGTAATCAATGGTGAACAGTGCACCTAACTGTACTTTGCAGCAGTAGTCGCTAAGCCAACACAATCGGCAGAAGCTGCAGAAGCATCAGCGCGGAGATTAGTAAAACTAGAGAAAACAATCCGCTGGCAGATTGAGTCTTCTTTGAGCGGCTCCATCCCATCCCATCCATTGCACCACTGGGCGACAATTCTGCCATTCGTCTGCAGAGCGACCGACCGACCGGTCTGATCGGCGGCACTTATCACTTCTCACACAGTACAACACAGCCAGGTAGCAATCACCACCACCACCGTCGCCGGTTTACTGCCTGTCCCTGCACCACCGACACAGTTAGTGTCACTACCAACAGGCAGAGTGTTTATACAATGTGAACGGTGCACAAAGTAACACGACCAGTCCAGCATTTGCCCACTGATCATCGCAAGCTGCAGAAGTGTGCTTGTGTGTGTGAGTCTGTGTGTCTGCAGCCAAAGCGCGGGGAAATCTGTCGTCGGCAGATTTTTCGTCTTTTAGTCTTTTTGCGACGAATTCGTTTGCCATTTTAGGATTCTCAAAAAGTGACCGTACACAGCTAGTTTTTTTGCTGTATATAAGTTTTGGCCAAAATTACACTTACAGTGACTGCCAATGATGGATGAACTGTTTCAATGTTTGTTTCTCCTCTTGGTGGGTCTTCTCACTGCCCTCTACTTTCTTTACCGCTTTCGAAATGGTCCCAAAACTGAAGGCATGAAAGGTCGTGCTGCGCAGGTGACGTCAGCAAAACTTTCAGCTCTATACTCTGTGCCGGTCAAAGTAAGTGCAGTTTTTGTGTTTTTATTTTCTTTCAATTCGGAATTCATTTTATTTTCTCTTTCAGAATGATCCATCAGAAAGAAGGCTGAAACGCTACGAAGGCGACCAGCTGATGAAGAGTTTGTTCAGTGATGCGACCACCTGTCTTCAGGCGCTTCAACGAGGTCACAAGCAATCAAGTGAGTGTTTTCCAGTTCTAAGGTTTGCTTTTCACTTAAATCTTGCAAAATGGTCATTTTCAGATGATGGCGAGTGTCTGGGACGTGTTGATCGCAGCAAGGGAACCGTTGAGTGGACATCCTATGGTGATGCCTTGAAGCGAATGCAGCACTTTGGTGATGGTTTGGTGGGCAGTCTGCAGCAGAGGCCAAAGGCGAGCATCATTGGCATGTACTCCATCAACCGTATGGAGTACAGCATCGTCGAGTATGGCTGTTACTGGCACTCGATGATCATTGCGCCCATCTACAACACACTCGGACCGGATGTTTGCACCTTCATCGCCAACCAAGGTTATTTGCTGTTTACACTGCTTAGTTTTTGTGTGCATAGCAAGCAAGCTAATAACTGACAAAACCTGATCGACATATTGTGCCTTTCTTTTTTTGCAGCCGAAATTGAAGTAATTGTCTGTGACACACTAGAGCGAGTTGAAGCTGTCCTTTCGCAGGTGATGCATTTCACGCATCTGAAGCACATTGTCGTCATGGAGGAGATTCCGTACAGCTATGTCAGTAAAGGTTTGTTTGCTGATTTTTCAATCATTTTGTGATTTTTATCTTGTTTTCATTTCTAGCAAAGAATTTCAAA
>JAALOO010000171.1_pt1 | contig 55957 bp, 46 predicted proteins | sample 7257641 | NCBI WGS metagenome assembly JAALOO01 (sample SAMN14085613, study PRJNA598686) | mite metagenome | biome: ENVO:01001000; feature: ENVO:01001002; material: ENVO:01001226; isolation source: single female mite from University of Michigan culture on fish food culture... ...
CTCTCTCTCTCTCTCTCTCTCTCTCTCTCTCTCTCTCGCTCTCGCTCTCGCTCTCTCTCTCTCTCTCTTTCTCTCTTTCTCTCTCTCTTTCTCTCTTTCTCTCTCTCTCTCTCTCTCTCTCTCTCTCTCTTGCCAACTGACCGATAGCTCAATTACGACATTTGGCAAGCTGCCTTAGGAGATTTTTTCAATGAAACTGTCCACTTCGATTGTCTTCACTACGCTTCTGGTGCCAAATGCTAAGCGGTCTCTTTGGCGCCGAGTGCATCAGCTCTACAGTAAGCTTCTTCTCTTTAAAGTCATCTTACAGTACTTTTACAGAAAGAGAGACAAACACTGTTTTCAGCTACTGCTCTAATGTGAACTGACAGGAGAAGTAAATCAAATTGTCGTTTCATTCAGTAAAGTGCTGCTGCGGCTCAGTTTTGTTTGTCTAATGCCGTCGCATCTTCGCCTTGGTGGTGGTGAACCAAAGCTGCTGCTAGTGCTGCTGCTGGGCAATTGAATTTGAATGGCCGCAAGAGTGTCTGCTTTATTGCCTGGCGAGTGGGGCACAGAGTTTACATTGTGTGCCGTTTGCACACAAATGATGCGGCTCCTTCAGCTCGCTCACCTGTTCTCGTACACCTCGGGTGGACATCGTTCCTCACTGCTGACGCTGGCCGCTTTAGGTGGAGCTGTCAAATTCAATGGCCATTTGCATTCTTTGCAGCTACATTCTTTGTGCAGTTTAAAACTTGGTGAATTGTTTGTGTTAATAGAAGAGGTGATGATGGCAAAAAACAAATAATAAAAAGTGCCGTCAATTGCTACTCTTGACGGTGTCATTGTTCTACTGTCTGTAGTACTGCAGCCACTGAGTGTTTTTTGTTTGTTTGTTTGTTTGCTGGAGCGGCATTTACGGAGCAAATATAATGGAGTTGAGTAATAAACACTTACAGCGCTATTTGAAAGAAACCAAATTTAATCTAGATCACTTTTTCTATCTTTTTAAAAAATAGTTTAAAATAAACGCACATTTAGTCGCAAGTATTTTGAAAAATTTGAATTGCGTTTAGCGGTTACTTTCAGTTCTTTTTATTAATGACAAAAAATATATTAAAACATCTAATAATTTTATTGGTTTTGTAGTTTATTACAGTTTTTAGCTAAATTAAATCTTTAGCAAATATTGCATAATATTTGGTCAAATAGACTGCACTTACTAAATATATTTTGCCAAAGTTTATATTTATAGCTACTTTCTTACACTTGTGCCTTGACAATCGTAGCTATCTTTAGCTTTTCCTTTTTTTATTCAATTAAATTACCTGAATCGAATACTGCCATTTGCTTTGTGATTTGTGCTTTTATGATAATATGCAGCAACCTGCACTACAATGCCAACAACTTCTTGTTTGTACTATTTCATTTTACTACATTACTTTTAAACTAACATCTTCTGTCTGCCGAGTCTGATTATCGTTTGACAAGTGTATGATTGCTAATCACCCCGACCCTTGTGACAATGTTTTTACCATTTTCCCATTTTGTTCTATTGTTGTGTTTCTAATTGTCATCTATTTCTTTATGAACAGCATTTCGCAAGCACGAACTGATGCCACATTTGCCAGTGACCAACTTTGGGTTCTCAAAGGTACGTACTTCTCAAGACTTTGACTGCGTCAGTTGTGATTAGTCAGAACATGCAAAATGCATTAGTGTGCCACGTCATGAGAAGAGTACTCTCAGTGACATCTCAATTAAAGGTAGCTCAACGAAGATGCAGCGAGTACTGGAAAAGTAGCTATTGCTCATCCCTGCCTGTGTGGTCTGTCTGTGTGAGGCGTCAATGACAGTTTTAGTGTTCTCTCTCTCTACCCGAATTACGTTTCCCATTAATGGCACTCAATGCTGCGTGTGCTCGGTAATTACCAGTAGCACCTGTGTGAGCTCATAGTTGACTCGCTTTATTCGATTAAGTTCTTAGTGGTAGTGCTAGTGGCACCTTTGCCGCATGTAGAATAGTTTAGTCAAAAAAGCAATCAAATTATTTAGAGGCAAGTTCATTTCAATGAATCGTTTGTTTATACTTACAAAAGAGCAAAGAATCGTATCAATTAGAGCACTTAAAAGTGCACTTTAATCAAGCATTTTTTACAAACACCTTTTTGTTTTTTTCAACACAGGCTCTCAGTGGCTTTCTCATGATGATGACGCAGAATGGCAAACTGCTGTACATTTCGGACAACGCCGCCGAATACCTCGGTCACTCAATGGTAAGTTTTCTCTAGTTTCTTCTTTTTCTCCCACCACATTCATTTGTCGCTGTTTTTTCCGCGTATGCTGTTGTTCCTTCTGTTCAGTGCTGTGTGCAGAGTGAGCGGTCATTGTGGTGCAGTCACTGCCCATTTCTGATTGAGTTATCCTCAGCCATCTCTGAATGAGGCAGCGTGTGAGCTTGATAGATGGGCTCTAGGGCGCGAGCACTGCAAGTGTCCAAAAAGTGCTGTGCAGTGTTATAGGCAGTGGTGGTGGTGGTTGTGCGGATGTCTGTTCTGCCAGCACCGCTAGCATCACCATCGGACCTCATCTCCAGTGGACTGCCACCCAATAGATAGCGTCAAATTGATTGAACTTGGCGCCAATTTTATGGCGTTGCCATTGCTTGCTGTTGTCTACGCTGCCGTGTATGTGATTAATAATAGTTCAATTATGAGAAAATTGCCTCACATTGACAGATGCAGCAGGTGTACGTCGGCAGATTGCCAAGCTCAGTAGCCTGCACTGAACACATTTTCCGCCGTCCACTACTGTGGTCAGTTGGTGCGCCCCTTGGGCGCCATTGACACTGCTGCGCGAATCGATTCAAGCTTGCCTGTTTATGTTTGTCTTGTTTGCCTTGTTCACTGCAGGAAGTGGCGGTGTTGCCATTTTCCTCCACTTTAAATGCACGCCAGCGTACACCAGGTGTACCGTCTCCTGCTTTTTCAGTGTCCATTGGCGGCAACTTGTTGTTGCATTTTCCTCTTTTGTCCTTTTTGTTTCAATTCATCACCCGTAAAGTGTGTCTGGTGATGTGCGCTCCCACTGAGCCGACTGCGTCTTGGTGTCGGTAATGACGTCCATTTATCGAGGAAGCGAAACACTGACTCTGGTGCACTGCGCCAATTCAGTGCAGATGACAAATTGCCAAGTCGTGAGTTTGTGACTGGTAAACAGGAAAACAAAGCAGTACTTCACCAGATGGCTCATTTGGCACTGATGGTGTACTGTTCCTTCAAGGACACATACCTTTGGAGGCATTCCTCAGAGGACATCATTCGATCAGGCAGGTCTCTATTATCATCATTTTCAAAACTCACATATCTCTCTTTTCAACAACATTATAACAGTGTCTTCTTGTTTGTCTCATTCAAAATATCATTTAGATCAGTATGCAGACCATTACGCTGACTGACCAAACGATACACAGTGACTTATTGTGTTTTGCTTATCTTCTCCTCTCCCTTGAGCTTTCACCTCACAGTCCATGCAATTCACAGTTTTTCACCATGTTTCACGTTGTTGTTGAAGCTGGCTATCGCCTGTTTGTATCGCAGTGTTGCTCTTATTAACTGTCATGGAATGGTGATGCAGATCGCCCTCGTATCGTTCACGTAATCTCGTTAGAAGCATTCACACTTTGGCATTAGCTGGCCCCATCGCCAGACAGCCGTCGCTTGATTAGCATTTGAACTTGGCAAGTTGACGCCACTGCTGCAGGCTCCACCTAGATCCCACCTGGCAGTGTGTGGTGGGAAGTCGCTCTCCTTCTTCTCAACTCTCCAGACAGGTGTTACGCTCATTGCGCGCTTGTGACGTAGACAGTCACGGCTTGACGGCTGTTGCTATTGCGGCACTGTCTTAGCGTAGTGTATGGCATGTTGGAGTCTTTGCTTCGTTCTTCGAGTGAGCAACAATGGCAGCAAATCAAAGACTATAAAGAGACACCAGCAATGGGAATGATCGATTGGAGACAGGTACGAGGCGAGGGTGGCCAGCGCCAAGAGCTGCTCTTGCTGCTGCTGTTGATGAGGATAATGAGCACTTGCAGTCCAGGTAGTGGGTAATGTCAATGCACCACTCGATTAATGACTGCCAGGAGGAGAGGGTAGGTGACTGGTTATACCTGTGCACCAGCTTCGCTTGATTAGTGACCAATTGTGGCAGGGTTCGATGCACCCAAAACGGATACGATGGCGCTCTTCTGGCGGCCATGGTGCAGTGTAGTGGCGCTCTCGAAAGGAGTGCGCCTCTGTGCGCCCTGCACCACCACCACCACCACCACCATCACCATCACCACCATTGCCACCGCCAGCATCAGCTTTCCTGAACTTGGTCAGCACTGTCACGATGTAGTGAGTATACGCGTCGAGCACTTGAGTGATCAGTTCTCTGGTGTATGTCATCGCATTGGACGAACTGCAGTGACTGAACACGATTTACGATCACACTGAACAGCCGAGTCAACTGTACTCCCTCCACTCTGTCGCCTACTGAATGGCATCAGCAATCACGCTCATTCACAATCAAATTGCTCGCTATTGCCATTGCACTGCATTAATTGTTAGAGCAAAAGTGCCTTCAACTTAATTGGCGTTCATCTTTCTGGTGGTACTATAAACTGCAGATTACTGTTGGCTCATTTAAATTGGATTAGAAAGTCAGTGGCCAATGGAAAGTGGCCATTCATTTCTCTACTAGTTTTTTCTCTTTTTCACTGATGCATTAATTGGAGAAGAGAGTATTATGGCAGTGGACACTGTGCTTCTTTGAAGAGAGCAGCCGTTTTCATCCCGGAACTTGGTTGATCACGAACTGCCTGGTGCTCACTGCCAGACAGCAAAAGGAAGAAGAGCAGCCATTGCAGCAGCAGCAGTCTGTAAATGACTGCCTCTCTTCGTCTCCTTCGGCACCATCATCATCTTCCACCACCTCCTCGTCTCTAGCCATCGTCCAGTCGATGTCCATTCATCGAATCGATGTCTCATCGGTGTCGGGCGAAAGCTTACTGCAGCAACTGTTTCCTTTGCCACATTGAATCGACCAATTTGTCCGTACTCAGGTAGTTGCCACTCTTATCGGCACTTGTATCTGCCTTTTTCTCTTTCTCTCTTTTCACCCGGTAACCGTCTTGCGGCCTTTCCAATTGCCAGCCTCAGCACACACACACAAACACAGGTTGACTACTGCTTCTGCTGCTTCTGTTGTTTGGTTGCTGCTGTTTGGCTGCTGCTGTTTGGCTGCTGTCTGCCGTCGCCGGCTACCTGCTACCTGGCCGAAGTGGTACCCTCGAAGTGGTAGTCCTCTCGCTTGCAGGTAATGATGAGCACGATGACGAGCATAATAGCACTTGGTAGCGCGGACAGGACAAGCGTCGATTAGTGTGAACAAGTGGAGGAACGGTGGACGGCGAGGACAGTGCGCCGCACGAACTAGGCTCCGTCGGGTCTGGCGCTTTGTGACTACTCGCTCTCGCTCTCGCTCTCGTTTTCGCCCTCTCAAACTCACTTTAATTAAACTTTACACGGTCTGGGGACAGTGATCAGACTGAGGAGATCATCACTCGGTAGGGTAGTAGTCACAAGTGTCTGGCAGGCAGTGCCGAGTGATAAATTTCAATCACCTCACACTCCACGCAGACTGCACTTGATATCTTCTGCCTTCCTTTCTCTGCTGCTTAATCGAAGCAAATTAATTACCAGCAGTTTGCATACGGAGACAGTGAGGACACCATCGCGAGACAGTCGCCATCCACCCGACTCCGCGGTGAGCATTCGATGCGGCAGTGAGGAGGAGAGAGGGAGAGATAGACTGCTCAGCCTTCGAGGACACCTCACACAGGTCAGAGGTTTCGATGCGGCGCCGCGCGTTCAGCTAACTACTGCTTGTTGCTGTTGCTGTCCTCCTGGAATACATAATCGCTTATAATCGAGCTTCCTTGAGGAGAGTTCTCTCTGAACGACTCTATTTGAGAAAGAACGCGAGCAGGATGGCGCCAAATTGACGCCAGCAAACTCATTTCTCATCGGTCGGCTTGCTTTGCCTGGATTGCTAATCGAGCTTGCGCTTTCTGTCACCTGTCAGTCTGCCGGGCGGCAAAGTCACTCACTCAGTTTGTGTGCTCATCCAGTCTCTCTCTCTCCTTCTCCGATTGGCCTTCCATCCACTTGTTGATCAGCTGAAAGGGCATCATCAGCAGTATGAGCTACTCATCCAAGTCAGTCATTTCTTGTAAGCTATCGATCACCAAAAACATTGCCATTGCATTCGAGTGACTCGATCAACTTGACGCCTCTGAGCGGCAAATTGAGGCAAACGCGGTTTATGATAGTTTTTTCGTTTCGCCATAAGATGATGAATCTTCAAAAACACTCATCGCCTGAGATGATAACTTTTATTTAATTTTCATCGACGTACGTTTTACTTAAGGAGGAATCTATTAATCCATTTAATGTGCAAGTGAATGATGGCAAAATTGCAAAGTGCATTATCGCCCTAGCAATAGACACCTTTTAGCGGCGTCATTAATTTTATTTGCTTAAATATACAGTCGTTTCAAAAGTTAGGAAGTCATTAAAAGTGTCTTTTGCGCAAAACGATAAAACCTCTAAAGTAATAAAAATAAAAAGGTCCAGTTTATCGTCAAACTTTTAATTGTTGCGCTACATTTTTTATTTGTTTTGCAAATATTTTAAAATTTTAATCACAAAGTGCGCTGCATATTAATTTTATTTTTGAATCGTTGTGTTTGGCAATTGTTTTGCAGTTGCGCTCAATTGTAATTAGTTTTACTTTTTTTACCGATTGCACACTCACTGTCTTACACGCTAGAAAAAAAAGACAAATGTAGTGTCAAAACCGCACAAAAACCACAGAACCGGACCTAAATGTCAAGTCAGCTTGGTGTTTGTTGTGTTTCATTATTAATTAAACTAATTTACAAACCGAGCTCATTACCGCTTCTCTCGCTAATAGGCTCATTCTTTTCAGCTTCACTCGTGAGGAGCGCTTCCTTTGGCTGCAAAAAATACTCCTCCGGGCAATAAAAAAGACAACAAAGCGCAGCGTCGCTGTTGTTTCTGCTTGTAAATTGAATTCACTAAATTGAGTTCAATTGATCGACTTGACCTGTGATTGTACCCTCGTTGCTTTAGATGCTGATGTCATTAAGTAACACTAACAACCGAGTTTTTCATTGTTCCTCTTTATGGGCCATTTTTAAATCGAATCAAATCAAACTGCTTTCTAGTGTCTCTTCTTGGCATCTCTTGACATTTGATAGCGACCCGACTAATGCAATTGTTGTTTTGTCTTTTTCCGCTCTTTTCCAATCGGTTCTAATGTCTCGTCTGTCTCCACTGTTCTGCACCGTCTTGATGTTTCATTAATCTTTACCTGTTGCCACAGTGCAGCAAGGGCATAATTACCACCGTGTCAGAATCTCCTAATGTATCCTGGGCCACACTGTGGACTCCTTAATGAAACTACAACAGACATTGAGCGGAAAGCTTGTAATTTGTCGTGTGTAATTGAGACTTCTCTCTTTTTCTTTGCCCATTCACCAGACAATGACTACTCGACACTGCAGTGCTATCATTTCGGTTACTTAACCATTGCTAAATTAACGGCTCAAATTGTCTTCACTGCGAGAGTCAATTTTTAAAATGGTTTTTTGCCATTGAAAACTTCTGCCAGTGTTTGGTCGATCGACAAATTATGGAGCATCTGAAGACTGAAATGTACGTGTTTGTGTGCCTAGCAGTGCACTTTTAACTATTTTGGCCTTTTTATTGCTCTCGGAACTAGACGAAACGTGCCTAGAAGTTCTAGCTTGAACTCTATGGCCGGCAAATGTTTGCAGGCGACAATGAAGCACAAACAGCAAAAACATTACTGTGTTTTCACTTTTATTCAATGAGATCTGATAAACAAACTAGCCGACACGGCAGTGGCACTTGTCACATTGTTTGCCCTGTGATTATTGCTCATTGCAGTAGTCACTGGGCATCGTTTTCCTTGTCACTGGCTAATTTGTTTGCTGATACCATTTGTCTCGCACTTCATTTACCTGCCTTTTTTGCCATCCACTCGTGTGGCCGTCTCGTGCTCTCCTGCGCGTCTCACTCTGTTTTTGTCCTTCTTCAGCACTGGTCGGCAAAGTCACCGTCTTCTTCGTCATTGCCAGCCGTCTCCACTGGTAGCCACAGGCAAAATGTGAACACAAATTGGCCAACTGCAATAATTGCTGACGCGATGTATTCTCTGTTGCCTGGTGTGCTCTGTCGGTCTTATGCAAAACGAACCTCAAGGCTAGGATCCCGGGAAAGACTTTTGACCAGACTCGTCCAATATGCTTTGCATGATCTCTGTACGACCCTGGTTTGGTGTTGGCCATTTTTGTCTGCTAGTCTAATTAATTAATTGACCTCATCAACGTCGGCTCGCCATCATCGGCTTACCGCTTCAGCCAACTTGAGACCTCCATCTCTCTTTCAGCTTTGACGTTCGACCTTAATTGAGATGAGGGCATATTAGTAATTTTAAATTTGCAAACCGTTTGTATTGCATCAATAGTGCCTTAATTGTCGCTTATTTATGGACAAATTATTGGCAATAATTTGCCTGGGAAAATGCAGTTTCATCTTAAAGTAATGAAGGTAAGATAGATGGTTTTGATTGAAATCTCATTAGAAGTGATGCTGATGCCTCGGTGATGCCCATCGATTGGTCCTACGACGCATCGATGCCAGTGCAGAGACAAATTTGCATAATTTATGAGGGTGATGCAAATGGCAGATGGCAAAATGGGCAGTAAATCCAATTTGTTGTAGGCAAAGGTTCACCAGCACTTGGTCACAGTGTGTCTACCCCTGGCACCAATTAAGCCAAGTGCGGCCTGTCGTCTGGCTGCCTGTGCCAGAATAATTGATAGCCACTCATTCTTTGCATCACCCAGCAAGTCTCAGCACATTTTGATGCTCTTCAAGGAGAGAGGTGCTTGCATATGGTTGCAATCTGTGCCCAGACAGCTTACTCGCCCTCACTACCACCTGACCATATTCATCGACATCGATAGTTTTCAGTGATAAGCAGAAAAGCAGCCGACTTACCGCAACGAAGCAAAAGAGCTAATTTAAATTTGTCTTTTTCCTTTTGAGTTGCCTTCTACCTTTTTGTTCTTGTTTTTTGCCGCAGTGTCAAGCGAAAGTGAGGATCGATTAATCACCAATGCAGAGGCACAATTTACTTTGGTGAAGGCACAGACGCACTTGTTCATTTGTTTTTTGAGCTAAGCAATCTGGCTTGTTTGTTTCATTTTGCAACCTGTTTTGGCAAGCTTTGATTGATATAGTTGTGTGCTTGCATAGAAATCGATTACTTGTCTGTGTTTGCGGATGTGTAATGTGTTGTCGGGACTAGTGAAGTAAAAAGCTCTTTGAACGAGTGACACTGCTCACTGCCGATTGACACAGTTGATGACATTTGACGAACTCGCTTGATGTCTCACTTTGTCTCGCTTGACCAGCCATCATCTGTGTGCATTGTGCAGTTCCATTCAGTGTTTAGTCTCTCCTGCTTATCTCTGCTGATTGTCAGTACCAAGCTCCAGTGGAGGGGTCAATATGACAGTCACGCGACCTGGTCATAATCGGACTCTGTCTTTGATTGAGCCGTTGATCTCCAAATATAGCCAATACGGGGTGACTTGCTTGCCGTAGTGCAAAGCTTCACGACACGATTCACCTGTCTGCTGAATGCGAATGTGAATGTGCTGTGAGAGTGCATTCGACTCAGTCTTTCCGATATGGTCAGTGGACTAAAGGCTTAAGCGGTGGTGCACTGTTTCTGCTGCTGCTGTTGCGTAACCTAAATGGACAGTTATTGCCTCAAATGGCCATATTTTAGGCAATTGCTTCCCGTTTGTTTATATTTGGCGCTGTCTGATTTAAATAATCGTCATCACTCGACAGCAACAGTGTACACAATTCAATTTTGTCCTGCAGTTTGTGCATTTGGCGCTTTCGGAAGCAGGCACTTTTGCAGTGGCGGTGGCTGCTGCTGCTGCTGTTTTGCAGTAGTCAGTATATCTCCTGCCTACGCACAAATTGCCAGCGGACCCAGAACAGTGTGGGAGAGTCTCTCTCCCTCCCTCTCTAATGAAGGCTTTCTCAGTGCGCGGCAGCTCACCGACAGATGCTGCCAAGTACGCGGCGCCGTCCAGTCGGGCCCTGCCGTTTCTGCCTTCTGAAAGGTTGAGAGGCTAATTGGTCTGCAGTCCAAAGACTATTACAGCCACAATAACCTTAGGCGTTGGTTCACACAATGACACACTGCGTTTGTGTTGATTTAAGTTCACAATGAAAGCGAGACAATTCTCCACTAAATTGATGCTTTGAGGTGTTTGCTCTTCAACACTGGAGGGAGGCTAATACAAAGTAAGAGTTTTACTTAAAAATCACTTGTGTTCATCTGTTGCTGTTTTAACTGCCTGTTGATCTTAAAACAACAGTAGTTTTTCAATATTATTGAAATATGTAGAAAGCATTGCATCTATTTTACTTGAGTTTAGTATTACAAAACAAGTTATGTGGAGCAATTTCCAGTATTGTTTTACCATTTTTGCTTTGTAATTAGTAGTAATTTTATCATTCTTTTACTTGATATAATTGCTACTTTTGCTTTGTTCAATTGGCTAAAGAGGTAGTAATTGGCGACAGGTCAAACAATGCTCAGTTTTGTCTAATTAGAGCAGCAACAATTTGCACATTGTAAACGGTCTGGCAAATAATTGCCAGACCGTCAGTTCAACAATTCAACTGGACAGCTAAACAGAGGCATTTTAGAGTGAAAAATGAAACTCAGACATGGAGACAAATAGCCTTAAAAACTTGTTATTATCTATTAACTTGCTTAAAATTAGTCAATCGGTGCTCTAGAACTTAAAGTTAATTTAGTTTTTCCGTTTTTAAGCTTTGACACCAAAACATAAATCAGCATTCCAGCTTTTTCTTTACAATGCAATTTCATTTATTTCAGTTTTATATTACTTTGCCTGTTTTGCCCTTATTAAAACAAACTCTCAATTTGTGTACTGCACGTTTTGATTTACCATCGTTTAGTTTGTTTAGTGAATTTAAATAAGAAATGGTCATCTCGATTTAAATATTAAGGTACTAATACGATTTTGTTTGTATTGAGCTCACTTTAAAACTTGTTTTCTGTCTAGTAGTCTGCTTTTGAATTTAAATGTTAATTACTTCACATATTTTAATTACCGATCAATAAACAGCCATGTTTGAATCACCTCGATATGTCTTTAACTCTATCCGATCTAGTCGCTTTTGGATGCAGGCATCAGTTGAATGGTCAGTTGGATGGTCAGTGCAATTGCAATTACCGCGTGGACGGCGAGCATTGTTGCGCGTCCACCGTATGATTGATGACCGCTGGCTCTGTTGACTTGCCATGAGAATTGGCCAAGACATCGGACTTGCATCCTTTCGACCGATGCTTCCAGTCCTCTTCGGCATCACCTTAGGCACTCTTCTCTCGACATTCGGTGAGCTGCCTTTCCTTGGCAATGGTCACTTTGCGCCTAAATCGATGCCACTGCTCACTAGCGCACAGAGAGCTGCTTCCCTCTCACCTGCACACATGTGGCAATCTATAAATCAAAACCCTTGCTTCGACTCTCAAATTAATGCTATTACACACAGTGCACAGTGCTATCTAAATGATAAGTGCCCATTTGGCCAGCTTGCTAGTATCACCATTACGTTGATTAGGCTGCTTTAGATAGAATGCCAGCGTAGACAACTAACATCAGTTAGTGCATCACTGGCAAACGATGTCCTATTGTATTGCCGATCATCGACTTTAGGTCTCCTTTTGTTGAACATAACGAGTTAGTGAACTCAATGCTGCCGTTGTCTCTCGCTACTTGCTCTTTTATTAATTTTGTTGTTTTTCGTTGTTTACCTGACGACACTTATAGGCTTGTTGATGAGAATCCAACGAGAGGGTGCGCAAATGCTTTTCTAATGTGATTATAATTGAAGAGTTCAATTCAATTGTAATCGAGGACTCTCTGATTGACTTTTTCAACTTGCAACCTGCCCAGGTAAATGATCGATTTCAATTGAATAAAGAAGCATTATTGGCAAACACGTGTCCGCTTTGATTCTAGAACAGTCTAGAAAGACACGGGCCTTGTGCGCTTGATGTCACTTTCGTGACCAGACAATTGGTCTGGTGACAATGTCTGCAGCAAGATGTTACCAATTTGTTGCTTCTGTCTGGGCCACCGGTGCTCAGTGATTGCGTCTTTCTTGCGCAGTGATTCTTTGCACTGTCTAATCTGCATTGATTAGTACTGTCTTTTCGGCAATGTTCTTACGTGTGTATGCATAATGACCCTCTGTCGACAGGGCTGTGACGGGCCTTGTCATTTGCCCTAACCGGGCCACGGCATGATTATGTCGTTTTGACAGGTTAGGTGGCTAGCCAAGACAGCAACGTCTGACTGGGCCTGCTACTACCTAACTGTTGCTTGCCCCTCGTCAATACGTCTGGGTCTACAAAAGTGAGCGGCCTTGGTTGTTTGGTGTGCTCTTCCTTACCGATTACCACTTCTCTTGGTGGCGACATCTAAATGCACTGGCCGGACGACTCAACCCGCTCACTCGTCCCATTCACGTAAACAGGGGAACGGTGACTGGTGTGTGCGTGTGCCCATTAGTGGCCGGTAGTGTGCTGTAATTACTGTACACCTCATAATAACACATTTGCCGGTAAGCATACACTCATTCATTTTGCCGGTGACCACTGTCCAGAACGTAGTCCTACTGACCTTCCGTCTAAATGAAGTGCAAATGTGTCAGTGCATTTGCTCTGGCGGACGGTATCTACCTAGTGCCACTCTAATTAGACTCATTTGCGGTTTGTTTTTGTTGTGATCTCTATCGTCGTTCTCAAGTGTCACTTTCCGGTGTGCTCGCCTGCCGGCTGTTTTTTTGTGTTTGTGGGTGGCTACAGTCAGTGTTTCAGGCAGTGATTCATTTCAATATGTTATGCTGTTTTTCTGGCAGTTTTGTATATCTTTTCTAATGACTATCATTTTTATTTTTCCCTTTTCAGGAGGACTTGCTGATCCATGGAGATAGTGTGTACGACATCATCGAGAAGCAGGATCACCAGACAATTCAAAATGAACTTGTCCGAGCCTCCAATCCACTGAACGTGCCCAACGACAGTCGCATTTTTCTTTGCCGCATGAACGTGTCACGTAACTCTCGACGGCAAATGCGATTCGGCGATCAAAAGGTATGCACCAGCTTGAAACTTGTAATTTATCACTGTTAAAATTAAAAAAATTTACTTGACCACTTTTCTGCTGTCTAGGTCGTACTAGTCCAGGGCCACTTTGTCAGTTACCTGCCACTGTGCAGTCGAAATGAGCCCGTCTTTCTGGCTACCTGCACACCGGTGGCCATGCCTGAGACGCGAGAGTGCGTCGTCCAGGGCAGCACCAATGTCTTCACGTCGATTCACTCAATGGACATGAAGTTTATACACTTGGACGCCAAGTAAGTCTGCACCACTTTTCTTTTTCCCTTCTTTCAGAGCGCCCCATCACAGCCGCCACCAGAGCACCTCTCTCTCAGTCTCTGTCAGCTGCTGCAGTAGATTGGAGAAGAATCCTGCAGTACACACACTTAGTGATAGCTGCAGTAGATCGTGCAACAAAGGCGGACATATGCTTGCGACAACTTGCCAAGTGACGCTCAGGCGTGATGAATTAATGCAAATGCTCGGTGGCGGTTGCGGCAGTCAGTGACGGCCGTGGTGATACACTTCTGACCAAGCTCATGGCAGCAAACTGTAACGCTCGCCACTTTGCCGCTCTGACCAAGTGTCTGTGCTTAATTGGCAATCTGTAATAGGTGATCGATCTGTGGCTTGGTCTGGTGATGGTCTCTCTGTATGGCGGACATGGTCAGAGAGTGAAGCGCAACCTGATGTAAAGCGAAAGTCAAATTCGTGACCAAGCTCGCGCGACCACTTGGCCACGGTTCGTAATCGCTCCAATTAGAATGAGAGGAAAGAGGGACTGCTTCAGTGTGTACTGTGGCCTAAAACAAAAGGAGTACTGCTAGAGAAGGAGAGGAGCTGTGCGGTTGTTGCGCGATGACGTGTACGACACTGTGATCACGACCTGCTCATCGCAGCACTCATTCCCCTCACTGTGACACTCTGACCTGGTGGGAGGAGGAGGTGGTGGAGAGGTGGTCAGGGGCTAAGGTGGTCGATACCTGGCAGGGTCGTTTCCTAAGAAGGCTGCCGAGAAGTGACCCTGCAGCCAAGTGATCACCAGCACTATCTCGTGCCATTCTGTCACGAACACAGGCACACGAATTGCCCTGAGGCACTTTCCCATCGTGCTTTACCTGTTTGGCCAATTTGGATTAGGATTTAGAGAGCACAATTAACAGTGCGATTATTGAGTTTTGCTGATAATTTATAGACCAACAGGCGAATATGGCACATATGGCAATTCTGCAGTGATCTAATTAATGAAACGACTTGCTGATGATGATGATGATGTTTCTCTTCGGTGTTTGTGTCTTTTCAAACTGTATATTACCAAAACAGTGTAGCACTTTGCTAGTGCTCAGTATAACCAATCAGTTTGGCCGCCATCTGCTTGTGTTTAATTAATAAAAATTAATGCAATGGCGGAGATGAAAACCAAAGTTGAAGCAGCAGCAGTAGTAGTGGTGGCGTCGGCAACGGCAACAGCCGCCAATCGGAGCTGATGTGCATTTGCTCGATCCTACGCGAATCGTGACTTGTTGCGTTGGCCTTTGCCTTTACCACTGCTGCAATTAACTGGCCGCTTTTGCATAGTGCGATTCAGTTGCGCCATTGTGCCCAGGTGCCTATCGGTGCCTTGATCTTCGCTGGCAACCATCACTGGCCACTCACCGGACAACAGGATTTGCAGTGTCGGACATGTGTTGCCTTCCTTCTCAGGCAGCCAACAAGTGCTCTATTTCAGTTGTCGCTGCACAGTGCAAAAGTGTATGATCCCTTTGAGTGCATTCTGCATTCTCGCATCTCACAGTGCACCATTATTACAGTGCTGATTGCCATTCATATTGATGCGATTAGCTGCCAAATAGTGCATGTTCAGCAATTAACAGACAGCAGAGTGGACCTCAGATGTGCCTCTTCAGGCGATGAGATATGGGAAAATCGCACCAAATTACCGCACAACGACAGAGATTGCCTTTGTCTGCCTGTGCAGCGATACGATCTAACGTAGGAGATGATCTCATGTGGACCATCGTTTGCTAGCACAAGTGGCACCGCCGTCGTCGTCGTCGTCCGCACGCTAAGGTCATCGGTGTGGATTGCTGTTGCCGTTGCTCTCGGACGGCTACTTTTGGGTGATGATATCGAGTGATGGTCGAGGTCGGTGTCATCTAATGACGTCTCAATAGAGCGCGTAATGGCTGCGTCACTGTCACAGACTCGCTGCCGCCACACGTCATTAGTGAAGGACACACACATACACACACACTGCGGCGATTCTAATGGTTCATGAGAATGAGCCCTCCGAGTGTCCACTTTGTTGCCTTGTACAAAGTACCTCGCCAATCCTCTGCCCAGTGCTTTGTTCGGATTAATAATCTCATATGAAGTGGGAGGCAAAATTCTCACAGAAATCACTTAAGAATGGCCGACACGTAAAGAAACAAATGCGTTTAGTTGTATGAGTGTGTTTGGCGACCATTCTGTTGTCTGAGAAAATAATCTCAATTGAAGTAGACACCTGAAAATGTGACGCATCTAGTTTTTTGGCGTCATTTTTGAAAGTTTCAGTATTAATTCTAATTTGTTCACGCTTCATCGGAGTTTTTAGTTTTGCTTTTAGACTAAGAAAGTCGCAAAAATACAAGTAGTTGAACGTCAATATATTTTATATCTGAGCATGCCTGAGAAAACAGTAAAAAACAAAAAGAAAATTGTTAATTAGCAAAGCCAGACAGGTGGGCGCCTCAAGAACAGCTGATGAGCACATAGCACTGAGGTGAGACCTCGATTTGCACTGACTGCTAATCATGTTTTGCATCAATTAATTGAATTAGTGCAGGTAGACATACTGCAATCTACTTGGCAGCTGATTGGCGTCGACACACTGACAGCAAAACATTTAGGTCCATTTTGGCAGGCGTCGCATCATTGAGTGAAGTAGCAGAAACAACAGCAGCAATGCCTGGCGACAAAACGATAGTCAGTGAGAGGGCACCGAGTGCAGACAAACAGGACCTGTCATTAGGACAGCAAGGCAAAGTGAGCAGCAGCAGCAGCAGCAGCCAGTGTCCTTGTCGCTCTATCATTACCACCGAGTGCCATGTCAGCGTGGTGTAATGGCTGCTGAGGGCAGACGGTGTCGGCTGAGTTAGTGCATGTATGTGTTGTGCGCCAAACGCAACATCGATTTCCCTGGCTACCGATCGCCTGATCAGTGTGATGGGCAGTCTGTCCATTGCGCCATCCATTCGGTCCCCTCATTACGTGCCGAGGAGTACTGTCCGCCGAGCAGTGCTGCCCAGTGACCGTTTCTCGAGTGGCATATAATTTGGACCAGTGCCAGACCGGCCAACCTTCCATTACGGGCCTGAGCGCGTCCTTTGTCAGGCAGCAGTGTGCCGGCGAATGACAACATCAAGGATATGGCAGTGTACACTTGCTCGTCTCGTCTACTTCTTCGTCTTGTTCGATTTGTTTGCACAAAAGCACAAATGATAACTCTGCCGAGTAGGCGAACAAATCGATCCCACTTCTCAACGACAGCAGCAGCAAATTACACAGAGTGAGAAAGTGCGTTGTCAGTGTCGATTGCCATGTTGACGGCCACTACTTGCACTGTGATCTAATAGCGCTATGGGAAAATTTTCTCATTTTGAATTCTTCTCATACCTTTCCCTGCTCACTACTAATCATCATCGTTCTCTTTCACCTGATACAGTGGCGAATTTCATCTTGGCTACAATAAAAATCAACTGAAGAACCTATCTTGGTACGACATTGTTCACTGGGAAAATCTGAGCGATGCCCAGTCAAAGCACCGATTAAGTAAGCGAAGAAGATCAGCAGCAACACTTTTGAATTGGGCAATATTTTAATTTTTTCATGTTTTTTTCTGTTTGTCAATAATAACAGTAACTCAATCCGAACAAGAGCGATCCTGTATTTTGCTATTGCGACTTCAGACGAGCTCAACGACCTGGATCTGGGTACACGTAGTGTTGCAGGTGAAAGACAACAATGAAAACTCACAGCAACCTGTCATTGTCTGCACAAATCAGGTCTTAAGGTAAGGGACTTTTTATTATTACTTTTGTTGTTGTTGTACTCAGGAGAAGTATCATCATCGTGAAATAACCTGGTTGTTTTTCTTTTCTCTTTTCTTTGCTGTTTCCCAGTGACAAGGAAGCGGCAGTGATGCAGGCCAACAGTTGGCTGTACCAGTTCTATTCGCTGCACTCTAAGCTGCACTACACCATGCAGAACTCCAATGTGTCGGTCTCTGGGTCAGCCAGCGCCACCAGCACACCGGTGCCCTCTCACTCGCCCACCTCACCGACTGGCTACGAAGCGGCAACCAGCGCCACGAGCTGCTCCCGCACCCGTGCCTCCTCCTTCACCAGTCCTGCTCCGTACACAGCGGCGGCTTCCAGCAGTGCCTTCAGCGGTCAGCACAGCACTGCCCACCACGCCTACCACTCAGTGCCCACTGCTGGCTCGGAGGCACCCTCCCTCGCACTTCATCCCTCACACCCTCACAACATGTCCTACTACCACGGACAGTCTGCAGGTGGAATGGGCGTCTCGGTGAGCACCAGTCCGTCGAGCCAGCAGTACGCAGGCCACTTTGGTGCCCACCCCTCACTGCAGCAGTATTCACCACAGGCAGGCACTCTGCCGTATCAGGCAATGCCCGGCCAGACCAGCAGTATCAGTGGCAGCACTTCCGCGGCAACGCCGCCAGCCACCAGTCAAACTGAGGTGCGCGTCAAAGAGGAGCCCAGTGCGAGCACTCCGCCAAGAGCCTCCAAGAGGACTCGCTCATCCAGTGGTCACCAGGAAGAAGAGGGCGGAAAACAAAGGACGGCGAAGAACCAGAAAAAGAATGGTAGCGCACAAAGTGCACAGAATGCACAGAGTGAGCACTCCTCGAGCAATGGCAACAGCATCACCGCGGTCAATGGTTCCACTGCCGGCGGTTTCTACTCGAGCAGCAGCTACGGAAACAGTTCTGCGTCGCAGCACTCGGGCTACCACAGCGCCTACCACCCGACAAGTTCAGTTTTCGGCTCGACAAGTTTCACACCGAGCGATCTGAGCTCAATGATGCCCGCCTACTATGGCGGCTCAATGTCCTACCACCACCATCACCACCACCACCACCACCCGCACTCACAGCTCGCCTACCCCCACCACCATTTTCAAGGCAAGTTTTCTTTTTTTGAGCACGGTGCTGCCGGATCCAGTAGCTCTCTGACCGGCGGTTCCAGCACCTCATTTGAGCACCGCCAGCCGAGCACTCACACCAGCACTCGCTCTGCCGACAGCAGGGGCTGCAGTGAGGAGTCGACTGCCCTTCTCTCATCAGCTCACTTTGGCAGCAGTTCACTGCATCAGCTGAACAGCAAACCGAAGGGAGCGCTGTACCACGCCGGTGACAGCAGCTTGGCCGACCGACGAGAGCTAGACAAAGTGCGCTCTCCCGAGTCCATCACCTCCGCCACCTCTGACTACGGCAGCATGTCCTCGCAGTCACCGCCGTCCTCCTTTGAGAAGCCTTTTCCCTCGCTGCCCCCTCTCGCTGAATCTCTGGACTACTCCCGAGCCCATTATCCCAACGCCTTGAAGGCCAACTGGCCTGCCTATCATCCCTCCCATCACCACCAGTCCAGTGCCGCTGCAGCCGCTGCCGCCGCCGCCGCTGCTTCTGCCTCCGCGGAGAAACCAACTGAGGAGCGATCAAGTCTGCCCTTTTCAATGTCCTTTCAGTTTTGGCCCGGGTACTCCTCATCAACAGCTGAACTGAGCTCCTATGAAGCGCAGCACCGACATACGCACCTGCCTCCGACGGCGTCCACCTTTCCAGTGGACTCATTGCTGCACTCTCACTCCAGCCAGACTACGGCCGCCGTCTACGGCGCCGCTGGGAATCTCTTTGCAGCCTATGGTGAAGGCGGAAACGCCTACGAAGCGGAGAGCAAGTCAGCTCTAGTCAATCGATCCTCTGCTTCCTTTCGTGCCCACTCCATCAAAGCTGAGTCTAATAAAATGAACACCAGTGCAGCCGCATCGGCAGTGAAGCCCTCACAAGCACCAGCGTCGTCAGCCATTGCCGTGACACGAGCTCTCTAAGCCATGCTTGGTAAGTACCCACATTTGCGTTTTCATTGCCATGCATCAAACGGCAGTCATTTGGACAGACATTCCTAGGGCAGCAGTAATTCACAGGCCATCAGTGTTTTGAAGGTAGCACTCTTGCACAGTAGTGGGGGAGGGATGCCATCGGTGGTCAGTGCTTCTTCATCTACATACTTACAAGCGGATATTTGTGTCTGCGTGGGAAGAGCCCCAAGGCTACCTCTGCAGTGCTACCACCGCAACGTAACTTACCGTCCAAGTAGCAGCCACCAAAGTGGGGGCGACCTATGCAAATTGCCTGTAGGCCTTCAGTGCTGCGGCACTGCTGCTGTTGTTGTTGTTGTTGTTGTTGTTGTTGTTGCTATTGCAGTTGCTGGCGAGTGTGAGAATTTGCCTAACCAAAACGCCCCTTTATGGTCAACCTAAAGGCCAATTGCTCTGGCGTGCTCTACTCTGCCCACTGCCCACTCGATGATCGATGTTGCCCATCAGCAGCCAAGAAGCAACAGCAGCAGCAGCACATTCCTGAGGTCACTCACACTGCCCAGTGACCACTGGCAGCACCTCAGTGAACGACTTGGCCATTAGCTGACCGCAGCTACTGACAGCTACTCGCCCTGCCATACGGTACCGTAACTTATGTCCAGGCAGGCAAAGGGCAACTACTCTCCGCCGACTGGCATGCCAAATGCCAAATGAACACAAGGAGAGGGAGAGAGGGTTGGCCAGTGAGCAATCTAGTGAACGGCATCAAGTGCTGATGAGTTTTTTGCCTGTCTTTGTTTTACCAATCCTTGACAGTCTAATTAAACTTACATTTACAAGCTAGGGCTGATTGATCACAATGCTCAAGGACTAGCTGTTTTATCGGTTTAAGCAAGTTTTGAGTGACTCATCTGCCAGTGCGTTTTGTACCTCTCAGCCTGGCTGGTTGACAGGCAGAAGAGTATTAGTTTTTGTGGTGTAGTGAGGCATCTCAGTGACACCCTGGCAAACACTAAAAGCACAATTTTCAAGCTCAAGGACAACGTGGTGACTGGTTCACTCTCACCGAACTAGTGTCGTTGTCGTCCTCTTCTGCACAACCCAGCAATCCCATAAATTATTGCGCATACTAGTTCTTCGATGATGTTCATCCTTGAGCACTTACTACTGGCGCTGTGTTTTTGTTGATTTATCTATCGGTTTCTTTGGTCACATTAGTGGAGGCAGGAGGTAGCCATGGCAGGTGAAAGTAGCTCTCGACTGTTCTGCAGGGCACAGGACAAATCGTTTTTACCATTAGTAGAAGTAGTAGCAGTATTGTTGGAGGTAGTAGCACATTTGAAACAGCAGCTTCTTCAGCTGATGAAGATCGAACGCTGTAAAGTGGTCTTTGGCACCCTGTAATTAAGCACATTGATGCCTACGCTTAACTGTGCATTGGCAGAACTGTTGGTCAACTAATTTGAAACTGAGGTGCGAGATCGATCACCTCATCTTGCCCTGAATCTGTAACCCATTTTTCGTTGGTGTTGTTGTCATTGTCACAATTAATTAACAATTTATAATTGCGGCCACTTTTAGGATATGTACATGTGGCCGGCTCATAATTCAAACCATTCACTTTAGAATGACTGCGCTACCAAGTGTTTGTCTGGTGGGCAAATTAATTAGCTCAGAAAAGCGACCGAATGCCTGATGCCTGATGCCAGTAAACAGTGATCAGTGTTTGGCGCCGCTTTTTCATCGCAATTTTACAAATGAACACCAGCACAAGAGAAAAGAGTCCTCTTCTAAAATACTGGCTTAAAGCCATTTTTCTTGTGTCAAAGTGCGCTTTCGGTGATTCCAAAACTTTGAGGAGGCTCTGCTTAGCTGCTTAGGTAAATTATTTTCTGCTTTTTTTGCCACTTATCACCATTGACGTTCTCTGTCGGAGAGAGAAAAAAGAGATCTAAAGACAAAGACTGTGTGGCAGCGGTGGTGATTGAGCCAATTGATCCTCGGCACAGCACGTGGTCTGCCATTGCTCGCCAGTTGTGACTGTCTGCCCAGACACTGGCACACGTTGCCTTAGCACACACACACACTCTGACTGGTGCATTGTCTTGAGATGTACTGTCGGCTGACACTTGACCTCACACGCCCCTCTTCATTGACTTTGTCTTTTGGCTCTCTATTTCTCTTTCTCTTTCTCGGTGCACTGTGTCAATCGTTTCGACCCTTCTATTCACTGTTTCTCTCCCTCTCTATCTCTTCGTTTACTCTTTACACACAGCGGCGGCTGCGTTTTTTGACTTTACAAAATTAATTGTCTCACCAGTGTTGCTGTTGTTCATTTTGTTGAAGGAGCCCCATTTTACTGACACCGACTGCACATCGCCAGCAATGTTTGCAAATTAATTTTTTTCTTTTTTAACCGAACCTTTTTTCATTTTTTGTGCAGAAATCCATTGCAGCTTGTGCCTGACTTGTCGCGCATCACTCATCAACTGTCCTGTTGCTTCTGACCGAGCAGGCGGCAAATGTCACCATCGATTGATATCTCAGCCAGCCAAACCGTTCTTGACTGACGCATTTTCCCTCCACGTCCGTGTACCTGTCAATATACTCTCTCCTCTCCATGCTCTCTAAGAAGACAGCAAACTCGTCTTAGCTTTGTCAATCTCTGATTGAAATCTGCACTTTTTTCTCTCTCTATCTCCCATCATTACTATCTCACCACAATCACTATTGTTTTCATGTTAATAATCTCAATCACACCTGCAATTACACACTAGCTAATATAATTCAGTATTCAGTTGTAAATAGTCTCAAAGAAAGCATGTAAACAGGTGGCTTTGCCCACCAGCATATGCTGCCAGTGGCTGTAGCCCGCCAAAGCCACCGCTTACAAATCTCACCGTCTGGCCAATCATCTGGCAGCATATCTCACCTTTGTACGGCATATTGCTGTGTTAGACTTATTTTTAGTATTACTAATGACATAACATTATTCCCATTACTTTTTTCTCATATACAACATATCCACTGTTTTCATTCTGTTCACCAAAAATAAACATACTCACTTTTTTAAACTGCGTCTATTGCTTTTACTAACCTCATCTGCTAACAAGTTTTCCAATAACAAGATCGCATTCGCAATAACTGCCAGGTAAATTTATTTGCTTATGCCCTTGGTTAATCCGCTCTCAGACAGTCGTCCAGACAGATGCTGTCGTTAAATGACTGTGCTAATTGGTCTAATGTGCTCTTTCTGGTTGCATCCTAAGCACTATGTTCAGTATGATTTATGTTAATTAACTTTGTTAATTGGTTTCTCCACATAAACTTACTACACTCTCAGGTGTTTATGAGTGAAAATGACACCAAAGAGAAACCAAATGTTGTCACCTAAAATTTTCTTTTATTGAAAAAGTTTTCTCACATTTCACATTTTCAAAAATGTATCTTTCAATCACGCAAATTATTGTTTAATTGCGTAGTGGAATTTTATAAATCTTAAATTAGCCAATTGCTACTGCTGTGCCGTTTTGCATCTCAAAGGAATACATCACTTTAAATTTGCATTTGATTGAAGCTACATACTGCTGTTCACATTCTTGCCGATTGCGTTCCCAAATATAATTGCGCGCGATCCATTTGAAAGTGCAAGGGCAAAATGCAAACAAGATGTTTCTGTGAGTTTGAGCACAGTGCTTCTTCTGCAGCAATGAGGTTCATAATGGCTATGGTAATTTATGCTAAATTACCCTGGTCAATTTGTCTCACTGCTTCACTCTCTGATGAATGCCACATAGAGACACATTTTTAGCTTGTTCTTGTTGCTTCTGGTCCTTTGGCCAAAGTAAGAAGTGAGAGTAATGGGCCACTGGGCAAAAAAGATTTGGTTATGTTCTCATCTTCTCGGGCTGAAGCAACTTTCGATGGAAACTTGTGATGAGAACCGAAGACATCGGTGACCACTGTGCGATGAAATATGGCCAGAAGGGTCGTTGGGATGATGGTGGTGCTTTAATTACCACGCACTGCTGAGGGCTCTGAGGGTACACTGAGCACTCGCTGAGGGCACTGACAGACCACAGCGCACCGCTGAAAAGTGCTCGCCAAGTGGCCGTGGTAGTGTCTCGCTCAAAGGCCCACTGCTTTAATTGTCTCTCCCTCTCACTCTGCTCGTCATTCTCATTAGCGATGCATCCACTGAACAGTGCGACCAATGAAGGCAATTAGCAAGCGCATGTGCCAAAGCCACAGATCGCCATTCGGCCGAATGCTCCTTGGGCGACCTTGTTTCAGACTGTTGCATCTCTGCATCAGCTGTCCTAGCTGTTCGGTGGTCAACGCAGCTGTCTCCTCTTCTCGGATTCTTTGCTCTTCCTTGCCGTCCCTTCAGGTTAACTTTATCGTCGTTTTTATTCAAATATCGCCCATCTCCCCCTTAACAAATTTTAATTAATTTTGCGCTCTCACTTTTAGCTAAATGATCTTTTTTGTCAGCCAGAATGCCATTTGCATGATTTATGCTTCAATTTTTAATTTTTTTCGTTCAAATTCTTTTTTAGCGGTCAAAAACATTATATGCTTTATTTATGAGTTTGCAGTAAAACTGGCACACTAACAGAGCATTTATTTTAATTTTGAAACTGTGTTCAACTATTGTCGACAATAAAACTGTTATTGCTATGAATAAATCGACAAGTGGCCTCACAAGTTGATGTCCAGTGGATGATTTGAAAATGTTTTTTTATTTTAGCATCATCTATCTGTTGTGACCACAGCAAACAAAGTCTAAATACGTGACGTACTTCCACTCACTTAGCACAGAAGGTAGCGCAAATTAGAAACATTGTCGGCGTTTTTGTGGCTAGGTAGGTGTTGAATGGCAGAAAATGTGCTATTACAAAGACCGCTTTGTTGACCGCTGACCAATGGACAGTTAGTTGATCGACCACACAAGGAGCACACTCTAAAACTACTGTTGAGTTTATCAAATTAGAGCAATTTTCCAAATGACATTACAGTGACTTTTTCTGATACCGTTTTTTTTGGTAAATTTGTTGCGTCAATTGAGATGTTTTTGGCGTTTACTGTTTTTTTTCTCTTCTTTTATTGACCACTCGACCATCAATGAGAGCTTTGTTTGTTTTGTTTGCCGACAAAAGCAAGTGATGCTAAGTGAGTGCTTTTCCCAATCGCACTGTCTGTTCGTTGAGTGTTCGTTTGGTGGTAAGTCACGCTTATGTGCTCGATATAATTTTGCTGCTGTCAACACAGCAACCTGAAGACAAGGGAGCTTTTTAATGGTCACAGATAAACAGAATCGGGAGACTTGTTTTGCAGTAAGCTGGCGCAACACTTGGTGGTAAAGTGAATGGGGTGAGTGTTGAAATAGCAGGTAAACTGATTGTCATTTCAGGTGAATGTAAGTAAAGTTTTCCAGGGGTCACTGTTCACTTACTAAATCAATCTTCATCTACTTGCAGCGTCTTTTAAGTAGTGTAGTACTTTTTTTCGATTGCATCCACTGAATGGCTAATGGATTTTTTATTTACATCATCTCAATTTACATTTCATCAGCCAGTTTGATTCTGTTTTTGTTGTTGGCTGAAGAATAGACAACAGTAAAACAACATCAGAGAAACTAATCGAATTGAATAAATTCATCTCACAACCCGAGCAAATGCTGTCAAACAACTGGCCACTAGAAGACATCACCGAAGGAGCATTCAATTACTACTCCTCTAATGTGGTCATTTTCTGCTTTGTTGCCACTGCTCAGTGGCCGCATCGCTGGATGCCGCTTCAGCCGTAATTAGCGTAAATTGGTGCAATCTCGGCGCAATCAGAATCGGCGGCAGTCAGACAGATCCTGGTTTGCGCACTTTGCGTCAGTTGGCGCCGCATGAACTGATGCACTTTAATCTTTTCCTGTCGGCGCCGTAATTTGCGGATTAATCGTCGCTTTTGAAAAGTGGAGCATTTTGTAGCAAAATTTATTTCAACCAGTTAAGTTAAAGTTGTGCTTTTCTTTTGAGTCATTTTCAAGTCGAGAAAAGTGCACTACTCTACGACAGGCTGTCATGTTTCAGCCTGAAGCTCAATTCTCTGCTGCTCATCGATCACTTCTGAAGATGCATATATTTTCCATTCAACAGCTAATTGCCTAAATCCAATCGTGTTCAATTTGTTAATTTGGAGCACTTTCAATATTCTCTCACTCTGAAGAAGACGACGTCAAATTTAAATTTCGTGATATACCTGGCAGAAGATACGGACATCGTTCTCCCACGAAACACAGTGCCGCTGTTGTTGTTGTTGATTTACACATATCGCCCTAAGACAAAAGCAGATGTCAGTATGGCACAGAGGTCTGCTTGCTAAGGTCAAGAAACTGTTACGGGAAGAGGGGGACGTGCGTATAGGGTCCGTGAGAGTGGACGTGTGCGTGACTGCCATTCAGTTGTGCTCTGGGCTGTCTCTCATGCACCACCACACTCACCTTCTGCAAGGCCCACAGTTTTTGCTGCCAAGCAGTCTGCACCTCTCCACCCGCAATCTGTGCCCACATGCATGCTTAATTGCTCCAATACCCTAAACTTTTAATTGACAATCGATGGCATTCGTGGGAGTTATCTAGCTCTTCACCGTCCACAAATATATGCGCATTCCATCTCTGGAAAGCACTGCACATTCCAAAGTGTCAGTGTAAGCAGGCAGTAAGCATTTTGTTAGCAGTTCTCTATTTTCTGCCGTTCATTCAACCAGGTAAGTCACCATTCAAATGCCTATTTCAAATATATCACTTGGCGCATCTTTTTCAACTCAGTAATGATCGATTTCATTCACAACTGTAGAATCATCGCTTAGTAATAGCTTGCAAGCTGATCGGGGCGTCTAGAAAGGAGCGTTGATGCGCTTTTCAGCTTTTTAGTGCCATGTTAAACGCTGTTTATTCGTGGGAACCAAATTGCAGTAATAATACCTGTTGATAGTATGTACTATCAGATCTATTATTAGCAATGACAATTTGCATGTAAATATTTGATGTAATGGGCATGACAAGTGCAATTTGTCCAGTGTTCGATTCATTCACTGCAAAGGCCGGTCCAGGCAGGCAAAGGTATATCACGAAGCAATATTACGAGATCTGAAGTTCCATTCATTGCCTTTCACCACCGAACTGTTCAGTTCTTTCAGTACAGCTTGACAGTACGGCTGTTGATTGTTAGAAAAGGTGACCTAAATCAGAGTAAAGAGCAATCGTTTGTGTGCAGTCAATTGTACTGGCCATCGACGTCGACGACAGACAATTGACTCGATGGCCTTCCGTACCAGCAAATCAGCTGCCCCAAGCAAGTGATGGTATCATTTGTGCAGCGTGTGTGTGTGAGTAGATTTTGCTCTTTTTCTTCCTATATTTTCTCTACTGGCTGCACTAATTAAACCATACAAAGTAAACTGGAGATTGGAGACTGGCGAAAAGTTGTGTAATTGAAATCAGATCGAGTGCGCCCCAATCGGAGTGCGCCTTAATTCCGAGCCTATAAGGCGAGACACTCCTTAGCGCCACAAGACATTGCCAATCTTGTTAACAGTTTGTGCTTATGTGTATGAGCTTTTGCCTTGCCACACAAAGTTTTGCACAGTTTGACTTCATTAATAGTATTGCCAGAGATGATGGGCAGCATCATGGTGGTGGCAGGGCGCTCACAATTCGTCTTGCTGCGATGGCTGCGAGGAGGCTGCTCGTTAGTGGGCACTGCCAACCTGACTGAGCAGACGAGGCCAAAGGGTGTCCAGTGGTTATTGATCACTGAAAAAGGGGGAGATGGAGGCGAATGCTGTTGTGCACTTGTTGCGCCGAATGCCCACTGGCCAAAAAGGGCCACTTGTTGCACTGTTTTTCAAATGCCATTGCTTGCTGGTGCTATCCACCACTTTCAAGTTTAGAGTTAGTAGAGGAGCGCTGTACTGAATGCTAATGAGTTAATTGCTGAAACACTAGCTAAGCACTCTCAACTGCTGCTCGATTGTTTGCGACCATGATAATTGTCGCTGTACCATCTAATGGTAGCAGGTCGTTGGCTCTAATTGGTCATAATTGCCGCCTAATAAGAGACACACTTAAAATAGCACTTTACACTCGGTGAGAAGAGTGAAAAGTGTAGAAAAACAATACCAATAAAAAAATACAATAGCGTAATGGTAATCGATTGAAACAATGCTTGAATTGGGTGAGAATAGTGACTGCAGAAGTGGGCAATTTGCCTGAATGTGCTCAAAGGTCAAATGCTTTAAAAGGTCACCGTGTACAGTGCACTGACCAACTTGACACAGCAGTCACTGAAGTGAAAGATCGGTCTCGGCGCAGTCTGCCGTTCTGTCCAGTGGACCAATTACCAGGGCTCTTGAAGAAGCAGCACTCTTTACTGCTATTGCCGCATAAAGCACAAGGGCAAGAGTGCGTAGTTCGATAGTGATCGGATGATTAGGCAGACATTAATACGATTGCAATTACAGCACACATTCTTCGCACAAATATTTAACTGCCCAAAAATGATCGTTAGCTAACTGCACAGTTGTTAATGGTAGGCATTGTGTGTGTGAACTGGTCGTCAGTGAAATACTGGGGCACTCGGCAAGAGTGTTCAGCTTTGTAATTGGCCTTTTTGGGAATCAACAAGAATTCAGTTTATAAGATAGTGTAACCTCGTGAAGTGGAGAACATCTTTTGCATCTGTATAATTTAAGCTGTCGTCAGTGGGCAGAGTCCTTTTCAGTGTGGCGCATCCAGATTATCAGATCGACGCAGTATCTCACAGATGTCATTTTAAGTTTTGGCACCGCACTGAATGGGAACATCGTGATCGAGACATCTATTATGTATCCCTCTATTTTCCCTGCTTACACAGTGTCTTCTACATTGACAGTGCTGAACTTGCGAAAAAAACCTTGGTTATGTAAGGCTCGATCTAATGAATGAACGAATGAATGAACTGACTGTGTCTTGGTTGCCAGTGATCAGTTCAGTGGACAGGGCAGAATACGACAGTTCAGTCCAGAAGAGTGTTTGGAAGGGCAGTCGTCACTTGTCGGTCAAGTCGTGCTCAAACCACACACGACCGAAGTACGACCAAGAGTGACTGGTCGTTTCCGTTGCTTTGTCTACCCCACAAACCCTAGACCTTGCACTTGAATCGCCCATCTCCGTATTTGTGATTTCAGTGAAGAAGGAGGAGGACAGGTGGAGAGGGAAATGGATGCTTTGGCCGAGGAACTAATTGATGCAAGTCCATTCAGCTTCCAAGACGGTTTTTCCAGTGAGCGAGCAGTCGTCTTTGCTGTCATGCCCATCGTTTACATTAATTAAGCGACCTCTTCTGTCTGTGCGATGCGGTTCCAGTGCCTACATTCGTGATACGCAACAGGACAAAGCCCCGGCTGGTAGTGAAGAGAGGAGTTTGCGGTCTCAACTTGGCTGACCTTGCTAATTTGATGTGTTCACTGAGAAGACTGCTGTTGCTGCTGCTGCGACTGGCGTTGCTCAAACTGGCGCACGGCTCGCGCTTCAAACGTAGCAGTGTCACGATTCTCTCATTCAGAATCGACGCAAGTCCTGCACACAGATCCTGCACTATTTGGTCACGAGCCGCCGTTTGTCTTGCTCCAGTCTCTTTTGTTCTACCGGTGATGCTCCGTTCAGCCGATTCAGCCCAGTACAGCAACACGTACTCCCACCTGGCCAATTGCTCAATGAATGCCCATTTGACGGTCCATTTGCAGGATGAATGCTGTGTGCTGCAAAAGAGGCACTGCCGTCCTATTATTTCACTCTCCATTTGAGGGTGAGTTATCCTCACCAGCAAGTTATCACTGCCATCAGAAGGTCACACTGTTTCATTGAGCAGATTAAGCAGTGTAAGCATTATCTCTTTGTTGCCATTTCATTAATTAGCGAATGCTAATTGTCAGCAGCATCGTCGCCATTGCAGAATGGTAGCCACTAATGAATTGCTTCCTCTGGTCAGTAACTGAGTAGCCAAACCCGGATCTGAAGTAAGACTCTCTGGGTGACCCTATAGAAAGACAGGACCAGTGCCTGAAGAGATATGCACTCCATTGCTAATTAGTTGCCAGCTAATCTGGCCATCTCGGTGAGCATCCTCTTGGGTCGATTGACGGCAGCATGACTGCACAGTCACTCTACCAGCACTCACAGCTCTCCCCATCGAATCGATCATCATAGGAAACTGCTTTAGCAAATGTATGCCCCCTTGCTCACCGGCACTGGCACTCATTCATCACCGAGCATCATTTCATTCATGTTTGTAGCAGCACCACACACTCACCAGTTGATTCTCCCTTTTCTGTTCTGACCTTTGAGCCATTTATAATATAGCGTCGATTATAGCCTTTATTAATTATGCCTTGCCATAATAAACAAGCTCACCAAGCTGTTTACCAGCGAGAGGGCTGTTCTTTAGTTTCGGCTGAGTGCGCTTTTTTTCTTGCCGCATTTGACACAGAAACTGATTTCATTGCACTTTTTTAGTCGTTAGGCAAGAGTCGATTTTACCTGTGAACATTTTTTACTTTTTCCAACGATCAGTTTGCCATCTGGAGCTAATTTGTGCAACAGAGAAGGCAATTCTAGATGCTAATTGGCCAGTAAAGAGTAATAAATCGTACTAATTTTACTGTGTATACAAAGTGAAGGCTGACCTGAGCATGCTGTAGGTGAAATTGAAATAGGCACAGTTATTGGGCAACTGTGTCAGTACTGTTCACTTCTTCTTGGGCTTCTTCGTAGACGTTATTCGGGTGGGAACCAATTTAAGTTTCACATAAGGGTAGGTCAGTTTCGGTATGTAGCCAGGTTTATCTGCAGACTCTTGCTGACCGCAGACCAGCTTAATTACTGCCTTCTGTGATTCAGTAAAGTGCACTTTGATCACCTTTGAGTCTTCACCTGCTTCACGATGGGTAATATTTCTTATCATCGTTTGGATGCGGTCTGTAGTAAAAAACGCAAGTTAGAAAATCACACAAAAAGAAAGACAAAAAAACATTACTTACCCAAATCATCTTTGATGTGACGTGTCACAAAGTCAGTGGTTACGCCTTCCAGCAACTTGATAATCATGTCAATTTGTTCCTGATTCTTGGTGACCACATCTGGAGCAGCACCGGAAATCGACTCTGCATTTGCTGCAAACTTCACCTTTGTTTCATCTTTCTTTTTCTTCGATTCTTTGTCCTTGTCTTTAGTCTTTGATGATGTTGAAGTTTTGCTTCCAGTTTTGTCTTTGTCTTTATCTTTATCTTTGCTGGTAGTCGTTGTCGTCTTTGACGATCCTTTGTTGCTTCCAGTGCCCTTAGTACTTCCACCTTTGTCTTTTTTCGAGCCCTTGTCCTTGTCCTTTTCTTTATCCTTGTCCTTGTTTTTGTCCTTGTCTTTGTCCTTGTCTTTGTCCTTCTCCTTGTCTTTTTTCTTGGACGAACCCATCAGAAAGAACGTGAAAATCGTGTAAAAGAAAGCTAGTCCAGCTCTAAAAGAAAAAGACTCTTAAATGGACAAACCAACGGAAACGGCAGAGAATAGTACTAAAAAGTTCACTTTTCTAAATTTCAGATAATTCCAAAATCTATGAGCAATAATGATAGCCGTTTTAAAATACTTGAGCTGTAAATTATCCAAAATTACAGGAAAACGCTTTTAAACTTTTCCGAAAAAAACTACATGTGTGAACATTTCTCTTTATTTATTCACAACAAGGCAACAAAGTACTTAAGAGTTTTCCATCTTCAGCAAAAGATATGTTTGCTAAATCTTCTATTTTTTGCCCTCTAAAAAACGAAAGTGAGTTACTAAAGAGATAAAGAAAGTAAACAAGCAACATACTCTTTTTAATAGGAGGGTAGGCTTTTTCTGAGAGTTCCTGCAATGCTGGATCCTTGAAAGTTTCTCTGATTGGCTCGAGTAGTTGATTTAAATACTTCTCAACAGTGCCTTTCAAATCGCCTGGATGTAATTTCTGTGTGTGCGCAAAGGCAGCAATTAGTAATCAAATAAAATGCAAAAAGCTGCTTTTTCAAGGCCAGGCATTGCCTTAGCCAAAGGCGTGCCATCGCTCGCTTGCTCACTTACCTGCTCTACAAAATCCTGTTCAAGGTCTTCGTACACTGTATAGACAATGTCGCCGCCATATTCAGGCTTTCGCGAAACAATGATTTCATCATTCAGCGAAAAGAGAACATGCTTGGAGAAGGCCAGAATGCCGTTTTCCTCGATGTTTCCAGGCTCACAAAAAGCCTTCTTCATCTTTCGCTTTACGTCTTGAGGTGTGTCGAGAAGATCAATTTTAGAGGTTTCCTCCGAAGAGCTCATTTTTCCTCCAGATAGACCAGGAACTGGATGAAAATATACCAGTTAAAATGGCAACTTAATAACTGAATGCTGAGGGCACTTACCCATAGGGTTCATTAGATGACTTCGCTTGCTGAAGCCAAGCATGGGCAAATACTTTTCAGCAAAAATGAAAATTTTGCGTTGATCAATTCCACCGAACTGTGCATCAACTTTCAGATACTCTTCATCAAGTGCCTAATGTCAACTTTGTTAGTGGAAAGGAAATCAAAACATTAAATAGGCACACTTACTTGCAAACCGGGGTAGAGTAGCGAGCTGATCATCGGATGCTGGACTTGTTTGACCACTTCGGCGCCAGCTTTTTTTGCGTCGTGCTCCGTTAGCATGGATGATAGACGGTAAACGTCCAGAGTAAAGTCTTTGCTCAGCTGGTAGTCTGTGCCTCGGACGAATTTGAGCTTCTCAATTGGGACATTGATTGACTTGAGAACAGTTTTGATCAGATTCTCGTAGTATTCGGTGCGGAACTTTAGCAAATCCCAGGGTGCTTTCATATTATCAAGGTAAGCATGCAGATCAGCGAAAAGTATCGTCACTTCACAGCCGGCTTTGAGGAAATCGGAAATTTTGCACATAGGCACAAAGTAGGCAACATGCGGCTTGCCGGTTGTTGCCGTTCCCCAGTATATTTTGACATCACGCTCCTTTAAAATCTCCTTTAACCGCTCCTCGCCAAGAACTTCCTGTTGGGCGAATTAATTTGGTAAGTGAGCAATCTATTTGTTTACAACCGTCAAATGGGACGTACCTGCAAGTTGCGGCTAATGAGATTAAACTTTTCGTCAACGGTAAGTGCAGCCATACTCGTGTTAATTCGAAACACAGACTAGGAGTTGATCTATTTAGTAAGTAGATACTGAGATGAGCAAGCACCGATCGAGTAGTGCGATTGCGGCTTCTGTGTAGATAAGGAGAGCCAGAGAGTGGATGATGAAATGAGGCCGAGTATGACTGCAATGCAGGAAGAGAACTATCAAAAGGGTACCTTCGCCGGCTCGGTGGCCTGCTGCAGATTAGAGTAGGCAATCACAGTGGTCAGCAGGTGAGGAAGGCGACAGGGAGTGATGGCAGCAAACAATGGAAATTGAAGCCAACGATCAGTATCGCGTTGGAGTATCGGCGCCGACGTGGAGACATGTGCTCTCTCTTTCTTTCTTTCTTTCTCTCCCTTTCACTCACTCTTCTAAACAGACGGGAAAGCCCTCTCTGGGTGGATATAGAATGAATCGCCGCGATTGTAAGTGAAAAGTGCAACCATGAGACAGACGAGGTGCGGGGGATGTGAGAGATACCTGTCGTGGCTACTGACAATTAGCGCAGTTTATTGCCAACACGTTGAATATATTATTATTGTAAGATAAAGTGCATATTGCGGGCAAGAAGGGGAGGTCGGATTACATTGCCAGCGGGGAGATAATGGTGTAGAAGTAGAAGCTCTTCGACTGTCAGAAATCAAACAACTTAAAATCAGCCGTCGATTCCTTATCACCGGCATCGCCCAACTTGGCTTGTCTCGTCCTGAGAAAGGTGCCTTTGAGCTGACAGGTAGCCGAAGGACGATCCCTCGCTATATTTAGCACCTTTGCCGTCGAAGGTTGACTGTTTCTTTTGACGGCTTCTTGAGCCATCTTTTTGCGATAATCGCCGCAATGTTGGTTCATCACCTGGCGTTTATGGACCATTGATGACTTTGGATTTACCAGGACGTTGTACGCCTTTATCAGAGCCTCCTTCTGTCTGTCAGTGGTCGTTGGCTTTTCCATCTCTGTCCGAAGATGGTCTTGGCACCAGAGCAGTTCTGTTTTGTACTGAATTTCCCTCTCTAGCTGCTCTTCATCAACTGCCGTATCTTCTTCTTTTGTAGGAGACTTTACTGCTGGCTTATGAATTTTCAAGTTTTTCATTTTACCGTTCAAGCTCTTCAAGGGAGACATCTTATCACTAGCGTTACAGATTACAGTTTCAAGCGATTTGTTTTGATTTTAAATTCAAGAAAAAAATCGCAGTTCGCCCTACACAGATGACGTAAAGCAGACGATTTTCAAAAATCTATCTTTGATTTGCCAATTTTTCGTACATTTCCAACAATTTAAAAAGGTATCCCAACGCCAGGTAATAAACAGAGTTGACAAAATTTTCCAGTGTTCAAAATACTTATCTATTGTTTTTATCTTTACTACAATGGCTCCGCTAAAAGCGCGCAAACCGGCGGCTGTCATCTTCGACTTAGTGGCCACCGCGACCAAGTCTTTCTTCATCGATGAAATTCTCTTTCCGTACATCAAGCAGAACGCTAAAAAGTACCTCGTGGAGAACTGGTCAAACGAAGTCGTTCAGAACGATGTGACGCTGATGCGAAAGGCCTCAAAGAAGGACGAGACGGCGCCGAAGATCGCCGATCCGAACGAGGACGCCGGCAAGGTGCAGGAGAGTGTCGCCAAGTACGTCACCCACTGTCTGGACGAGAAGAAGGACAACGAGGGCATGACGCTGTTCCGCTTTCACGTCATCTTTGACGGCTACGCCAAGGGCCGCCTGGAGACGCCCCTGTACACGGATGTGGCCGTGCAGATGCACCACTGGGTGGTGGAGGACAAGGTGAAGCTGTACCTGTTTAGCAACGGCTGGAAGGAGGCCACCAAGCGCTACCTCGCCAAGACTAGTAAGGGAGACATGAATCTCCTCATTGCCGATCACTTTGACACTGAGGAGGGCCAACTCACTGATCCGGCAACCTTTAAGAAGATTGTCGGCAAAATCAAACAAGCCCCGGAGAATGTTCTCTTCCTCACACACTGTTCGCAAGAGGCGATGGCCGCAAAGAAGGCCGGTCTGGGGGCGATTCTCATCATGACACATCGTCGAGATGTGAACAAGCTGACGCTGGAGGAGAAGAAGGAGCTGCCGTACGTGCGCTCCTTCAATGAGATCATCTTCACTGGAGATGCACCCAAAGCTCGCAACCTCAACGGCAGCTCTGTTGGGGACGACGATGAGCCTGCAGGTGGAGGGGAAGGAGGTGGAAAGAAGAAGACACCAAGCAAAAGTAGCATCAAGAGCGCCAAAAAGAAGAAAAAGTCTAAATCTAAATCAAAGATGAGCAGTTCTAGTGCGGCAAAGAGAAAGAGCAGCTCTTCTGGCAGCCAAACTAAGGCAGACAGTGCCACTGCCGATGCAGCTGAGTTGGGAAGTAAGAGCAAGTCTAAAGTAAAGTCCTCCGCTGCAAAGAGCTCCAAATCGGGGGAAGGATCAAAGTCAAGCAATGCTGTCTCAAAGGCCGGTTCAAAAACAAGCAGCAAATCAGCAGATGGCTCCAAAGCAAAATCTTCTGCTGCTGGCTCTAAAAATTCAAAAATGTCTTCCAAGTCGACTGAAAACGCAAAAGGCAGCGGTGGTGGCTCCAAAGGTTCTGGGGCCGTTGAATCTGCGGCAGCTTCCGGCTCAAACGCTGGTAAGTCGATTGATGGTGGAAAAAGTGCTGGCGGCACTGAACCGGCATCAGGAGGCGGTTCTTCAGATGCAAAGTCATCAGCCGCCGCTGGATCAGGATCCAAAAGCGAAGGCAAACAGTAGCAAGTGGTACCCTTTTCATTTTTGTTATTTGGCACTTTTATTCAAACTGTCCAATATATTTATAACAATTTTATTGATATTTTTACTTTTTTTGTGCTACCTTTTTATCAAAGTGGTGGGTTAATGTCAGCTGAGTCTCACAACCCTCTCACCTTAAATTTCTGTAAGTACATGATGACTTCTTTTGTTATGATCTATTTTCAATGATTTTTTATCATTTTAGGAAGAAGTAGACTTAGAAGAAGCGGCTTTAATGGACTTAAAAAAGCTTCCAAGGAGGGCGTGGCAGAGGAAGCGCCCAAGAAGGATTTTGTAGAAACCGAAGTGGCGATGACTGAAGCTTTAGTTTTGACCCAAACTCTCTGACGAGCAGTCTTAAGAACAGGATCACTCAGGAACTGACTTATTTATTACAAAACTAAAAGACGCCCAATCGCTAATAATTTCCAAAATCATGCAATCTAGCACTACGAAATTAATTCTTCAGATTACTCTTGAAAGTTTTGTTTTTATATTTGCCGCACAAATCAGATACTTTTTTATTCTTCGACAGATGTCAATAGGGTCGCATATGAGCACATTTTGCATTGCCCAACTTTTGCATCTGTGTCACCGGTTCTTTGAGATTACAAAACCCGGGTTTCAGCTTAAATTGAGCTTGAGCGATATTTTTGTGGCACTCGATTGCCTTGTTGGCAATCCCTGACATTTGTCTATAGCTTCAGAGAAGACAGCTGTTACTTTGTTCGCTTCTCTTTGATAGTCGAATGATTGCAGACAGTGCTGTGCAATGCAATTTGCCCTTTTTACAGTGGTTCTCAAAGGCAAGAACGATTGGCTAGTTTTCATAAAAAATAAAATAAAAATGCATTTATTTGTGTTATTTGAATCAGATTTTTATGGTTTTATGGTTTTTTACTATTTTTGCCCCACAACGAAAAAAATTGCAGTTTATAAACAGAAAGTTTTTTATTGTTTTAAAATCGCTTGAAAACATAGACCATTCTGAAGTGTCGCCTTTACAATTCAAATCGATACACAAAAATAGAAAGTTTTACAATGTGATCAATACCAAAGTTATATTTATTTAGTTCTTTGTGCTAAATTACAGAATGTTATGAGAGAAAAAAGTTAACTCAAAATGAACTTATAAGTTCAAAATTCGCGCCAACGAGAAAATACCACTGTATCTTTTGGTTGGGATCCGCTGTTCTCTCTGCATGCAAAAGTCCAAAACTCGTATGACTCATCGTCAGAGTTAGTCTGACTGAGTCATTTGTTAGCAGAGGGCAGTCCACGGCAGGATCGCTTCTAACTGTTGGAGTTCTAACAGCACTTTTGCTTCAGGCCGTACATGTCCTTCTCTCGCCGTGCTATCGACGACTTTCTCGCGTAATATCCTCTTGGCAGCGTCACTTTCTTGTAAATACGCTTTGTCACACTGCGTCCGACAGCATACCATTTCGCTGGAGATTACCTAATTCAGAAACGCAGCATCAACAACTGCCATCCGTGCTCATCTTCATTCCCTTTGACATTTCATGTCTCCAAGTAGGGACTTTATTCAACAACAACAACAACAACAAAGCAACTATCCAGCTCATCCATAATTGACTCGCCTTCCCTCTTTGATATCCATTCTTGTTTGTTTTACAATTCTCGCCCCTCCCTTCAACATTAACCTTTTGCTCAGTGTTGTCACAACAAATTACATCAACACTGCCGATCCACAGACACATGGTAGAAGCTGGTGCTTAGTCATCTGCAACTAGAGCTACCATCATCCTCATTATTATCATCATCATCATCACCAGCAACTGCAGCACTGCAAACATCTTATCACCTAATACCAATTGTCACTATCATCGTCCAAGTGGTGCACCCACCAGCAAGCGAATTTCAATGGTGGAAGCTCTTGTCAGCCAGATCATTTGCCCGTTGCCTTTGCTTCACACTGACGCCCAGCCGTGTGAGCACAAGTGTGTTTGTATGTTTTGAGCACTACTCGCACACTCACCTACTGGTTGATGCTCAATGGCGCACTAGTGCACTGCTGCACATAATCAACTTACTGGCATTCAAAGCAGAGAGAGAGAGAGAGAGAGGGGAGGCTTAACATCAAGGTTGCAATACATTTCTTGGCACAAGCCCTCTTTGCCTCTTGTGGTTTCTCCGTTTTCTTAAAAACTCACAATCATCCTCTCGCCGTAAAAATACTCGTGAATGATATTGCATAAACACCCGATCAACCGAAGGATGCTGACAGTCGGAGTCCTTTTATTCAGCAAATTTTTAGCTCTCCTTATGTAAGTACCACCAATCACTGATTGCATCGACTGAACTCTCAACGCAAGTCACCATTTGCCCTCCTTTGCCGTGCTCTGTGCCAGACAACAACTGACTTTTTATTGCTCTTCACTGCGACAATCCCACACAATTTGACTTTGCAAAGTTTACGAAAAATTCTATCAACATCACCGATCATCTCGCCAACTCAACAACTGAAACATTAGAGTGTGATCGTATTGCGGTGTTGTATAAATGTGCATATATCAGTGTCTGCATTATTAGTTTACTAGGCTAGGCTAGTGTGCTTCACTTGACATTACCCGCCATCACTACACTACGAGCAGACATCCTTTCGCAAGAGCATCCACACAACAACCACCGAGCACTCTTCCATTCACACGTTTTGACGCCACGATCGCGCTAATTGACATTGTTTGTTGTGCTCGAAATACATCTGACAACACTTCTCTTCACACCAGCACCGCTTGATTACGCAGAGGACGCAGGGTGAATGCCACTAAATAGTTTAAGCATTTGCAAGCTATCATAAACAAAATTATGTCAAGCACGTCTGAATGAATTGAATCGTTGTTCATCTAAACTATTTGGCATTTCCTATCATCTACCCAGTTTTAATTTCGCAATAGTCTTAGTCAAACACGTATACACTTTCTCTTCCGACTCGCTACAAAATCGAGCCACCAAACTCGGGAAATCATTTGTAATTCTGTGATAATGGCTTTAACTTTGCCATCATCAAACGGAGCTTCCTACCACACTGCTCGACCTACAAATATTCAGCTGAATGTACGGCAATGCGTGGATTTTCCTTATTGCACACACTTTCTAATTGTCGCCCTTTTCTATTGTTCTCCCTTTCTTTCCTCTAGTCGCACTTCAACGGAGGACTTACACAGACCACTGCAACTGTCACTCCGACCAGGCTTAAGAACATTGAAGACGACTTTCTCGAGCACTCAAGCCTGCTGCCACCTAAGCCTGAACAGCACCAGCATATGGCCGGCTTTGTGACGCCCAGCGTCAATATCTCACTTTTTATGAAGCGACCAGCAAACTTTGACATTGCCATTAATCTGGACAATCAAACGAGCCAGGACAACTTTAAGCTACACGAGTACTACAACTCCTCGACCAACTCTAACAGCAACGATAGTTACCCGTTCGAGAGCGACGGGTACAGCAGCGAGGCTAGCTCATCTGCTTTTGATACCTCTTTTAGCAATACCTCTGAAATGAACTCGAGTCGGGGCAAGAAGGGCTCCGTTGTCACGTCCAAATCTCGCAAAACGAATCAGTCGGCGAGCACTTCTAGTCAGCAGAAGCCTAAAAAGTCAACTGGTGGCGGGCGAAAGCCAAACCGTAATGACAAGGTTTGCTGCTCTTTAAATGCCATTTTGTTTTTAATTTTGCTAATTACTATTTGCTTTCCCTTTTATGTAGCTCACCCCTGAGGAGGAGCAGAAGAGAGAGAAGCGACGTGAGCGCAACAAACTTGCCGCGGCCCGATGTCGTAAGAGGCGCCTTGATCAAACCAACACTCTTAGTGATGAGGTAGCTCAAGAAGAGGAAATTCACATTGAACTTGTCAATAAGCTAAATGATTGGCTCAGCAAAATGAAAGTGCTGAAAAATCACATTGAAGCACACGAGAACGGCTTTGGCTGCAAGAGCAAAGGCTTGTCCCTTCCTCAAGACTTGTTTGCCTCGCTTGACCTTGAGGCAATGGAAGAGGCGATGAGACCTCTTGAGGAGGATGACGATCTCAGCGATTTGTCCATGGCAGTTTCAGAGCCCTCCAAAGTTGTGGTCAAATCGGAATCATCTCACGGCTCAGTTTCTGGTGCCACCTCGGTCATCGTCTCGGGCAGTAACGTCCCGGCCAATTTAATCAGCTTTGCAAACGCCATCAACATCAACAACCAGTCAACCTCCTCTGCCTCAATCTCACCTCCACTCTCAGCCGCCGAGCAGCCCGGCACCAGTCAAAAGCGAAAGCGACCCAACTCCTTACCGGTGTCTAACCCATTTAAGGCAGCCAGTGTGAGCGAGAGCAGCGGTGCTTTCAACTCCAATGCCTTACAGACTCCGTCGATGATCTTTGGCGGCGACTGCTTTGAGGGCGGCACTGGCCTCACGCCCATAGAGCCCACTTTGACCTCTTCTGAGCTGGCGCCCTTCACGCCTTCCACAATGGCAGCTTTGTTCAATTCAGTTACTGCTCCTTCGCCAATGGAGGAGACCTCGGATCAAAAGAAGCTCATTATTATCTAAGCAACAGCAACGCAAAGCAAACTTGTGATATTTTCATCTGTGCGGCACTTGCTTCATGCTCGTAACAGTTCTACATTTGCTCGAAGCAGTGCATCCTCAAACCGTCCATTTGGATTCTTCAATTTTATAAACTTTTTACTACCTTGGCCTCTTGTCATGCTCAATCTCACCACCTTCTCACCACAAACGCCCAACCATTTTTGGTTTTTATGAATTGTAGATATTTAAATGAACGGAAGAACTTTTATGCATTTTTTTTCTATCGCTAATTCACCGTTTTTCAATTTGTTTTAATTTTTTATTTTTGTAATTACACACCCACACTATCTTTCTAATGATCTACCTGACATACCTATTGGCAATTTATCAACATCAACACTATTGTTTCCTTTCTCCTTTTGAACAACCACAACAAGTCAGTCTCTCTCTAAGATGACACTCTGATTCTGAGTATATTCTTAATTTGGACAATAAAACTTCAGCATTAAAAGTGTATGGTTTCAGCTTGGCGATGTTGAGTGCCGATAAAGTAAAGGTGTGACGTAAGACAGGGCAATGGACCGGCAGACGGTGGGTGGCTTTGCACTTGCACTCTCCCTGCAGGTGCAATTGTCAGTGCTCGATCCAATTGAGCTTGCTAATTTATGCCGTGACAGGTAATAGTCGCTGAGGCATTCTACCTCTTGTGCTAATCAACAGACCATTAAAATCACTTAGACAATTAATTGGCCGCTGTCGCTGTGTACCCAAAAAAAGCTCAGACCGATCTTTCGAGCTTTGAACATTAATTTATTCGTGAAAGAAGAGAGGCTAGCAACAACAAAACAAGAGAGTATTGGTTTTCACTGGTGGCTCCTTTATTGGAGAATTTCTTTGTCTCTGTGGGAGGTGGGTTTGAAGCGCACTCAGGACCAAATAGTTGTCCTGCTCCATTGCGCAAGTGACATATTTATTGGTCAACCTGAAGTGTGTTCTGTGCTGTGCCTTCATCGTCATCGTAGGTAGGACAATAAATTAGTGTGATTTGCTCAGAGAGAATGGCCAAATGAGTAGTGGCTGAAAGCGAGTATTAGCCTGCGCACGTAGTCGTCGAATGGGGAGAGGAATATAAATCAACGGTAGCATCGGCAGAAGAGCCACTGATGACAAGGACAAGGTAAGGGACGGTGCCACTGTGGAAGAAAGTCGACACTGAATGCACACCTTGCAGACTGTTCCATCCGAATCGGCAATGAGACGATCGGCAGGTAGGGGCAATTGTGTCCTTTGCGTTATCTGCCTCATGTCTAGTGGCTAGGCTCGTGGCAAATTTTATCTGCAGACAACCATTGAGCATTCAGACTTTTTAGACTGCTCAAATTAATTTAAAAGCTCCCTCTTTCATCAGATCGTGATCTTTCTCTCTCTCTCTCTCTCTCTCCCTCTGAGCAGTGCCAGACTGTGGCCATAACAAAGACAGATTTTCAAGCGATAGATCACTGATGATTGAGAAATGGAGAGATTACATACCTTTCTGACAATACTTGCCGGTCAGTTTTCACGTATTGAGTGCGTACTTGCTGCTGCTAAATAGTTTGGACATTTCATTTAAAGTGAAATGCTACAGTAAGAGCAGTTTCGCCGGTCAGTCGAGCAATTTATCATTTTCAAGTTTGATATACAGGCGAAACTCACACTACATAATGCTTTTGTGCAACACTCCGATTATGTACATGCGAACGTGTTGACTATTTTTCTTTACAAAATTTTTAAATTTTTTTTAAAAAATTTTAGTTAAAAATCTTCTTAACTCGTTTTCTAAAGTGAAAACAAAAACAAAATAACACAAATTACAAAATTTTTTTATTTCATTTATTGCCATTATGTACTTGCGAACCGTTATGCAGTGTGAGTTTCGCCTGTAATTACTTGTTGAAACACTTGAATGAATAAAAATTTCATAAATATATTGCTACTTGTTGTCATTTGATCGTAACTAAAAAGTATTAAACGTTTTTAACTTTTTTTAGTTAAAAAACATATGAGTAATCCACAATTTGATTGATTAAACTAAAAATTTTTTAATATTTTGTTTTTATGAGCTTAAAGGCGATGTCGGGCACTTGCTTTATTAATTGCAAGTAAATAAAAACTAACCTAAAAGATTATATTTGCAGGCAACCCGTTATACACATTTTTGCCATTATCAACAGCTATAAATATATCACATACTGACCAAATGCAGTTGGGCACCTAAACTCGTGTTTTTAATCTTAGATTGTCATTTTTCACATTACATGTACCGTTTTCATTTCATGCACTTGTGCAGCAAAGTTAATTAATCAATTTGTTGCAGCTTTACTATTGCCATTTCTTCTTGCAAGGTGCCGCACTTTTATTTGCGCAATTCTTTATCTTTATCATCATTAATAAAAAACTCACAAATGACTTTTTCATTTGTCAATAACTTTTAAATTGTTGATTAATTGTTTAAATTAAAATTGTGTTTGGGGAAGTTTATGGAACAAGCAGACGACTTTTTAACACAAATTAGTCCGGAACAATAAAGTTACACAGATGATAGTTTATAAAGCAATTTTGTGTTTCTTTTATTTAATATTAAAACAAAAATTTTTGTTTTTAGAGCAATGTCCATTACGGAAAATGTGAAAAATCAGATGCAAGCAGTTAAAACACTATAAGGATAGAAAACGTTTAAGTTTTGTCTCTTTCTTGTGTGTGCAAATTGAGCAGTTTAGGCAGTGATTCTAATTAGATGTCTAGTCAAGTCTACTGATAAATGTTACATCACTACTCAAACGAATATTGACTAGGACCATTTCAATAGCATTTCAATAATAGTATTTGAGCCAACAAAAGTATTATTTTTCAGCATTTTGGCAAAAAGCGTAGCTGAAACGTTTCACTAGCAGATACCTTTTTGTTACTTTAAATTGTGAGTTATCTTAATTAGTTGTCATTAAGCTGTCGCAATTTACTTTGCTATGCTTTTAAATAACCACAAAGTTTTTACAAAGTGCTATTACAGTTCTTCAGATTACTGCCATTTTAGGTTTTATACAAGGAAGTGAGCATTTGGACTTCACACGGAACTGTTTTTCAACACAGTTTGTTTGGAAGTCTGAAAGAATTGCCTTATTTTATCAGACTTTAAAAAGATTAATGCAATGACTTTTTGTCAAAATAATTAACCGTTTTTATGACATTTTTAATGATTTTAAATTGTCAGATTATAGTCGATAATTTGTTTACTATCTAACACGTTCTAAAATAAGCTTAAAGCTGAGAGCAGGTAATCTTGCAACTTTTCGTGTTTCTAGACATTGATTTTATCTGTCGACCTTTGACTTGAGCGCTACCTCATTTACTCAATCATTTTCACATTTTTATTTTAATAAAACACCATAAAATGATTAACGATTAAAAAAGTGGATGAATGGTGATGACATTGAATAACAATGAATGCCAAAAACAAAGTCATTGCAACCACTTTAAGTGAAAGTGTGCCAAAAATGGTCTGTTGAGGATAAGGAGTTTTATTTAATTTTTCTTGAGTGTATATACACAATGAAGTTTTCTTTGGCAATGAGTAAAAAACTAGCGTTTATAACAGCAAAGAACTTGGCACAAGGGAATTCACCGCTACAAAGTAATTAAGTTTTAAACAAGAATTTTTATTTGAGTGTGTACATGTCAAAACTGATTCCATTTTCGCTGACATTTCGCTCTCTACAACCACATTGTGTATGATTTGTAAAAAGAATCTTCTCCACTTTTGGACTTTGCCTCACTCGTCGATTCTTGTGCCCATTCTGTATCTGCAAAGTGATGGTGATAAAGTACAGCTCTACCGTTTGCATTTCAATCGCTTCACAGATGTTGCTCAGATCTTGACAGCATCCAGTGAGGTCGCTGCATCGGTGGAGAACAGTCGCCCTGGGCATGTACACCTTTGAGGGATCGGTGTTGTTGACTGGCACTATGGTCGGGTGAGGAGTGTGACAGGCGCCCTCAGAGCGGACACGGGCGCCATGGTCAAACGCCTTTGCGTATTCTTCGGCAAATGCTGAGCGCTTTTGACTAGCCAAAGCAATGCCCTTAAAATTGATGACAATGATGCTAAACAGGATGAATAGAACGGCTACAGAATACTGGCGGTGCTGGAGCTGTTGGTGGCCAGGGCTGGTGATGGCAGCTACGAACAGGGACATTGTCGTTTACAGTTTAAGATGACACTGACGAACAGAATGGTGCAAATGGGAATGGTGATTAGATTGACGGACAATAAAAGACCATTGCTCAAAGGGAATGATGAGGAGATCATGAACACAGGTGACAACGTTAGACAGAAGCAGACTGCGCTGAGACCGATGGCGACTGAACACGATGGGCTGCTCGAGTAAATGATTTTATAGTTGCTGTGAGATTAAGACCAATCTGGCAGACTTGCTGAGCCTCAATTGATTTGAAAACTGTGGTCAGCTTTCCTGTCTGTCTCTCCTCTCAATTCTTCACCGTCCTCAGTGAGCCACCTCTGGACGGTGACTGGGGAAGTCATTTCAGCCTGCCACAGAGTCTCACTTACTGCAAGCATCACTTGCAGCTAACTGAATCTCTCCATACATTTTGCCAGTAGCAGCAGTCGTCGCATCCTCGTCTCGTAATCAGCAGACTAACCTGTGAAATGAAGGAAATAAAAAGAAGGAGAGAAAGAGAGTTCGTAAGGTAGCGCACCACACACCGCACTACTGGTTTGCAATCATGGGCAAAGTCGACCACTGAAGCCCACTACCGCTGCTGAGGATGATCATCTCCAGCTCGCACAGTGCCAATGGCCATCAAACAAAGTTGCACGTTAATTTATGAATCAATTGAAGAGCACCTATACCTAAGCACGTTTACTAATTCTTCTTTCTTCAAACCTGTGAATCGGCCCACTTAAATGGTCATTTTCCAATTATAACCTCATTGTCAATTAACCTTTGCCCTTTGCAAAAATCAGGAAGCACTGACGCTCGTCAAAGATGTAATAACTTTTTGCTGATAACCAATTGTTTTACTGGTTGTTTTTGAGTGTTGCATTTTATGTAAAGTAGCAGCAGTGTGGGTCACAAACAAATTGGTAATGTTGACCCAAAAACTGAAACAAAAACTCAATTTTTCTACTATGTCAAAACCTAATTTTTTATTTTTGTTTTTTGAACGATTTATTGCAGTGTGTGGGTGTATTGAAAGGTGTTAAAGAAATGATATGCAAATGAGTTGCCGCCTGGCAATGAGTTATAGAGACTCGTGTGTGGCCAACTTTTCAAAGCGATCACCTTCCGTCAACAAGTAACCTTTTCTTAACTTCGGTCAAATGACCACAAAAAACCGCCAATTTAGTTTTTTTAATACAAATCAATTCAATTAAAAATCAAAGAAAACTTCAAGGGCAGTTGTTGAATAAAAACATTTTTTATAAAATAGCTATTTTTCAAATGTTTTCAAATACTTAGAAATCTTTATTTCCTTTGCAGTTATATGTTTTCATTTTTGTTTTTGGAGTCAATGAAACTTGCATCACTAAACTGTTATGCTAGGAAATCGATTTCCTTACAATCTAATCAAAATTTAAATGCACAATGTACAAAAATCTGCTTGTTTACAGTTTGTAGCGGCTCAAACTCTATTAAGTTGATTTATCACCACTTCATTAGCTCACATTAATTGCATTTTTTATCAGTGTTCATTTTATTTATTATTCATTTCTATTCATTTTTTGTAAAGGAGAACTCGTGCTGTACACGAGTACTAGGCCAACTTTTGATCAATTCAATAGAAATAAAACAAACTAAAATTTTTCAAAAATTTTTTTAATTATTTTATAGCTTATTTTTCAGCATGCAATAAAAAATTGTGTAAAGAAGTACTAAAGACAGACTCCCATATTGACAAATGTCATTTTTCCAAACAATTTTTCTACTTTGCAATAAATAGCATCTGCCATCTTTTGAATACTTTTGTTAAGATAAGTAACTTGAAGTGTTTTGAAAAGCAACAAATATCCCCAAAGACAATTGACAGCGGTGCTTGTTTATCGATAGCTAAACAAAGATAGGCCGACTCAAATGGTGCTGCTGACTACTTGCGAATAGTTTGCAGTGGTTGCTATCTATGGTCTACTCGAAGGAAATTATCCTCGTTGAGGCAGCCTGTAGCGAATAGTAATGCAATCATTTTTGTACTTTGTTTCAAGCACTACTCTCCACTTTGTTTTTCTACTGCATTCTCTAGGAGGTTGTTCTGTTCGCTACTCAAAACAGTGCTCGTTAGTGAGATTGTTTGTCAAATGACTTGGCCACTGGCCATAGTCTTCACTGTTGTCATTAAGGATTGCTCATTTCTTTTTTACCAGTTGACGATATTTCATGCATATTTGATGCAGCAACAAAACTCAAACACAAAAACTGCAGTCGCCAAATGTTTATAGCTGCCTAAACGACATGTTGACAAATTTGAAAATGATACAAAAAGCCCTCATACATCTAGCACAATTTAGTATGTTTTGCAAACATTCGAATATTTCCTACTGAACACCAAGAGCACCAAGTGTCATTGCCCAAAAGAGGGTGGGAAGCGAGCAAACAACAAAAAGAGTGCACGAGATGTCTCGCCGTACGACAGACAGCAAGTCGGCTGCATAATACTTTCCACCATCACCACTACCACCACCAAGAGAAGTGTCCTACTGTTTGTCTCGAGTGTCTTCGTGGGACTACCATTGCAACACTTTTCTTCTTCTCGCCAACGCTTTTTTCACTTTCCCATCTCTTGACTACATCTGCATCAGCTTTCTCTGCCTGTTGCTTCACAGTGGACCCACACACGTCGCCCAAGTTGGAGGCTTCAGCGCTGGCGAATGAGATTCCCTATCACTGTTCAGACATAGTTCTAGTAATACAATGCAATCGTTGACTGCAACTTGCTGAGTCTTTTTATTTTTCACTCATCTCCTTCAGCAGTAGCTCAACCATGCACTGATTTCCACCTCTTAAGGCACACACTGAATATTCTGCAGAAAATTCGGCAACGAAATTCTCTTCTTTTTTCCCGCGTTAGGCTATGTTCCGTTGTTTGCTGTAAACGTTTTGCTGTACTATTTTTAGTGTCTCATTGCATTCGGGGCGCATCCTCTCTCTCTCTCGCTCTCTCTTTTTCTTGCTCACGTTGGTCGTCCTCGAAGCTACCGAAATTGCATTCACTGTCGGCAGTTCGGTTGAGCACTTGAGCACTTCTCCAGTCAGCACCAGAGACATTCTCGACATGTTGTTCAGCAGGAGCAGTGGCAGTGACTGCCAGTGCTGGTGACTCAACCCAAACACACCAGTGAAGGATTAGCTCAATTAATTTTTTGCCACTACAACAACAACACTGTCAGTCTGCCACGCGCCCCTGCATACACGATTAGAGGAATCGCAATCTGTGATCATCATCACAGTGCCATTATCTGCTCACTACTTCTTCGTCAACCACCGTGCCATGCAAATTACCAACTACTGAATGTGTGTGTCTCTTTACTATCAACACTTTTGATTTTTTCAGCACTGGTGTTGTCTGTGTCACACCAGTTGGTGGTTGACAGTGGCACTGCACTGCACAGTGGCTCACTGCTGATCAGATATCAAATCAGAGGCATCATCAAGAATGGGCAACAAGTCAAGCTGTGCCACTATCACTGTGCCTGCGGCAGCCGGTCCAGCAACCGACAACACTGACACAAATAACAATGCTAATCGACAAAATGGCAGCAAAGGACCAAAGTTTACCTCCGCCGCAGGAAAACGCGGCAAAAAAGCCGACCCACTTTTGGATGATATCAAGTTGAAAGTGGGCAAACTTGCCAAGGAGGAAATTATCACCAAAATTGAAGACAAGGTGCTCCATGAGCTGCAAAACACTCCACGGTATAAGCAGCTCATTACAAAGCCACTCTGGCGTGAATCCGTTCAGTCATTGAAACCGATTGACCGCGTCTACCGAGTAAGTAGAATCTAAACTGTTTAGTTTTAAAGTAGTTAATATATCTCATTCTATAAAATAAAAAAAGTTGAGAATTTTTGCAGTTTCTTTCACCTTAGGAGTAGTAGCAGCACTTTATTCATAAAGACACACAATTTAAAACAACCAAGACTTGAACACACTTTAGCAGCGATAAATTTTCTGGAAGTGATAGTGCTCACATAGTCTGTTTGTTAGTAAATTGAGTCAAAATTAATCAAAATCTGCCACCCATCTGCCTTTATTTTTGAAAGTGTGTTTATCATTTTGAGAAATATTTTTCCAATGGTGTTCACCACTCAATCGATGCCAAGATCATTACACTGCCGTTCCGAACTTTGGTTTACGTTTGTTGGGCTGTCGAGCATTCCCAAAAACGGTCCGCTGTAGAATTGACTTGTTGCCTCTGCAGACACACAGTCGCTTGCACTCCTTGACAACTACACTTTGCTTGATTGTGCACTGTCGATGAATGGCACATTCTTTCGTTTCTTCGATGAATTCACCAACACTCAGCAAGTCATTACGAGACGCCTTTTATTTATATTTACCGAGCCGCTTGCACAGTGTTGAGTACACTGCCAGTTTGGGCAGACAGACATTGATTATTTACACTAATTTCTGCTGCCGGCGCCAATCTGGGCACCGTTATGTAAATTGTGCTTTACACACAATGCCAAGCTGTGAAGAGAGAATAGAATTAAAACATACTTTCCAGTAAACGTAAAAAATAACGTGAGTTTATAGTGCACTGGTGTCATTAAGCGGTGAGAGCATAACCCATCAAAGTTGGAGCTAAAAGAGTCGGTAATGATCTTATAAAAGCACTGCTTTCTTTATTGTCTGTTTTAAAGTTTGTCGTTTTTATTGGTTTATCATCTTTTCATGACTACTAAAAAGCAAAGGCACACTCACACATTCATGGCTGAAACTTTTCGCTTAACCAAAAAGTCCTCAGTAACTGTGACAGTTTTGGGGCCATCTTTGGCGCTCGATTTAGTATTTATAGCAAAACCTCACACTTCAGAGCACATCATTGAGTAATCTTTCTGTGAAGTCAGTTGTCGACATAAATCAGATTTGAAATCACTTGTTGTTTTTCAACTGCATCATCAGTGCCAGAATAACTTACGCCATTGGAGAGAGAAAAGTTGCAACGCTTTGAGAATTTGTCATCAACAGCTTAGCTGCATTTATAAGCGGGAAAATCGAGAGAATCAACCGAAAGAAGAAAGAATTTGCCCTCGAAAGCGAAGTAAAAAACAGCCCCGGTTCTGACAGCTCTGATTTCTCCAGAGTTGTGACACGTGAAACAGTAAAATAGGAAACTTTAGCTTGCAAATGCGGCACTTTACTGCTGAATAAGAAAAAGTCGAAAGAAAATGTAATTAAGTGTAAGATAATGAATTCAAATGTGTACTACGTTTGCTTTATCTAATCAGCTAGTTGACGGCAATGCGTTAGTCTACAGGATGCGCCTACAGGAGAATGTCTACACTTTAGTGGTGTTAATGGAAAGTGAAAGCTGCATCTATTGTCTTTGATGGGAAACGATGATAACTGGTGGCACTGCCTGTGGGTCAAAAAGTGCCGTGCAATGCTAGCAGCAGCAGAAGCAGCAGCTGTAACGTGCCGCCGCAAGAGGCAACGGCACAGCTCGCCAACACTGGGGGAACGCACTGAATCAAGGCAAGCAACAATGTTCGAGTGGCACAGACAGACAGACAGGTACAGCTGTAGGACTGTGGCTTGCCTTACCTGTTGTTGATGGTCGCGCACTGTCCTCAGGCGAGACGCATTGCACGAAAGAAGAAGAAGAAAAGGGAGAAAAGAAGCCTCAATTCTGCCCGCCAGCGGGATATTGGCAGTGAGCAGTGAGTGAGCAGTGAAGAGCTACCATTTCTTGTTTATCTATTCCCGACCCTCCTTTCGCCTCAACTCGATTCGACCTTTGTCAGTGGCCGCTGACACTGGTCATATCATCTCGTGTCAACGCCTTTCAGCCTACCAGCAAATGCAGTAACTCTTTCAAAATCGCCAGTTTTCCAGGCAACACCACGATCAACCATAATCTTCTCACCGTAAAGATTCTCAAGATTATACTGTGTGTGTGTGTGTTTGGCACTTGAATATTTTGGCAGCCTAGCCACTTGTCACTTTGCAGACCAGTGTGTAGACACAGGTGATTTATTAAAGCTCGTAAAGTGGCATTTTGCCGGACATGTCCGGTACATGCGGGTCATTTGAAGTTGACAGTGTTGTTTTTATTTACTGAGCAGTCTATTTGTATATTTACTTCAATTTATTTTTAGGCAAACCTTGCAATTTGCCGACTTTTAAGGATGTTATCAAATTCACACACTTTTATACTCTTAATTTAGAAAGTTTATAGACTACCTGTTTAGTGTTTATTAAATATTAAAAGTATAACTCAATTAAACTTTCTAATCAACTTATCCTTTTGATTGCAAGTATTATTTTTGCCCATTTTCTGAAGGTTAAGTTTGCCATTATCAGTAGCTTTGAAAGAACGTCATCTGCCAAGTGCATTTCGTGCACATTCATCACTTAAAAAACTATGTTCACTTATTGCACTCTCATTGTTTCTTCAATTGAATATTTGCATTTTTGTCATTTTTTGCGTCTACTTAACAAGTTTTGGAAACAGAATCAGTGTAGAATATTTTTAATTTTATAAAAGTTATTTACTAGGAAAAAATCAATCAAGTCAATGCATCTTCATTGACTTTCTTTTACCGTAGGCAGTGACCATTTCCGATGACATTGAGGCAATTGACGTTCAGCACACGCAAGCACAGATACCGCTGTAGTGCACTGTCTGCAACAGTAATCCCTTGCTACTTTATGATTTGCTGCATCAATGCAAACTCACAACCGACAGTGACACACAACTTTATTTACTACTCTCACCCTCTTTCTTTCCTCTCCTCTTTTCTCTGGTTGTTAGTCCACTAGCATTGGCTGGCAACAGTGCAATTGCAATCAAAGAGATGCACGGAAAGAGGCGCTCAATAGGGAGAATTTTGCACTTGCTTTAGTCGTAATTACGTCTGATACTGTCCAGTGCTATCTTTTATTTTAACGTTTTTGCTTTGTTTTGACCAGTGTTTCAGTTTACGCCACAGTGTTCCGTTCAAATTGACCCATTTGGCGCTGTATTGTACAACACACCATCGTACAGAGTTAGGCGCAGTTTGGCGCCTTTCAGTTTGATCAGTGTCTGTGAAGTTCTCTCCCCCTCAGTGCAAGTGTTGCCTCTACACCATCTGACCGTCGCAGTCCGTGACAATCGATCCACCATCTGCCTTCTCCGCTCTACACTGAACGACCCAAGTGCGCACTGAGACGCCTCGCCGGAGAAGCAGACCACTGCACCGGCAACTGCGTCTGCTGAGTCGGCTGCAGTCTTTGACGCATCCAAAGTGTGGTGCAGTAAACACTGCCATATGCCCACCACTGACAACTGCCCGTCACTGCAAGCCAACTGCCTACACCACATTTACCTCCGACGGTGACCCACTGAATGACAAGTGACTGCATCACTGACAAAGTCATCTTGCTTTCTTCAGGTGTCCTTCAAGTGCCTTCTTCTGCTTGTTCTCTTCTTACATCATAGTGAACTTTCAAGTTTTAAAGTTGCATTTTACATCCACTGAAGTTTAGTTTTCTCATGGAATTACCCTGATTTGCGCTTTTTGACAATTGTACAACACAAAATGTCATTCTCAAGAATTTACAAGGTACAGAATATTGTTATACAACTAATTTGCATGCACCCTTGATGGTGGTGGGAAAGAACGTGCTGTAATTGTAACCTTTGCTCTTAGTTTGTCGTTGTGTACAGTGTTTTCAAGCCGTACACCGACCGGCATTTTCATTAGGCAGTCCACTCACTTTGTTTGTGGCACACTTTTTAATTTGCCAAATTGCACCACTTGAAGTGGAGTGCCACTCATGAGCACAAAACACGCTTGTTCGCTATTGTGTTTGCTTTCATTTTTCTTCCACTGTCCACCACCACCCTTCGCACGATATTCATCACACTATCTGCACTAGTGCACGGTTGTTTTTATTACCAGGCACTAGTTATTGCAGACAGTTAGCTAGTTTCTTGTTCATATAGCTACGTAGTACTGTTTCTGGTTGATATGTGCTGGTGCGCAGAGAATATAGCAAAGCTGTGAGTTTCTCATTGGTGATGGGCGTTTACAAAGATTGATCCACATTGGATAACAATGGTCAGAGACAGACTATTGGTGATCAGCGTGCACGTACTTGGTGATTAGTGATGTAGCCTAGTAACCTGGCAAATCTCAAATCAATTGTCGCTGGAAGGCAATTCGTTTAATTAGTTCAATTACGACTAATTAGTTACATAAACTTGCTTACCTGAACTTTTTCATAACTCATGAAATAGAATCGAGTGCACTTTCATTACGGTTCGCAAGCCATATATACCAGAAATGCTAACCTTGTCAGTACTGGTCACTATGAGGTGTTCTCTTGCACAGTCTCTGTGTACGAGAGAACGTATATCAACATTGACACAGGAAATGTACACGATAAAAACGCATAGTTTTTCCGCAAAACATTTGTTTTTCTAACAGTGACATGAAATTATTTTTGGCTGAATGACACTCAAGTTGTGCTAAAGAATCTTCCTTTATAAGCTCTCTTTAAAAACATCGTCAATGTTCACTCAAACGGCCAGCCAGTTGTGTTTTTTCAATGCCTTGTCGAGTGGCTCCTTTGCCCAATCCGCCACTGGTGCTTGTACGTTCTCATTGTCAGTAAAAAACTAACAAAACAATTTATTAAATGCTAAATGATGCCGATCAACATCGATCTATAAACTGATTTGCAACCAAAACATATTGAACAGAAAGCCACAATCGTTAATAATATCTTGATTTGTTCTATTATTATCAGCAAAAATCCATTTTTATCATTTTCTAATCATCTTACTTTCTTTCTGTTTACCTACCAGCTTGGAGAAAGCAAATCAGGTCTAAATGCCAACTTTGAAGGACCACCACAAAACTATGAAGAGTTGAAGCAACGACATTTGAATGCGGGAACGCTTTTTGAAGACAACACATTTCCCGCTTCTGATGCCTCCTTTTATCTGCACGGCCGAGGGCAGCAACGTTTCAAATGGCTGCGTCCTGGAGAAATTGTTGACAGCCCAAAGTTTTTCAACGAAGGAGCAGAGCGATTTGACGTTAACCAGGGAGAAATTGGCAATTGCTGGCTGTTGGCAGGTAAATGAGGTGATTTATTATTGAATACTTTAACCTTACATCATCTTTTTTCTCCAAACAGCCGTCGCCAATTTGACCCTTCACAAAAATCATCTTGAGCGCGTTGTGCCTCATGACCAAACATTTGCCAAGGGTGAATATGCTGGTAAGTGATTGCAAATTTGCTACCCTTTAGTTTACCCAATGCTAATCAGTCTTGTCTTTTCTTTACTAGGCATATTTCACTTTCGTTTCTGGCAGTACGGCAAGTGGATTGACGTAGTTGTGGACGATCGCCTGCCAACTGTTAATGGACGTTTGGTGTTGATGCACTCGAAAGAGCGCAATGAGTTTTGGTCAGCATTGCTGGAGAAAGCCTACGCCAAGCTGCATGGCAGTTACGAATCCTTGAAGGTACTAATTTTTTTGCAATAAAAACTGTACCACTAAACAACTTCACCGTAGGGCGGAACGACAAGTGAGGCAATGGAGGACTTTACTGGCGGCCTCACTGAGCATTACGAAATTCAAAGTGAAGAGTGTCCGTCCAATCTGTTCACAATTATGCTGAAAGCACATCAGCGTGGCTCCTTCATGGGTTGCAGTATTACCGCCGCTGATTCATCCCAAATGGAGGCAGTACTCTCCAATGGCCTCATAAAGGGGCACGCCTACTCGATCACTTCGGTGAAGCTAGTGCAAATCAACCACCCGAAGATGCAGGTACAGGGCAAGATTCCTCTGATTCGAATCCGCAATCCGTGGGGCAATGAGGCCGAGTGGAAGGGCGCCTGGAGTGACCAGTAAGTACTGTTTTAAATTCCAGTCAAAAGTATGAAATTTCATTGTGTTGTCGATGCTTTTAGATCTCGTGAGTGGACAATTGTTTCGGCGTCTGACAAGCGAATACTCGGCCTTACCTTTGATGCTGACGGTGAATTTTGGATGTCGTTTGCTGATTTTAAGAAAAACTACACAAACATTGAAATCACCAACTTGACGCCCGATTCACTGGATGAGGACACCAAACGTCGGTGGGAGGTGAACTACTTCGAAGGACAGTGGATTCCCGGTGTCAGCGCTGGTGGATGCCGAAACAACCTTGACACGTTTCACATGAATCCACAGTACATGATTACGCTGGTAGACCACGATGAAGACGACGGGGACGATTTGTGCACTTGTGTGGTGGCGGTAATGCAGAAGAATCACCGAATTAAGCGAAAGATGGGTCTCGATAACTTGACCATTGGTTTTGCCATCTACGAAGTAAAGGAAAACTCGCTTGGCGTGAGGTTAGTGGCATTGACAAAATCAGTAAACAAAACATAAAACTGTGTTTTTTTCTAGTTCACGCCAGTCAACAGCTGGCTCGCAAGTTCTCAATACTAATTTTTTCCGCTACAACGCATCTGTGGAGCGATCAGCAACTTTTATAAATCTTCGTGAAATTAGCGGTCGCTTCCGTTTAAAACCGGGTATAAAAGGACTAAGTTCATTGATGATTCTCTACTTATTTTAATGATTTTTTCAACGACAGGTCGTTACTGCATAATACCATCAACTTTTGAGCCTAACCAAAAAGGAGACTTTATGATTAGGTTTTTCACTGAAAAGGCAGCCAAGAATGTGCTTGAAAACGATGATGCTGTCAGTGCGGTTACCGGTGAAGAGGATGACAACAAAGAGAATGGGGTAAGTAAAGAGACTTTTTGGGAATTGCCGTTTTTTCTTCAGACAAGCAGTTTGCGTAAGATTGCGTCACTACTCTCAACTTTAATGTTAATCAGACGAAATATGTGTTTGCGAGCTTTTCTTGCCGATCTCTGTATCTTTTATGTAGCATAACTGGGTGAAAAAGCCCAAATCACTAACTAACTAACATTTTTGCTTTGGATTTTTACTCCACTTCTTTCACTTTGCGTCTGGACGTTGCCACTTCCTTTTCTTCTTTTTTAACCACAGAATGAAATCTCAAATGGCCCTGTCATTGATGAGCAAGTTATTCGCGGTCAAGTGCTTCCTGACCCTGACCCAGTGCCGGAAGAGAATGGAGCCAATTCTAACATGAACATCTTCGAAATGCTTAGCACATGTCTATCGCTTGCTAGTTTGGCTAGACAGTGGTACGAAGCGGTCAATACCAAGCCCGATGTGGTTAGTCGATCTACTTTGCCTGACCCCACCACTTTCCCGAGATTACCACCACATCTCCAATACTTTAACGCCTCCTCTAGATTTCATTTAACTGCACTCTTTTTCATTTAACTACATTCACTGCTAAAACCTTTAATAGTTGCATGATTTGGGTTGAGGTGGTTTACTATTAACTTTGCGATTGCTTTTCATCAATTTAGTGTTAGCTTGTCCCCTTGGAGTGCTACTAAAAATTGTTTATTTTTACTGCTCTAATATACCTGATCATTGTTTATCAACAGGCTGAAACTGCTCCTCGGGCAGAGAGCACCACGGTTGACCGGTCTGATGCAGAAAAGAACGCTTTTGCATTCTTTCAAAATGTTGCAGGTATTAATAACAATTATTCATTCTTTTAACTTTAACAAGGGTGTGAGTGTCGCTTCGCGACACGTACTCTTTAGTTTTTCTAAATTTT
>JAALOO010000172.1_pt1 | contig 55894 bp, 53 predicted proteins | sample 7257641 | NCBI WGS metagenome assembly JAALOO01 (sample SAMN14085613, study PRJNA598686) | mite metagenome | biome: ENVO:01001000; feature: ENVO:01001002; material: ENVO:01001226; isolation source: single female mite from University of Michigan culture on fish food culture... ...
AGAGAGAGAGAGAGAGAGAGAGAGAGAGAGAGAGAGAGAGAGAGAGAGAGATCGCAAAAAGAGATAAAACCGTGGCAGTGTATCGTCACTGCCAACTAATAAAACCGCCACCAACTTTAGAGCAAATGTCAAGAGTGGTGGTGGTGGTGGTGGTGGTGGTGCACCCCAAGCGAAGGCCAGTCATTAGCGAGTTGAGCTTGCTCCAGCGACGACGACGACGACCATCGCAGTGATCACCACCAAACGATTCAGACTTATTCAAACAAAAACCATCAAAGAAACTTCGACCACAAAGCAGCAACTTTGCCGTGAATTAGATTGACTGGTCGCCTCTGCAAATCAATCCATCGATTTGTTGTTATAGGAGAGAACAAGAGGTACTTCTCTTTCTCTCTTTCGCGGCAACGAAGCACAGCGACTTCTGCTGCTGTCGCAGTACTGTCGAACACACATGAGGTGATTTTATGGTGGTGATTGTGATAACAGAGCAGCATCAGCAACAGCCAAGTCTCTTTGAAAATCTACCGCCGCCACCAACGCAAATCGACCATCACCGAAATTCACTCATCATTTCTTGCTTCTCGAGCAGAATAAGCTCGTCAAGGCAGCATCAGCAAATACATCACCACCACCACCGAAAACACTTCTCCCGCAGATTTAGCACCTTTTAGCTCTTCTGGGAAGGTAAAACACAGCAAGGATGAGAGGGAGAGCAGGAACTTTATGAGCTAGATGAGAATTAAATTGACCGTCTTCTCGCTTTTTTCTCTCTCTCTCTCTCTCTCTCTCTCTCTCTCTCTCTCTATCCTTTCTTTCTATCCATTCTCCTTCCTCTACCATTACCACCATTCTCCACGCAAGGCTGCAGTTCACTTGTTCAGTGTGCTGAAGTAGTTTGTAGGCAACAACCAACCGCAACCACCACAACTGCCGCCGGTCATCCTCTTCACCGCCGTCAGTGGAGCGGAAAAACGAGGAGAAGGAGGACAGCAGAAGCAGAAGCAGAAGAAGCAGTTGTTGCAAGAGGGACAAGAAGAGGGAGAAAAAAGCCATAAAAGCATCGAGCACAGGCACTGCTGCTGGTCAGACCCCATCAGGACGGCAGCAGCAGCAGTCGTCATCATCACCACCTTCAACGACGACGACAAAGATCACATTTGTCGAAGACAGCAACAAAACAAAAAGTGAAACACTCAACAGACAACAACAACGATGATGAAGCCAACAACCACCACCACCACCACCACCACCAACCAGCAATACCAAGGTCGTCAGGAGATAATAAATGTCAGCAGCAGCGGCAACAACAGCGGCAGCATTTCAGAAGGTAAAAGAGATTGAAAAAAGCAAACAAGATTTAAAATATTTTTTCTTTAATTAAAAAACTAGCAGATTCAGCCGATTTCAACCCCCGTCCACAATCACACGACACAAACAACAACCACCGTGCAGAGGCGAATCGAAATGGCGATGATGAAGGAGGAGGTGATCAAGCCCTTCTTCAAGATCTGAGTCTCCAGGCTTCTCAGGTATCTCAGGCTGCCACCGAGAACAACAACCTCATCACCATCAACTCCTTCGGCTCGTCAATGCCATTGTCAATGTGGCCCCCGGAGAATCCGCTGTTCACCCCACTGAGCGACCCGTACCTCTACCCAAAACCAAATAGTAACGGGTCGATGGCAACTGAAGAGCAGCAAATGCCACAGGAAGAGCTCGTGATAGACAGCAGAGAGCCGCAGTACAGTCCAATAACGTTAAGTCCGTCGCCGCCTCTAGTCGAGTCCCACTACTACCAGCCAAATATCGCAATGACCACAAGCGGCAATCACCAGCAGCAGCAGCAGCAGCAGCAGCAGTCATCATCGTCGCTGGCGAATCTTCAGCACCTATTTCAGGTAGCTCAGCCGTCGCCGCCGGTCACTCTGGTGGAAACTGGCGGTCAAAGTCAGCAGCAGCTTCAGCAGCAGCAGCTGCGCAACCTGCCAAACGAAGACATCATGCAAGAGGCAATGCGAGAGATCTTCGGCACTCAGCCGCCCCCGAATCACCACCACCCTCAAAGTGATCTGTCACAGCAACATCAGCAAAGCCAAAGTGTTCAGCGACCACAACTGCAACAAAATCACCCACCACCACCACCTCCACAGCAAGGCACTTCCATGCCTCAAACAGAGGAGCAATCATCGCAAGCCGGACAACGCCTTCCAAACAGTAATAACCCTATTCCTCCGCCGCACCAGCTACCTTCGGTGTCCGTTCTTCGCAAACGACTTCAACAGGCGCAGAAGCAGCAGCAGCAGCGAAAGGATCAGCTCAATCAGCAGAAGAAGCAGCAGCAGCAACTAAAGGATCAGCTCAATCAACAGAAGCAGCAGCAGCAGCAGCAACAACAACAACAACATCAAATCATTGAGCCGCAGCAGCCACCCAATCACCCCAACCAGAACTACCACCTTTCCCGACCTTCCTTCGACAGCTTCTACCAGCATTTCGAACGTTCACCATCATATGAACAACTTGCTTTTCAAAATCAACTCGCCCTACTTGAGAATCAGGATCAGGGGCAGCAGCAGCTGCAACAGCAACCGCAACCGCAACCACTACCTCAACAATACAACCTACGACCACAATATACCCACCACCACCAGGCAGCAATTCAACATCATCCTCAGGTGCAACAACATCAACATAATCAACACAGTCACCAGCAGTATTACCTTCATCCTTCGCCACCACTGCCACTAAATCATTATCAGCAGTACCCCCGACTTCAGCAGCAACAGCAGCAGCAGCAGGAGGAATACCTCGAAAGACAACAGCACCGTCTTAGGCAAATGCAGCAGCAGCAGCATCATCAAACCGAACCAACCTCACTTACCAATCATCCTCCTCATCAGCAAGTGTTCCCACCTAACCTAATTTCAAATCAAAAGCAAATCACCCTATCCACACAACAACAACAACTGGGAAACCTCGAAAGACAGGACCGTCTTAGGCAAAATCAAATGCCGCAGCAGCAGCATCATCTCCATCAACAAGTGTCCCCACCTAACCCAATTGCATATCAAAAGCAAATCACCCCATTCACACAACAACAACAGCGGCAATTGGAATACCTCGAAAGACAGCACCGTTTTAGGCAAATTCAAATGCCGCAGCAGCAGCAGCAGCAGCAGCAGCAGCAGCATAACCAAACCGAACCAACCTCATTCAACTACCATCCTCATTACCAAATATCCCTACCTAACCCACTTCCAAATAAAAACCAAGCCATCCCACTTCCACAACCTCAGGAGCAACCTCAGCAACCACAACAACAGGAGCAACAGCAGCGGCAACTGGGAAACCTCGAAAGACAACAGCACCGTCTTGTGCAAAATCAAATGCCGCAGCAGCAGCAGCAACAGCATCATCTCCATCAACAAGTGTCCCCACCTAACCCAATTGCAAATCAAAACCAAACCATCCCACTTTTAAAACTTCATGAGCTTCATCAGCAACAGGAAAACCTCGAAAGAAAACAACGCCGTCTTTTGCAAATTCAAATGCAGCAGCAGCATCGGCAAACCCAACAAGCCTTAGTCACCCAGAATCTTCATCAACAAACATCACCACCTAATCCAATTCCAAATCAAAACCAAATCATTCCACTTCCACGACCTCAGGAGCAACAGCAGCAACAGCAACAGCAGCAGCAGCAGCAGGAGGAACAGGAAATCCTCAAAACACATTACCATCTTATGGTAAGGCAGCAGCAGCAGCAACTGGAAAACTTCGAAAGACAACAGCACCGTCTTGTGCCAAATCAACTGCCGCAGCAGCAGCAGCAGCAGCAGCAGCATAATCAAAGCGAACCAACCTCATTTAACCACCATCTTCTTCAACAAAAATTCCCACCTAACTCAATTGCAAATCAACCTCAAACCATCCCACAACCTCCGGAGCGACGCCCACCACAACCACCACAACAGCCCTCTCCCCCCAAGCAGAGAGGCCGGAAAAGGGGCGCACCGGTAACAGAGAGCAGCAGGACCATTCGCAGCAGCCTCTCCTCCACGGAGAACGCCGCCGACCAGATGCCGGCCACGCCCTTCGAGCTCATCACCCCACAGGCCCGGAAGTGGCTGCAACGCCACTACGAGCTCCGCCTGCTGGAGCCGCTGGCGCCGGAGAGCGAGAAGCTGATCAGCGAGAAGCAGAAGATTGAGGGCAAGCTCGACTGGCTCCAGTGCAGTGGTAAGTGTGTGCTCTGCTTTTTCAATATAATAAAAGTTCTTAAAAGTGCCCAAAAAGATGAAAAAGTAACCACCAAAAATAACCCACTTTTTCCGGTGTCCCTTTAGTTGCCGAATTCACCGACAATGTCCGGCAGAAGAGTCCAAAGTTTGAAAAGTTGCTGCAGTCCATCGAGCGACGCGTGGAACGAGAGAGGAAGGCAAAGGAGTGGGCGAAGGAGATGAGTGCCGCCGCAAAGGCTGCTGCGGAGAAGGCGGCGGCGGCGGCGGCGGAAAAGGCCAAAGCAGCAGCAGCAGCAGCAGCCAACAACAGCAACCAACTAACACCACTAAACCTAAGCAGACCTTGTCTCCCAGCATTACAACCACTAACCATCTCAACACTACCTTACCACCACCACAACTACCACCACCACCCAAACACCCGATCTACTCTACAGCAACAGCAACAGCAACAACATCAGCGGCAGCGGGGGGAGTACAACATTCGCAGCAGCAGCAGCAGCCAAAGCTGTTCCTCTACTGAAAGCTCCTGTTCCAGCTCCTGCCACTCCCACCTGTCCGACTTCACTGCCCAAAACATCCCTTTCTCCAATAGAATTTCCCCCCAACAGCTGCAGCAGCAGCCGCAGCTGCAGCAATATCCCTACACCCCTCAGGCGAATAGCCTACATATTCAGCATCATCCTCCTCCTCCTCATCATCATGCGAATCTCAGGTCACTTCTTTCCACTTCAACAGAAATGCTCCACTACGGGGAGCAGAACAGCCCTTCTTCATTCTCCTCCCCATCACCCCCAACAGCAGTACTTCGACCTCCTCATCTTCCTTATCAGCAGCAGCAGCAGTCCCGACAGGTGTCGGTAAACCGAAGTGCTCCATCCACTTTATTGTCACCCTCCTCCTATTCCTCCTCCTCCTCCTCTTCTTCTTTGCCTTCAAGCACGACCTATCTCTACAGCGGCCGTCCCCTCATTATCGATGAAGAAGCAGAAATAGAAGAAGTGGTAGCAGAAGCTGAAGAACCACTAGTGGCTGCTGTAGAAGTCAACCCAAGCCAAGCCGAGGCTGCTGAAGCTGCTCCCTGCCCTTACCTCACCAAAAAGCAGAAAGCCGCTCGAAGGACAAACATCGGCTAATTCAACCGCGGACGAAAAGCTAAAAAACTTAAAACTTAAAACTTGTAAATATACACACACACACAATGGTGACGAGTTCAAGTAGAAATGTACTACCTCTTTTATCTTATAAACACACCAATCAATCTGTACTATTATACACAAATAAAAGACACTATCTAAATAAAGCAAAAAAAGTTGTGTCAAAACAAAAAGAATGAGCCAAACAAATGAAGGAAAGATGTGCAGCAGAGTGGAGTGGTGAGGTGTGCAATCAAAGAGTAGACCAGGAAAAGTGGAGCGATGATAATCGATGGAGAGACGAAGATGGAAATGGAAATGGAAATGGAGAAATGGAATCATAGATAGCGAAGAGGGGGGAGGGTGAATGGAAAAGAAAGAATCTGATCTTCAAAGATCTGAGCCTTCATCACCTCCTCACACCTCCTCCTCCCACCACCCGTCGATTGACCCGCTTCCGGTGCTGCTGCTTCAGGTAGTCAGACTGCTGCACACCGCCCAGCACATAGTCGGCCGGGTACTCCAAGCTGACCACCTCTCGAGGCAATCCACCACCACCATTTCCTCCTGCTGAACCACCGGAAGTCGCCAAAGACTGACCACCGCCAATACTTCCGGTGTGGTCGACCGTCAACGACCCCAACTGTCGACCTCCACCTCCATTTCCGCCTCCTCCTCCTCCCTGAGAGCGCTGCTGCTGCTCCCTTAGGCGAATGGTAAAGTCAAAGTACTTGTTGAGCACCTTGCGCAGGCAGCACCGAATGACGGGCATAATCTGGCTGCACTGGTTCCGCCGGGCGTACAGTGTGCAGCCAAAGCCTGAGGAGGAGGAAGAGCTTGAAGAAGAGGAGTTTCCAGGTGAAACAGTCGTAGAGGTAATCATTGTGGAGTTTGCTTCAGAACTCGAAGAAGAGGAAGAGGATGATGACTCGCCCTCAGGTGAATTCAGGCAGCAAAGGCGAGCCTTCAGCAGCCGCTCCGTCGACCACTCATTGCAGACGGTGGCCGTGCAGGTGGTCACCTCGAGGCGAGGTCGCTGGCTGCCGCGCAGCCGGTCCAGGACGCTTAGGCTGCTGCTGCTGCTGCTGCTGGAGTTTCCATTACTGGAAATGGACAGCGTCGAGGAGGTGACATTGGATCTGGCCGAGCTTCCGTCAACGTTTGCAGTCGTGTTTGTCTGATTTGTTGTAGCCTCTAAATTGACAGCCGTGACAGCGTTTTCCTGCTGATTGTTCGCCTGCTGCTGCTGCTGCTCGGCGGCAATCTGCCCGAAGAACTTCAGCAGTATCTGGCCCATGTCGTTGAAGTTGCCCACCTGCTCGGCGGTCAGGTTGACCATCGGCAGGAGGGAGTCGTTGAGAAAGGAGGATGATGAAGGCGAGGAGTAATCGGTTTGGTTATCAGCAGCATCAACAACAGTTGCTGCTGCTGCTGCTTCAGTAGCAGTGGCCTCAACTGAAGAAGAAACTGTAGTCGCTGGAGTAGCAGTTGTAACAGTCAAAACTGCTTCAGTTACATTGGCAATCGGAGTGGCTGAAACGGAAGCAGAAGTCGTGGAAGAGTTACACTTTGCCTTACAAGGGCTGTCAAAGTAAGTGGCCAAAACGGCGGCCTGCAGAATCGGCTGCTGCGTGTGAATGAAGCTGAGCGGAAAGGGAATGTAGTAGGTGAGGAAGCCGCATCTAGGAGCAAAGCAAAACAAAAACCAAGTTGAAATCTCAAAAGTAAACAAATCAACGCCCACAAATCCCCAATTACCGATCATAGATGAAAATGTCGCCATTCCGACCGTCTAAAGCAGGCGGACCCGTGGGCAGCTCCTGATAGACCTCAAAGGAAACCCGTCTCCTGGTGGCGGCCACCCAGGCCGGATCAAAGGACGCCCTCGAGTTGAGGAGGACAAAGCGAAGCGAGGTGAGGTGAACGCCCACCAGTGTTTGGTAGATCGCCTCCAGGTTGAGCAGCTGCTGCTCGGTGCCCAGACGGCGCTCCGAGGAGCTGGTCAGCACGACCAGCGTCACATTGTCCCTATCCAACGATTCCTGGTGGTGGTGGTGGTCACCAAAAAGTCGACGGCTAAACTCGGAGCTATTCGTAATTGGCAGGGAAAGATTTGTAATCAAAGGGCCGTTTTCTGATGAAGAAGAAGAAGGGGAGGCAGCGTTTTTGGAGATCAGCTGAAGGTTCAGTTGAGAGTTGGTGGAGTTTGTAGAGGAGTTTGTGGAGTTGAGTAAAGAAATTGAACTGTTGTTTAGATCAATTTGCTGGCTCGAGAGCAGCTGACTGACCACGTCGTGGAGCGTCCACGCCGCCGGTCGACTGCAGATGGTGATGGAGGCGTGGACTGTTGTGTGGACGTTGCTGGACAACAGCTGCAGCAAAACTGCCGCCAAAAGTGGCGATAAAGAAGCGAGAAAGAAAGGTGGCGACATGACTTTGTCGAGCAAAGTGAAGGACAATGTGTTGAAAAACAAAACAAAAAAGAAAGGGAAAAAGTACAAAGAAGAGTGGCTACGAAAGCAGAATGTACGGCTTCATGCTCATTAGCAAGGTTGGTTGAAGGGAAACACAAATGGTCGAAGATGGTCACAACAGAGTGCACAGTCGGGTGAACAGTATCAGAGTACTGTGTGTGCACGCAGTGTAGAGGTGTCCACTTTATATACCTCCTCTGCAAAACGAAGAAAGCAATCAGCAAAGTGGACGACAAATGAACGACAGCAGCAGAAATCGTGGCTGACAATGAAGAGGAGGAGGAGGGACGACAATGTATCAATATTTTGGCTGCTGCTAAAAGACAATCCAAAGGAGAAGAAGGAGAAGGTGATGATGGACAGACAGCTCAACAGAAGTGTTAAATAGCAGCAACAGCAGCAGCAGCAGCAGCAGCAGCAAATCTAGATAGCGGATCGCTTTGATTGATGATGATCAGAAGAGAGATGGACAGCTCAGTCAGCTCCGTCGTCGTCGTGGTTGTCGTCAGGCAGCAGACTGCAAACACATGTACACCACCGCCATCGCCATCACACGACAGTTAAATAGTGGCGATGGCAAAGAACTTTCAGTCATCAAAAACTGATGATGGTGGTGGTGGTGGTGGTCTTGATCTTTGCCTGCTGAGCAGGGTACATGTACAGCAAAGAAGTTGAAGAAGACGAAGAAGACGAAGAAGTAGAAGAAGTAGTAGAAACAGCCTATTTAGGGGAGGAGGAGGAGGTGGTGGAGAGGTTTCGGGTGGGAAAAGGAAAATGTGGAGAAGGGAGGAGAAAAGAGAAGAGAAGACATCAAAGTCAGCAATCAAAGAAAATCAAATAGCGAAATCAGCAGCAACTATCATACAAATGACAACAGTTTACAGAGCGAACAAGTGAAAAGAGCAAAGAAGCGCGCGACAAAGCGAGAAGCAAAGGCAAAGGCAAAGGGAAAATAAACACTGCAGTTTTTTGTCTTTTGGTCTTAGCGCGCCTTTTTTTTATTATCAACACACACACACAAAAATGTACGGGTGGTGGTGTGTCAAGAAGTAAGTAACTCTTATCACCACTGTACAGGGTGACTCAGTGAGCAGAGCGAAAAACAAATGAGGAGGAGGAAACCAGGTCCATCCAACTAATGCAAGTATGATTGATGCAAATAAAATTGCCTTCCAGAGAGGGAGAGGGCAAAAATAGAAACTCCACAGTCAGCAAAAGTTCGCCTAGCAGCTATAAAAAAGTTTCAACAAAACTGCCTGCTTGATAAACTAACTAACTACACTTCAAAGAGCTTATCAAAACCGCTGATCAAGTCATCAGATGACCTCGGCGGTTTTCTTCCTCTCTCTCTCTCCCACACCCTCTAAAATTCATTAACCCTCAAAGGCAAAAGAGAAGAAGGAGGAGGAGGAGGAGTCGCCGCCGCCGCCGAAAACAAACCGCACTTATCAAGGACGAGTGATGCTTATCACAGCAGACACAGCTCTGCTCTCACAACAGCAGCATCTACCCTAGAGCAGCACATCCATCGTTTGGTCGAGTAAATTCCTCATCAACAAAGTGAGCACAGAAGAAGAAGTGCAAAAGAGCAGAGAAAGTAAAGTTCAAGTTGCAAACAAGAGGAACAAACAAGCAAGCAAGCAAGCAAGCAAGCTCAGCTGAGCAAACTTTTCCAGCAGTACAGTCGTAGACACTCAAAGAAGAGAGTCAGTACATTACCATCCTCTGTTCGAGGTTATCGCACCTCCAACCAAGCAAATGAACGGAGAGAGAGCGAAGCTGTCAAGAAACTCTCAAACATGCCCTTGCTCTCTTCCTGGACTGTCGTCCAATTCCTCATCCCTACATCCCTACCACTGTACTAACCCCATGCGGTGGGGATACTACTGATCTTAATAACATAAAAGCTGTATAGTTTCCCTTTTCCCAAGCACGACGACGATGATCAAGTGTAACACTGGTTTATCTGGTCGCTGGGTTTTCACAGCAGCAGCAGCAGCAGTGTGTTAGCAACTCAACAACCGAGCAAGTTAGTTAGACTAAGCAAACTCACTTAGTTCATTTCTCATCATCAAACTTCTCGAACATTAGAGAGTCTAATCAATCAAATGAAGAAGAAGAAGGAAAGCTGTTCAGCTTATCATTTCCCACCAGAAACGACTGTGTTGCATCAACGCAAACAGACATCATCATCAGTCGCAAGCATTGTACGAAAAGATAATGCGACAAGAAACAAAGAAAAGAAAGATATCAACAGCCAAAAAGTAAATCTCATCACATACATGCGCCACCACCAATCAACCAATCAACCGATAACTACTTCACAAAAGAAAGCAAAAAGACTGCCGGCAAATCAAACAAACGAACGACAAAATTGTCAAATCTGTCTGTCTCTTTCCCCAAAAGTCAGCGTATCATTTTCTTCCCCTAAAAGAGAGGCTGAAAGGATTCAAAGTCAAGATCAAGAACACCGTCACCGTGAGCTGCTCGCTATTTGGAGAGCCTTGATAAAGGAGTAATAAAGCGAGTGCCTACATTTACTTTATCATGCGTTTTTTATGAACGAAGCCAAAAATGATACCTTACCAGCCAGCCAAACAAGGTCTGGCGACTGGCACGTTTGAAATTAGCGCGAATTTCATTTGAATCTCGTTTGGACGTCAGAGTACGCAGGCGTAGCAAAAAACGAGCACAAGAGCACGAACACATCAAAGCTCAAAATATCGCGTACAGCGATTAAACCTTCACAGTATGGTAGAGAAAACCAACCGAAACCAGACGACTAAGTTATCAACCACCACACTACCAGAACCAAAGTCTAATCTCCAACAAGTCTAAATCAACCACTAACTACTAGTGCAAACTACTAGCAGTATTCGTGTTTGTAAACAGTGAAAGGAGGAAAGAAAGACTACCAAACAACACAAAAGTAGGCCTGCTCGTAAAGTCGTACACATTTATTTATCTGCTGATAAAGAAGTTAGGACTACTCCACGACACACAGTCTCTCAAAGTCTCGACAAAGTCTGCGGCGACTGAAGAACACTACTGAATGAACGAGAAAGACAGAGAAATGGTCTTGTACTCGGAAAATATCAAAGTTTCGCTCACTAAATCGCTAACACCAACACTAACCAAATCAGTAGTGACCTAGAAAATCGTAAGATTTGGCGTGCCAACCCAAACCAAGCCAAACCAAACCAACACCTTTTGCTGGCTGGCTCTCGCACCGGGGAAAATCCCAGCTCATCACCAGACAAGGAAAAAAAATAAGAAAACAACAAAAAGAAAACAACAAACTTATGATGTGCCTTTCTTTCACACACAAACAAACCGATTGGTGTGTGTGTGCAATACTAGCTAAGAAAGATCAATCAATCAGTTAGCGGCAATTGCCCAGTTGTTCAGTTAGTCATCAAAAGAAGAAGCGACTGTCTCATTGAATCACCGCTGGCAATCGTTGGCAACAACGGCCAAAGGAGGTATCTGTAGTAGTTCACATCACATCACTCGTGCACATCTTTGATAAGTTATCAGCAGTGAGTGAGTGAGTGAGTGAGTAGCATCAAGACACTCTTCGTCTGACAACTACACCTTCCTTTATGGCCTTCAAATAGGCAGCAGCAGCAGCACGTGCAAAATGAAGAGCCGATGCAGGCGTTGAGGATGATGATTTGCAGAGAATGAGAGAGAGCAAAGTTTTCTTCATCATCACCATCATCATCAAGATCTTTGCCTCATCGTTGCCTGAAAAGTAGGGCCCAAAGCGGACAAGGCCAGCAAAGACGTAAAGGCGCAGCAGAAGGACTGCCCTTAAGATGATGATCTGCTGCTGCTGCTGCATCGTCTCATACACAAATCGGAATGTGTGAGCGCCAGTCTCGATCTTGTGATCAATCAAGAGTGCTCTCTCAAGGCTGACTGGTAACCACAGCCTATACTACAGTTTATTAATACACTACACACAGCTTGTTTGACACTACTACTAACAGACAGTGAAGTGCGAATAAAGTGAAGAAGAAGAAGAAAGGAGTACTGATGGGGATGAAGAAGTAGTAGAGATCTTGCAAGTGACAGGCTAGATGATAAGAGATAAACAAGAGAAACACACAGAGAGAAAAAGAGTGGCAAATACGCCAGCGATTAGATATAGTTGGCAACATGCTTGGAACGTCTAATACTACAAAACAGCAGGAGCATTAATACTATAGTACTAAAGTGCTGTCCGTACACTTGGCAGCTGTTGAAGTAGCAGCAGCAGCCTGCTCCAATTGGAACAGTGCCAAACACTGACTGGTGTGTGTGTGTACTTTCGTGCAAAAGACTGATTCATGCAAAAAAGCGAAAGAAGAAAAAGAGGTGGCACTTACCCAAGAAAAAAATAAGGACTAGAGAGTCCTTATTTGGGCAGTCCTATCGATGATTGTCCCGATTATTATCTCGACGGTCACGATCTTCCCGACGATCTCGAGGTTCGTGACGATCTCGATGGTCTCGGTTTTCTCGATGTTCTCGATGTTCTCGATGTTCTCGGTGTTCTCGGTGTTCTCGGTGTTCTCGATGTTCTCGATGTTCTCGATGTTCTCGATGTTCTCGATGTTCTCGATGTTCACGAGGTTCTCGATGTTCTCGGGGCTCTCGACGATCTCGTTCCTGATCGGGACGAACTCGGCGTTCACGGAGCTCTCCTCTGCCTTCTCGATCTCCTCCTCCTCCTCGACTACGCTCTCGATGGTTATCATCATCATCCTCTCGCCGGTCATCATCACCTCGGTGACCACTGTGTCGATCTTCCCGCTTCTCACTATCTCGCCTCTTCCGGCTAATTTCACTTCTCCTCCGCTTCTTCCGCCGCCGTCGCTTCTGCTCCGAGCTGTCGTCCAGTGAATCGGAGCTGCTGCCTGGCGTCTTTCGACGGCGACGACGAATGTTCCGCTTGTAGCGCTTCTCCGTGTCGCTGCTGCTGCTGCTGGTCACCAGATCACTGCCGACTAGGTCCGAAGTGTCCGAACTGGAGCCAGAGGAACTTGAGGAGGAGGATGAAGAGGACTCTGAAGACGAGGATGAAGACGAGGATTCCGAGGAGGAAGACGTAGAAGAGCTTCGTCGGCGCTTTCGCGTAGACTCTTCCTCCTCCTTCCTCTTTTTCTTTTCGATCTTCCGTTTTGCTCTGAAAAGAACAAACAGTCAATAAAAGTTAAACTTTTTACCGAAATAAAAACTTGGATCTAGATCAGATCATTACCTTGCCGCCTCCTTCACCCTCTTCCGATCCTCCTTTTGGCGCTCCCGTTCCTCCTCCCGTTTCTTGCGAATCGCCCGCCGTTTTTCCTTCTTCGCCTTCTTTGCCTTCTTCTTCTTCGCCTCCCGCTTCAGTCTCGCTTCTGCAGTCCGGCCACTCGCCTCGACGGCATGCTCATCTCGAAGTTCATCCACCGCGTGAATGTGCACCAGCGGATTCGTCCGCGGCAGGGGAAGCCCATTGGCCCTCAGAAGGTCCTCCTCCTCCTCCTCCTCGGAGCTGGTGGAGCTGACGTCCAGCACAATGTCCTCCTTGGTGGGATTCACCTTGAAGAAGTTTCGACACTGGTAGGTGAAGTGGCCGGCTGAATTTGGGAGAGAGAGAAGTTTCAGATGAGTTTCAGGATTCAACAAAAGGAGGAAACCACAAAAAGAACTTACGATAGCCGCACTTGCCGCAGGCCGCGCGGAAGGTGCTGTTGCTCTGGCCAAAGTTGATGCTCTGCATGATGGTGACAGGCTGTTGATGCAAAGTGGTGATATTTCGGTGATTGTTCACGGGAGTTTATGTAGCTCTCTTTCTTAAGAAAATAGAACTTCTCTCTCCAACAAACAAACGACAGATCTTTCTGGACCACAACAATCGACTCAAAAGTGTGCGCGCTGCGCGAAAGCGCTATCGATACTAGGCCAGTCGTCCGGCACAATCGATTGGTTGATGCAGGTATGTTTTGTAAACAACCAAAATCTTCGCAAAAGAAAAAAATGTGCGCGCCAAGAAGTGATGATGGTGACGATGATTGGGACTTTACTATTATTACCTGGGGACTTTGACCCCTCAGTCCTTTAGAGCTTTAAGCCCTGAATCATCGGTTTACTATTTTTTTTCGTCTCCTGTCTGTGATACGCTAAAGTTCTTATCGACAAAGCTAAAATCGCTCATCCTAACTCAGCCGGTCAACTTCACTTGACACTGACGTGAAGATGAAGCTCTAAATCTTCGATTTCTACTCAACTTTTAGGTAAGTTCAAATCCAGTTTTCTTTCTCTCTTTTTGGTGGCTGGTTCTTACCGGCTACCACTACTGTGGTAGTTCCCACCAGCCAATACAACCCCGGCTTAGCTTATCTTGCCAACAACAACGACAACTTTTTTAATTGCTACTTGGCACTGAAACTGCCTTGCCCAGTTGCAGCTACTCCGATACTCACAATCTCTCATTTTTAGCTAATTTTTAAAACTTAAATCTGTACAATTCCTCTTCCAAGTGTTCCCGTAGCTTAGCGCGCACAAAGTAATTAGCCCCGAGATTGTTGGAGGACTTGTGTGTTGTACAGTACACAGGTGATTGTTTACAAGAGTTGGCAGTTTTTTAGCAGATCGATAATCTGCCAACATTCTTGTACTCGCTCATCGTATTGACATCACTCTGTCTCCCTATCACCACCACACCATACCAATGAACAGCAGCCAAGCAAATCTCTCTTTATATTAGCTTTAAAAACTTCAACAACTTTAGAAGGACCGAGGGAGACAGGGGGCCACAATCAAACTCAGCATCGAACACGATGCGTTCACGTAATGAGCTAGTTTTATCACCACCACAACTACCAAATATCTAATCTTATCAGCTTATTACCTTCCTTACCTGGCGGCGGCGGCACATTGCTGGCACATTGGCTGATTTGCTGCTGCTGCTGCTGGCACACTACCTGACCAATGCCACAATGTACCCATGCAGCCATTCCTTTGGCATGTACACAAGTGCTAATATGGAAGATGGAAGATGTCCTAGTGGAGTACCTGTCCGTACCTGCCATAAAGTTAGTGCCAAGTGAGCGTGTCTGATGTTTATGAGCATGAGATGGGAATGATTTGCCGCTTATGATGATAAGTGTTACGATTCAGTGTCGTGCAGTTGACGTACGCTCTCTTTAAAGAAACTGTAGACGAGCTGTACTCGGCATCACTACTTCAGCATTCAATCTCGGTGCCTAGACAAAGCTTTGGCCGGCTCGATTTATTGCCATCTGCTATGAGCCATCTCCTGCTTTCATCTGTAAATCTGTAGATTTTATTGATGAACCTAAAGATGGACGCGCGCGCTTTTGTAGCGATTTCAAGTGTAACTAGATATTGTACGACTAGATCTTATCAACAGATGCCATAACTTCTCATAACTGCCGCCCCAATCTGATCTGACCAGTCTTATCCACCTAAACGTAGCTATGTTATCTTGGCTTTGGGATTATTAGTAGTATTCCATTGGTTTGTTGGATGTGTTTACCCGTTTCAGGCACAGGGTTTGAGAAGGAGAGACAGCTGTTCTCTTTCTCTATGAGTCGCTTTCTTCTTTTTATTGGCCAATCAAATGCCTGCTTAGCAGAATGAAATTGGCACACAATTAGCGTTCTCGTTTAATTACTGCCATTTTTATTTTTAGTAGGCGACTAATGCACTACATACGTTTAATGTAGTGCCGGTGCTTTTCACGTCACTTTTTTACCGCTTTTTAGAGTTGGATCCAAAAAATCTTTTTACTAACATAACAAGAATCCTTCTCATTTTTTTATATAAATCTAACTGAACTGGCCATTGATGATGACGGATATCCTCTCTCTCTCTCTCCTCTGTTGTGAATATCAGAAGTCATCAAGGAACAATATTCAGAAAGAAAGAGTGAGAGAAAATGCTAATCGGCCAGAGAGGAAAAGGAATGGCGGAAATGCGTGGCTCTCAGAGTTGAACTCTGCACGCTCTTGTGCACTCTCTCTTTCTCTTTCAAACTTTTGATCTTTCTCTTTCGGTGCTTCAAGACGAGCAAAGTGGTAAAGTGGCTAGCGCTTGTTTTCTTTCCTTCTTGAGAAAAGGATCAGTTGAGAGAAACAGTTTTTAATTGGAGAAGAAGAAGAAGAAGTTTGTGACGAGCTAGAGCTAAAGTATGTGTGAGAAAGCGATTTTTGTCTGTCTGTTGGTGAAAACAGTTGGGCGAAGGATTTTCCGTTGCCGGTGAAATGCTGATGACACTTCAAGAACCCTAGCTACTGCTGCTGTACACTGTGCAAAGATTTTCAGAGGTAAGGTTTTGTTGAGAGCTGATGATGATGATGATGATTTTTGCACAATTTCGCTCAAGCTTATCATCATCCTCATCATCAATTTCTGTTGCTATTGCCGCTACTATTTACTTAACCTTAAAGACAAGATTAAGAGCAGTCGATCTTTCTCAATCACACATCTCAAAAGAATCTAGGCTATCTCACATTTTTTAATCCTCTTAAATTGACAAAAATTTCCTTCTCTTTCTAAAACGGAGAGCAATGACACTTCCACCTGACAGTGTTTGGTGAAGGTGTCCGTCAACTGCATCTTCCAGCTCAGCAACAGCCACGACCAATGTTTGCAACCAGCCAACCAACTAATCCTCCTGTGCTCCCTTTGTCTTTCGTTTGCTCTTCTATACACACAGGGCAACCTGTTGCATCAGCTGGTAATGTTGCTGCTGCTGCTGCTGCTGTTGCAGCTGGCTGGTTTCTGCCCCAAATATGTCACCTTTTGTTGTTGTTGCAGAGTTGATCAGATCTGATCTGATCATTTGTTATTTGCAGTGCAATCGGTAGTGCAGCAGCAGCAGCTGTCAAACAATTGCCCAAACACACAAACACAGAGACCAATTAGCGTGACATCACAGTGTACCGACATCACAGCTCTTCCGATAAAAATTTTCCGCCAGTGTTTTTGCTCTAGTAGTAGAGCACACAGAGGTCACCGATCTCATTACCTCCTATGTTTCCTTTTTTTGCCTTTTTAGCCTAAGCAAAAGAACAACTGAAACCTTTAGTGCGTCTTTTTCAGTCGAAAATTGCGACTTTTTTTAAATTTCCAGTGAACACTTCACTCACTCACTCGAACTGTTAAGGTATGATTGAAGGTATCTCGTGCTCAATGTCGTCCACGGCTCATTACGCTGAACCGCTGCTGCTGCCACTGTTGCCATCATAAAAAGACAGCAGCAAAAGTCAGTCAGTGAAGCTGCAAGTTGCTGCTAACCGCGCAGTGTCAAATAAATAGTGTGCTGGTGTGTGGATTATGTCACTTTGACTCCTGCTGCTGTTTACCAGCAAACAGCCACATTTGTCCCTTTTTTCTCCAGTCTGAGGGTGACAGTGTTGGGGATACAGTGTCCTGGCCTGGCCTGTCCTCTCTCTCTCTCTCTCTCTCTCCTGTTACTCAACTGGGAAGGCAGAGGGGAAAGGAAGGGAAGGGAGGGGAGTTGCAAACAGACAGAGGCACAGTTGGCACATCGCTGGCACTATCGTCCTCTCGGGAGTTATCTCTCTCCACGCAGACCGGACCAGTGTGTTACATCAAGCTCAGCCACAGATAGCCAATCTCCGCCACTGCTTCTCTCTCTCTCTCTCTCTTTCTCCACTGGAGATCGTTTGTACAATTGATGGTGGTGGTGGTGGTGGTATCACTGAGCACATCTAGCCGATGCTAATTAGTCTGCCGTTCACAAAAAGTTTGGTCGGTGGTCTTCTGCTCGCTATAAAGGATCATCACTACTCACTGCTGTGCCAGTGCTAGTCTCACTGTGTTAGTCACAATCTGCTGCTGCTGCTGCTGCTGTTGCTGCACTCGATTAGTACACGAAAAGTGTAGAAGAGAGCTTTCCTAATCCACCTCAATCGACTAATACTACTTTTCATCAACTAACCTCTACTGCTGCTGCCACTACTGCTGCTGCTAACCGGCATTTTTGGCATTTTCTCTTCTCTCATCCCCTCTCTCTTTCGTTTACTGTTTGCAGCAATTTTTTTTTGTGACTCTCTTCGATAACGATCGATCGACCGATCATCATCACCACCATCACCATAACCAGAGATGCTTTCAATTAACTGACAGACCGACTGACTGACTGACTGGAGGTGATCATTTGAGGCTGGCAACGACTGCTGCAAACATTTATTTTGCCTTGAAACTCGGGCGCCTCCTGCACTTTCTCTCTTCTTTCAAATTCTTTCAACTGGAACGCACAACAGTGATCTGATTTTCTACTACTACTTCTACTTCTACTACTACTTCAATACCAGTGTTCAAACAAAACGGCCAGAGAAGAGAAGAGGCAGGATCATTCGCCACATTTAGTTCATCTCTTCTCTTCTCTTTCGCAACACACAACTCTTCTTCAATTGATTTATAATTCTAGGTAAGGACGACCAAATAAAGTTTAATCCGCCAAAAGCTAAATCCTCTTTTTGTTCACTTTTTTAGTCGACAAAAAAGCAATCAACTTATCATAATCATCATCATGACTAGCCTCAGGTTATCGACCAAACTTTTGCTGGCTTTTAGCCTCTTCCTCCTTTTATCCAGCACAAATGCTCAAAATATTACGAAAGAACCCTCGCAAGCAAAAGACAGCACCAACAAGCTAAAAATCGAACCAATGTCAATGGAGCTGCTGCTGTCGGAGGCGAAAACCGCCACACTGTGGCTGGACCCGGCTCTGGCCGCCGGCGACCACCCCGTCTCCGTTCGCTTCACCTGCGAGGACAGCGACAGCGGCCACGACTTTGACCCGAACTCCACCGAATCGGGCTGCTCCATTCTGCAGCTGGAGCGGAACCGGTACGACTTTACGCTGGGCCCGGCCAATGGCAGCAAGGTGGAGATAACGGTGATTGCCAGCGGGAGCGAGCCCGGGAAGCAGCAGCTGGTGGGGCATGTCCTGATGGGTCAGAGGAGGTCGTTGAAGGACGGGAAGAACATCACCGTCGAGTAAGTCCATTGAAAGTTTTTTTTTTAAAAAAATTTCTAATTTTTTTTCTATTCATCTTTTCCCCCAGCGCCACCAAGGCCTACATCAGCGTGAACGTCGGCCGCAGCTCCGCCATCCTCATCGTCAGCGCCATCGTCGGCTGGATCTACTTCGCCGCCTGGTCCATCTCCTTCTACCCGCAGATCTGGGAAAATTTCAAGCGCCGCTCCGTGGTGGGCCTCAACTTCGACTACGTCGCCCTCAACATCACCGGCTTCCTCTCCTACTCCGCCTACAACATCGCCCTGAAGTACGTGCCCAAGGTGGAGGCGGAGTTCTTCCACCGGCATCCGCGCAGTCAGAATCCGATTGAGCTGAACGACGTCGTCTTTGGCATTCACGCCGCCTTCGCCACGCTGGTCGTCATTGTCCAGTGCTTTGTCTATGAGGTAAGTGGTTTTTTCTTGATGAAAAGGTTTTAATTATCTTGAACTTTTTTTTTCTTCTTCTTCTTCTACTTAGAGGGGCACCCAAACCGTCTCCTGGTTCAGCCGCATCTTCCTCGCCGTCGTCTGGTCGGCCTACATCGTCATCGCCATTGTCATTCAGTTCAGCGACGTCATCAGCCTCCTTACCTTCGTCTACGTCTTCAGCTACGTGAAGCTGGCCATCACGCTGATCAAGTACATTCCCCAGGGGTACTTCAACTACCAGCGCAAGTCGACGGTGGGCTGGAGCATCGGCAACATCTTCCTCGACTTTACCGGGGGCCTCCTCAGTATGTTCCAGATGTTCCTGCTGGCCTACAATTACAGTAAGTGATGAGGTTCTTGATGAGGATGGACTTTACTAAAGTTCTTGATTTTCTTTTTAGACGACTGGCCGACCATCATGAACAACTTCACCAAGTTCGGCCTCGGCCTGATCAGCATCCTCTTTGACGTCTTCTTCCTGGTGCAGCACTACGTCCTCTACCGCCACTCAGGCGCTGATCACTCCAGCCAGTCGACGCTGATCAGCGGCGGCGGGGAGTTCCCACATGAACACCGCACCAGCCTGAGCAAGGAGGAGGAGGAGAAGCTGGCCGTGGCCGGGGAACGTGCCTCAGTGCCCACTCTCGTACGTAATCTCAGCAAGGGTCTGGAGCAACCGCAGCCGGGGCAGCAGGCGTAGTGATTTTAGTGATAGTAACAAGCATAGTATTTCGCATAGTAGAGAGAAAGGAGAAAGAGAGAATGATCACATGAACTTACCGAGACCGTTAGGACAACTCGTTTGAGGATGATGATGATGAGATGAGATGACCCACCGACCACTCTGTTCTCTTTGTTGTTTGATGTTGTTGTTGTTGTTGATGTTGTTGATGTTTTCTGTTGTTGTTCCTATTCACCGAGGCTCGATCTTGTTGTTTTCTTTTTCTTCTACTTTCTCCTCTTCTCTTCAGTCTAAACGACAGTGGCCAACTTTTTGACCGACGACTAGCACTTTTTCCCCTTCCACCCCGACAAACCACCAATCTTTGTTGACTTTTGTTTTCTCTTCTCTTCTCTCTGTTTTTGATTGTACAAACTTCTCTTCACACTCTGACTCATGACTGACTTCATCTCGTTTCTGTTCTCTAATCTATTTATCTGCTCATCGTTCACTCTTTTTCTTTCCTTTCCTGCATCTGCATTTGACCACTGAGGATTTTGTGTCGTGTGTGTGTTCACATATTCACACTGACTGTTTCTTTCCTTCTTTTTGTTTGCATGTTTTTTCACATTTGCATAAAGGATTAGTGTGAGTGCATGCACTGTAGAAGTAGAGGTGGCGAAGATGGTGGTGGTAATTACTATCTAATCAATCTTGATCTCAGTGTCGAGACTGTGACTATATCGGTGGAACGAAAAAAATTGTAGTGAAAGACTGTGTATCGGTGTCAGCAGCAGGGCTTCCGGACAGATTATGGCTAGATAACTATGTTGGGGAAACTATTTAGGAGAAAATGATCAGTTTAACGCTGCTGAAGTGAAGCTACTGTACTGTACCGACATTATCTAATCTTTTACTTTTTCTCTCTGTCTCAGGTGCACCACATCAACTACGGCGCCACCGACGCCATCAACACCAACATGGACATCCTCCAACAGAGCAGCGGCAGTCCACCGGCGACGTCCAAGTCTCCTCGGTGGACGCAATCGCCGCACAGTCATGTGATCCACTAGGCACACTTGAACAAGCCAAACAAACAAACAAACTCTCGGGATCTCACCTCAAAAGCAGCAGACAGCAACGACAAACAACGATCTTATCTCTTTTTTTCATTTCATAACTGTTTTTTTCGCCTCAATCAGTCTTCCCTTTTCTTTCATCATCATCATCTTCATCATCATCTTCATAGCTTTTTCTCATTTTTTTTCTCATTAAAAGTTTTTTCCTGCACTTGGCAGGGGCACTACCTAGTGGCCAGCATTAGGAAAAAACTAGGACTACTTTCCGATCTTTGTATAGTAGTAGTAGTACTTTGCGGCTTTATTTATTGGTATTTGAAAATTGAATCAGTAGTTGTAGTTGTAGTAGAAGTTCATCATCTCAGTAATTGGTAATAGTAGTAGTAGGAAGTAATAATAGTAGAAGGTAATAAGTGTGTGTGTCTGTTTGTCTGTCTGTTTGTTTGCAGTGTTCCAGAAGGAGGAGAAGAAGAAGAAGGAGGTGTGTGAAGATCACGGAGCAGAAGAGAAGGGAAGGGGAGGGGGCGTAAATGTGTGCTGGCGAGAGCAGAGTGCAGAACAGGTGATAATCAGTGGGAGGACCAGTAAAGAAGAGGAGAAGAAGAAGAAGATTAGATGAGAGACATTTGGTGCTGAAGAGGAAGAACTTGATGAAGCATTTCGCCAACTGACAACAACAAACAAAACTTTTCGATCCACACGCCCAGCAACAGCAAAAACCGGACGTGCCCAGCCGTTATTTACCCGTCTGGAGATGATCATCGTATTTGTGGTCGTCTGTAGTTGGCAGTTCACCATCGTCAACTCTTCAAGCTCATCAATGTCGTCTTCATCATTTGCGATTATCTTCGCCTTCTTCTTCCTCCTTCTTCACAGTCCTCCGTGGCCACTTTTCACTTTTCTGCTTCGGTCGCCGCCGCCGCCACCACCGCCTTCTTCTTCGCCCACATTCGTACATTATTTATAAATTATATAAAACAGAGCATAATAATAATGTGTGTACAAAAGAAAGAGGAGAGGAGGAGGAGGAGGAGAGCAAGAATAGAGCCCGTCCGCTCACGGCTCAAGAGCGAAATACGACGACGAGGAGGAGGAAAACGACGACAGATTTGTGTGAATTGTGTGTGTGTGTGTTTAGTCTTTGTTGTATTTGCTGATTTGAAGAACAACATTTGAAGATGTCTTTTCAACCAGAGCAGTAGTAGTAGTTGTAGTAGTAGTAGATACGAAGTAGTAATACGATCCGATTTGGTGGTAAAGAAGGGAAAAGAAGGTGTGTGTCTGTGTGATTTGGAAGTGTGTTGAGAGAGAGAGAGTTGTGGTTGTGGTTGTTCAGATCAGCAAAAAGTATATATTGTGCAGATCGGCGTCCAGAGAGATGCAGCAAAAATCAGTGTGTGGCGGTGGTGGTGTTTTGAGAAAAAGATATAACAGAGTCCGTGTTTTGAGAGGTGGATAAAAACGAGAGAGAGAGGGAACAGTTGAACAAAAATCAGGTGAGTGAGTTATTAACGAGAAGAAGATGGCTTTTGAAGAAAGAAGAGCTCAAAAGTGTATCTTTTCCGTGTTTTGAAGATAAAAGATTGCTGAGTAGGTTGATTGGTTGATTGGTTGGTTGGCTAGTTCCAGTGTGTGTGTGTGTGTGCACTTAGCAGGCAGATGATCATCAAAAATAAGAATAAGATCGAAAGGGATGCGCAGTGGTGAAAAGAGAGCTAACACAGCTAGGCTAGTTAACATAAAAAGCGGAAAGAAGAGGAGGAGGGGGATGCTTATATTAAAAACAAAGATAGGAGAAGGAAGAGGAGAAAAAGTTGATTTGCACTGTTGAAGAGAGGCGAGAAGAGAGGGAGATGGGTAAAAATGCGATCCAAATAAAAGTTGAGAGAATTGAGGGAACACACGAGGGAACTCCTTTTACTGCTTCGTTTTCTGATTCTCTTCTGTTTGTTGCTTAAAATCCCGGCGGAGGTCGAGCTCCCATCATGCCCGCACCTCCTTGATTGGCGGCCATGGACATCGGCGACTGCATCTGATGATGATGCTGCTGCTGCTGCTGGTGGTGGTGCAGTTGCTGGTGCTGCTGGTGGTGGTGATGGTGACCACTACCAAAGGGGTGATGTCCACCGCCACTTCCGCCAAAGAGGTTAAAGCTGTTGCTCTGCTGCATCTGCTGACGCTGCTGCTGCTGCTGCTGGAGACGAAACATCTGCTGCTGTTGTTGCTGCTGAGCAAAAAAGTTGTTCTCTCGATTCTGGGCGGCCATCGGTTGCTGCTGCTGCAGTGGAAAGAGCGGCGGCGACTGGTGCTGGTCATTGGTCGGCCAAAAGGGCGAAGAGGGTGATCTAGAAATAGGATTAAAAATATTAAAATCTACCCCAACATTTTCCCTAATCTTTCTTACCTCAATCCCTGACTGTTCGCCGATGCTGCTGCTGCTGCTGGGCCACCAAAAAAGCTCGCCACTGCGGCGGCATTCAACGCCGACGGACTCATCGACTGACTCGGATGCGACTGCTGATTCTGCTGATTCTGGTGCTGCTGCTGCTGCTGATTCTGCTGACTCTGGTTCTGCTGTGGATTCTGGTGCTGTGGAGACAACTGCTGCCCGGTGAAGGGGTTGATGCCAAAGCTGACAATGGCCGCCAGGTCGTCCTCGCTTAGACTGCTGCCGGCGCCGGCTCCAGTGCCGCCATTCGTCGCCCCATTCTGCCCAAACTTGATGTTCACCGTGGGCAGCAGCTGTCGCAGCGAGTTCTGCGCCGTCCACAGCTTGGTGGTGGGCGGCTGCTGCTCTTGCTGGTGATGACTTTGGTGGTGGTGCTGATTGTTGTGCTGGTGACCATTTCCAGGCTGACTGCGACTGATGCCAAAGCCGTGGGCGGCGGCAGCTGCAGCGGAAGGTCCATTTCCCGGCGACAACTGCTGATTCGCTCCAGAAAGAGAAGGAGAGGACACATCATTCCAACCGCTACCACCGTTACCAGCAGCTGAGAAGAGAGACTTCTTGCTGCCCCCGTTTTCCTGAGCAAAAAGTCGAGCCTGCTGCTGATGTTGTTGCTGCTGCTGTTGCAACTCCATCGCCGCCCGGTGCTGCTGCAGCTGCTGAATCTGGCCGAGCAGCTGCTGCTGCTGAAGAAGCGAATTGGCCGTCGGTGAGGAGGTGTTCGTAGCATTGGTGGGAGAGGTTGCCTGCTGCTGCTGAACTGATCCACTTCGATTTAGCGGCGGCGGCGGCGGACTGAGGCCTCCAGCAAAGCCGAATCCATTTGGCTGATTGGTCGCTGAAGAATGCTGCTGGTTCTGCTGCTGGTGGTGAAGAGCACCGCCAAAGAGGCTGTTCACCGTCGGCTGCTGCCCGCCCACCACCACTGACTTGTACGCAGAGTCGAGAAAGTCGTCGAGGAAGGAGGAAGAGGAGGAGTTGTTGCTTTGCTGACTGGAAATCTGCGGCGGCTGCTGCTGCGGAGCACCAAGACCGCTGAAGAGACCAAAGAGGCTGTCCAGCGTCGCTGGCTGTGCTTGAGGAGCAGGAGGAGCAGGCTGCTGCTGACGAACTCCATTGCTTCCGTTGTTGTTGAAGAGAGAAGAAGAGCTGGAAGAAGTTCCAAAAGCATTCGCTTGATCCTGAAAACCTCCTCCTCCAGTCAAACTCGGTCCGCTAAAGTTCATCGTCCGCAGCATGTCCTCCAGCGCCATCGTAGTGATGCTGATCGGATCAAAGTCGAGGCCGTCGTCGTCGAGCACTGCAGCCGCTGCTGCTGCTGCTGCTGCTGACTCTGCCAAAATTCCGCCCTCACCTTCTGCTGAATGCGACTCCAGCAACTTGGTCTCCTCTGCTCCTTTACTTTTGGCAACTTGATCCACGCCAGAACTGGCCGCCGCTGCCTTCTGAATATTGTCCGGTGTGCTGCTGTTGCTGCTGCTGCTGCAGCCGCCGCCGCTGACGCCGCTGTCGCTGGTGCTATCACAGAGGAGGTTCAGCGAGGAGGTGCCGGAGGAGCTGATGTTGCTGGAGCAGTGGTGGTGGTGGTGGTGGTGGTGGTGGTACACCACGCCGCCATTTCCGGTGTACACCACCGCTGAATCAGTCTGGTTGGGCGTGCTGCTCAGGCTGCTGTTGCCTGAGGAGCTGGAAGAGGTGGAGGAGTTGTCTCCGACATTGTTCTTACTGCTGCTGCTCTTTCCGCTGGCAACGATTTTGATGCTCGCCGAGGTAGTTGAGGAAGAGGTTTTACTGCCCTTCTGCTGCTGAACTGCTGTTGAATCAGGTGTCTAGAAAATGGAAGGGGCAAAATGGAGTTGAAAGAGAGAAGAGAAGAAAAAGAATTGCAACAGGTTAGTGAAAGGTGAAGTTGAGCGAGGAGTGTCTGCACAGTCTGGGGCGGAACGTTTTAATCCATGCTAATCCGCTCTTTAAAATCATTCTCTCCTACACTCAGTGTGCAAAGTGAGTGAGCAGGAGAGGGAAAGTAAAAGGGAGAGAGAGAGAGAGTGACAGGCCTGTTACTGATCAGTGACAGTTATAATAAAGAGAGAGAGAGAGAGGAAAGAGAGGATAAAAGTGTGTGAGAGGGAGGGGGTGTGTTAACAGAAGGAGAGGAAGTGGAATAGGGATCAAATGAAGAGAGAGAGTTAGGGTATAGGAGAGGAATGGGAAAGGGGTGAAAAGTGGTGAATAGAGATCTTCAGAGATCTAAAAGTGACGAGTGCCACGATGACCACCACCTCGACCACGACCACGCCCAACGCGGCCACCACGATGCACAACCATCTCCTGCTCTGAGCCATGACCACCATCACTTGAAGGAAAAGGAACTCGTGGAACAGGAGCTCGGCCTTGTGAGGGCTTGCAAGGGCTGGCATTCTGAAGGCGACCACCATACTCGTACACCTGTCTAGTGGCTGGAAGTACTGTGGCAGAAGTGGTCCTTGGGGGACATTGAGGATAGAAGGCTCCACCACGTCCTCGAGGTCCACCGCCACCATCACGACCATTTCCCCGATATCCTCCTCCTCGATTACCAGCAAAGAAAGCTGGGCTAGGCTGCATTGAAGCGGTTGAGGTGGTGGTCATTGGCTGCGGCAGAGAAAGTGGTCTTGAGCAAAGTTCCAGTTCTCCTCCTCGAGCTCGACCTCGACCTCGGCCTCGCCCACGACCACAACCTCCTTTCAAAACGATGCGAGCATTGAACGGCGGCAGCTCCAAGAGCGGCCGTCTACCACTAATACTACCACTATTACTACTGTTACGCACCGATTCTTTGCTGTTGCTGGAGTTGCTGTTCGACGTTTTTCGACGTCCCCCACCGCTGCTGCTGTTTTCGCTGTACTGTTGTTCACTGTGATAGTGCTGTTCAGAGCTCTCCTGATGATGGCTTCCTCCTTTGCTGTTGTTTCTGCTGTTTGAGGTTTGCTGTTTGCCACCGCCACCACCACCTTTACTGCTGCAGCTCTCACTCTTCCCACTTCCGTTTGAGTAAACGGAAGTGCTGGAGCTCGACTTGGAGACCACATGACCTGTGGTGGTGGACCTTCCTTCCTGGTAAGCCTGACTACTGCTGTTGTACTGAGACAATCCATTGTGCTGTTGATTGCCATTCCAAGTACCACTACTGCTGCTGCTGCTGTTGTTTTGAAGACCGGGCGGTGAACTGCTGAGATGTTGTTGCTGCTGTTGCTGCTGTTGTGTTTGGCTGGCAGACTTGACGACCGAGGTGGATGAGTTGATGGGCGAGGACGACTTGGCATTGCCAAAACCACCTCCACCACCTCCACTTCCGTCCTTCTCTTTGGCTATCACATCGAGGTAGTAGGCAATGAGGCGCTTCTCGTACTCGGTGTGCTTGCCCACCTGCATCTCCTCCTTGGTGAAGCTGGCCTCGTGGTCGGCCACCTCGTGGAGGTACATGCCTGGTAGGAAAAGGGGGAACAAGGAAAAGGGGTTAAACTCCTAAACTCCCACAAAACTCCAAAATCACTTACAGTCAGGCATCTTCGGACAGGACTGCGAACGCAACCAGTGGGTACAGTACTTGGTCGTCCCCAGCGATGCCCTCAGCGAGCTGATGCCCGACACCGCGCTGTTCGCTGTCGCCGCCGAAGAAGAGGAGGTCGTCGTTGATGTTTTACTTCCGCTTTTCGCCGAACTTCCGGTCGTACTAGAACTTCCACTGCTCAGCTCATTCAGCGACTTGATCGCCGCCACCGCGTCCTCCGCCTTCGTGTAGGTGACATAGGCCGAGCTGGGGTTGATCACCATCTTCACGATCTTGCCGTACTTGCTGAACTCTTTCCTGTGAAAAGTGAAAAGTAAAGTAAAAAGAAAAAACGTTAATTTTAATATATTTTCACCCTCTCCCTCAAGCTCACCTTAGATCGTCGTGGGAGAGCCGCTGCGAGAAGCCAATCACAAAGAGCAGATTCTTCTGAACGACGCGAAGCGTCGCCAAGGTCGCCTTTGAGGCTAAAGTGGTGGTAGTGAAAGGGGAAAAGAAGAAAGCAGTCATTAGTTTCGCTAGCCAACAACTAAATTGCTACGATTTAAAATCGTCACTTACTGTCCTTTCCCTTGGACTTCTCCTTCTGCTTCTTCTTCGCCTTCTTCAGCTCCTCCACTCGTTCAATACTGATCGCTGAAAAGTGAATCGGCGAGTCGGGGTACGGCTGGAAAAAGAAAGATGGAAATCGGTTATTCCCTATCTCTACAAATCCTTTCATCAACGACAACAAAAATAGACTGAACTCACCTGTCTACAGGCAGGACAGAGGCCGTTCTCGTCGTTCTTCAGGCGGTGCCAGCAGAAGCGACACACCTGGTAGCCACAGGAGCAGGGGAAGAAGTCGACGTCGTCAATGTCCAGGTTCTCCATGCACAGGGGACACTACGGGGATTTTTAAGAGAACGAAGTTAGATTTTATCAAAAAGAAACAAACAATGTCACAATGTTACCTCCTGGGAGACATCGGCAATACTGTCGAGCAGCTCCGCTTGCCGAAGCGCCGTCGTCTTCGTCTCCGAGCTTCCGCCGCCGCTTGATGTTCCGTTGGAAGTTTGGTGGTGATTGGTACTGTCCATCGCCATCGAGGACGTGGTGGTCGTGGTGGTCGTTGCACAGTCGTTGCCCTTCATGATGCTTCAGGAAAGGTGCGAGTTACCGGTGTGAGTGGGTTTCTGGGTTGCTGTAGTCTGAAATTGGTAAAAAACAGACAGGAGTTAAACAAACTGAGCCCAAAACTAAAACCAAGCAAAAAAAAGTTCACGTCAGAGTAAAAATAAATACAAAAAGTCTCAGTAATGAGATCGTTTGTATGTGAGTGCAAGTGTGTGTGTGGAAAAGGTGGTAAAAAGCAAATCACCGAGAGAAAAGAGCAGCAAAACGTCACACATAAGTTAAAAGTAAGAGAGAGAGAGAGAGAGAGAGAAAATAAATAAAAAGTAGCAAACAAGTGATGGCTATCAGAAGATAGAGAAAGCAAGAGAGAAAGCTCGAGCCGATCGACAACAACGGCAAGCTTAGCAGCCCATTATTTTAGCTCATTGCTCTTTCTCTTCTTACTAGAGCGGTGGTGGTGGTGGTAGGTGCCGTACAGTCTCAGCACTCAATGCAGAAACAACAAAAGCAGCAGCAGCAGCTGATGAGAAAAACAGCCGCAAACAAAACTTGGCTGCAAACTCGTGCGACTGATATACCGAGGATGATGATGATGATGGTGGTGGTGATGCTACCACCACCACCACCTCAAACAGCTGGAAAACGGCCGCGAGATATCATTGCCGCCGCCGCCGTTGTACAACACACAGCTGACATTCTCTCTCTCTCCCTCTGCTCACTGTGTACGACACACCGAGCAACCCTCACACTAGCCTCAAACCACTCAGAAATTAGCCTATCAAAGTAGGGGGCAGGGATAATCTAATGATGAACAGACGTTTGGTATTGCTGGTGCAAATGCTGCTGATGATGATGACGAGGGAATGAGGTAACACACACACATCGTCCTAAACGACAACCACCACCACAACACATCGGTAATTACATTACACCTGATGAACCACCACCACCATTGCTCTTTACTTTTACTCTTCCTTTCAACCGTGAAAAGTGTTGGTTGTGCAATGGCTGAAAATCATCACTGGCTGAAATGACTAAAAACTTCAAAGCGTGGCCAAAAAGTGGCGGCAATCACGATCAGCATCGTCAGACCGTCACCAGCGTTAGCCAATGTTGCCGGTGTTGTGGTGGTGGTGGTAAAATAAAATCACCACCATCATCATCAGTCGATAGCTGCTGCTGCGAACCCGGCAAAGATAGGGGCGCGCTAAAGAGCAGTGAACGTGTAGTGTGTAAAGCAGTAAAATGTAGAGCGCAAACAGCAGTTATAAGCCTGTAGCGATGATGGTAGAGAAAGTACCAGAAAAAAAACAGAAAGAGAGGCTAAAACATCTGCCTCTGTCTGATCTCTCTAACCATCATCATCCCTAAGCAGCTGGTGCAAAGAGCCGCAACCATAATATTCAGCCATTTTGAAACCTGAACCAGACAGACCAGCGCCAGAGTTGTCCATATGACTTGACTGCACTACTATAAATAGTACTGCTTTCACTGTAAACAAATTGCACTGACGTCCTGCAAGATTGTGGATAACCACTGAGCTGGTAGATTGCAACAGAAAAAAATCATGAAAAAATCGCCTGGCACGACCACTCATCATCATCGATCCAAAATTTCGAAACAAGTGCTCAGGGCACACTGACACAAGTGCTAAAGAGTGCTAAACTGTCAACTAAGCAGCAAGGAAAGGAAAGATTCTCACCGGTCACTGACGACACAGTCAGACAGACAGACAGACAGACAATAACCATCAACAAGTCAAGCAAGAGTATAAAAATAAAGCCGCCACCGCGCTCAACAACCACAACAACAGCTGACGTCTCTTTTTTTCTCTTTCCTGACTCTCCAAAGCACTGGCCAGTGGTCAGTGTACGTGGTAGACAGGACAGGAGAAGAGGAGGACAAAAGGGCGACTCTGACTCTTTTTCGGCAATAAAAAGAGCAGAGAGCTGCAAAAAGGAGAGCGCCGACCGCTGCTGCTGCTGCTCAAAGAAGTAAAAAGAAGTAAAAAGATTTTCGAAGAAGAGGACTAAGCCTCCTCCTCCTCAAAGGTAACACACACTGGCTCTGGGCGCCACCACACTAGTAACAGCAGCAAGTCCAGCTCGGAGATCAGAGCAAAGATCGCAGCCGCCGATTACATCGGTTTGAGTGCATGAGAAGAAGACGAAGACGAAGACGAAGACGAAGACTACGAAGATGAAGAACCTGAAGCTGAAGCAGAACAGTCGTGCTGAGAGAGAGAGAGGGCAAAGCAGCAGCAGCACAACAGGCTTGGGCTTTTCTTTACTAGGTGAAGGCAAACACACACACACAGTTTCGAGCAAGAGATATCCGTAGTCTGAAGGAGCAGCCGCAGCAGTTAAAGTTGAAAAGATGAAGAGCGAGAAAAAGCGAGAGAGCCGTCAAGTGCCGAGCAGCAGCAGCAGCAGCAGCCGAAACGTTTTTGAAATGAAAAAAAAGCTGTGCTTTAGTGCCAAAGTAGTCAAGCCTGTGTGCTCAAGTAAGTAAACGAGCCGAGCTGTGCGTCCGAGTGATGGTGATGGTCAAAAGTAGTGGTAGTCATAAAGTGGAGTTTTCTTCAGCAGGAGGAGAAGGAGATCAAGAAGAGGGCTTCGAGTCAAACTTTGATTGAACACTGACCACCTTTGGGCTGGATAGTGCACTTTGATTGCGATGTGAACGAGTAAAGCACACAACCAATGAAGAAGAATGAGATCACAGCTGTGAATGAAGACGGAAGTGCAAACATCACCCACCACCAGCGAGTGTCAAGAATTTAGGGTGTGGAGCTGCAGCTTTTCAGTACCACACACACACTTCACTTAACTTCACTTCCTGAAAGCACCACTCAAGGTTTCAGTTTCTTCCCCTTCTTCTTCACCTCCTCCACAAATCAATTTCGCTGGGACAAACAAACGATGGCTGTGTGAGTGAGTGTTTGTGTATGCTTTGGCGAGAACAGGCACAAATGCTAGTGCTGCCAGTGGATAACATAAATAGTTTGGCCGTTTGGTTTTGTTGTCATAATGTTCGGCTGCTGCTGCTGCTGCCACTTCTTTTGCTGATGCAGGCAGAAACTATCTGGCTGGATGGATGGCTGGCTAGTCAGTGTGGAACTTCAGCAATGTAGTGCACTGGAAAAAAAAATAATAACAACGTTGCTGTTGGTTTGGCCAGAAGGTAAATCGCATCACCGTCGCCTTCATCGCCATCGAATCGTCAAACTCACGAGCGCAGCTGAAACTCATGCGCCAAACTTTTTTTTTCATTGACGTTTGCAGCCGCTGCCGCCGCCGAAGGCCAGCAAGTAAAAGTAAAACTGTAGCTGAACTGATGATGAATAGAAGGTGGCTGCTGCTTCTGCTGCTAATGTAGAGGTGATGATGGTGGTGGTAATGACTGCGATGGACACTCTCTGGAGAATGGGAGAAAGGCGTAAAATGCTTCTTCGATGGTCGTACAGAGAAGAAGAAGAAATAGGCGTAGATAAGCAGCACAGTTTAGATGGTTCTATTCAAGTCTAGGCAAATACAAAAAAGAGTTGTCAATTAGTATCAGGTTTTATTGCCGTTTACTTCGTGATTACTTACCCAAAAAGTGACACAAAAGAAGAAGAGTTCAGGCAAACTTCCAAACAAAAGTGTGATTCAGGATGACCACAACGGTGACAACAAAAAACAACAGGAGTTCTAAAAACAGATGACTCACAAAAAACCGTTCAACAAGAGACAATCAATTCAAGAGTGCTAAGGAAACGCAGAAGTGCTAACTCCAACAAGAAACAATGGCAATAACAAAGGTCAGCTGCTGCTGCTGCTATATCATTTGCCTCGAATAGAAGCGAACGATTCTCTTCACAACTGCTGCCACCGGGTACAATGATCCTGAAAATGTCCTGCAAATGAAGTACAAGACTAGACAACTAGACTAACCACAAACTAATTAGGAGAGCGAAAACTTCAGACTAATTACGGGTAAACAACCGACGACAGAAAGAAAGAAAATCGAGCCTGTGTGCCATTGAAGAGTGTCGACGACACCAGAAATACACATGCCGTTTCCTTTACATTTTCCATTCGGTGGAACACTCTCCACGGTGTGGTCGCCGTTGTCGTCGACGCCGTGGCCGCCGAATATCGATTGCCAGGAACACGGCAACTCCACCAACCAAAAAGAGGGCACGAACTGCAAAAACCAAAAACGGTTACTAAATGTGAAACACACGGTAGGAGGAGACCTCCATCATCGATTCGACTACGTGGAACAGCAGCAGCAGCAGCAACAGCAACGGCAGCAGACGTCAGCTGCAAAACTGTACAGTGGGAAACGGTTTCGTCCAGAGGAAACCACAATACACACACATTCACTTTTTTCGACAAAAGGACGCCAATTAATAAGCTGTGTTCGTACCAGTACCGATACCAGTACAATAGCTACTACTACTGCTGCTGCTGCTGCTGCTGGGCGACAATTAGATTAGAGAGTAGAGAAGAGAAGTGGGGGAAAGGAACATTTTGGTCTCGATTTAGGTTGGATCGATGTTGTCGTCTCGGTAAGTGTGTGCGTGTGAGAGAGTGAAGTGATTGTTCTTGAATCGCCTAATGAGGATGATGAGGTTGATAAAGATGAGGTAGAGAGAGAGAGGATAGCGCGCGTTAGAGTGTGACGATAAAGGAAGAGAGGGGAAAAGGGAGAGAGAGGAAGAGAAAGAGATTCTCTCTCTCCAAGAAGCGAAATAATCACTTTGTTGGCAAAAAGAGATGGGGAAAACCGAGAAACGAGAAGTTGCCCTGTCGTTTTTGGCTCGAAATTGTTGTTGATGGTCGTTTAGGTTAGAGAATCGTTTAGGTGGTAAGGTGAATCGCTCTTCACACAGCTGGTTGACTTACCCGAAAGGAGAGAGAGAGAGAGAAGAGGCTCGTCGAGTGAGATCAGGCCACAAAAGCGATGCTGTCGAGAAAAAACTGCAGACTTTGACTGGTCGGCTGACTGGTGCAGCCGCGACACTTCTTCAACAGGGAAAGGGAGAGAGAAAACAAAGAGAGCAGAAGACTTCTTAGGTTCTTCTTCTTTTTCTTTCTTTCGTACAGGCTAGGGCCACACTAGGCTGCTGCAGGCTGCTGCTGAAGAGGTGATTGTGATGATGATGAGGAGAAGGAGAACACACACACACACACACAGAGGCAGAACACGGATCACACTCACACTAAGGTAGAGAGAAGAGAAGAGCACAGGTGAGCCAGGTGAGTGAGTGAGAGTAGTATCCGCGAGTAGCAGCTTTGGCTTTGGAGATTTTGCACACTGCACACAGTGTGTTCAGTGCTCAGTTGCTCGCGAGTAGCTTTGCTGGGCTTGTGGTCGTGGTGGTGGTGGTACTGGTACTGGTAGTGGTAGCAGCTGAGGAAACACAAGGATACTTGGGAAGTGTGGAAAGCGAAGTAGAACTGCGAGAGCAGATACAGGCAACGTAGACGACTGCGCCAGAGAGTTCTCGTCTTGTGCTGGACGGCGAGTAACTGTGGTGGTGGTGGTGGTGGTAGTGGTAGTATCCTCAGTAGTGGTCGGGAGATACAGGGAGAGCAAAGAGGAGAATCCGAGATTGAAGAGGAGGAGGAGGAGTAAGTGATCGGGAGCGGATGCAATGCGCGCGCTGGAGATATCCAAGTGTTTGTTCTCTTTCTCTTTCTGCTGCTGCCTTTCTGCTCACCCTGTTGTTTTTGTCTGTGTGAGTGTGACGCTCTCTCCCTCAACGCCTGCCCGTCACAGAGGACGTACCAGGCGGCCGCCGCCGCCGCCGCATCTTTTTTTCGTGGTGGTGGCGGTGGTAGCGTACCCTGGCGGTTGAGATTGTAGGTTTGGAAGATCACCGATTTCCGAAGGGGACTTCTTCTTCTTCGACACGCTTGCAGGCTTGGTCATCATCTCTTCATCTCCTGTCCCAATCTTCACCACCTCAGTTGATAGCTCAGCAGTGAACACTCGTGCTGATAACGTGTTGGGGGGAGGCAGGAAGAGCGTGATCTGAGAAGAGAACTTTAATCAACGTACGCTAAAGAACCACTGAACACACACTACAGTGAGATGTGTGCCTCTCTAAATAGAGTGGGAGAACAATAGTGCTTGACAGTTCTAAAAGGTTCATAAAGGTTCCAAAACCTAGCAGGAAGTGTTTGAGTTTTTATTAATCAACAGCAAAATAATGATCACAAACGCTAGCTAGAGGGCTATCCTCTTCGACTTTGAGCACCACCACACGACGCTCAGTGAGAACGGCCATAGTAGGGTGATCGTCAATGAAGGGCACCAGGCTGTTCAGGGTGTTCAGGCTCCTTGAGTCGAGCAGAAAGACCTTTAGCTGGTCGAACACCCTCAAACGGGGCAGCTCCCGTTCAACTTCCCGGTGGCTCCAGATGAGCGCCAGCTGCTGCAGCGCGGAAAGGCCGTTGAGCGCGGTGACACAGGCGAGATACAGTTGGTAGTCAAAAGCGTGATTCTCTGTCGAATACTGAGTCGTTCTTAGGCACGCTTCCGGCTCAATGAACACCAGATTGGTCAGCTGAGTTGCCCAGCAGCAGCAGGAAGTGGGCGAAGTGGGCGCTGGAGTCATCAGCAAGGCAGTCAGCAGCGGAAAGTAGCGCTTGTTGCAGGCAAAGACGAGCTCAGTGACGTCGGGAAAGATAGTCAGTATCTGCTCGGCAATGGCGGCGGCGGCGGTTGTGGTGGTGGCTTGTTCCAACATCTCTGCTCCATAACTCAGTTGCAGGTAGTTCCACTTGTTGATAGGAGAGGGCATAGGGTAGAGGAAGAGTGGGTGCCAGGACTGAAATCTACAAAACGCATAATCAGGCTCAGTGATGGCCAGTGTGCGAATTTGTCGACGACGATTGGCAGCGCGCACCAGCCGCCCACAGCGAGGGCTCATCCGGGCGGCCTCTAGCTGGCTACTCGGGGTCAGCTGCTTAAAGATGGCAATGAGGCTCAAATCAACTAAAGGACGACGAGGTGGCATGATTGGATGTTGGTTGGGGTGGAAAAAAATTCAAAAAAAAATAAAGAAGAAAAAAGGTGGAGCTGGTTGTTGTTGTTGTTGCTGTTGCGGATTCTACTCAAATCAAAGTGAGGACAGAAAAGTCCTGCCAGTGAGAGAGTGTGGGCCACACGCACGTGCTGGCCATTATATCCACCTAGGTGAACCTCAAATCTATTTTTTTTGAAACCCTAGTCTGGGGCCGACTATTAAATAGCCGCTTTTTGGAAAACCAAAAACTTTTTCACTAATTTTTTATTTACTCAAAAACAAACTTTTCTGTAACTTTTTTTGTGCAGTTGCTGTTTAAAAAACTGTAGCAGCTCCTCTTTTTCCTGATCTTCAAGTACATTTTTAATTTTTTTTAGTCAGCCTTACTCAGCCTTTAGCAGCAGCCTAGCCGGCGTTCCATTTCCATTGGTGAGCGCCTTGCACATCAACAGGTCGATGAGCGCCGTCGGGGCCAGTGTGGCGAAGAACCAGATGCGCACCCGCTCAATGTGCTTCAGTACGACGTAGTACGGCTCGACCACTTCCTGCGCTACGGACCGCTCCAACGTGTCCACCACCTGCTCGGTGGCATCTCGAGCCGTCTCCAGCGCCGTCTCCATCGTCCGCTTGAAGCCCTCAAAGTAGGCGTGGCCGTAGTCGGCCCGGGCGTCCTCGGGCGTCGCCTGCCAGCCTGCCTCGTAGTCCGCAGAGAGGCGTTCTCGGTTGACGAGGTTTGTTCTGAAAACAAAAACAAAAAAAGAAGTTTTAGAACAAAGGAGTTCTCCAGAAACTCTCCTGAAACTCATCCTGCTTACTTGTACAGATGCGGCTCCACGCAGACCACCTCAATGCCCCACTTGGCCGCCTCTCGCCTCAGGCCATCACTGAAGGTAATGACCGCCCCCTTGGACATGCAGTAGGCGACGAAGCCGGGCATGGTGAAGCGGCCCGCCAGACTGGCCACGTTCACCACCCGACCTCGGTTCAGGCGATTCCTTCGCAGCACCGGCAGAAAGGCCTTCGTCACCCTCACCAGGCCGAAGCAGTTGATCTCCATCTGGCGGGTGAAGGGCGTCATGTCGCCCAGTTCAATCTCCAGCAGCGAGAGGACGCCGGCGTTGTTGACCACTGACCAGAGGCCTAGGCCTGAATTTGAGGCTTTTCCTTTTTTACTTCCGCTTGAACTTCCGTTCAAGCTAGAGGCTAGCTTCTCCTCGACGATGGCCTTTGCAGCGGCCACCGACTCCTCCGAGGTGACATCAAGGGGCACTACCAGCAGCTGGTCATCAGTTCGATAGCTGGAGCGCAAAGTTTGGGCTCCTTCGGAACTGCCGTTCAGACAGCCGGCAAAGACGTAGAAGCCGCGAGCGACCAGGCGTTTAGCGAGCTGGTGGCCAAAGCCGGTGTCACAGCCTAAAAAAAGAGAAAAGGCAGTTCAAGAATTTCAGCTATTAGAAAACAACAAAAATAACAAAAACTTTACCTGTGATTAGCACAGCCTTTCCCTTCGCCGAAACCTGCTCCTTTTCAATAAAGTGCAGCGAGTTGTACAGCAGAGGCGCCAGTTGGTAGGCGACGTAAACAAGGGCTCCATTTAAGAGGAGAAACTGCAGCGTGGCGGCTAGGTCCGTGAGGACCACGTTGAAGAGGAGGAGGAGAGCAAAGAGTAATCCGACAAAAAGTTGCTCCCTCTTGGTGAAGGGAAAGGGAAGACGTTCCAGTAGAAGGGTCAAAGGTGAAGGAGAAAGAGGAGGAGGAGGAGATTGTGAATTTGAGGAGGAGGAAGCGGCACTTTCAGAGCGGTGTCGGCCCATTTTGAAGCTTTGAAGGTTGATGTCCTGACTTTTAGTGGTGGTGATTAGTTACACTTTCCTACTGTCGACAACAGCAGCTGCTGCTGTTTTGCGTTATTTTCAGTTGTTGTCGTGGCTAACTTTGCCGCATCCTTTGCAGTGAGAAAAAGTGTGTGAGAAAGAGAGACGAGAAAAGCTCAACCACCTGTTGTGTTGATGACCACAGCGCCTGCCTGTGTTCACCTCAATAGATAGTGGTGGCGACTGTGGTGGCGACGGTGGTGAGAAAGTTCAAACGAGTTCTCTAAGCAATGAGAGAATCAGTCTTTCAGAGTTGACGAATAAAAATAGATAAATTGAGTTGCTTGAGAGAAGACGGAGATGAACCGGTCGTGGTGGTGGTGGTGGTGGTAACTGATGATGATGATGATGATAATGAGGTCATTGTAGAGTTGCCTCTTTCCTTTGTTCCTGTCTCTGTAGTAGGTGGTAGTGCTTTTGTTTGTGTAATTAAAGTTTTTTATTTAAGTTTTTAATTAAGAAAAGTTTAACATTTTGTTTTTTGGTTTTTTTGCTGCAAATTGTGGGTGTGTTTGGTTCAGTAAAGATTTTTTATGATAAAACTACCCTTTTCTATTTTTTATCAATCAACTTTTCATCTTCTTCTTCAACACCTTCTTCACTTTCGTTTCCGCCATTTGTCAGCGCCGTCATTTCCGCCACACCCTTATACTCGCTACTGTTGCTAACATTGTTATTTGGATCACGCGCTACAGAAGCGTCTTGCTGTTTTTTGCAACTGTTTCCGCTCACAATGCTACTTTTGAGCGCTAGCTTCACCAGATTGACCGAGGGCGCCTCAAAGAGGACGTACAAGAGGATGGCGCTGAGAATGGAGAAAAGTGCCACGCCGCCAATGCGAAAAATCTAAGAAAAAGCATACTTTTAATTTGTGTCAAAACTCAGAAATGTAATTACCGCATTGTAGTGGGAGATCCAGTGCAGAGATCGGCCCTGGTAGGCGTAGTACCAGACGACCAGCGACTGAACGAGGTAGATGCTGAAGGTAAGTCGCGAAAGTGGCTGCCAGAATTTGGCTGAGAGAAACTGGGCGACCAGGCCTGAAAAAAAGTTTATCAAAATCAGTTAAAAAAAATTTTTCAGAATCGTTTTCCTTACTTTTCTTAGAACAGGAAACAGTGGCAAAGATGATCCAGCTGATGGCGCCAATCCACAGTGCCCTCTTGGCGCCAGTATGGGAAATGGTGAGCAGATTAGTGGGAATAGTGTCCAGCTGCACAAAGGGATAGGTGGCAAAGGGCAGGAGGGTGACGATGGCCCCTGCCGTCCACCAGGCACTCAGACGGAAAGACTGCAAAAAAGACAAAAAATCAGCTTAGAAAACAGCTAACAAAAAACGCTCATTTTGTTTACCCTTGAAGGAACCCATGTCAGCTTTCCGTCCTCAGAATTCAACAGCCCCGCCACAAAGAGGCCGGCAAAGTACGCCGCAAAGTGATTGTACGTGTTAAACTCCAGCAAGTTAAAGGCCACATTGAGCTTTCTGTAAAAAAGGATGAAAAAAATTGTTAAACAAAAACCTTAAATTTTTTCTTCTTCAAATCCTCACCCCACATCCGGCTCCATAATGTGAAACATGCCCACCTCGTACCACCAGTGAATGGCGGTGGGCAGAAGCAGGGCGACCACCAGCGCCACCGCATTTGCCCTCAGCCCCAACCGGAAGTCGTACACGTAGAGGAGAATGAAAAAGTACGCCACCAGATTGATCTGAAAGTCGGCACTGAGGAACCAGGTATGGGAGCCGCACTGCTCTGTCAGCGGCCACCAATTGGACACCAGCAGGAGGTTGGTCCACCAGCTGCGGTAGCAGGGCTCGTGGCCGTACTTCAGGAAGTCCCAGGTCATCAGCGGGCCCGAGCCGAGCAGGGGCCAGAGAAACTGAAAGGTGAACATGCCAATTAGGGGAGGGGCAAAGCGAGTCCACCGCAGAAGGAGATATTTCCAATAAGGAACAGATTTTTGAAATGCTTCTCGATTTTTCAACGCCGTGTGCAGCGAAATGAGGCCGCTGATGATGAAGAAGGCCTGCACAGAGAGGCCGCCGTTGATGACAAACTGCACCGGAAGTGAGCGGACGATGGCGATGGCGTCCTCGGCGAAGCGGGCCGCTATCATCGGCTGGTCGTACAGGCCGAGAGGGGCAAAGTTCGTCGAGTGGCAGATGACTACCCAGCTGATGAGGAGGACGCGCAGGCCGTGGACTGGTCGCAGTTCAGAACCGGAACAACTGGAAACCGGTGGCTCGTGGATGCTGAACAGAGAGGGCAGCGTTTTGAGGAGGGAAAAGGAGCGCCAGAAGGCGATGGTCCGCTCCTTTGAAACTCCGTTAACTTCTTTTTTTCCGAAAAAGTTTACAGGTTTTTGGTCAGCAGGAGCCTGGTTTTGTATCATTTTCGCCTCTTTTCGGGTCACCCGAGCGTCGACCAGCGTTCCAATGACCACGGCGGCTGAGCAAGTGGCGAGGATGACTCTGATAAAAAAAATAAGCGTTAAATTTTTTTTGTAAAAACATCTTTTTAAACACTCTTACATTGACAACAGCTGCGCAAAGTCGAGCTCAACCGGGGCACCGGCAACCTGACAGCTGCCCACCGTCACGTCGCGAAGGTCAAAGTCCTCAAAAACTAAAAAGATAAACAGTTATTCACTTTTAGAAATAAAAATAAATAATAAGGCTCAAACCTTTCCGAAAAACCGCCTCCACCTCACTCTGATGACAAAGTGTAGGAAAGCAGAGACCACTCGTCAGGCGCCAGTAAAAGCGATTTCTCGGCGTGGCAAACGCCCTCGCTGGCCAACTTCCCTCGTAGGGCGTTCCCCTGAAGTCCAGTATCACATCGTTTGGAGGCACGGGAGTTCGCAAGGTTAGCAAACAGTAGCGAGCGGTGATGGCGCCCGCCTCCCCGGCCACCAGCAACGACCTATCCGAACGGCCCCGGATCGCCATACACTGGTCGTAGTCGCCGTAGTCGGTGATGGTGCCGCTGAGAAAGCCCGGTCGAATGATTCGACCGCTGGCGTCGAGCACTAGAAAAGTAAGAATTTTAACTGAAAATCTACGAAAAATTCTTTAAAACATACTCAGTGACGCCCACTCTGATTCCGGATGCTTGACCATCTTCCGCAGCGTCCTCTGACACACGGCGCTAATGTTTAGATTGGCGTTAACAATTGAGTCAAAGTAGGGGAGAGCGGTGCTGGAGACGAAACGCCTTGAGAGGGAGTAAAGGCGGTCAAAGTTGGCCACGTAAGGGGCTTCGTGGAGTTTCGAAGTTGAAGCACCATTTTTAGTAGTGGTTGAGTGAACGCTGAAAAGGAAGGTTAAAAAGAGAAAGTAGAGGAAGAAAGTCCACAATGAGGACTTTCTCAGGTGGAACATGGCTAAAAAAGCAAAAACAACTTTTCTAGAAAAAAAAAGTTTTTGCAAAAGTTAGATCACACAAAAAGCGGCCTGTGCTGAAGTTGATCAAGCAAGGGAGAAGAAAAATGTGGTGCGATTGTGTGTTTACATTGAAAAAGGCTTAACTAGGCGGACAATCGGTTATTAGCGCAATCAAGTGTACAGCAAAAGCAAAAGCTACATTAGCTAAAGCAAATCGAGCGTTTTTCCGAATTGTGACGTTTAAAATAGGGAAAATGTGTGGTAACAAAGTTGAGGTTAATTTTGAAAACATAAAAGGCCATTTTCAAAAATTCTGAAGTGACAATGAAAAATTTCATAACACTGAAGAAACATTTCAGCACACATCCTGAGTACACATCTAAGTAAAGACTTTTTAGAGAAGAAAACTTCATTTTACAGTAGTGATATGACCTTGGAGAACTGTCCACCACCACCTTGAAAAGAAGGTGTGATGTACAGCTCCCAAACACACAAAGTCCATTACGTTAGATGTGTGGGAGGATGGTGGAAGAATTGGACCAAATTTTCAGGAAAATCTGTTTATCGGTGGTGACTAGAAAATAAAAAACAACCTTAAAAACCAAAAAATTTTTAAGCGTAAATCATAAAATGAAAAAGAAAGCACCAGACTGGCACCGGTTTGCAGACTTTTATAAGCGCCCAAAAAAGAATGGGCTAAAAACTAGGTTATAACACATTATTGCACCTTGGAATGTCCTCTTACGAAAAAAGATCGAGTACAAGGTGTTCTCTAATGTGAAACTAAAAAGAAAATGATTTTAAAGGTATTCTTTCATGCCATTTCTTTTTCATCTGTTTAATAGCCACCCGATAATAGAAAACACACACACAAAACATAAACGATTGCACACTGGTAACAAACAGACACACAGTTAGAAACAGAGAAGGTACAGACAGCAAACACCCCCCAATTAATTGCTCTGGCACCACCACCACCACTACCACCAGATTGTCGTTAATTGCCTTTAAATAGATAAAAAATGAGTGAGTTCTGAAGAAGAAGAAGGGGACTGACAAACCTGAAAGGGGCAATAAAGGAATAAAGCATACAAAAGGCATTTCACCTTTTTAGATGTAGGAGAGCTACGAGCCGTATAAAATTAAGGATGGCGTGTACATAACAAGAATAAAAAAATAGTGATTCTATCATTATACTCTGGACACGAATCAACTTACGTTTGTCCTAGGAAAAAAATGGTAAAATTCTAGTTTGAAGAAACTGAAACAAGCTTGCCAAAACAAAATACAACAAAAGCCAGCAATCATCGACCAAAACAGACGACTGAGAACAGACTACAAAAGACAGCAGTTTTACTGTAACAGTCACAGTCAAACACAGCCGTACCTAAAGGGCAATAAAGCCAAAGTCACTGTTACAGCAGCAGCAGCAGCAGCAGCTTAGCAAAAATCTTATCAACAAGCTTAGCAGTAACTGCAATCTGTGAGGATAGAAAGCAGCAGCAGCAACAATAGCAGATTTAGCCTTACTTTTTTAAGACTAAAAGCGTATAAAAAGAAGAAGAAAAGAAGGCTGTTTGGTAGTAGTGCAGATGATGGCAGTTGGAAAAGACAAAAAGAAGAGGAAAGGGAACATTGGAAAAGAGAAAGAGAGAGAGAGAGAGAGAGAAAAAAAAGAGCAATAGCAATCCGCAGAAATATAAAACTTGATAAGAGTGAGCTTTTTAACTAACTAATAACTAGCCAGTCTGTAGTATCTCTGCAGCACCAGCTGATGATTGCTTAATCGATACTACCTTTACCTTTACTTTTGACTGCAAACTTTGTATCGTTTTGACTGTAAGTGCAGAAGAAGGTGCCTATTTACCCTGAACTGTGCTTTCTTTTGACAGTCTGTTATCTTCCCCACTGCTGGAGGTCTCCCTTCTTTTCTTGGTATACAATCTCAATTACGCTAAATTATTATTGTTATTGTTGCTGCACTAGGCAAAGGAAAAAACACCAGTCAAACTTGCTCAGCTGTAAAAGTAATCAAACACATTAAAAAGAAAATCTGTATCTGTAATAATGATGATTCCAAGTATACCGGATTTGAAAGCAATCACAAATGCTCTTTTTCTCAAGTTACAAACTCCAGTTTGACACTTATGGTATTACTACGAGCAAAAAACAAATTGGTCATAGCAGGCAAAAATCAAAATGGGAAAACAGTTTACGCGATAGAAACAAAAGGCAGACGCCCCAAAAATTTAATTGACACATTTTATGACAACAACAAACAGCAAACAAAAAGTTTAAAAAGCAAAAAAAGAAATGCCCCCAAAATCATCATCATCAGCAGCAGCAGCAGTGGTTACTCTTTCACACGATTATTTCTCACATAGAAGGACCGTAAGATTGGGCCGTAAAGCCGTGTGTAATTCGAGAGAGAAACTCTTTCGGTCGATCTATGTGAGCAGTAACCGGAGAAATATGAAATTCGATCAGGGCTAAAAAAATTGAAAAGCTTGGGCAGGAAAATCTAAAAAAGTTACTAAAAAGGGACAAAATCAGACCAGATCAGCAAATAGACGATCCCGATCCTCCTCATTAGTACACATTCGCTGTAACACTGAAGTGAGTATTGTTTTTTGGAGTAGTGGGTCAGCAGAATTGACTGAGGACTTAGAAATTATCACAAGGTTGAGCACTGGGCACTGGGACAGAGAGTGGAAGACTAGAAAGTGCGTGGTCGATTGAAGGGAGGGATGATGGAATGGAATGGCAGTGATAGTAGCTCCAGATCAGCAACAAATGGCTACAGTGTTACAGACGGATGTGTAAGAACGAAGAGGTCAAACAGAGGTGGAGAACAGTCCCGGGCCCCAGAAGGTCTGCAACAAATCAACAACAAAACAGGATCATCAAGAACTATAGATCATCGGTTACCTCACGTTGCAAAGAAGAAGAAAAACGTAGAAACCACAACATCAAACAGGTGGCGTAAAAAGGTCGAGCACCAGCAGAGCGACACACAAGCAAAAAATGATCACAAAATAAAGGTCAGGCTTCTGCGGCTGATGACGCCCATCCTCAGTTGATGCAATCGAACCACGTTAGCTTCCATCTCTCTTTGGTGAAAAATGAAACAAGAACGCTCGGTTTTTATAGCACTAACTGGGGATGAAACGCCAAAACAAGTGACAGTCATTCTAAAGCAGCAGGTAGAGAGTGCTCCAGCGATGATTAGTAGAGCGCAAATCAAGCGATGATCACCGGTGGTTACCAGGGGAGCGGAAGATTAGCCCCCAATCTGTCTTTCCTTCCCTTTAAACGCGCTCAAAATTCTCCACTTTTTACCCCCTCTCTTTCCTCCTCCTCCTCCTCCTCATCCCTTGCTAATTGCGTTGTAAGCACAATATTCAACGACGCATCAATACCACCACCACCACCACCACCACAAAATGATTTGTCCATTTAGTTAGTTAGTAAGCTCAAAGTACAAAAGCAGATCACCGAACCTACGCAGTAGTGCTGTTGTTGTCAGCACTACTGCAGGTTCATTACCAGGTAGACAGGCTGGCTCCATAAACAAAGAAGAGCACAAGAGCAGGCAAATCGAGCACCCAAATGGACAAACACGCGCAGCCATTGAAAGAAGCGATTATCTTCTCCGTGCTTTCCCCCTTTCTTTTCTTTTGCACCTTAGCACCGCCCACCCCAGAGCGAGATAAGGTGTGAAAATGACAGCACCCAAAACTGATGATAGTGCCAAAGGTAGTGAAGAGGGTGGGCTCAACTCAATATCGAGCTTAGAGTCAGTCAGACTGACTAAGTCAACAACGACCGCCAAATTGAACCTATTAAGATCTTTGTCTGCCGCTGCACTGCTCTGCCAGAGTGCAGAGCACTGTTCTCACTACGAGTTAAAAGTGCAATGTGTCTCGACAAATCAATGGGCCAAAAAGAAGCAAAAGTCGAGACAAACAAAAGCTAAATACTGGTGAAAAGGGAGGGGGCGACAGTAGTAGTAGTCCTTCAATTCAGCCCCCGACGATTGCACCTGAATGGAGACACACATACACACAAGCATACTTTGGGGCTGAGAGAGATAGGTAGAGAGATGCGCCCCGCCACCATTGTTGGCGTAAATCTCTTCTCCAAACTAAACTGTGTGTTATCTCCATCATCATCACCCCCACCACCATCACGGCCAATATTTGCACATCTCTCATTTTGTGCCACTCAACACAGCATCGGCGACTAATTAAAAACAGTACTAGTGATAAGCAATGGAGACAGAAACTAAAACGCAAAGTACACAAAATCGCTTTATTAATTTGGTGCTGATGCTCTCTGTAATTTGTACTACTGCTCAACGACCGTACAGCGGCACACGTTGCACAAGCGGCACAGTTGTCATGTGACGGTAAAATTCTCCAAAACGGTAGAATGCAATCTGAAATTAAAACTGGAGAGAGGGGGAAAGGCTCATCAAAACAATTTAGTGAGCGGTAATTGCGCGAGCGAGCACGCATTCTTCTAGGAAAGTATAAACGTACAAAGAGCGTAGAGCTACTGATAAACTACTAAAGACTAAACTAGATAAAAGAAAGAGGCCCCCAATGATGGTAAGTAGTGGTAAAGGTAATGATGATGATGATGATGATTGCATCAACAACAGTTTCCGACGCCATTTTAATCTAAATGGGGTGCAATTTTCCGACAGCTGGCAGGTGTCAATTGGCTAGTAAAGATGGTCAAAGTGACGGGAGTTTTTAGTGAAGTGCTCTAGTGCCGGAGCTTCCGCAGGAAGTCTGCTGTCAATCAGTTTGCTCGACAGCTTATCAATTTCTTTTGGCGTCTTAGTCTGGCAGACAGGAGAAAGTGCACGGTTACTAATCAAACAAACAACATTTTGAGGTCAACGGAGTAGGCAATCCAGTCTGGCTGATAAAAAAGAAGTCTAATTATTTATTAGCCTTCAGTAATGTTCCCTGTAAATAATCTCTAGTGTGACAAACTTTGACACTGCAACACCAGATGAAAAAAATGTCACACAATTACAGTCAATAGATCAATTAATCAATCAGCATATTTTGTGCAAGTGTTTATTTAATTTTTCATTACCTGGCATACCACCACCACCACAGCCACATTAGATATCGACAAACGATTACTATCAATTTCAAAAAAGGGCGTTTCGGCACAAGTACACACTCGCAGACTGTTTATCCAAGTCTTTCTACTTTTTGGCTACACAGCACCAACCACTGTTTGCAAACACATACAAACACACAGACACATCACAAACGCCGACGTCAATTGCCCATGTTGTCGATATATCATCATCATCATCATCTCTTTACAAAGACAAACTGTGTTGCATAACAGTTAAAAAGAAGACAAACACAGCAAACACGCAGTTTCAGTCAGCTGGCAGAGGCTGCGCACATTGGAAAGTTACCAGTCACCAGCACACACTCACTAAATCCGGGTTCAAAGACAAAGTTGGCAAATGCAAATAAAGAAAGTATTAATAAAACTTTAAAGCCTTTAAGACTTTTTATTTACTTTGGTTGGTTTGGTGGTCAACTCATCAATACAAAAACATTATCATCATCACATCAACGCTTATCAGACGGGAAAAGGGGTGGGAGCTAACTAAAACGTAATAATAACATAAAAAGCAGTAAGTAGAAAAGCGAGGAGAAAAAAAGTGAAACTATAAAGAAGAAAAACAATAATAAGGTAAGTAGAAAATCATCAATAGCTGGTAACAAAAGTGTGTTCTGAAAAGAGGAGGAGGGTGGAAAACACGGTAAAAAAATATTTAAAAATTAATGTAGGTTAGGAGTGCGTCACCATCGTCAAAAGTATTTAGGCCATCAGTGCAGTGCAGTGGGGGTGTGGTTCACAGAGAGCAATATCGGCAACAGTGTGTGTGGTGTCAAACAGGTGTGCAATCAGGTGTGATACTGAGTGACAAGTGGAGGCAAAAAAGAGGGAAAAAGAAAGTAGATTGCAAAAACTGCGCTTCCTTTGAATCGCCGATTGATTCAATCGTTATCATTGTAAAAAGGGGCGTTAAAAAGTAGCTAGGGCGTTTTCATCTGTTAAAGTTTTTAAATTTGAATTTTTTTGGTAATTATTTCATTATCATCATCATCATCGATTTTCTTTGGTCAACATTCTTTGGTCTTGTTGGCATGTTTTACCCCCGTTTAAGCCGTGTACAATCACATAAACGGATTGGTCGTCGAGGCGTTGCCGGTCGCCGCTGTGGCCATTTGCTATTGAGTTGTAGTTTAGTTTGTGGGTACCATTGAAAGTGGTCGTCGATGTGGAAAGAGGACAAATCAATTTTGATAACATCGTTTGGTTAGTGGTTCAATTTTAAAACACACACACACCAAACGGCCGATAAAGACGTAAAGTGCGCATCAGCGGCAAATTTGTGTTTGATGCGGCCAACAACAGCAAAAGTCGACGATGTAGTCAAGAGAGGGCAAACAAGAAAACCAAACAAAAAGTTTGTTGTCATCATTTTCAGGTTAAGGGGGTCACCAGAAAAAGTTAAAAAGGATAAGGGAAATTGGAGAAAAAGAAAAATCGAGAAATGTGTTAAAAATAAAATTATTTTCACAGTTTTTTAATTGAGTCAGAAAATGCGTTTAAGTTTTTGCCTGCGCACAAGAAGACGGGAGTTCAAGGGAAAGGAAAGAAAAAAACGGGACAAAAGAACGTGTAAGGTGTTAATAAGTAAGTTAGTAAGTAAATAAGTAACACAAAAAGAAGAAGAGTACTAGAAAACAAATAAAGACTAAAAACAACAAAAAATGCAACAAAAAAAAGTAAGTGAGTGAGTGAATGAGATTACAAAAAAGGGGACAAGAAGGTTAAAGCGGTCGATAAAAATGATTTAGTAGTTATTCTAAAACAGTCTAAGAAAGTCATAGAGAAGAAAAGGTTTAGAAGCCAAAAAGAATATTTTTGGTTAGTGTTTGGGCTGGGTTGGGGCTTTGCTTTCAGTCTATAACCAAAAAAGTACAACAAAAAATTATAAGAAGGGAAGTGTCTGAAGGTGAAAAATAACACTACAAGTGCAGAGGGAGAATTGTGAGATTGAATGATGTGAATAGAAAGTTTAAGGACGAAAAAAGTGGTTGCGCCAAAAAAATATAGGAAGAAAAGGAGTGTGAGATCAAGGTGGTCGTAGAAAAAGAAGAAAATGCATCTGTCTTTTGAAAATAGCAGTCGATTCTTGGGCTACGATGAAATATTCAATTGAAAAACGTTTCAGCAGGACTCTTTTAGCTCTTGAAGAAGTCATCATCAAAGGGGTCCGCCTTGGCGGCAAAGATGTTCGCCTCGGTTGGTGGTGCACCACCAGCTGAAGCCGTTGAAGAAGATACTGTTGGCGAAGTGGCTGAAGACAGCGCCGCTGGACTGCTGCTGACGATACTCTTCTTCAGCGCCTCCACGACGCTGTTATTGCCACCGCTCGAGTCACTCTTTGAGTTTTCTGCCTCCTTCTCAGCAGACGGAGCAGCAGCGGCGAGCTCATTAGAACTGTTGTTATTATTGTCCAGCAGTGGCGGCTTTTCAGCAGCAGCAGTAGCGGCAACAGTAGCAGCTGAAGAGGTCTTTTCAGCCTCTTTGGCCTCTTCTGATACAGTAGCCGCCGCCGCCGCCGCCTGGGCCCAGTTGGCAAAGTCGTCGTCAAAGAGACTGACCGGTGGTTGCTGTGATTGCTGCTGACTTTTAAGTACTTCCGGCTGCAGTGGAGACGGCGGCTGTGGTACTCCACCGGGGTAACCGCCACTGTACGACAGTGGAAACTGTTGCTGCTGATACAGAGGAAAGGCATTGTATCCAGGAGCTGCTGCACTTCCTCCTCCTCTCGCCGTTGATTGATAGCCACTACTTCCGCTACTGCTGTTGCTACTGTTGCTGCTGCTGGCTACTGCAGCAGCTGCAGCGGAAACAGTAGCAGTTGCTTCCGGTGAATAGGGAAACCTCTTTGGCGGTTGCTGCTGCTGCGGTACAGTAGCGGTATTGTACGGCGACGAGGCAGGTGAGTTGTAGTAGGGCGAAGTCCTGGTGTCCACCTCTAAGCTCCCCTGAAAATGTTGTTGAGGATGCTGTTGTTGTTGATGGTGGTGATGGTGGTACTTCATGATCATCTGCTCCATATTCGCATTGAAGGCCATCAAGGACTGCTGCTGCTGCTGCTGCTGAAGAGCTGGATGCTCCGACTGAACCGAATCAAGAGGAACTAGCGGAGCCTTTCTCCTCGGCACATCGTAAAAGTGCTCATAGGGCAGCGGCTCATTTCCGTAATCATTACCACCACCACTACCACCACCACCACCACCACCACCACCACTACCACTGCTGCTGTAAGGACTTCCTAATTCATTCAACGAACTTGGGTAGAGAATGTTATAGTACGTATGAGGGCCACTGTAGTACGGATAAGGCATTGGATGTCCTCCTGAAGTAGAAGGAGGAGGAGGCGGAGGGTAGTTGGGCAGATTTGGATTGGACCCTCCTCCGTTAACGGGAGGCGTGGCAGCAGTCGAACCATGATCACTTCGAATGGCCGAGGCTGAAGAGTTGGACCGCCCCAGCGTTTGAGTTCCCCCAGCAAAATAGCCCGAAACGCTGCCGCGCTCAAAGCCGCCGCCCCGATCCGAAGCCGCTGAAGAGATTCGCCTCTGCGGATTAGGCAAAGGTGGTGGTGGGGGCGTTTCCCCGTTAGGATCCGCCTGTTCTCTAGAAGTGGGCGGCAGCGGCGGAGTAGTAGCACAGCTGCTGCTGCTCCCTCCCTGCCCTTGCTGCTGCTGTAGCCTCTTTGGCTTCGGCGGATAACAAGGTCCAATGGTGTTAAACTGCGGATTGGTGGGAATGGGCGGCGGTGGGTGGTGGTAGTGGGCGTACATTGCCTCATTGTAGGCGGCCATTGCCTCGGCTGAACTAGGCGGCGGCGGCGGCATAGGACTCGAGCTGAACTGTGACGATTGATAGGGAGTGTACGGTCGGTAGGCGTAAGGGTCGTGGTGGGGGTGGTGAAGGGGGTGATGAGGGTGATGAGGGGGTGGTGGAGGTTGTGGTGGATAGTAGCCAGGCTGATGGGGATAGCCGTGAGGGGGATACCCCGAAGGATACTGCTGCTGCTGTTGATCTGAATGCTGAGCACCCACTGGATAGAGGTACTCGTAGATTCCGGACGAAGGATGGGAGTGCCCCTGCTGCTGCTGGAGCCAGGGATTCTGAGGTGGAGGAGGAGGAGGAGGAGGTGGAGGATATCGACTATACCTTCTCGCTGGATCCCCCACTCCATAAGGATCAGAATAACCACCGCCAAAATTAGCCGCAGTGGCCACACCGTACGGCGGCGGGTAGTACGGCGAAGATGGAAGTTGGTAGTTGGGAGGATAAACTCCTGCTGTTGAAGGAGCCGGAGAGGCAGACGCTGAAGTGGCTGAAGAAGCTGCCGAGGAAGCTTGAAGGGCCTTGTTGGGCGGTGGAAGAGGAGGAGGTGGTGGAGGTGGAGTTCCCTGCTCTGAAGCAGTTCCAGGAGGAGGAGGAGGAGCTCGGGAGCTTCTCGAAGAGGCGAGCAGATCGGTTCGGGGTGGAATCGCCGGCGGCGTGCCCGAGTATCCTCGGGTGCAGCTGGTGGAGCTGGTGGTGCTCGACTGTCGCGAAAGGGTTGGCCTTCGGACGACGGTGCTGGAGTTTGTGGAGTTTGTGGAGGAGTTCACCACAACTCCACCTCCTCCACCTCCTCCAGCACCGGCACCACAGGAGGGCACCAAATCGGCACTGCGAATCTGATCCGAAGCCAGCGAGTCGTAGGAGGTGATGGAGGCGGTCTTGGCCTTTAGGCCTAGCTGACCGCGCTGCTGCTGCTGTGGCTTCCAATTGCTGCTCGAAGTTTCTTTGGAGGATTTTAGAGTACTTTCTCCCTCTTTTTCAAGAGACGATCTTCTCCGCCTCCTTCTTCTCTTTGAAGAGTTATCTTCCTCATATTCTTCATCATCGTCCTCCTCCTCATCCTCGTCCTCCTGATCTGCTGGCAGCAGTATCTGCTCGCTGCTGTCCTGTTTGCTGACATTAGCTGCTGCTGCCGCTGCAGAAGGCTCAAAAACGTCGTCAAAGGTGGTCTCAAATTTTCCGCCAGTGCTGAGATTTGGTTGAGCATTCAACTGCTGAGCAGCTGCTGCTTCACTGCTGGAGCACTTTGAGCCACCGGAGCTGCTCACTGAAGAGGAAGTGGTCGTGGTGGTGGTGGTGGCTGCCGTTGTTGTAGTTGCAGTGTTGGTCATTACTGTCGTCGCACTGGAAAGAGGCCTGTCATTTTGCGCCCTTCGCTGAGTATTCTGTTGACTAGTAGAGCTGCTGAATTCTGCTGCTGCTGCCTCAGAAGTGGCCTTACCACCACTTCCCAAACCGGAACAACTAGCGCCCATGGTTGTGTTGGTCAGCGGAGAAGGCGAGGGAGGCGGAAATGAGGGCTCAGGAGTTGAGCCGCCGCCACCGCCCACTGAAGTTGAGTTTGAGGTGGTGGAAACGGCGGAGGAGGTTGGCTGTGGACTGCAACTGTTCCGCTGCTGCTGCTGCTGTTGATTTGCAGAAGTTGGCGGTGTTGGCGAAGAAGACTGCCGAGTGTAAAGTTTTTTGAGGTAGAGTTTTGTAGCATTTTGAAAAACGGTTTGAAAGGAGGGTTTGGGAATTTTGTATGTGTGTGCAAGAGCGTGTTAGGCAGTTGAGGAAAGGCCAGTAACAAGTGTGGTTTTAGTGTGTTTGATCAGTGTGCAGCCGCATAAAGAAAGCCGAGCAGTGTGACGTGCATGTAGTAAGGCAAGTAAGGTAAGTAAGAAAAAAGTGGCGCCCGAAGGCAGTAAAAGAAAGGGAGAGAGTGTGGGGAAAACAGCAGCCGCAGTTATGTGAAATCACACACACACACACACACATGCACAGCAGGAATAATTTAGCGTGAAAAGCAGTAAGTGGTAGTAACCAGTAAGAAAGCAAGTCAAATGAGCAATTGGCAAACACACACACACATATGCAGGCAAATGTGTGTGTGTGTTTGCAGTCAGAGTAAAATGTAAGTAACCAAAAAGTAAAAAGTTATAGCGAATTCCAAGCAAAACCCAAAGTTAAAAAATTAAAAGAAGCAAACGAGCAAGTGGTTAGTGCGGCGCAGTTAGAAAAAGAACAGTTGGAAAAAGGTTAGTAAGCAAGAGAAGACGACACACACACAAAAATAAAATTTTGGGGAGACAAAGGACAGGAAAAAAGGATAGGAAAGAAAAGAGAGAGAAAAGAAGAGAAAAAAGCGACAGTTAATTTCCGTTTTGATGATATGATATGCTACGATAAAATAAACTACAACACAAATCTAAACTATGCTAAATCCTAATTTAAAAAAAGAAAAATTTTACTTACGTTTCGAGTAAACGAATCCAGCGACTGCTGCTGAAACATGGGCTCAGACTTCTAGCGAAAGAAAAGAAATTAGTTTCAACTCTAGATATCAAAATCTAAAAAACTTCTGCTTACCATGCCAAAACCACCACCACCGCCAATCTTCTTCTTCCCCAGAATGTCCAAATCTTCAAAGAGGGGCATGCTGTTGATGGAGCTGGTGGAGCCCACATTCTGACTACCACCACCACCACTGTTCCCAGCAGCAGTGAATCCACCCTGCTGCATCATCGGAGCACTGCTGTTCCGAGTCATCATTTGCTGCTGTTGCTGAGGATGAGTGGTCATCATGGTAACCACCGGACTGGCCATCACATAGCCCGGACTGGTGCTGGGCATAAACTGCAGCTGGGGCTGCTGCTGATAGAGCTGCTGCTGCTGCTGATAAAACTGCTGCTGCTGCTGCTGCTGGGGCTGGCCAAAAGCACCGGGAAGAGAGGTCGTCGAGGGGTGGCTGAACTGGCCAAACTGTTGCTGACTAGTGACGGCAATGCCTCCTCCCTGGACACCTCCCATTATCATTGGCCCAGCAGCAGCAGCGGTGGTGGTGGTGGTGGTGATAAAGGCGCCGCCTGGCGCCGTCTGATAAGCCGCCACCGACAGGGGCTGGCCGTACATGGCCGAGTGGTGAGAGGAAGAAGGAGGCTGCTGCTGTTGCTGTGGTTGGAATGCCGAAACTAAAAACAGAAAAAAAGTTAGTTTTGTAAAAAATTAAAAAAGTTTTCCTATTTTTTTTCTTACCCGTAAACTGCCCACCCTGAGAGGCGAACAGATTCTGAGCGGCAGCAGTGGTGGCCGCCACTGGAATGGAAGCCGACTGGCTGCTGGCAAAGAGATTGCCTGATTTATTATTTTCACCACCACCTCGAGCGACATCCGTCTTCTTATTGCCAAAGCTGTCAAAGATGGAGTTGGAGAGGTTGTGAATGTCGGCGAGGGCGGCGTATCTAAACGGGGAAATAACAAAAAAAATAAGATAAGTTCCAAATTGAAAAATCAAGCAAAGCAACAAAACAAATCCCTACCGATCCGCAGAGCTGGTCGAGTCGACCGACTTGGAAAGATTCAGACTGCTGCTCAGATTGTTGGCCGACGACGACTCTAGGTTCATGCCGGCAAACTGACTGGAGAGGGCGTCGTGCGACTGAAATGGAGAAGAAAAAAGGAAAAATTATTAGAAAAAAACCTTTCAAAAATTTCTCTAAAAAATCAGAAGGCGGACATTTCGTCGCGAGCCATTTCATCGCGAGCCCATCACATGAGATGAAAAGGTTTGCAATGAAATGGCTGCAATAAAAATAGCCCTAAAATCTCTCAAATCGTCCTCTCACCTTAACATTGCCCAGCGACCCTCCACTGGCACTTAGATCGCCACCCCCAACGGCCATCGACCCACTGAAGGGGTCATCAGTGCCGAAGGCGTCCGAGAAGGGGTCGGCGCCGTCAAAGGTGCCCGAGGCGATGGTAGAGCTGGAGCCATTCCGCGGGTGGTTCTTCGCCGACCCCGGTCCCAGGTTGCTATTACCCAGCGGTGGTCCCATCGGCTGACCAGACCGAGGGCCGACCAGGGTGGCGCTGGCGGAGGAAAGATCATTCTGTGCTGAAAGCGTCTTGGAGCCGCCGCCGCTGCTGCTGCTTCCGGCAAAGAGACCGCTGGGCATCGCCTCCGAGGAGAGCGAGGAGATGGTGTTCAGCGTCGAGTCGTCCATCACCGAATTGTTGTTGTTATTCTGAGCGGCCACCGAACTTCCACCCCCAAAATGGGCGTCATCATCAAAGTTGGCCCACTCTGCTGCTGCTGCTGCAGTGGGCTGATTACCTCCTCCTCCTCCTGAAGCACCTAAATTCGCCCCACCCGAAGGCATGTAGGGCATGTAGCTGCTAAAGACGGGCACATCGGCATTAGCGTTGGGAACAGCTCCTGCTGCTGAAGAAGAGTTTGGCGGCGGAGCCAGCTTCACCACCGCTGAAGCTGGCTGCAACGTGGACACCGATGTAGAAGAGGTTCCCCGTGATCTGTGGTGGTGATGGTGGTGACCAGCAACTCCTCCTGAAACTCCCGCTCCTCCTGCTCCAAAATCCGCCGCAGTGGGCGGAGGCAGCAGGGCGGGGATGATCACCTCGGCGGAGTTTTGCGACGTGGTTCGACTGCGGTTTCGCGTCGAGGTGCTGGTTCCCGTCCTGCCTTGTATATCACCCACACTACCAACTCCGCCGTACATTGTATGGTAGATGTGATCTTCAGCAGTCGAACCTCCTCCTTCTGCCGCCTTGTAGTACTCCTTGTAGTCCTCCTTGATGGACTCGGCAATGGCGAGGGCAGCCGCCTCCTCGGCACTTCGCTTCCGCTTGAGGGTGATGCTGAAGAGCTGGCCAATGGTGGTCATCACCACCATCGCCTCCTTCTTCGTCTTGATGCCGATAAACTGGTGGCCGGTGGTGGAGTTGCCGAAGACGTAGCCGAAGGCCCGCGTGTCGGTCTCGTCTCGGCTGATGAAGCTAATCTGCGGGACGGTGTGGTGAAAGAGCTGCTCGGCGCTCAGAGCGTCGGCGATCTTGATGCCGTCGAAGCTGATGTAGAGGTGGATGCGCCGCTTGTGACCGCCCATTGCCTTTTGGATGATCTGGCAAAAATAAAGAAAAGAGAAGAGAAAAAGAGGGAAAGAGAAAAGAGGGAAAGCATTAGTTGACAGAATAAAAAGCAGTTTGAGGTCAACGGTCTACGCAATGTAATAACAACAAAACCTCAATTGTCAAGTGTCATTGGCCGACACAACGAGCCATGAACGCTTGTTTTGGCTTATGAGAGTATGATTCTCATTTTTTCTTTCAATAGAAAAACATAAAAATTGCTTTCCCAAAAAAAAAACAGCTCACCTTCAACTTCTTCAAACTCTGCTGGCACATCTGCTCTCCCCTCGCCTCGGCGACATACTCCGAGCCAATTAGCTTCCCATGGAACTGCACTCCATCGCCGTTGAAGCGGTCCTCATCCTCCAGCTGCGTTCCCAGCTGAGGACCTGAGGAGGAGGTCGTCGCAGAGTTGCTGTGCAGTGAGACGACACTTCCGCCCATATTGCCTCCTCCATTGGTGGCGGTGGTGGGACTTTTGGGGCTCTTCTCCGAGGCGCTGCCGCTTAGGTTCACCTCGAGCTGCGCCGGCTCGTTATGTCCACCGCCGCCGCCGCTGTTCTGAAGCTGTGCATTGCTGGTGTTCCACGAGAAGAGGCCACGACGGCGCATCGTCTTCCCTGCTGAAGAAGTGTTTGAAGTGTTTAAAGCTGCTAAACTTTGAGGTTGAGGTTGAGGTTGAGGTTCCGGCGAGCTGAGCGGCGACTCCGTCGGACTGACCGCCAACTGCCCAAAGGTGGACTTGTGCGCGCCGGGAAGGCGAAGATTCTGCTGATTTGCTGAGTTTTGGTTTGAAGCGTTCAGCTGACTCGAAGACGCCGAGGGCGAGACTGAAGTTGAAGCTCCTCCTCCTGTGCTATTATTATTCGGTGCATCCGGGTCGTTCCATATCATAAAGGAACTTAGCTGGAGAAAGTCGGGGCGACCAGGTCGAAGTGAGCTCCCATAGGCATTGTCCGGCGACTGCAGGCCGCTGTCAATCTCCGCCACGCCTACTGAAACTTCCGATCGAAAAGAGGCAAAGGCGGGGTCGAGGGCAAAGACCTCCTCCTCTTCCTCCTCTTCCCCGACGACGGGAAAGTCCTCGTCACCACCAGTTCTAAAGATGACCTTGTCCACGTAGGAGGTGTCAAAGGCGGCGTCTGCGTCGTCTTCAGCTGGAACGGAAATCGGCTCGCTTCGCTTCGGCTTTGGTGGCTGCTGTTGATTAGCTGCTGAAGAGCTGCTATCGAGGGACTGCACGTACAGCTTAAAGGTGTCCACTGAATCTAGGTGAAGGAGAGAGAGAGAGAGAGAGAGAGAGAGAGAGAGAGAGAGAGAGAGAGAG
>JAALOO010000174.1_pt1 | contig 55665 bp, 30 predicted proteins | sample 7257641 | NCBI WGS metagenome assembly JAALOO01 (sample SAMN14085613, study PRJNA598686) | mite metagenome | biome: ENVO:01001000; feature: ENVO:01001002; material: ENVO:01001226; isolation source: single female mite from University of Michigan culture on fish food culture... ...
CTCTCTCTCTCTCTCTCTCTCTCTCTCTCTCTCTCTCTCTCTCTCTCTTTCTTTAAACGCTGGGCGCGAGCGGCAGTAATGTCGTTCTTCTTCTTCTTTCCTTTGTCGTCAGCTAAGCTGCAATTTGCTCCAACGCAAAGAAAAAAAGAAAAGAGAGGTAGCCGAAAGTGTGGATAATTTGTGGGAAAGCGAGAGCCACCAAAGTGAGGGAAAGAAGAAAGAGAGACAGTAGTGGTGCAAAAATGATCTGAGCTCTTCTCTGCAAATAGGAAAACCTTTTTTTGCTGTAAACGTCCGTGTCATTTGCCACTCTCTTTTTTCCATTCTTTTCCCTCTTTGCACTTGTGTCACCTGTGCGACAATGTGTGTGTTTGTGTGAGACATTAGACGACATTTTCACGACATTTTTGCCGACAAAGTAGCTAGTAGCTAATGGTGGCTAAGACAAAGAAGACACAAGACAGTAGTTAGTTGCAATGAGAAAGAGAGAAAGAGAGAGAGAGAGCAAACGATTAATTGACGGTAATTATAAGACAATTTAACACTAGTGCGACACAAGAGCGAAATTTGCTTCAGACTCAGACTTCAGGTCTTCTCGGACTGCGAGTCACACGAGGAAGGTAGGAAAGGCAAAGGTGATACAAAGAAACATTGTCTTAACAAGTGGAGAAAGTCACTGCCGTCTTCACTTTTTTGTTTTGTTTTATCTGTCATTTCTTTGTAGTTGCAATCTTAGTAGTAGTGGCACGACCACTTCCCTGGTTTTTATTTTTTGTTCAGCCGACTAGCTGACTGTTGCTAAAATGTTTGCAAACAAACAAAAAAACGGGATAAAGAAGAGGCTAAAAACATAGTTGTTGTTTTTTCTGCTCCTCAACTCAGCACACTGACAGTTGATATTGGCTCCTGCTGTAGCTGATGATGATGAGGACTGCTGTCGTCTGGGCCCTGTCTTTTGCCCAGAGGTCAAGTCTGACTGAACTGGCCAAATCAGAAAACGAGAAATGGTCAGTAAAAGAAGAAAAGGAAAAAGTAAAAAAGTGGACAGAGGGGTCAGAGGTCGACAGGTCAAGAGAGAGAGAGAGAAAAAGAAGTATGATAAAAGATAAAAAGTTGAAGAGAGAGTTGATTTAAAAACTGACTCTGCGGTGATGTCTTAACTTTTGTCACACTATGTTGTTCTGTATAGCTGCCGCCGACACCTGAAGAAAGCAAAACTAGATAAACTATGGCTGCTGCTGCTTCTTTTGATTAAGTTTGCTGATGAACAGTCAGAAAGCTTGCTGTGTGTTTGTTCCTAGTTAGTTAGTTAGATAGTTAGCTAGTTAGCTGGAAGAACTCGGGCTAAAATAGTTCAGTGTCGCAGACAGACACACACGGCACACAGCACACACACACAACCATTTTGGCCACTTTCAAACTTATTTCTCACTCACTCGCTTGCTCTTTTCTTATCACAAAAAACTTTGCTTACCTTTTTTTCAGCTCTCCTGTTGAAAGACGCGGCCTGACTGGTGACTGACTGACTGACACTTTGTGCTGTGTGTCTGTCTTCTGCTTCAAAACTGTCTTGCAAAGATACGATGCAAAGAAAGAGAAAGAGAGAGGAGAAGAGACAAGCTGCGACGAGCTGCCTTGCACAACTGATAAAAAAGAAAAAGAAAAAGAAGAAGAAGACAGCAAAATGCAGCAAAAATGAGGGAAAAGTTGAAGAAGACAGCTGATGGAGAGAAAAGCTGCTGCTGCTGTTGCTGCCTAATTGGCAAAAGTTTTCTGTGCAATCTCGTTTTTTTTGCTTGCTTTTACTTTTCTGTTGCTACTATTGCAGCCAACAACAACAACAACGACAACGACAAGAAGATGATGAGACTTAGTCAGTGGGGCAGAAAGAAAGAGAGAGAGGGAAAGATGCTGAAGTTGATTTTGAAGGTAGCACAAATTGTGGTGGTGGTGGTCGCTGTTGAGGTGATAAACACTGGTGATCAACAGCTGCTGCTGCTGACACACGCACACAAACACACAGTGAGTGACATTAGAGAAGAGAAATAGCAAAAAGATGACATCAATTTCACACCAAGCAGTAAGTTCACGGACAGCTGAAGCTTAGTGGTGGTGGTAGTGATAAGGAGGAAGAAAAAGAAGAAGTTTCAGTGGCTGCTGCAAACACTTCCAAACAGATTGCCAGCAGCGTTGAAGCTGTTGGTGTTAGGTTTTTCGATGACTGCGTTTGCTGTTGTTCGACGGTCATTGTCGCCTTTTGCAGCAGCAAAAGATGTAGTTTTGAATGTGAAAATGATGATAATTGTTGAAGCTTTTGGTAATAGCGATGCTGATAACCGATGAAATCTAAGTGGTTAGCTTGCTTCAGCTGAAGAAAAAGAGGAAAAGGAAGCTTCCACTGCTGGCCACCGACCATTATTATGATGACCGGCGACTGTCTTTTGCCTTCTACTGCGCTAAAGAAGATCAGTGCTCTTAAAGTTGTGAGTGTTCAAATCAAGAGGGGGTATCGCACGATCGCATGAACGCAAAGACAAGGGAAATAAACCATTGAGTTGGCTTGGGGGTGATCACTGCTGAGAATTTTTCTCTTTTGTGGTGACTTATGGTGACTTAAGAAGATCGTGAGCAACGTGATACAACCTGCTGGGCAGCCTCCACCACAAATTACTGAAAGAAGAAGATGAAGATGAAGAAGAAAAAGAAGAAGTAGAAGATGGAGTGACACCGAACAGAAGAAGAAGAAGAAGAAGAAGACGAAAAATGAAAGAGGGGTGATGAGCACCCTGCTCTGTTTGGTCACTGAGCTCCAACCTGAGCTTCAGCACTTCAGCAGTCCTGCTGGCTGTGTCACACTTCAGTGCGCTTCTTCAGCTTCGAGCGAGCTGAGTTGAACGAAGAAGGGGAAAAAGAGAAGAGAGAGAGAAAAAAAGAAGAACTCTCCTTTTACCTAGCGACTTTATGGCATCTTAGAGAAAAAAGAAAGAAAGAAACAGGCAGAAAAAGAGCTGACCAGAAGAGAGAGAAAGAACAGTTGAAACTGCTCGCTCGGTTGCGGATGTCTTCCTCTCTGGCTGTACTGACTGAAATGTACTTCGGTTGCTGTTTGAGCAGCAACGGCAGCAGCAACGGCTCGAGGATCGTAAAAAGATCTTCAGCTGCCGTCGTCACAGTCCAAGTGATGGTGGTCAGATCGGAAGAGAGGGACAGCTGATGCAGGTGGTGGTGGTGCTGGTGATAGTGGTGATGGTGGTGATGGTTGTAAAAAAGAACAACGCTCTTTTGCAGCAGTAGTGGTGATGATGATGGTGAATTTCAGCCAAAAGGACTTCACCAAAGTTGCTGGTGAGCCGGGCTCATCACTGCTGCTGTTGCTGAAGCAACATCCATTGCGAGAATTTTCAAAAATGGCCTGAAATTGGCATCATCAGCTAAAAAGAGAAAAGGAAAAAATGTCACTGGTTAGACGGGGGAAAAATCAGAGAAAAAACAATAAAAGTTTTTAATTAAAAAAGAAGATCTTGATGCTGAAGAAGAGAATGAGTGGTTGGCCTACAAAAAAAGAAGGCCAGTGTTTGACGTTTTTACTGTGCAAATAAAATGCTGCTGACCGGCCGGCCGACTAGGTTGACCAAGTGACCAAGTTGTTGTTGTGGTGATGGTGATGGTGGTAGTAAAAAGGCTCTTTTTAATTGTTCATTCGTTTCGGTGATGCTGATGATGAAAACTAATAATATCATCTGTAACGATAGTAAAAAACGTTTTATTAGAACATTGCAATTAGAAAAAATACGCGTAATTCTACAAAAACCCTACTGAAACTTTTAACTACGACTACAAACATGAGATCTTAAAAACAAAAATAAAACGACAGTGTTTGTCTAGTCGGGCAGTTGGTCAACTCTTTAACTACTGAAACTAAGTAATATCAAAAAGCTTTGTTTACATTTTTGCAGCAAACGCTTGCCGTTTAAATGGGAATATTATTTAAATGAGCAGCAGCAACAACATCATCATCTTTATCATCCCCATCATCATCATCATTTTGATCACCACGACCACCACCACTGCTACTTTATATTCCTCTCCTTTTTTCACTCTACTGTTGTCGTCTAATTGCGCCTAATTAGCTAATTAATTAGGCGTCAATTAAATATCTGCACACACACACTACCCACTGAATGTAAGCAAACAAGTGTGTATTTAGTTGGTAGATGAGATGAGATGAGAAATGAAAGAGTTAAATAAAATTACTGCTTGTTAGTGAGGCAGCTGTTGTTGTTGTTGCCTAATATTACACCTGAAAGTTTGCGATTAGATAAACAACAAACAGCTTTGCAGTCAACAAATTTTTTTGTCAACGGATTTTGATTTGCATTGCTGTAGCAGGGTTGCTAGTTCATTTACCTCTTTAGCCCATTTTAAAAATTGTTAGTTTGCTAAAATATTTAATGTAAAAACAACAAACAAATTTTAACTAAATCCACTGTAGACACGCGATCACAGCAAAAAAACAGTAAAAACAACAAACAAATTTTAACTAAATCCACTGTAGACACGCGATCACAGCAAAAAAACAGTAAAAACAACAACAACAACAAACCCTTCACAAAAGTACACACTCATAAAACGGGCAGCAAAAAGAGCATTAAATTCCGTTACAGTGTGTGTTAATGGTATGCAGCAGAAGCAGCAAAAACAGCAGCGGCAAACAATGAACACCGAAAAAGAACACCACTGCCCGACAAGAGAGCAGCAGCATGACATGAATAAAATTTAAATAATAACCAAAATCAAAATGCTAATTAGGAAGCAGCGGCGGCAGTGAAAGTGTACAAAAAGCAGTCTCAATTGGCTACAAGAATAACTGAGTGTGTGTGTACATGAAAGAATGTGTACAACAGCAGCAGCAACAGCAGCACATGCTGAATACTAATCTGCAACTCAAATGATCACACTGAAAACCTTTCTTTGGTGGCACTTCTGCAATTTAATTTTTTTTCTCAATGCATATTTAAAATTTAAATTGCCTTTGTCAGCTGCTTACGCTTTATCTACCGAATTTAATTTTCAAGTTCAATGTCTGCTAAATTGTTGTTTGCCATTGTATGGTTGCTTTAAACCGTGTTTTGTTAGAAATGCTGCTGGTCATTGACATTTGCAGTCGTACATGAGACAACCGTACATGAAAAAAACATGATGCTGATAATGATGGTGGTGATGATTAAATAAAGAAAAGTAGATGCACATAAATTCGCATAATGTGTTGTAATGGTGCAAAAAAGGTTTATAATTAATTAATTTTTGTTCATTCCTATTTTAAATTTTTGAGTTAACCAATAAATTTTAATTTGCGTAAAACTTTCATTTTTTATTACTGCAATTGTCAATTAAATTTAAATTTTTTAAAAAGTAGAAATAAAGTAGACAAAAACTACCATACTGATGCTTAATGAAATGCAAATTTATGCAAGCAAACAGGCCAATTTAGCCTAAACAGCGGACAGCCGACAAAAAAGATTGTGTGACGACGACCGACAACTGAGGAAGAAAAAAAAGAAAAACTGATGTCGTTGTCCTTGTCCTGGTCGTCGTCGTCGTCGTCGTTTTTGTTGGTCAAAATTGCTAATTGAGTGTAATCACTGCACTAATTGATTAATTACCATAATGAGTGACAGTATTGTGGTGGTGGTGATGCTGTAGAGCAGTGCTTTTGATAACAGTAGTAATAATAGAAACATTTAAAGTGTGTGTGTATGTGCATGTGTGATTTTGTTTGCACAAAAAAAATCAACCATTTCAACCTCTTATACTAAACCTTTTGTAAACTTCCACAAAAATTCAAATGACAAATAGTCAGAGAGCAAAAAAGAAAGCAAACAGGCAATTTAAACAGCCAAAAACGTAAAAATAAACTTTTTTAAAATTAAGTACTCTGTGATGATTGGCTGCTGTTGAGTTAATGTCATTGTGTTATCTTGTTAGAAGTAGTACCTTTGTGTTTTCAACACTGCTTGGGATGATGATGATGATGATGTAAAATCATTAAAAGGAGATCATGTCATTCTGAAGAGAAATGAGCTCTGGGTGCACTGTAGTTGGCTAGTTCAAGTCGAGAGACAGGAACTAATACATCAACTTGCGGTGGCGGTAGTGGAAGTCCGTCTCAGTTGGCAATGACATTTGGCGGTTGTAGGGGAGGGGGGGGGGGGGAACACAAGAACAAGAACAGGCAATTGCAAAAACAAACAAGACAATTGAGTGAGAGAGAAAAAAAGAGAAAGAGAGAGAGAGCCAGTAATTGGCCACTGATGATGACTTCATTACATCACCAGCGGTGATGTTGATGATGCTAATCGTAATCGTCATTCGCTGAACACATACAAACAATCGCATTGTTAGAGCGTTTCAACAAGGATCGTAGCTTTGATGGCTCAGTCAATGCAAAAGCAGGTAAGTATTCTAGTTGTTAGCTTTTTCATCACACTAGCATTTTTTTCGTTTATCGTCAACATAAGTCTCTCTCATTGATTGATTAGAGTAATTAAATTAATTTACCTCCAGCTTAGCTTTCATTTCACCAAAAACGGGAGAAATGACTGACTGAGCTTTCTTTTTTTGGCTGTGCGGTGGTCAGCTTTGGTAGGCCAGGTCATAAAGTACTGTTTTGAGTTTTTTAAGTGCTTGCTAAACTACTCTAATTTGGTTAACGTCTGTGTCGCAAACATTCAAAACAGATTTTCTTGTTAGTTTGCGTGATCATCAAAAACAGTGAGTTGCCATTGTTCAATGACTTGGCAGCTTGATCGGATCAGATCAACAACAGCAACAGCAACAGCAACTACGGTAAATTTTTAAGTGTCTTCAATTAGTGCCACTCAAATCCTCGTGCAAAGCCTGGTTGATCAACTGCTCAAGCTCACTTGGTAATTGAATCCGTCAATCGACTCTTTTTACTTTTTTCCTTCTTCTCGATTCTTCATACTTAGGCGCACTTTAAAGTCAGTCAGTCAGCCATTCATTCATTCATTCTTAGCAGCTGCAACAACAGCAGACAGACAACTCAATTAGAGACGGCTTTTGTGATCAACAAAGGAGAGAGAGGAAAGCGATTCATCAAATTGATGCGCCTAACAAAACTAAAGTAGTCAGCACTGAGTGAAAAAGATGAAGATGAGATGAGTAGAGGGCATGCAGACAGTCACAATACAAAGGAAAAGATTGGGAAAGAAAATAGGTGATCATCACTTTCTAATTGGGCGATTTCATTTCAACGGCGCGTTAAATGCTGATGCTGCTGATGCTGTCTCGGTAACAAGAACGTCATCACAGCATCAATACAGATAATAAAACTTGCTTCCTTTTCTTTGTTGCTGATGATGTTGTTTCTAAAAACGGGTGCACTGAAAATCAATTTACCAGTACAGCTACACTAAATTATTACTTTTTTTGCCGCTGCTAAACTGCAGTAGCCAAAGGTTTTATGCGCTCTTTATAGCTGATTATAAAAGCGTTTCTATTCTTTTTGTCCTCAAACCGTTAACTTGTGCTGATTAAGTGCAGTTTTGCTGTCGCTGTTGCTGACGACAACACCGACAATCACAACAACAAAAACGAGGATAGTTGATGGCAGTACAAAGCAAAAAAATCTTTGCGGTGTTGTGGGCAGTTGCTCGTCTCGGTGGTTGACTGACTGACAGACAGAACTGAGCAGTCAGTCAGACCGACAGACAGTCAGTCAGTCAGTAACCGTCGTGGTCGTCGTCGTCGGTGCCATCAATCAAACCCTATATATCATCATCCTTCTCATCCTTCTCGTCATCATCATCACCATCACCATCATCATCATCATCCTCTGCTGCATTCACAATCATTCTGTGTGGCTATCAGGCAGTTCAACGGCAGCAACCTCAAAAGCAAAGCAAACCAAGCCAAGCATTGAAAGGTAGAGAAAGAGAAGACACATTCGTCCAGCTACATTGCCTCTTTCTCTCCCTCTCTATCTGCCAGTGCCGATCAAATGACGCCCAATGACACAGGCAGGCAGAAAACAGCAGGCCAACATTGTGTGCCAGAGCAGTGCAGTGCCGTGCTGTGTGTAGCTGCAACTGTCGGATTAGATTAGCTTGTCGAATCGAGAGGAAGAGGGAAAAGAAGAAGAAGAGCACAGTACTGCCAGTCATAGTCACTCGTGGTCGTGGTCGTCGTCGTCGTCAAGGTAGCCGACAAAATGCCCGGTTTTGTGGGCTTTTGCTTTGGTATATCACCAAAGTTTTTGGCATTTGTAAAAGTTGGTTTATTCTAGTCGCAGCAAAAAAGAGTTTTTTTAAACCAGTTCACACGGTGTAGATGCAGTTAGGCAATACACACAGTTGAGCCACTAAAATTATTTAAAAACAAAAATTGCTAAATTGTCGAAAAAGTAGTGGCCAGTTTGACCATTACCAGTGACCATTACCACACACACATACACACACACACTAATTAGCCACTACCAGTGCCGGGTTTCCTTTTTTCTCTTGTTTTTGTTTTTTGGTTGTTAGTTTGTTACACACACACAGTGGGTTGCACTTGCCGACTGGGCTTGTCAGCCTGCTACAAACATTTCAGCGTTTGTGCACTTGGTGGTTGTTGGCGTTATTATCCGAAAGAGAAAAGTTTCCGACGCCGTGGCCAAAGATGTCCGAAATTGTCGGTGTGCTAGGGATAAACTCTTAAACCTCACTTCTTTCTTGAAGCTTGATTATCAGAAACAAGGCGCGTTCAAAAAGAAGAGAAAAAGAAGAATTTAACAGCAACAGAGAGTTTGTCTGGCGCTAACCTATCATTACACTTCCATTCCATTTATTACCATTAGCAGCAGTACGGGCATGAAAAAGGGGCTAGGCGCCCGGCAAAAAAGCTGAAGACGGAAAAGAAGAAAAAGGTTTAACTCCATGAGTGTGTGTGTGTGCTTGGCGTCATTGAAAAGGAAGGGATGAAGAAGAAAAAAGACGAAGCTAATATTCTGACGTTTGAGCTAGCCTTACCTTTTGCAGTTTTGCTCTTGTTGCCGAGCTTGCAAAGACGTCTGCCTTTGCATTGAGACACCTGTGTGTGATGTGGCACCTACTATTATTATTTTTATTGTGTGTGTGCTGTTAATGGATTTTCGATTAGTGTTTGTTGGTGTGTGTGTGTGCGTGTTATAGTGTCGAAACACTGTATGACACTCCGGTGTACGGCACAGTGTCACACGCCAATTGGTGGAATCTAGATCTTTCAATGCACAATTTTTTTCATTACTTAGAACAATCGGTAACTGTCAACCTAAAAAAAGTTAAAACTTTATCTGTTTTGCCAGGTAAAGTTTATTTTATCAGCTTTTGCACTTGCAAACGCAATCAATTTTAATTCAATTGGCAAAAAGGGGAGAAAAATAACAGTTGGCAAATCAGCAGCAGCTGGAATGCAGAGAAAAAGATTGCCAATCACCGATTAAACTGACAAAATGAGAGTCTCAGTTTGCACAGGCAGAAAACTCATTTTGCATAAGTGCAAACACTGACGAACAAAAAAAAGTAGACAATGAAAACTAATCAGCGACAACAGAGGCAAGTGCGCAATCAAGTGCAAATGAGCATTTCCACTAATTGGAATATCTCACCAAGTTGATCTGCCAGTGATCAACGAGTGAGTGATACCGCTTACTTACTTACTTTTTTTCTGCGAAAATCAACTCATCGGCGGTGATTAATGGACGGAAGGCAAAGCTCTATTTTCAGTTAGCAACTGTTTGTCCTCACCACCACCACCACTTTTAAAGGTTCTATCTTTATCTCACCTTTTTCTATCCGTTTTTTGTATTCTCCTTTGACTGATTGACTGACTGACTTGCTGTCTTCCCCATTCTATTTATCTATCTATCTATCTATCCATCTATCTATCTAAATGTCTATCTGCCAATCTGTCACTGTTTGTTTGCTCAACGGCAGCAGCAGCGGCGGCAAAAGTTGGCAAAAGGATAAATTAGATTTACAAGGCAATGCTGGCCAAAGATAGCCAAAGAAGAAAGAGGTGAGGTAGAGGCTAATTGACGACAGCTTGCCAAAAAAGAAAGGTAAAAAGAGAAGTTAGGCTGCAAAAAAAGATGAAAGATGAGCAAAACAAAACAAGAGAGAAAGAAGAGTTTTGGCTTTACTTTTGACGCCTGATAAGCAAAGTGCAGTTGGTGCGCAGCAGTTGGTCGGCGGTAAAGCCCTATCTCAGCCAAGCCAAGATAAAGACAAAAACAAAACTCTCAGTTCCGCTCTGCTCTACACTGTTTTGTCTGATAATTGTTGAAAAAAGGGCTGTTTGAATTTAACTGCTGATAAGGAGTGGGAGCAACGACAGCAGCAGCAACAGAAACATCGGTGTTCATTTCCAATTAGTGATTCCTGATTGTGCAGATTTGTAATGGGTTAAAAAAGAAGAAAAAAAGAAGAAACGGTGCCGTCTTCACCGTTTGCGGCCTGGGCAATTATCAATTTGCTCGCCTGCCAGAAAAATGGCTGTGTGGCTGGTAATTCAATTTGTCGTTGGCACTTGCTCCCTTGCTTGCACGCTTGTTAGAACTAGCGCACAGAAGCGTACAAAAAGTACAGAGAAAAGGAAGAAAAGAGAAAGACCTGACTAGTTACCACGGCTGATCACCCCTCCAACATTTTCGTTTGCCTGAATTGAATCACCAACCTCCACTGTTAGTCACTTTTGCAAGTGATCTCTTTTGTTGGTGGTAGTGGTGGTGGTGATGACCGAGAACTGCCAACAGCAGCAGCAGCAGCAGCAGCAGAAGTAGTTATCTCAATTGGCCCGTCAATCAGCAGCAGCAGCAGCAGCTAAACGTGAAAACGGTAATTGGCAATTGAGAGAAGCGATAGTGAATCTACCCCTAAACCTAAGCCTAAACTCCTAACAAGAACTAACAACAACAGTGTGACTCATTATTGGATTTAGGTAGAGCACACTGATAAAACTTTCTTTTTTTCTTTCTTGCTCTCCGCTGTGTTTTGCTGTGCCGCACTTTAATCTGCCGCCGCCGTTGTCGCTCACCGTGCTAATTTGCATGGTCTTCTGTGTTTGTCGTGTGCATTTCAATTTATTTTCCCTCTCCTCTCTCTCTCCTCTTCAGTTCATCTCCTGCGCTCTCGTGGTCAGTGGCGGTGCTGATTTCGTTGTGTATGCTGTGATTGTTGCCGTTGCTTTTCCTCCTCATTTGTCAGCGGTAGTGCAGAAAAAGGGGGGGGGGGTGAAATTTTAATTAGCATCTCTCCTAAGCAAACAAACCACTTGCACACCGCCGCCACCACTACCACCTTTTTCAATGTTTGCAAATTGATCACACACACACATTTTCTGCAGTTTCCAGCTAACACACACACACACACACAGTTAAGCTTGCTAGAAAAATCCCTTTCAGTCCAGAGGACCAAAGGAAAGTCCTCTTCTGTTCAGGCAGTGTTGTTCAGCCAGAGCTTAAGAACTCGCACGCACTTGCCAACAAACACTGTCGATTTTCACAAATTAGAATAATTAGATCTACTCCGGTGCAGCAGTTTCAACTGGGGCTCAGAAATTGAGAGTCCTTGTGTGTGAGTGTGTGTGTGTGGTCAGTGGATCAGTGCTAATGCGATTACGATTAGGCGGCACTGCCACTACTGCCACAACAAAATTTCAATAAAAGGTGTTCACCGTGCCCACCAAGTGCCCGGGTGTTATCGAGCAAACTAATTAGCATATTAGGGTGGCAAGTGCTGTTTTTTGTGTTAGCACAGTGGCAAGGCCATTTTTGAAACTGGGAGATATTGGCTAGGACTGAAAAATACTCAAAATGTAAAGTAAAAAACTGCTCATTCAGGCAGCATGTGCAGCAACTGATTTTACAGTAGCAGTATTTTTTCAATCACAAAAGCAAGTGCGCAAAGATTTACTGCTTTTTTATTTGCCTGCGTTATGTAAACACTCAAGCAAACAAAAGAAATAGGAAAAAGGTGCGTAAGTGTGTTTGTGTGTGTTTAGCTGTAGAACAGTAATTTTGTTTGCTGCATTTTTGTGCTTTGAAATTGACACCACTGGCCACTGCAGCAGCAACAAATAAAACACCGGTGGCAAATCACTGGCTAACACACACACACACACTTAAAAATCCACACAAGTGCAGAAGAAAAGAAACTGACAAATAGACGACAAAATTGATTTAGCCTGCTAGATTTTTTTAAAATAAAAAGATAAATTTAATTGTTCACAATTTTTTTTATCAATTGACAAAATTTAATCAAAAAACCTTTTTTTTGTAGTTTTGTTAAATTTAAATTTAATTTTTTAAATTTTTTTGCGCAGTTTGAACTCTTTATTGGCAAAACTTTTTTTCAATCATTTTTCTCAATTTTATAGTTCTTCAATGAGCATCATTATCATCATCACTATCACTACCACCATTGTGGTTGCCATCGTAATCAAAACTGCCAACTGCTCCAGCCAACCATTTGATTGACAGACAGCAGCTCAACAGGAGAAAGGCAGCTAAATAGGCGGCGATTGGTTGCCGTTGCCGGGCAAAACGGCCAATTTACCTTCCGCTCTTGGCAGTGTGATCCTCTTCACAATTCATTCATTCACTATTGTGTCGCCTGCTCTCTCTCTCTCTCTCTCTCTTTCTCTTTTCCACTTTTTCAATGTGTTCATCACACAGTTCTATTACAGTGTGTCCCACTAATGGATGAGTTGTGGCAGTCATCCATTCAATCGTTGCCGTCGCCGTAGCAGCAGCAGCCTATAATTTAAAGTCAATAATAATGCCATGAATAGGAGACAGTAGGGGAGAGAGACCTGATAGGACAAATGACTAAATGATCATGAGGTGTTTGTGTGTTCTGGTCACAGATGACTGAAACTACAAAATTTCCTGCTATAGATTTTTTTCAATTAAACTTTGCATTCTAAATGAAACTTTGCACTGGTAAATTACTTTTTAAAGTTTTTTAATTTGTTAATTACCAGTAATCTTGGTAAAATTGACTCCACCAAAATAAAACTGCTTTTTGTAACATTTAATCATTATTAAAATTGTCAGTTTTCTGTTTTGATCTCCTTTCTTTTAGTTGTCTGCCAGTTGGAAGGTTTTTCTGTCAAAACAGCAGCTGACATTGTTTGCTGCTGTCCGCCAGTCAACCAGTCAACCAGCCAGTCAGTCAAAATAAAAAAAATTTAATGAAAAAGAAGTGATCAAATTAGTGAGTGCAGCAGAGAAGAAGGGCAGCCATGCACGGAACGTTGACAAAAAGAAGAAGAAGAAGAAGCAGAAAAAATAAGCAGAAGATGCATCCACCGACCATGATAGTGCATCTGCACTAGCCAAATTGAAAGCAATAGAAGACAAGAGAAAGAGAGAGAGAGAGAGAGAGAGAAAGAGAGAGAGAGAGAGAGAGAGAGATGCTAGTGGTGATACTGTTGTGCTGAGCACCAGTGAAAAGAGAGGGCCTAGCAGAGTGTGACGACCAAACAGTTGGACAGTTGCAGTTTGAAGTTTGCCTGCCTGCCTGCCCTGTTCACTGACACCTCATTTGCATAAGAAAGAGATGCGCTAACTGAACTGCCTGAACTCTCTCTCTCTCTCTCTCTCTCTCTCTCTCTCTCTCTCTCTCAGTTACTGTTTGTATGTGTGAGTGAAATTTTTTTCAAAAGCTGCGTTTCAATGAAAGTTGGCAAGTGAAAAGCTGTGAACAGTAGAGTTAGAAAGCTAGCAAACGAGCTAGATAGCTAGTTAGCTAGCTAACTAGCTAGTTGTGTGTTTCAGGCCGTTTGAATTGAACGAAAAGAAGAAATTCAATAGTTGACGGCGCTGGTGGTAAGTGAGATGAAAAAGGATAGAAAGAAATTACCACAATTTTTGCATAAAAAGTACATTTGATGACAGTGACACTGTTTTTGCCGTTGTTTTTGCAAATTGTCATTTTAATGCAATTTTAATTTTTTTTTCAGGTAAACTTGCTTGCCAGTTTGAACGGTACTGAATGGTCAGCACAATGTAACAAAAGATGTCACCTAAAAATGGTTTGTAAGTCAACTAGATAAGATCAATTGCCGAAAAGACAAAAAACATCAGTTGATGAGGCTCTTTGTGTGCCTGTTCTGAACCTTTACTAGTACCACTATTGCTGATCACAACTGATTATCATCATCACCATCACCATCACCATAATCAACTTTTGCAACCGTTAATTGGACAGCGACCTGATGCAGGACAGATGCTGAGACTCTGCTCACCCTGCTCATACAAGCTCATGCACACAAACGACTGATTCCAGTCAGTCAGTCAGTCAGACAGTCTGTGGCTATCAAAAAGCAGACAAAACTTTATCAAATCCAAATCCAGCAACGGCTGATTTATTTTGCTGCATGTTTCAGCACACACAAGACAACTCATGTTGCGTTGGAGCATGTTTAGCTGCTGTTGCTGCATAGTCTGACAACAACGACGATGATGGCGACCACGTCCACAAAGTCACTAGATTTATCGGAAAAAATGATAAAGAAAGACAGTTGTCATCTTTTCACTTGATTTTACGCGTCTGATAGCGCCGCATGATTAATCGTCACCTGACAGATCAGATTAAAAGTGAGAGAGAGAAAGAGAGTAAAAAGATGGACAGCAGGAAAGGCAACCGTTATGAAACTTTGACTGTTGCTTTTCCTTTTTTATTCAAGCGATTTGGCTTTTTCACTTAGCTTAGCTTTTCTGGACAACAAGTAGTGGTTGTCGTTTTTGTTGTTAGCCTTGGATAACAAAACAACTTGCCTTGATCAAGTTTGAAAACAGTTTGAAAGTGCTGCTGAAAATCATTATCACTATCACTACCAGTGGTAAACAACAGCAATGCTTGATTGAGTGATCCTTATCAAAGTGGAACTAATATGTTTCATTTTTTAGAAAAAAATCATAAAAACAGTCAAAAGAGTTGTGAGAAGTCGTCGCGCCAAGTCATCATCGGTGATTGAGTAAATATTAAGGCAACAAAATATTGAGCAGTGGTAGACAGTTTCCGTACTTTTATGCAATGCAAAAGAAACCACTGCTAAAAGTTTATGAAAAAAAGATATATCGCAAGATAAAAAGAAACAAGAAAAAAATGATAAAGATTAATGTGCTCTCCATTGAGCACACCAAAAGTCAGTCATTGAGTCAGTCAAGCAGTAAGTAAGTCAGTCAGTCAGACAGACACTGTCCACCATCATCATCAAAAACTGGCCACCAAAACTTTCTGTGCTAATTAATTGACGCTAATTAAATGAACTGGCAATAAAAGAAAAAAGAGAAAAAGAAGAAAAAAAGTGAAGTAAGGCTTTGCAAGGACAACCGCCACCACCGCCGCCGCCGCCGTTGCCACTAGATTATCTCCTGTGCTCGCTGAGCATCATCAGAAACGGATAGAGGAAAACTGTATTGGGAGCAAAACTGGAAATCTTTCTCTGACTGGGCAACTGACTGGACGACGAAAACGACTAAAGCAGACAAATCTGAAAGGAAAGAGAGTGAGGCCCTAAGGCACATCTGAAAGGAGATGTGTGTGCATGTGCACATACATTTCACTGTTCAGACGTTTTTCTCCTTTCTACTGCTCCCTTCTGCCTGTCTGTTCGATGTTGAGCAGTGTCTGAGAAACGGTGGCTAAAGAAAAAGATAGAGAGAAAGAGAGGGCAAACTATGGCAAAAGAGAGTCCAGTGCGGATTAGCGAAGAACGGAAAAGCGACTTAACGGCAAGACTGACTTAGGAGAAGTAAGGAGATGAGCCACTGATGCTACAGCAGCCCAGTCGATTAATCGTTTTAACTCTGAGCATCTACAAAGCAAAGATAGTATTCAAGAAGAGGATACTCAAGGATGATACAGTACAGACTGAGTTGGAGGAGTTTTCACAAAATCTTTTTCTTTTTTTATGTGCCCCGTTAGCCGATAAAGTGCCGCTTAGCAGTGATCAGTCACACACACACACACAGATTTGCTCACACAGTTTTTACTGATTAAAGTTGATTGACTAGACGTAAAACAAAAAAATTGTGCAAACATTTAACTAGCAAAAAAAGTTGCAGAGAGTTAAATTAATTTGACAAACTAACAAATAACAGTTAGTCACAAACTAACAGTTTGAAAAACTGGTCATCACTGTTTTCAACTCTTTCAAAAGTTTTTTTCCAAATATTTTTTTCAGATTAGCCGATTGACCGGCAGACAAACAGGCACTGTTTTTGTATAATTTTGCAATTAATTTTGCTCCGATTGTTGGCAAAAATGGTAGGGAAAAAGAGTGGAACAGTGCATAGTGTTACAAACTGACAGTCAAAGTGTCTGTGTACTTTACTGTACTTTATATTTCAACCTGTACAATAAATACAACTTTTCACTGTACAACAGCAGCAGCAATGCAACACACACAACTGCCGCACACAAACTGCAACTGACAAGGTAAAAAAATTATATTTATGAACAAAACGTGATGAACTAAAGTAACTAAAAGAAAGAAAAAGGTTTGAAACGATTGATGAGGGAGGATTGACTGAAGAACTTTGCTGGCAACTGGCAACACCGGTTAACTTTAAAGCTCACAATCATCCATCTCCGCACTGTTAATCACTTAGACCTGGCAGTTGCAGCCTAAACTAATCAGTCAGGCACAGTAAATCACCTGACTGAGCTTTGTAAGTGCAGGCTTGCTGACTTAAGTAAGTTTTAAAGTTTGCAGTAAAAGGATTAAATTTAACTAAAATTGAAGATTAGCTAAAGATTTGAGCTGTTGAACAAACACAAAGCCCATCGCCAGTCTTAATATTTTAGTTTCAAAAGTCGGAAAATTATTTAAACCCAAATTAGCCTTTTTTTTGTCTATTATTTTTGCATTTCAGAGAACTTTTGCTGTTTTTATTTTAAAAAACAGCTTTCAGGTTTTGCTGTTGTCGGTGCAAAGGAAGCGAACTTATCACTAAAAGCACTTTTGCACGCCAGCTAAGCTGTGTGTGCAGAGTGTGTCCATTGCTTCACACACACACAAGCACACAATTTCGGTTCAGGTGTCCGCAACAGCAGCAGCAGCAGCAGCAGCCTTCCTCAGCCTACCTGCTCGTCTGCCTACGTTTGTCCACCGTATCACCTTTTTCATTCATCTCTTCTTTTTCTTCTTCTTCTACTTCTTCTTCATTTGCTCCTCATCCTCTCAGTGCAGCGAATAACGTCAGATTTGCTGCTCCTCAATGCCTGTGCGGTCTTATCTGCAACGGTGGCGGCAGATGCAGCTGAAAAACTAAAAAAACTTTTCTAGACATCGTTCAACTAAGCTCTCAACAGCGACAAAGTTTTATCAGCAGACATCCAGTCAGTCAGTTCTAGGCGGCAGCAGCAGCAACAGCAGGTCGAACGCTTTGATGACAAAGTTCTACTCCCTTTGCTGATGCGGCTGCTGGCCAGCAAAAAATCATTAGCAAAGAAGGCAAGAATGGTTTGTAGTAAAGCAGAAGCAACATCATACAGAGCTGGACAGTGCAAAAAGCCTCAAAGTAGATGCCCATTAACAAACAGACAGGAAGTAGAGTAGCAAGAAAACTGCCTCAAAAACGAAAGTTGAGCAACAGCGAGTTTCAGCTGCAGTTAAAAAACCTGCTTGTTTCATAAAAGAGAAAAAGAGAGAAACTGACATCAGACAAAAATGGATGCAGACAAGAGATGACAGCGACAACGACGACTACGACGACGACGACGACGACGACGATGCAGTCAGGGTGATAAATGATCACACTGATCACCTCAAACCTGGCTGAGATTGCTGAAACTGAGGCTGAGACTGAAGCTGTCAAGTCAAGTCAAGTCAGGTCTCTTTGTGTGTGTTATCAACCAAGCAAACTGCTAAAAGTTTGTCGAAAAAAAAGAGAAACGGTTAGAAAAACTAAAGGAAATTTGTTTGCTAGCGGCGTTTTAATCCTTTTTAGCAAATTTTTACTAATACAAATTAAAAAGTGCATAAAAGTTGTCACCAAACTGATGTTTAAAAAAACACAACATCAATTATTAAAAGAATTGTCTGATTTTATGATACAAACAACATAAAACAGAAAAATATTGCAAAAATGATCGTTGTTTTTGCTAAAAAATTGGCCTGCAAACTGGCTTGTCAAGGTCGTTTTGCAAAAGTTACGCAATTGAAAGGTAGGAAAGTGAAAATAATAAAAATAAGCAGGATTTATATACTAAAGTTAAATTAACAGCAGTAGCAGCTAGTAACAAAGTACTACTTGTTAATTAGCATTAGCGAAAGGTGCTTTTTACGAGCTATACTGGAACTGCATTTTTTATAACTTCGTTTAGTGCTAAAAACTGAAAATTTGTGCTTGTCACCAGTACTTAAATGTGTTTTAATGCGCAAAAATTAAAAGACAAATGGGTAAATCACACTGTAAAAAGGGCTGATACACTAAATGCTGAATATATAATTGTTTTAAGCACTTTTTTGTGAAACTTTGTTACCCACAAACGCACACTAGCAAAAAAAATTTTGTTTTTGTGTTTTAGTTGCTTTTTATCAGAGAGCTCAAACGAAAGATAACTCAAGCCACAGTCATCTTGCACTCAGCGCAAAACACTAACATTTTGCCAGGCCCAAAAACTGAATGAAAAATTCTGACTGACTGGCTTTTAATTAACATGGTCAGTGAGTGCTGAAGTCTAATGGCAACGGTGACTGTCTGCCTGTCTGACTTCAGTCTTCAGTGTAAAAAACTCAAACTGTCCGTCATCACTGACTGTTGCATTTAATTGCACAGGCAAAAAACTAGAAAGAGAGTGTATTTGCTGAATGAACAAGCAAAGTCAAATTCAGAAAAAAAAGTAACAAACAGGCGACGCACTACTCAGCCGTGTGTGCTTTCAGTAGTAACGCAAAAGGTTTCACAGTGAAGAGAGAGATTAGTCGGAAATCAGGAGATGAAGTAAAAGTGGACACACAGTGCTAGTGTCTTAGTGGCGACTAATTAAGCAGAAGAAGAAGATGATGAAGATCAAGTCCTAATAAAGATAGCATTTTAGTGCAAACTTTATGGCCGGTCAGGTGCGTTACGGCTGAGCGATTTTGTAGTAGTTGTAGTTTAGTAGTGATAGTAAAAGTGACCTGACTTTTTTGAACACTTCAATATTTTTAACAATCTATCTAAACAGCTTGGATGCAATTGAGATCAAAAAATTATTTTTTAGATGCAAAAAATCAACAAACTATCCGTATTACCAAAAAATCAAAATGTTTTTTTTGTTTCAGGTCGCATCAGGTCTCCTTACAAGCTTTTCTTTGGTTAATTACCCGTTTAGCTAAAACTAATAGCTTTTCTTTCTAGTGTGCAAAGGTGTAGTAGTAGTAGTAGTGGTAGTAATAGTAAGGTAGAAGATAGAGGTGAGGTGAGCCAAAACTAATCAAGCGGAAAGGTGTGTGATGAGGTAAAGAAAATGAAATAAAGAAAAGAGTGCAAAGGTAGGCACAAAATCGAAATCAAACAGGAAAGTTGATTTGGATTAGAGAAAAAAATATACCTCCAAAAAAATAAAAATAAAAAACGTTTGTAAAACTTTTTTTCAAATTGACAACAATTTATGATAAAGTTAAACACGGCAAAAATAGAGTAATGTTTTAAAATTGATTTTTCAAAGCTAAAAAGCCTCAATTAGTGGGTTAATTGTTTTTGTTTGTTTGTTGGTTGCTGCAGTCAATTGTGAAAACCGATAAAGAAAGCCAAAAAGAGCAAAGGCGACTGCCGACTAATATAAAAAAGTTATTTATATTTTAAACTCTGTTTCCTGATTTTAAACAGCAAACTAGTTTGACTATACAAAACAGAAAAATTGAATATCATTTTTACGTTTTGTTTTTCATTTTGTTTATTAATTAAATTAGCTGCTAACTAGCGCCCAGTTAAACGTTTAAGCAAAAAATAAGCAAATTTAATGGCATAGAAAAGAAAAAGAAGAAAAAAGTGCAGTGAACACAATTTATGCTTGAATTGGAGAAAGGAGCATGTCAGGCAAAATTCTTTTTTGCTAGCAAAACCATTTATCACTGGAGCAGCGGCAGCAGCCACCACAACACAAGACAACACTGCACGTACACTGCTGTACAGCACACACAGACAGACTGCCGTACAGACTGAGAGACTCTCACAATGTTTGTTCAGACACCGTTCATTAAGCACACTAGCCAGTCTAGTATTTGAGTTTGGATATCATTTTGTGTACCATCAACGGCCCTCAAAGACGTTCAGACAAGAAGAAGAAGGAGAAGAAGAACATGATGAAGAAGAAAAAGAAGAAAAGGCAAAGAAACAACAACAAAAATTTGTCAGTCAATGTTTCTGCCGTTGCTGCTGCTGCTGCTGCTGCTGCCCACTCTGTTTACCTGCCTGAGCGCACCTTTCTTTCTCTGACTCTTAAACTGCAGACTTGATTGCGCCTGGAGCGAGATAGCAACGGCAACAGAGCTTCTTACTGCGCCCAAGTTTTTCTCTCTCTCTCTCTCTCTCTTACTTTTTTTTGGCAGCAGCACATCAGCAACTGCAGTTAAGCTACCTTGCCGTTGCCATGTTCAAAACGTTTTGGACAGCAGCAACTTCAGCATCTTTCAGGCTAGTCTGCTGTTGCTGCTGCTGTTTTTTGCTAACATTCGCAGTGACCATTGACTGATCTCCTGATACTCAGCAGCAACAGCCGCAGCAGCAGCAGTTTACCGTCGTATACAGCTGTGTCTGTTGTGCAGCAAACACTTTGACTAAAAGTACACATTTTAAAGTGAGCAAAACTGAGCACATTTTTTTGCTTTCTGTTGGTGCTGCCTGCACACACACACACACATACACACATTGTCAGTACTCAAACAGAAACACAACACTAGACAAAAAATGATTGAGACAGGCTAAAGCAAAGAGAAAGAAAAAAGTGTTTTGTCATCTGGCAATGAGGTAGCGGATTTTATTTGGTGCTGAGAGACAAATTTGTGTTGCTGCTGAAACAGCAGCAGAAACCAAAAAGATAGAACAAACAAAAATCATTGAAACAACGAACAGCAAAACTTTGCCAGCCATTGTGTCAGCTTGTGTAGTCACTACTTGCACAGAAAACATTTCAAAACAAAAAAAATGCAACAAAATAGACATTAATAATTCGGTTTTGGCATTTTCAGTCATGCAGTCACTACTAGTACTACCGCTACTTCTACTTACTGCCGTGCAAAGCACTGTGCAAACTGCTCCAAAATATGCGCAGTATTTTTCTGCTTTTTTTCCAGCACTACTTTTTTTCACTATCACACAAAGGTAGGGCAGCCAGTGTTTTTGCTGCTATTTTAGCGTGTACGTGTCTGCTGCTTTTCTGGTGGTTCTTTTTCGGTCGTCGTTGTCAGGTCTGGTCACTAGCCTAATGTCTGCCTGCCTGCATGGATGGACGGACGGATCGAGGCTGGCCGGCGGAATGCCCGCAGAATGCATAATGAGCTGACAAAGAAAAAAAGAGTACTTGTCGAAAATGAGAGAGAGAGAAAGAAGGCGAGGAAACCGTTTCAGGAACAGCAGCAGCGGCCACAACACAAACACAGAGTAACTAAAGCCTTTTTACTGTGTGTGTGTGTGTGTGTGTGTGGGTCGCACAAACTGTTCGCCTCGTGTGACCATGCTTTTTGCCCCCTCTCTTTTTTACATTGTTGGCCATTAGCACGATTCGGCTGCTGCCGCTGCTGCTGCAACCGTTGCTGCAACACTGTATACTACTGTGTGCAGACTTTGTGCTAACTGTTTGGCAAAGCAGTCAAAGGAAAGGACAAAATTTACGGGATGGCAAATTGAGAGTGAAATTGATAGCGGGAAATTATTTATCGATTATGTGTCGTTTCAAGGTACTTAAAAATGAATTTTTTTAGTTACAAAATTAGCCAAATAAGCTTTACTTGAGTTAACTCAAATTCATTTTTAACAAAATTTAACATTAGACTGTAATGTGGCCAACAACATCACATTTAGAGTGGCATTAGTAAAAAGGTCTACATTATGCAAAATGCACATTGGACATTGCTCAGGGAAGAGCACTCAAGGACAACAGCAGCAGCAGCAGCAGCAACAACAATATTAGAAACAGTGTTTGTGCTTCCTGTGTTATATATCAGCCGTTTTTTTCTGGTGCCCTACCAAAAACGCAAAAAGTATCGCCCACTTATTGGTCATACGCACACACAAGCACACATATTTAAGGTTGTCGCTTTCTTTCTCCTTAAGTACTGGAGAGTGTTTTTCTGGTTGCTACTTTGTTTGTTTTTAGGTTGCAGAGCAAACATTGCAGCTATATATCATCATCATCATCATCATCATAAAGAATTGCCTAGGCAAACCTCCTGCTTTGCTCCTTGATTTGCTGCCCAAACTGCTTCATTGAATTTGAATAGAGAATTCAAATGAAAAAAACATGCCGTTTAATTACAAATTAAGCACAAATTGACGCGATCATATGCTTCATTTGGCCCCGCTTTCATTTGACCCCTTCCAATCAATCACCCGGCGATTCAGTCAGTCAGGCCCAGTCAATCACTTGTGAAAGGGTTTCCCCTCCATTTTACCCTTTTTTGCCACCCACACAAAAAGAGGGAATGAGGGAAAGAGTGCTCCTGCTGCTGTTGTTGTTGTCTGTTTGTTTACTGACACCACTACTGTCACCACCACCGAAACAGACAATTGCACTGGACTTTCTCTCTCTCTCTCTATTCACCCTCATTCTCCCTTTCTTTCTCTTTTTCCCTCATTCATTCTTTTTTCAATCACTGCACACGATCAGAGTGGTAAGCTCGAGGTGGTGGGGTTGGTAGTGGTGATAATCTGTCGCCAAAATTGAAAAGAGACCAGTGCTAAGCCCCAGTGTTGGTGAATAGCAGCAGCAACAAAAACAACAACAACAACAACTGATACAATAACAGTAGCAGCAACAGCAGCAGAACTAGTAACAGTGTGGTCTTTAGCAGCAGTAACAAAAAACCCAGAGCTTAGGCTTAGGGCTTTAACCTCAGGCTTTAGCCTGAGCTCAACACAATCGAGTGAAGGGAGGGGGAGGCGTAATGAGGACTGGGGCACCGATTGAAGAGGAAAAAAGAAGGGACTAGGTCTTCTCATTCACACAAATGCTAGTGGTGGTAGTGGTGGTGATGGTGAAAACGGAGAGAAAAAAGAAGAAACAAACTGTCACTGTCACCAGCTGAAAAAGCGAGAAAGAAAGGGAGAGAGAGAGAGCAGTTCAATTGTAATTACCGGGTACACTTATTCACTCACAAAGTGAGGAAAAGCAGCAGTGTTTGTGTCTGTGTGTCGTGAGGCGGCGATAAATCAGCGTCCAAAGTTTTGAGTTCAAAGTTGGAAGGTGAGTGAGTGTGAACGCAGTAGCAATTCGAATAGCAGCAGCAGCAGCAGCAGTACCAGTAATTCAATTTGCCTACAATTTGTCTCCCATTTACTGCTGCTGCTGCTGCTGTCAATTGAGCAGGCTGAGCAGACACAAAGAAGGCATTGTGCACCGAGGAAGAAGACAAAGGAGAAAAGGTAGCTGTCTCGTCTGCTACCTCAATACTCAGTACTGACTAGGTGAATAAGATGAATAAGAAGACGGTGACGAGGTCTGCTTTTTCAACACTGCTAGTCAGCTTCACAAATGGAGAAATGAAGGTAATAATGAGACTAATTTTCAGATTTTGAGACTATCGCCGACAAATAGGGGATAGTGCTTTGAATGAATGGAGAAGTGAAACGGTACTGTACTGTACTGTTGCGTTTTAGTGCTCCCCTTGATCAGTACAGGCTGGCAGCAGAGGTAGTCCTGCTACTTTGAGAATTAATAATAATAAAGGAGAAAAAAGAAGAAGAAAGCCTAGTGACAATTTGATGACAACTGACAACAAAGACAGCAGCAGCAGCAACAACAATAGCAGTAGATCAAGGTGCAGAAAAGAAAAAGAAAAGGAGAAAACAATCGCCATTTTCTTTTCACCAGCTTTTGCCAGCTTTCACACTGTTGATGATCTCTCTCTACTGTGTTAATGACACACACACCACACATCGCCACCTTGACAGTAGTGACAACGCTGGTGATTGTGAGTTAACTGCAAACTTTTAGTATTTTTTGCTTAAAAGTTTTTATTTTAACCCCAAAATGCGTTTGGGATAGCTCCAATTGAAACGCAATTATGGGCTTAAAATGATTCAGAAACAAATGAAACAGCAGTAGATTAGAAATCAGCCAAAATCAGACTAATCGGCTTTCTTTACTGCGAGCTAAAAAAATTGAAAACTGAAAATAGTGCAAGCACTGGCAGTTGAAATCTCGCAACATCAGCAGGACATACTTATCACCAGAGGAGGTGGTGGTGGTGGTGGTGGTGGTTGCTTTAGTAATAACATAATAATCAATTTTGGGTTGCGGCTTCCTCTTCTCCTCGCTTTATAGGAAGAAACCGTCTACAACCAAAGCACACCAGCACAGCACAGCACAGTACAGTACAGTCAGTGTACACACTAAACGGTCGATCACCGGCGACAACATCAGTTTAACATTTCCACTCTCTTTCACTCTCTTTCTCTCTCTCTCTCTCTCTCTTTCTTCTCCCTCCCCCGACAAAACACTTTGGAGCTAGCTTTAAAACTCATTTTCAGCAGCAGCCTGTCTCTGTCTGCCCTCTTACTGTTGCCAGACAGTGTGTGTGTGTCTGTGAACCAACCAATATCTTTGCTCCTTACTTATAAAACAGTATGAGATTCTCCTTTGTGTGCTGCTGCTGTTTCCTTTCTTCAGTGAAGCACACATAGAGCAAACACAACCGCCGCCATAGTTCACACAATTGGCCGTGTCAAGACTGACTGACTGAGCCACAGAGCAGAAGAAGATGAAGGATGGCCAACAGCAGAGAGGCAGGAGTGAAAAAGAAGATGCGGCCAGTGAGCATAGAGCACACAGAAGACAAGGCTGCTAAGACAACACTGGCCTGGCAAACAAACGGTCGCCCAGAGAGGAGAAAAAGAAGAAGAAAAAAGGGCGCCTAGTTTTTTGCACATCTATTCAGCTAAAGTGCCAATGGACCACCGCCACCATTACCATTATCATTATCATCACTACTATTGAAACCGAGACCAAAACTAAACAGAACAGAGCAGTTGCCGTTACCGTTACTGTAAGCACAGGTGAAGGAGGCACAAAATGAAAAGGGAGCAAAATAGTGAAAAGAAAAGCTTAAAAACACACAAATTTTTTTCTTTTCTCCTTTACCCATTTATTAAACTGTACAAGGGTACAGTGCTGTTGACTTTAAAATTTTAAACTTAGATTGCACTAACCTACTGCTACTGAAACTAAATTTAACTTTGAAAACACTGTAAAAAAGGTTTGTTTTACTTACCGAAAAAAGGCGAGAACGGAGGTTGTTCGGTAAAGACGAAGGAGACAAAAACTTTTGTGTTTGATGATGGCAGTGATGCTTTCTTTTCTTTTTTTCGAAGAAGGTGAACTACAAATTCTTACTACGTGTAGAAAAAAAACTGCATTTTCAGCCTATTTACTTTCAGTGATAGTCTGACGATAGTTTTCGGTGGTGGACACTGGCGCTGAGAGGCAGGCATGGCAAAGGCACACACATCCGCCGCTGAAATTGAAATTCCAACAGGCAGGCAAAGAAGGAGAGTAACGGCAGAGGATGAAACGACACATTTTTTTCAAACTCTCTCTTTGCCACTTTCGGTGAGGTTAGCTTTGCGATTCGCTTGCCAGTGACTAACTCTTCAGAGCTGGGCGGCGAGCACGAGCGAGCAGGCAAAATGTTCGCCCCAATTGTACTACAGCAAAGATAATCTTTCTGATATTGTACATCGAGCAGCGACACTGCTCGAGCTTGGCAGCAGCAGCTCAAATGCCAACTCAAATGTTCAACTTTGAGTATTTGGCTGTGTGCCGTTTTTTCCTCACTGTTATCAGCAGTGTGGCCATGCTCTTCATTCGCTTCGCCAGTCAGTGTCATCGCCATCCACCTCACTATCATCATCATCACTATCATCATCATCATCATCTTCGTCATTGTCATCGTCATAGTCGTGTCATTCAGTTTGCTGCTGCTGTTTTTACTGTCTTTTGGTTTCTATTCTTTTTCTCAACGTTTGCGTTTGACTTTGGTACCAATTCAGCCACTACTGCCGCCACAATAACACACGCAAAAAAATGCAGTTCAGTGAAAGTGATAGTGTACAGCAAAACAAAAATCGCCAACTAATACGACGAGATTTTGGTTTTACCAAAAAATGAAAACTAACAGTGGCCAAACAAACCAACAGAGAACAGCAACATTTTGGCGTTTTTATTTGTGTAAAATGCCAAAAAAACTAAGCAAACGCTAATTGCTAATGAATTTCAATTGCTTAGCTAGTTTAGTCAATCAACTAAAAAGATTAGCTATCATCACAACAGTTCTGTAAAAACATATTGCAAAAAATGTGTTAAACAAACACAAAAACTGAACTTTTTATACGGGTTTTTGGTGTTGTTCATGTTAAAATGACGCAGCAAACCCTTGTTACTTTTGTTCCTACTACTTGTATTCAAAGCAAAACTAAACAAAGCAAAAAGTAAAATCAACACAAATGTATGAAAAGCAAAGTTGCACACTTAAGAAATATAAAATCAAACATTTTTTATTTATTATTTATTTATTAGTCTAAAATGCGAGCAAAAGAATATTTAGGAGTTTGAACAATGTTTTTTATCACAAAAATTAATCTTTGTAATGTAAATTAAAAGTCTCTAAATGAGAAAATGCTAAGCTTCTTAACGTAATTCTTTCCAGAAATCAAGCAAAAACATAGTTTCAGCTAAAACAAAAAACAACAACAAAGTTTGAAACAGTTTGCTTTGGTTTAGTTGAGTTGTAGTTATGATTACTGAATATTGGCTGTGTTTGTTTTGTTTTCTCATTTTTATTTTTGATCCAATGGGAGCAGCAGAAGTTGCACTTTTTTACTGTTGTTAATGTTGCAGAGACTGCAAGTTTTGTTAATTGATTACGTCAACGGAAAACAACTGTTTCAAAATGCAGATAAAACTCTACTGCCAAATCACTACAAAATGGCTGCTGCTAGCAAAAAACATCATTGACTACTACTGCCATCAAAATCTTAGATTTAGTTTTGCAAAAGTCGACTTTGACCTCTACTTGGTTCTACTTGTGTGCATCATAATTCAGATGATAATTATTAATAAAAATAATACGTAATACTATTACTTTCATTACTTTCTCTCCTTAACAACAATTTGCAAATTGCTTTGCAAAAGTGGGGGCTAAAATTACCTAGCACTGATGAAAAGATGCAGAAAAGTTGCTGCCCTTTTCTAAGAGATTTATTGATTGAGTTAACTGAGTTTACAAACAACTGAGTTTACTTAACTGAGTTTACTTTTAATTTTTCTTATAAAAAAGGTCAAGTTTTAAATGTTCAATAAACTGCTAAAAAAATTTTATTTTATTTGTTATGTCATTCAAATCTAAGGTGTTGCACTTGCACTTGGCTGATCAGTTTAATTTTTAGTTTTAAAGCTATTTGTGTTTCACTTTCTCAATCTCATTAAAACTGTTTACTACTTGTGTGTTTTTGTTGACCAAGACTTTTGGTCAAATTTGGACCATTGTTAACTAGCAAAGTTAAAGCTGTTGTTGTTAATAGTAAAATACAGCAATAAATACTGGATTAGTGACAACACTTTAGCAGCAGCATTAGTAGTAAAATGTTATTTAGAGTCTCCCTCTTTAAATTGAAAACAAGCTTTGTAACTTCAAGAGTGAAAACAAATGAAGTTGAAAAAAAAGATTTGCATTGATTTGCCAGTGTTTGCCAAATCAATACAAAAACAAACAAACAAATGCTGCATTTTTCTAAGCTTAAGACTTAATTTATTATTGTAACTTTTGGTGCTGATGAAGTGGTTTGGCTGATTGAAAAACCTAGTTTACTGCAGTGCCACAATTGGCAATTTCTGTTTGTGACTAAGTTGACTTGTACAAAACAAAAATAAAAAATGCTGTTTTTTTGTTGACGCGACTGTTTAAATTGTTTAAAAAGATGACTAAAACAGGCCAAAATGGCAATAAAAACAGCATCAGCAAAAAAACTTAAAAAACAACAATGACATTGACACACGCAAAACTAGCGATTGACTTTAAAACCTAAAATCTGATTTTCTTGTAATTTGATAAAAATAAAAGTAGTAATTTTACATTTTCAACTCCAAAGTTAGTGGTGATTTTGTGGACATTGTTGTAACCAGGCGATAATGATGAAGTCGGAGATAGCAAAAAAATAAAATTAACCAACGAGTTGAACTTACTTAAAGCGAAAAACTGTATTAAAGTTTTACAATGTTTAATTAAATTAAGTCAAGTCATTAACTGTTGAGATGAAAGTATTATTAATCAGCAAACATTTAACAAGTTTGCCCAATTTGGTAGCAAAAAGCAGCTTAAATTACGAAATTGACACTGGAAAACACACAGCAGAGATTGTCACTGTTCGGTAGACAAGAAGAAAAAAGCAGAAGATTTGATGAAAGTGTGGTTTGCAGATGCTTGTACTACGGGTAATTTAACTACCGAAGTTGAAAATTGTGGTGGTGGTGGTGGTGGTCAGTGTTGACAGATACAGTTTTGAGTTGTCTTTGAAAAAGGAATGACCGGGAATATTCTCTCCTTTAGTTCCCTCTTTTCGGCGGGCAATTATTTGAAAAACGGCGGGCAATTTTGAGTAGTAGGGTCGTTTGCTGGAGCGCGCGCGCATCACTTGTCGTCGTCGGTAAATTTGCACACACTTGCACAGAGCACAGAGCACAGCGCAATTCAGTTTTCAATTCAGTCACGCGCCGGCCAGGCAGCAAAAGTAGACAGACAGACAAAGCAGACCGACATAGAGAACAACACATACACACACAGACTGACAGCAACAGCAGCAGCAAAGTAGCAGTGCAGTCGTTGCCGTGTCTAACTAGCAACTAAGAAGGAGAGGAACAAGGAGACGCCGTCTGAATGCGAAACAGGCAAGAGGAGCAGATGATCGTGGTGGTGGTGGTGGTGGTGGTGTTCGGGAGTTGGAGTTTAGGAAAACGAGAAAAAGAGAGAGAAATGTTGAGAGAAACAAGCTATCGAAAAGGAGAAGAGAAAGAGGAGAGGAGAAGAGGAGCAGCAGCAGCATTGTAAGCCAATTGCCCCGAAATTCCTCCTTCCGCCGTTTCGGGCCGTGCCACTGCCACCGCAGCTGGTCACTGCCCCATTCAGTTGTGGTGGTCGTGGTGGTAATGGTCGTCATCCTCTCTGGAAGACTAAAAGTTCAGTCGAAACGAACAAAGTCACTTCTCGGCTGAACTTCGGCAAAAAAAAACTTCAGTCAGTTCGAACGGCAGAAGCAGCGACAACTGCTGCAGCAGAAGTTTTGCCGCAAAGTTAAAACTGAGTTTGCTGAAGGAAAAAGCTGCAGCAACAAAAAAAACTGACGTAGTCCAATTAATTTTCGACTTTTAAGAGTCAGCCTGAAAGGGTTTTAACTTTTAGCTGTGGTAAGGAATTTAATTTTGGTTCACTGCATGTGTTGTAGTTGGGTTTGATGTCGGCAGTGTGCCGGTGTGCCTGCCGGTTTAATTTAAACGCACAAAAAAGTGTTGAAAGAAGTGAAAAATTCTGAGCGGAAATGCAAAATCTGTAGTCGGAGCAGCAGCGGCAGCAGGGATGCTCTAAATTAACATTAAGCAAAACAAAAGCCGAAAACAATTTAGAGGGTTTCTCAGTAAGGTTCTCAACAACAATTAATACCAAAGTTAGTTGAAACTGAAAAAGGTTGCCAAATCACATATATTGGCATTATTTAATTTGTTTGTACACAAAACTGAAAATTAACAGTAACCACACTGAACGCACTGCCACAGCTGGAGCGGTGGTAATGAAAATGCGCACATACACATACACACCAATGAAACGTGTCAGAATTTGGGTAATAAAAAAGACGGGAAACAGAGGGGAAACAGAGGCAGCAGTGGCGATATGCAAATGGACCACAGCAACAGCAGCAGCATTGAATTGAATATGCACTTAAACTAAAGCTGTGTGTGTGTGTGTTGATTTGTGAGTTTGTTGTTGCTGTTGTGTCAGCTTGCATTACCAATTTTCACTTCAGTTTTCACACTCTTGTACACTAGATTTCATTCACTTTAGTGGTGCATTTTTATTAGCACACCGCTAACTTGGATTACCACAATTAAGCTCACGACAAAGCGTTTGCCGTTCGTTCGAAGAACCGTTGCCATTTTCATTCAATGTTTTTGGGTATTAGTTTTTTAGCGGTGGTTGTGTTGCATACCTTTAGTAGCTGACGGCAGTAACTGACGGTGTTTTAAAGCGTCTAAAAGTTACTTAAAAAGGAATCATCTTTAGCATTTTAGCGGCTACAAAATCAAAGCAAATCTAACAGTATTATTTCCGTTAGGCTGACTGGCCATTGCAACAAATAGAACGATTACCAGAATTCGGGTCAATGTGGACCATTGCTTTTTAGTTTTACTAAGGATTAACAAACCTTTCTTTTTCACTTTTCTGGTATGCAGTTTTAGTAACATTGCATTCATGTTTTTTTTGTTGCAGGCAACGTTATTTATGATGCAAAAAATACAAAATATTTTGCAGCTAAATAATTACTAGTTTTGTTTGTTTTTGTTTTGAAAATAGCTTCACATATTATACTAAGTTGAACTTGGCCGCTAGTGCACTTTTGAGCTGATCAACGGTTGGGCCAAACTGTACTGCATTTGTCCTCAAACTGTAACTACCAACTTGAAACAAACTTGCAAACAATTTTGAAATTTGACTCAATTCCCAGGCTGCTGTGGCTCTTATGCAAAGTTGCAGTTTTATTATTTTATTAATCTCTTCATACTATTTTTGCAAAATGATGTTCATTTTGCACAGTTTTTCTTGTTTTAGCCTTATTTGTCAAATTTGTCCAGAATTTTTTATTAGCAAACTTATGTTTACTACATGTGTATGCTGCCCTTGTCGTAGACTCACTCGTCTGTACTCAATCAGCCTTTCATTCATCTAAAAGCGACCTTTTTCAGATCTTTTAATCACACTATCAATTGACTCACCCTCTTCTTTCACATTAAAATAAGCACACACACCGGCTACTTTTTTCATTGATCAGATTGCTTTCTACCTGGTTTCTTTTTCTACTACAGAAAAAAGAGCAATGATGCTCAGCTGAAAGGTGGCATCACACAATCTTTTAGAACTTCAACGACTCAAAGTGCCAGTCGGCAAAAACTTTATCCTTCTTCTCTTGATATCCTCAAACCGAATAAAAAATACTTTTAAGTGCTGAAGGTTTCTCTTTCTCTCTCTCTCTCCTTCAAGTAAAAACACTGCCGGCTAAAAGTGTGTTCTTTCTCTTTCACTTTATCTCCCGTTTGCTCCCCACCAAATCAAACTCCATTAGCGAGCATTAAATGACGGAGAAAAAACTGCGGGCTTGTCTTTCTCTCTATCTGTCTGACTGACTGACGGTTATCCTCTTTCTTTCCTTCCGCCAAACGCTTGATGACCAATACGCTTAAAGACTAAGGTTTCCCTCTCGTTATTTTTTCCTTCACTACGATCGCACCTTTACCCTCCTCTTTTTTTCTTCTTTTATTCTCTCTTTAGACATTGCCGACTTTTGCTCCGCTGATGCTGCAGTTTCTGCAACTTAACTCAAAATTTTTAAACATTTTGTGTGTGTGTGCAACCGTCTAAAAAGAAAGGAACGCAAATGAGCTGTACAGAGGTGCAAACGGGTGACTGAAGAAGGCTCACTAAAGAAGCTGGCGATGCTGATGGTACAACTTTGTAGCAATTTTTACTTGCAAGGTGCAGAAACCACACAAGTGCTCTATTTGAAAAAGAAAAAGATTTGCTGTTGCTGGCTAGTCGGCCAGTTCACGTATTTTTGCTTTATCCGAGCTCAGCTATCATTTGCTAGTTTTAGCATCTTCTTCTTCTTCTTCTTCTTTATTTTGTACTGCGCCACACGACTTACCTTTTTCTGCCGCCACAGAAGAAAACTGCCGCATCCACTGCCGCACCTTAGAAACGCATCTAGTCCGTGTCTGTCTGTCAGTTAGTTAGTTAGTTAGTTAGTTAGTTTGTTAGTTAGTTAGTCAGCCAGTCAGTTTGTCTTTTTGCCAGGACTTTTCCAGTGCGCGCTGATAATGATACTTTTTTTCTTTTTTCGTTTTTTGTTTTTGAGTTTTTTTACAGTGAAAACACAAACGATCAAACACACATTGGTGATCGACGTATACATACACTCAATTATTATAAACCTTTTAACAATTTTTATTTTTAGAAAATAAAAGAAATTTTAAAAATGTGATTAAAACTGAAAGTGTATAGACGCGGATGATAAAAAAGAGTTGTGAGGTGGATAAATTTTTTTGTAGATTGAAGAAAAGATGGTAACAGAATTAAGAAATGCTAATGTCATCTTTTTATCTCTATTTTTATCATTTCACCATGCATTTTGTGCGTTTTTAACACTATTAGTCAGTGTCAACCCCGTTTCAACTAGGCAAAAGATGCTAAGATGTGTATAAAGAAAAATGAGTTGCAATTGCCAGAGTCGCAATCTAAACCACGTTTGTATTTGCTTATTTATCCATATCCAACACTAGTTTTTAACGGTAAAACTGTTTGTGTGTGTGTTCTAAAATGTGGCAAAAAGAAACAAACTGGGCAGCAGCAATAACAACAGCAAAAAGCCATTTACAGCAAAAGACATGAAAAATGAAAACAAGGAAAGATAACGGTCAAAATGTATTTTGTGTGTTGTGGTGGCGGCAAAAATGGCGAGCCCCTATCTGCAAAACGACCATTTATTTTTGTTTCAACTTTAAAACTTTTAGCGTGTGCATGTGTGTAAGTGTGTTCTTGACTAAAAACACAAAAAAGTTTCCCTGCACTATCTTAAAAAAACTGTTGCGACTGATATCTTGTGCACTGACTTTTGTTGTTGTCACCAAAAGAAAGGTGGAAAACTTTAAGAAAACCCCCAACTTCAAATTGATAAGGTGGCGGCGGTGGTGATGAAAATGCACTTTACAGGAAAAAATGAAACAAAACTTGGCAGACGATATGCACCAAAGATCAAATTTAGCTGATAGAGACTAGCTTAAAAACTGACGGCGAATACGACGAAGATGATGATGATGATGATTTAGAGGATTTTTCAAATCAGATAAAAACGAGATGAAGAAAAACGAAAAACAGATGACAGGTTGCGTTTTGCACTTCATCACACACTTCATTTTTGTTTCATTTTTATATTTTAGTAAGTTTTGCTGATTGCTGATGGCCAACCAAATGAGATTTTTGAGATAAAAGAAAAATGTCAGTCAGCACTGCCATAAAGATTGTCAGCAAAAAACAATAAAATTTTGTCAGACAAGTCGGCGGTAATCCTTTATTTTTCTTTTTGTTTTTTTTTCATTTGCAAAAATAATTAATTTTGTTGCTGTTGTTTTATTTATTTGTTTGCTATTTGTTAAACAATTTGTACAGTGAAACAGTTTTTTATTAAGTCAGCCGTAAACTGTGGCAGTTCAGTTTTACAGGGTTAAATGTGACATAGTGCATTGAAAGTGTTCCTTTAATCTGCGTCATTTAAAAGTTTACCTCAGCAATGTAATAAAATTTATTTTTTAACTAGTTTTGTTTCCCACAAATAAAAGACATTTTTTGCTCAATAATAACTGCTACAAAGAAAATAAAAGGCAAAAGGGGGCAAACTAGAGCAAAAATAAAAGCCGTCGAAATGAACTTGCTTGGTAAATCAAATGTGTGAGAAAAAGTGTGATGGACTGACTAAACCTGCAAACTACTTGCAAAAAATAGTAAAATCAATAGAAAAAAGCTTACCTTTTCAGTATTTTCAATAAAAGTGCAACACCGAGTCTGATCCGAGTCTGATCAGATAAATCATCTTCACAAGCACCATCAGTGGATCGTTATCTCTGCTCATCATCATTTGTTTTCCACCATTGACCAACACTTTCCGTTGATTAACGCAAAGCCAGCACTGCTAATTTTTTGTCTGCTGCCTTTTCCCATTTGTCTATATCTTAACTCGTCGTGACTGCGCTGGTTAGTCAAAAAAGTTGAGTTCAGCAATAAAGCAACAAAAAAGAAAATGAGGATACTGTTACCGGCATCAATGAAGATTAACCAGCAAGTGAATGTGTGCTTGGTGCCTGGTTTTTTTTTGCTACAACTTTTGAATAGCTAATGGTTTGTTTGTTGATAGTTGTCGGCTGTCGCCGCAGCCACCACAGCAGCAAAGTTGACCAACATTTTAGGCTAATATTTATTAATGAGATTCAGATGAGATTCAGCATGCGCTGGGCAATTAGACGCTCACTTTTGCCTGCCCGTGCAAAAAGAAGATGAAAAAGAGAAGACGCCGCACGAGATTAAAAATTGCTGAGCTGCAGTTGCCGCAGCCGCCGCCGTCTCGGTCGATTTGAAATTCGATTTGTGGGCAATGCTAATGAGCAATTAATTAATTGAATTACCACAAGTGAGAAAGAAGAAAAAGATTAAACAGGAAAGACACACTGCCTACTTTTGCCACTTTAAGTTTTAAAAAATTGAAGACATCGCAAAACTTGAATTTAATTTGCTTGTCTGGACATTTTTTCAAAAATTCTGCCAACTCCTAATCGCACGCACGAATTGCAGTGAAAATGACTGTGTGTGCGTGTGTTTGAACAGTGTGATTCTGTTTCCCCTTTATCAGTGCTGCTGAAAGCAGAGTTTACTGCTGCTGCTGCTGCCGCCGTTTGAATGCAAAGCTCGTTTGCGGCGATAGTTCGTTCTCGTCGTCTTCTTCTTCGTCGCCCTTTGTTGAATAAATGAATGAATTAACGAATAATAATTTTGTAAGGCTGAATTTGAATGAATCGACACCGATTGAGGAGGCAAAGTGAAAGCAGTGTGTAATGTGTGTGTGTGTGTGTGTGTGTGTGTGTGTGTGTGTGTCGACAGACTGGCAGACAGAGAGACCCTTTGCTCTCGTTTCAGTTTCAGAGCAGTTTTCACGCGGTTTGGCTTGCCACCAAAAGAGGCTCGCCAATTGCTAACCCAGTGACTGCCCCACACACTAAACAATACCACCACGAGACCAACTGATACTGCTGTCCGGGAGTTCAGTGTTAATGCAAATGTGTGTGTGTGTGTGTGCTCCAGCAGAAGCAGTAGCAGTCACTTGACACTTTCTAGCGTTTTCTATCGGCTTTCTGGTAGTGTTCACGTGGTTGGCAGTGAATGGACTGGAATGAAAAATTAGCTCTCTAAAGTTGCTGAGTTGTGTGCTGTACAGCGAAATGAAAAGGAAACTAGCGGGTTGCAATGTTAGTAAAACAATGTTTCATTAATGCTTAACTTTTTGTCTGCTTTAAATTTCTAATAAAAAGCTAACAGATTTTATAATTGTTGATTTTGTCTAATCACTTACTATCGCAAATCATTGCTTGTTTTACATTGAAAAAGTTGGAAATCTTATAACGGTCAAAACTTTCGAATGATGTTAATTAACTTTAACAGTAGCAAGACTTTAATTAAATTAAATTAATGTGTGCGTGGTTGATCAAAGTGAAACCACAGCAGCAGCAAATACACACATTTGATTGACAAACTGATAAGACATGGTGAAAGTGGTTGTGGTGTTGGTAAAAAAGCAGTGCTAAGACTGATAAAAGGAAAAGTTACGGTAAACAGTTGATAAATCAAGTATGGTCAGTCAAGATGGCGATGACGTAATTGCCAATGTGATGCGGTGATCTTTCTAATGATGTTAATGAAGATCAGTTATCAGCAGTAAAGCTGTTTCAAGTACAGTAAAAACTGTGTGATTAAACCTTGTCAAACTTAACGGGACAAATGTAGGGCAAATGTTATGTGATTTAACAGCCAAAAACAAATATTAAACAAATAAAAACTTTTTTTTTATTTTGAACACATTAAAAATTAACTGCAAAAATGTTAAAAATTTAAACTTGATTGTGTTACTAAGTTTAAAACCAATTTATTTTAACTTTAAAATGATAGAATCAAAATTTGACATAGCAGTTTACAATGCATAAAAACTAAATTAATAAACTTAAAATTTTAAAAATTGTTCAAAAAAATTCAACTAAGCTTTTTCAGTCTTGGTCATTGTGGTAATTAGTTCGTTTACTGCCTTAACTGCTGAAACAAATTGCACGCAGCTACAATTGCAACAAATTATTGAGGGGGCAATTTTATCAAATTATGTTTACTATTAGATCGACTCGTTGCGTTTTAGAGGAGAAGAAAGAGAGATTGATCTGGGCACCACTTCTGCCGCCACCATCATAGCATAAGCGTTTAAGCTTGAGAAACTTAAAATGAGGAGGTGATGTAATTCGAGAAGTGAGAATAATGAATTGATTCAATTGCACGCTCAAGACTGAGATGGACTGAACTGGAAGTTTTTTCTACTAGAACAAAATGTTTGTGTACGTGATAGCCACCATTACCACTACCACTACCATCACCACTTCTTCAGAACTTGTAAAAAGAACTTAAAAGGGAAAAGGGGAAAAAGATGATCAGAGTTTGAGCTAAAGTTTAGTCTCCTCTCCAATTCTCAGTTAGTTCTCTCTCTCTCTCTCTCTCTCTCTTTCTCTCTCTCTCTCTCTCTCTCTTTCTATCACTCTCTAGTGTGATTATAGACAATTGTTTAATGATGATGATGATGATAGTGGAAGTGGTAGTGCTGGTAATGCCAATTATTGGACAATCAAATCGCCACTCCGAAAAAAATGATAAGCTTAGAAAAAAACAAAAATGAAGACAACGACGATGCATTGAGTCACACATTAGAAAAAAGTTGTTGCGTTGCTAAAAGAAAAACTGCTACAAAATTTTTTTATTGTTTTTTAAATTTTGATTTTAACCAAGTTATTCTAAAAAAATGAAAATCATTTTTAATGTTTTTCAGCATTACTAAAAATGAACTTCAAAACAGCAAAATTTTGTAAAAATCATTAGCAGCAGCAGCAGTTATTGTAGTAGTAACATACCTGTGTAACTTAAAACTGGGAGTGCACAATCAGTGAGTCAGCCGATTCTTTCTTTGCTCAGTTTTCACTTTCTTAGTGCTTGCTTTAGAGCCGGCTCGTGTGTGCGTGTGTGTGTGCAAAAAGGTAAAAACAAAAGCCCAGCAAAAGCAACATTGGTCAGCATCAACTTTGGCGGATAAAGTTTCATTCGGAAAGAAGAAAAAGAAGAGGAAGACAAAGTTTGTTTTGCCCGGCGGCGGTGCACGAAAACGAAGACTACGACGGCGACTCTGTTGCCGCATCATCATCATCATCCACAGCAACAACAGAAACAACTCAACGTTCAAAGTTTAAAAATGGATATCCAAGCGTGCACCGGGTAAAGCTGATGCTCACAACAGGTTGAAAAAGGAAAAAAGAGGATGAAAAATTTAAAGACAACAGACGAGAACAACAATTAAAAACTTGGCTTTAACGCCAACACCTTTGTCTGCAAACAGACAAAATCTCTTTTTTTGGCAACGTTGAAACTTGTCTATTGGCAGCTTAATCGATGAGGGAAAGTGAACTGTTTTTTCAAGTCACTAATTCAATTAGCTTTTAGCGGCTTCAACAGCTCGCAATTATGATAATTAGCTGATTCAAATAAAAAAGATTACAAGTGCAACAACAGGCACTTTCGAAACAGGTGATTCTCGATTAATCAGAAAAAAGTTCTGGATAATCCTTTCTGCCCACTAAAACTCAGTCATCACTTTTTATTAAACTTTAATTAAAGTAGTGGTTTCTAATGGCCCTCTTTGTTTTCAGTTTTTTATTAACCCTACACACACAAACATACAGACACACTGTAATTAGCGTAATTAATTGCAAATCAGCAAGGGTGGGCATTTCACCATTGACAGCTAGCAAACACAACAGCAACAGCAACCACAAACCAAGTGAAAAGTCTTCTAGAAAGTAGTGTGTGAGTGATCTCAACCTTTTTGAAAAAAGTACCTGAATGAAACTAAAGAACGCAGCTAAAAACTAACTGCCAAAAAGAAGTACCGCCATTTTACCCCCAATTTAGTGATTGATATCATCTTTGTTAAAGATGAAGGGTTGATTTAATCTAATTAGCGGTAAATTGGGCAATTTAGTTAATAAGAAAACCAAAAACGGAAAACCGCTCACTAGTTGACTTGAATAACTGGACTAAACAACAAAAGTAAATAAATGCAAAAACTAAAAATTAATGGTTAACTATGAACAGTTTATACTTCTGTTTATTTAAATGCAGTTAAACAGTTGTTAAATAGACATTAAATAAATTAAAACTTCAAAATAAATGACTCAAATTAATCAGGTAAAAAAGAAAAACTTTTAATGTTATTGTTTTCTGGTATCTACCACTGTCTAATCTACCACTGTCTAAGTTAATTAAACAGTGTTTTCTAGCAAATAATAAAAATGTTTTAATTAAATTTTTAACTATGTAACAAAGCAGTTTAACGAGCATTTCTATTTTTGTTTATTTTACCGGTTTATTTTTATTCACTTAAAAAAATTCACAACAACTAAAATATGTTTGCGCCAAAAAAAATTATTTTTTTCATTTTTGCACAAATTTTGTTTTTTACTGATCCAAAAATACGGCCGTTTCTTCGTATGATACGGCAGCATTGGCAATTGGAAAAGAAAAAAAATACGTGTCTGTTTATGATCGTTTTGCAGAATTGAAGGAGAACGATTTGCTGCAACTTTCTGTTCACTGTTGATTAGCCTGATTGTAATGGCGGCGGGTGAATCTAGAAAAAAACGATCAAGAGCAAAAAAGAGAAAAGCAAAAAAGGAGGACAGTGAGGGCCAAACAACCCAAACCTTTTTCGCCCTTTTCCTTGCGACCAGTTCCCGTCCAGACGAAGAGAAAAAGATCGTTTGCTTTTTGCTCTGGCTTGCGCGTGGAACGCGTCGTGCATACCTAATTTGGTTGGTTGGTTGGCTGGCTGTGTGTGTTTCAGAGTAAAAACACTGTTTTTTGCTTTCTGAGTTCTTTTTCTCTCTTTCTCTCAGCTAAGCTTGAGGTGCACCTTTTGGTGTGCCTGCTTAGCACGTTCGGAAGGTCTAACCAGACCAGACCGAACCAGCATTTACCGTCCAGCGGAAAAACAAGTCGAGGTAGTACGTGCCAGAAAAAGTCTGCCCGTATGTTTTCAACTTTTTCATCACAAAAATGTGTCTGTGTTTTCTTCTGAGCTGAACTGTTTTCTCTCTGTCTGGTCTTCTCTATGGTTGGTTATGTCACGATCTATGAAACTGACGCCATGGTTTATTACATTGTACCGCAAAGTTGAAAAGCGACAAAAAATGGTTTTTGGGATTAAAATAAAAATTTAGACCCCAAAAGAGTACGATGAACACGTTTACTAAAAAGTAAAAAGTTGAGAACAGTTTGAGGAAAGAGATGAAAAATGAAATGCGGGTTTTCTTGATAATTCTGACAATAATGATGACGACCATTTAAAATGGTAGTTGGACTCAAAAACTATTAAAATTTGTATTTTTGAACAAACATTTAGTGTTGTTTAGACCAATTTGGCCGTTTGTTAAATTTACTAGTTATACAAAATTTTTTATAATGATCAAAAACGCAAAAATAATATTTAAACTACCAAAATTGACATTGAGAAAAAAACCCTTTCAGAAAACTGTTTGTTACATAAAATTGCTTTTGCTGCTGGTGTTGCTATTTCTGCTGCTATTGTAGTTAATTGCTTTCCAACTATGAATGAGCAGTTGAAAATCAGAAACTAACAGTAAAAATGGCATTGGTTGTGATGTACTTGCGACTAACTTGGTGACTTGAAGAAAAGTCAAACCAAAAACAAAAAAGTAAGCCAGGGGCAAAATTGCAGCAGCACTCAATTAAGTTTTTGTCTACAACCAATGACAAGGACGACGGCGACAACAAGACGCAACATTAAAAGAAAGTGAAAGGAAAGGCAACAAAAAATTAAAAAACAAAGAAAAGGGCCAAGGAATAAAGTGAAAAAGGGTAAATACAATTTGGTGATAGTCCAAAATGTGTAACGTGAGTGACAAGATGAGTAGTCTGTCTAAAAAAATCTAAAAATGAACAAAACGAACAAATTGCAAAAAGAATTGAATTTTTTCTTTTTAATTTTTTTCTTGCCAAACAGATGGGTTCAAACTTTGAGATTGTAGATTTTTTCATCAAATAAAATTGCAAGTATTACATAAAAAATACAATTTTTAAAACTCTTTTGTTTTTGCTGCTGTTTTGGCTGTTACTAACTCGGCTATCCTTTTTATAACTGGAAAGCGCAGACCTAACGCCGGATAGACCTAATTTGCATAAAACTGCAGCAACAACAGCGACGCTGCTTTTACTAAGCAGCCACGACGTGCTAAAGGGAACAGAAAGAAAAAGAGTACACATGAGTTTAGAGAAAATTACAAAGTTGGCAACTCAAGCAAACACACACACGCATAGTAGGCCCAACAGAACAAATAGCTAAAAGGTGTTAGCACAACTTGGTGCTGGATCTTTTAGACCAGTTTAAAACATTTGAGAAAAAGGCAACTTTGTTGCAGCATTTCTTTTTAGGGGCACATCAAAAACATTTTGCCTTTTCTGAACACGTTTAAACAAAACTAAACTCAAAATTTACAAAAAAGAGTTTTCTCCAAAAATATCAATTATTGATTTGTTTCTAGTTTTATTCTCTGCATCAAGTTAGCGACAAATCGCTACTGCAAACTGATGGAAATTAGAAAAAAGCTGTTTAAACGCAAACAAAAATTTTGAAATTTTGTTTGTGAAATTATTTTTTGCTGCAGCTAGAATAAAAGTACGTTTGCAGATGACAGTTGTGGCCAGTTGGACAGAGTAGTCAGTGACAGTAACTGCTGCTGCTGCTGTTCCTGTCCACTAGCATCACCACCAGCCATTGTGGTAGTGTGTAGTTGAAGTCCAATGACTGGTCCAGTTGGTGTGTTGATGTCCTTTCCTTTTTTTACTCTCTCTCTCTCTCTCTCTCTCTCTCGTTATCGGTTGGGTGCAAAATAAAGATAGAATTTGAGCGCATCTCCTTCTCCCTCTCACTGTCACTTGTGCACACATCACCTCACTTTCTCTCATTCCCTTTCTCCTGATGCTACCATTATAATGGTAATGATGATGCAGCAGCAGCAGCAGCAGCATCAAGAAGCAAAAGTCCAGAGTTGCAAGTTCTGCTGGCAAATGAGCAATTGAGCAGGCACAGAAGAATGGACAGAGGAAAAGACAGCAGACTGGCGGCTGGTGGCCATCGTCCATTAGCGTAATGGCGTCATCAGGGCAGATGAGCACTTCCACTTCTTCTTCTTCTACTTTTTCTGCTGGTAGCAACTGCTCTGACTGACTGACTGACTGCCTTTTGGTCAAACTTAAAGAGGAGGAAGATGAAAGAGAATAGGACTGAAACACTGTAGCACACCGCGGCTTTGTTTTTGAAACTGTAACTGAAACTGCTGCTTCAGCCGTTTGCCATCAGTTTGGATAGTAGTTTTGCCTGATGATGGTTATGGTGATGATGATTTCTGAAATAGACATTGCCGTCGCTATTAAAAAATATGGAATCTGAAAACCAGTCAAATTTTGAGTTTTTGAGTTGGCACAGCTGCTGCTGTTGCCAGTTCTCTGTGCTATTGCTCACTGACCCCAAAACGAGGTAAAACCTTTAATCAACCAGTTAAAATTTTTCATCGCAGTAAAACAGGGCTGATTTGTACAATTTTTTTTCAGTGTAGTTAACCACACAAACACAAACACACACACACACGCACACATGCACACCTTTCAGCCGACAGTTGTCATTGCCATTGTTCGGTCCAGACAGCACTCATCTTTACCACCACCACCACCAAAACACACCGTTGATCATGATGATAATGATGATGATGATCATCTTTGTTACCCCACCACTACCGCCAGCAACTCTTCTCTTCAAAACTAAAAAGCAAAAGGAAGATGATACGCCACAGCAGCAGCAGCTAAAGCATCCGACGCGTGTGCCCGTCACGCATCGGCAGTTTTTGCGGTGGCTGGCGCTGGTGCAAACCTTCATCCTTTTCTGCCTTACTCATTTTTTTCCTCCCTCGTCTCTTTCTTCTACACCATCGTCGATGTGTTTGAGTGGCTTTCGGCAGCAAAAGATTGTTTTTTCGGGTACCGTTTGTGAAAAAACCGGCATCACAACTGGCACCACCACCACCACCAAGACCAGCACAATGATCTCTCTCTTCCTCTCTCCTGACGACGACTGAACCTTACTGATCTTTCTCCAAAGTTGGTTTCCTTTAAAGTGGTGTAGATCAGCAATGAGTTTCTCTCTCTCTCTCTCTTTCTCTTTCTCCTTCATTTTCCTCATTTCATCTACACACACACACAGACACACACACAGAGAGACTGTGTGCCCTTCACGCTCTTATTGGCCGGCGCGCCGCCACTGTGAGCAGTAGTGATGGGAGTTTTATTGTCAGCTGGCTGCACTGACAACGGCGGCGAAGGAGGCGGTTCTACGCTCTTACACAAATGCTCTTTGCAAATGCTGTTGCTGCTGCAAAAAGTGTGCGACAGCAAAGACTTCTGCAGTTGCAGTTGCAGTTGCAGACAGTGAGTGAGTGAGTGAGTGAGTGAGTGCTGCAATGCTGCACGGGATTCTCCGGTACAGTCTTTTGAACGCTCTTTCTTCTTCTTCTGCTGCTGCTGCTTCTTTCTCAGTTGTGGTGCTGCTTTTTTGGGTAGCGGTCGTTGGTCGTTGGTCGTTGGTGTGTGTGTGTTCAGCTGCCCGTATGAAGCTCACGTACGATGGCTTGGAACAAGAGAGAGAGAGAGAGAGAGAAAGGGAAAAAGAGGGAAAATGCGAAAGAATGAGCTGAAGAACTGCATGGGCGCCGCCATCGCCGTCGCCGTCGCCGCCAAATCGGACACGGTGCTTCTTTTTGGTAATGGTAATGGTGCTGGTGCCATACTGCTCAGCTGTATCAGCAGCACCTCAACTTCACCACCACTACCACCACTGCCAGCAGTTTTTTTTCAGTGCTTTCAGTACCTTTTCTTTTCCCAACTTTTTTGCTTCTCATTGCAACAAAATGGCATTTCTGCTGGCCCGGCGTCGAATGGTCGCTGTCACAGTGGAAAACACTGGCACCGTTACAGGCGTCGTTTTTATGAGCTGTATATTTGAGTTGTCGTCATTGTAGTGTGGTGGGTTTTTTGGTAAATTTTAAACCACTATACTTTTTGGTGCCAATAAGAATACTTTTTTTGGGTGGTAAGCAAGTGAGGACAATTAGGGAGAAACGGATAACATAAATTGTTAGAGATGGCTTACAAAAAACCTAAAGTAAAACTAAAACTGAAAACTGGTCACTACATTTGCTAACAAAAAATAGGCAATGATAAATCAAACCAGCAGTGTGTGTGTGCAAGTGTGTAAAATTGCCCGTTTGTGATCGGCAGTAATAATAAATTGATTCGATTTGGTGACAGTGCCAGAGAGGAGTCATTGCGTTTTCAAACAAAACTACGCAAGGCAGACCAAGTCAATTTTGAAATTTGACTGGTTGAATGAATGAATTGATAAAAAGTTTTGGAAGTCAATAATAAAAAAGGGAAAACCTCTTAAAACACATTGTTAGGCAAAAGTAGTTCTTGTTTAGTCGAGTGAAGTTAGTTTGGGTAATGGTTTAAATAAAATAAAAGTTAAAAATAGAGATTCTGATTATTATGTTATTCAACAGCAACGCATTAAAAACTGCGTCCATCTTTTTACAGACGTCATCTAATCGATTCTAAACATTCTTTTATTTATTTTAAAAAATACACAGAAATACAAAGAGAACATTAAAATTCATTTAAAAAACTGTTTTTTTCATTCATTTCATTCTATTTTTATGTTTACTGTAGTTGCTATTGAGATTTCTGATTACCCTTTAAAGCATCAGTCAAATTCAAATGAGCCCAGGCAAAAACAAAATCAATAAAAATAGTTTGTTTTCAAAACAAAAATAATTAAAAAAATTTTATAACTTAAAATATTAAAAACTGCTTCCTAGTTGGCTTTAACAGTTAACAGGCACACACAAACTGAGTCTGCTATAAAAAAAGCCAAATAGCCAATACCGGGAGTATAAGGCAAAACGCTAATTTGCATCAACATTCAATGATGCAAAAAGAAAAGGAGGTAGAGGAGGAGGACAACAAGAAGTAAAAGAAGAAGTAGAAGAAGAAGGGGATAAAGTGTTTCAGTGTCGTCTGTTGTACACTTTGCTTTGCTCTTTTTCTTTTGTCTTTTGATGTCTGTTTTGGTAACTGCTGCTGCTGCTGCTGATGCTAGTGCTGCTGCTTTGCATGCAAGCCATGCCACCGGGCCCGGCGACGGCTAATTGCTGCTGCTGCTGCAGTCGTTCCATCGAGAATAAAACATAAATGTGAGAGGCAGTGCAAAATGTATGTGTGTGTGTGCATGTGCTTGTGACATGCACAGAGAAACACACAGACAGCCGGTCAGGCAAACTAAGAACTGCCTGTGAACATGTGAAGAAGAGAAAGAGAAGAAAAGAGAATCTAAAAGTCACAGCTATGTCGATAATTGGCGACAATAACAAAGATGAAGACGACGACAACGGAAGCTGAAAGTGTCTCACGGCTACCGCCACCATTAAAACTGCCACAGTAAAGCTAATTGACTGCACACACAAACACAGTTGTATTAGCTTTTTCTATTTTTACTGTCTGTCCTAAAAAACTAGCAAAATATATTAAATTTAAAAACGACTCAAAAGTTGTTGAATTCAACCACAAAAGAACTGTTTTATTTTGTAAATTAAAATCTTAAATTCAAAAAAATTTTAAATGAAACGACTACGGTGAAGACGGTGACCCTTATGACCCTGGAAGTGCCATTGTTGCTTCTGTTGCTGTTGCTACACCGTCATCTCTCGTTAAACTGAAATTAAGCTAATTTATGCGTCTACACGGAACAGAATTCTCTGCTTTTTTGCAGCTTAAAACGGCCAAACTTATCAGTGGTGATGATGACTGTTGTTTGGTGCAGGTTTCAGTTTTTTTTGCAGTTTTTTTAAGTGCACTGAGACTTATTGCATATGAGCACTAGATAATTTTTAATACTTTTAAAATTTTTTTTTCTAAAATATTTAAGCATTGTAGCTACCGTTCTGTGTCATTTCAGTTCAGCTCAAATTAAGCATTGTCATTTTCCAAGGTTGACAAACAAGGGCTGTGTGACAAGGAAATAAAAAAAGCTGCCGGTGATCACGTTTTGTGTTTAATCTACTGTAAAAGAAATTTAACAGCGCAAATGATTGTTTGATTGCAATAGTTAATTTTTATTTTTAAATTAAAAAAATTTAAAATTGCAGTTAATTCAATGTATTATTTACACACAAAAATTTTTTTGTTTTTTCAAAAATTACAAAAAAGTCCAAACAAAATAGTAAATATTGACAGTGAAACTGCGTTCAGCTTTGAGCAAACATTATCAAAAGTGTGTCCAAGATTTTTCAAACAAACAAAACATTTTTCAAAACTGAAACTGACCCGACAAAATTAGTACACAAACTTACAATTTTTTAAATAAACACAAACTAAGAAAAACTACAACAAAAAGTTTTCAGTTTGAACCAGTAGCAAAGGCAACAACAAAAATTGTTAAACGTGACCAGGCTTTTCAATTTAAAAAACATTTTTTTTTGTTTTTATAAAATTATTTTTATTTAAGTCAAGTTTTTTTAAACTTTACAGTGTTTCAGTAATAAAAAATTGTTAACTGATATATTTATTGTTTTCATTTTATTGGCTGTCATCTTCTTCACTTCTTTTCTCTTTTGCTCTCACTAGTACCCCCAATTAATCAGTGCCCGGCACGTGTTTGGCGTGCGTGTAATTAGCACGTGCCAGCAGCAGAAACAGCAGCAGATGATTGGCTTGACTCTAATTAGCCAGCCAATAGAAAAAAGAAAAAACTCAAAAATATGATCCTTTTCAGTCAGCAGTCAGTGTCAAGTGGCACACGGTTGCCGCCGTTGCTAATGCTGCTGATGGACACTACAATTCCGCCAGCTACTTTTGGTATTTAAAACTTCTAGTGCAGCTTGACTCTCTGTTTTCATCTCTTTTACCCTATCTCATCTATTTTATCAAACTAATACATCTTTCCTCTTTGAAGAGGGATAGTAGTTCAGTGGTTTCTCTGCCAAGCAAAATTAAAATTTATTGAGCAACGAGCGCACTAGTAACCAACATCAACTTTAATTACCAGTGGCCATTTATTATCTGGAAGTTGGGGGAACTGGGCAACAGACACGCTGCCTGATTTTGCCTCTCTTTCTCTCTCTCTCTCTTTCTTCTTTAACTGGTCTTTGGTGTAAAGTGAAACTTTGAGCTTAAAATTAAGTTACACTGGCACGAGGCGATTTGAGGGGTAAAAGAGACAACAAAAATGAAGAGACGAGGAAGCGCGAAGAGACAGTCACCCACTGTCATTGAAGCTTCACATTTGATCGTTTTTCCTTTCTTTCTAATTTTTCCTTTCTTGCGAACGAGTCGCGCATCATTTAAAGAACGACAGACGATTAGAGCCAGCCAGCCAGCCAGCCAACCAGCCTGACTGACTGACTGACTGACTGAAACGGATGATCGCGTGTCTCTCTTTTTTCAAGTTTTTTCCACCACTCTTTGTCGCAGTTTGTTTCACTTCTGTTGCTGTTGCTGCGTTTCAATTGGAACGGCTCGCGCCGCGTGACGCTGATTTGTCCGATGACCCGAGTGGCAATGGTGAGGCCACCACCGCCACCGTGGATTAATGAACACCGCACTTTTCCAGCCATTTGACACTTACTTGGAAAGGAGGAGAAGGACGCTTTTTTCTGGTAGTGCTGCCATTTGAAGATTTAGAAGGCTCATTCCTCCAATCTGGCCACTAATGGTCAGGCATGAACTCTCTGGCCACAGCCGCAGCAAGAGCAGGTGTGAACACTTAACCTAACTTGCCAGTCAGACAGTCAGACAGTAGGGACAATTAATAATAGTTAGAAGTGTGAAGTGTGAGTGGGGGCAATTGAGCCTGCAAAAGCTTAGAAGTGGCCTCCTCAGAGGCTTACCAACACACTAACATCGAAAAACACCGATTGCCTTTAAAAGAATATCGATGCATCAAATGACCACCACCGCCGAGTTCTTTCTCCAATAAAGGTGCTGCTGCTGTTGATGCTGAAGAGGATGGTTAAATAAATGGCACTGCTGCTCGTGGTTGAAGTGTGTGCTTGTGTGTGCGAGTGCGACTGTGTTAGTAAATGTTTGTAAATGTTGTCCTGCTGTTTTACTGCTCAGTTGTGGGTGGCTTGGGAAAAGCCCCGTGGAGTTGCGCTTTGACTAGTGTTAGGGTCATTTTCATTCACTAAAAAAGAGCAGGGAGACTAAAACGCTGAAAGTCGCTGGTCAACACTTGAATCAAATCTAAAGCTTAATCAAAACAGCAGTGGTGGTGGTGATGATAGTGAAATATGGTGGTCAACATCTTTATCACTTTAAATTTTGCTTAAATGAGACAAAAATTTAAATTTAAGTAAAAACATATTTAAAAAACGACAAAAACCAATGTGGTATTAAACATTATAAAAGCTCTATTTTAAATTGTTTTAGTTTTAAGTTGTTTGCCAACCAAAAACAATAAAACCAGAAAAATTGGGATCAATAAAGGAAACCGAGATTTTTGCCCGACTTCAGTCGTGCAAAAAAGTATTGATCATGCTTCAGTTGATAGCAAAGGTTAGCCAGAGTAAATGTTAGAGCACTGTCAGAGTTTGCGGCAAATGCGGTCATCAGTCTTTGATCCGGCAAGGAAAAAGTAAAAAAGATGTTCTCTGCATGAAATCTTCTTTTCCTCTTTTTTCATTTACTCACTGGCTACTCAAACTAAAAATCCTTTAGTTCTAACTAAACATGCAATTGATATAATCCTAGACATGCACATTAAATTTTTAATAAAAAATGTTGAAAGTTAGTAGGCGCAGTAGTGGTAAGGTCAACTCATGATCACAATGAAAAAAATTATATTGTTTAACAATTTTCACAAATTGAAAATGAATTGAAGATGATCAGGGATGGCTGTTAAAACCTTTTGTTTTTAACTTTTTTTATTGTTTCATTATCTTTGCCTGTCCATCATTTGTCAATCATATTTCTACCTAGACACAAGTGTGATTGACTGAAAATGACAAAACATTGAAAAAATGTTTTGGCTTTATTATCAGGTAAAACTGCCGCTCGGCGCCAAAACCTAATAAAAAGTAAAATGTTGTTGTGTCGATTGTTTTACTTGCAACATTCTTATACCAAAAAAACGTAACTTGCAGTTTTTAAATGACTCTAGCTCTTAAACAGCCATTTTTTTCTTCTTCACATTCAAACTTTTTACTTTTTGTTTATCTCGCACGGTCGCATGGCAAGTCATTTAGATTACTTAATACTCCTGAAAAAAATGTGCGGCGACACATTTACACATGCCTACAAGCATGAATTGTGTTTGCGTTGTCTCAATTCACAAGATCACTGAATTGTTTGAGACTGCTTGACAAAAAAATGCCTGTAAAAAAAGAAGGCAACAAAGAAAAAGAAACGTGTGAGAGAAGACGTCTGCTGGTGCAAATTAGGCGCAAATTACCTTTTGCTACTTTTCGCTGAGAAAAAAGCGGAAAAAGTTAGGTATGAGAGAAAGGGGGTAATTAAGACTGTCCTGCCTGCAACAGACACATTAAGACGGCGACAATTGTGCTACAGTAAAAAAACAAAAAATCTATTTACATGTTTGGCCGATTAGATTACAGAAAAAATAAAAAAATTTAAAAGCACTGGGTAATACATTGTTTATTGTAGTCTAATGTCATCAAAACAAAAAATTGTTTTTATTCTTATTTTTGACTAGTTGATGATTTGTGTGTGTGTGTGTGTGCGTCTCAAGTATTTGCCATTAAATCAGTTAATGTACTTGTGTGTGCTAACCTGTTTGCTCAGTGTCAGATTACTAGTGTTTTTGGTGCAACGGCGGTGGCGGCTTCTTTAAAGCCAAGATTCACTGGTGGTAATGGCAAAAATAAAATTAAATAAACTAACAAAATTGCTATTAAGAAAAGGGTTAAACGAAGGTTAATCACAAAAGACATAAGTTAAAACAGTGCAGAAATTGCATATAACTGCAAAATACTTGCCGACACTTATGTGATTGCGTTTTCATTATTTTTTTGTGCACACATTTCATCACAATTTATAAATGATTCCTAAAACATACTTTTTTGCTGGTTTTTTATTTTCATCATGTGGTGCATACTTTTACTTGTTTGTTTTGTTTGTTTTTGTGTCGGCAACGGCAGCCTTTGAAAACATTAATGTCAATTTTAGTGCAAAGGAACGCAAGTGCTAGCTAGTTTTTAATTGATTTTTGTTGTTTGTTTTTGTAAAACACTTTTCGCAAAAAAATTAATTTTTGTTAAAAAATGTTTCTTTTATACGTCAGTTTAAAAAATGTTCAAAATTGCTGTATTTTAGTTGTTTGAACATTTTTTCTTTTATCCCAGTGAAAATAAAGTGGCTTTCTGTACACGCGCCGTGCCCGCTCAATTAAGCCTATCTGTCCAGAAAGAAGAAGAGAGGGAAAGAAAGAAGGCAATAATTGAGGGCTAATTAGTTAATTAGTCAAATGAGAAAGGGGAAGAAGAGGAGAAGGGATAAAAGTTAAACCGAGACTGTGAAAAAAACAGTGTGAATGTTTACAGCAACCAGTTAAGCTGCTGTTGTTGCAGTCCCCTTAATTAGACTAACTAGGCGGCAGAGGTCTGCTCGTCTGTCTGTCTATGTGACTTTTTGTGTGTGTGTGAATAATCGTCCAGACGGACTCCTCCAGTCTAATTGCAGATTAGAAGAAACACACACATTGACGACAAAAAAGCAAAAGAAGTTTAAAACACTAAAATGTTCTTGTTTAAAAAAAGTATTTTATTGTAACATCTTATAGCAACCCAATAATTAAACCAAATTTAAAGTTTTTTAAACTTCGAAATCTACAACAAAACGTTTTTAATAATTAACAGTGGCCTTTCTCTTCTATTTAAGGGGTCAAGAAATAAAACAAAGTAAAAAAGCTTGCATCGTGTACAGAAATATCTCCAAACTCGTCGTCGTTTGTTGCACCAGGCGACTAAAAATGCAATACACACTTTGCACACACACAACCAACCAACCAACCAAAAGGGCAGACAAAGCTTGCACTGATGCACAAGCTTTGTCTGCGCTTGCACCTTGCTCGCCTCGCTAATGACCAAACTGAACTGAACTGACGTGATGAAAAAAATGGGCGCTCACAGGCATCCTCTGCACAAAAAAGCTAAACAGTGTGTGTGTGTGTGTGCTCAACGAGCTTCCATTGTTCTTTTCAGTCTGCAGGAGTCGTTGGCAAAAAGGCAGAAAAGACTGAAAAAGTAAGCAGACAATCACAATCACCACCACCACCACCCTCTCTTCCGCTGCAGTGTCATGTGATCTGCCGTCCACTGATCTATTCAGCTGATATTGTCACCACCATAACCATCATCTATTTCTTTTTCTTCTTCTTCTCTTTCCCCTCTACCTTTACAGCCGCAACAAACAGACAGACAACAACAGGCAGTGTCACTGACCATTGAGCACCAACTGCCAAAAAATGGTTGCGCTGATGATGCTGGCAGCAAAGACGGTTTCACTTGCAAGCAGACTTTGCCAAAGCAGAAAAGCCAAAAACAATTTTGGCCGCCTAAGCAAACACAAAACCGCAAACGATGAGAACGACGATGACGACGACAACTATGAGGACGACAAATTCGTCAAAAAGACAAAAGCACAAACAAAGGCGACTAATTTACGATGAGGAAGGGAGACTGATCTTTCTTTCTTTTTATCTCATCTTAACTGATGAAGTACAGGTGATAAGGTCGTCTTTTGGCTGAGCACGTAGGCACGCTTCAAACTTTGGTTTATTGTTGACAATCGAAAGAAGTAAAGTTTGACAACTATTCAAACAAAAGACAATCACAGCACAAACACACACGCAGCTTTTCCCTTTACCTGGCCAGCCAAAAATCGTTCGTTCAGTTAGATCTGAACACACACACACGCACACATAAAGATCTTTCGTTTCAACTTTTATCTACTAGTTTTTTGTTTTCAGTCACTCTTATCAGCATTTCTGATCCAAATGAGTCAGTCAGTCAAATCCGCTTTTTCAATGGCTTCTTTCATCTTTTCCTTCCTCATCTTACTCAACATTTGCATACTGCCCATTAGCATCTAATCTTAATTAGTCACACGGCAAACGGTTTTAAATTTTCCTCTTTCTACTACCTTTTTTAAAAAAGCCCATTTCAAATGCTAATTAATGAAAGTCTACAGGTGGGTAATTGTGGCACACATAAACGGTTGTTTTTAACAACTCAATTTAAATTTGCAAATGCTTATGAATAGCATTTTAAACTGAAAATATTTTGTATTAACTTTATTTTACTAGCGGTCGTTTTGCTCCAGTTAAAATTGTATACAAAGATGTTTTTTGACATTTCTCAAGTAGATTGATTTGTAAAGCTTGACATCAGTCAACCACAGTTTGTTATTACCAAATATTGTGAAAAAAATCAAAAAATCAAAAAACAAGGTCAAGTTTGGTGTTGATGAAGAAGAAACAAGATTAAAACTTGTTGAAAAAAATGAAAATAAACAATAAGCAACCACAACATCAACAAAAATTGGAAAACAACAATTTTCAATTTTTATTTTTGCATCAATTTTGTTTGCATCCAAAGCTGTCTAAAATTTTGTCAGTTATTATTATTGTAGCGCACAAAAAAGAATTAGACACTCATAGACACTTAAATAATAATAATTGTAGTTTAATAAGGCAAAGTACTATTAGAGCACAGGTCATTGAAGTAGCCACTAAACTAAAAAAAAAGAAAAAGAGAAGACACCGGGGCACTAATTGCCACCCGCTGATCATTTATCATCGCAGTGAGTCACTTAGCCAATGAAAAAAAGAAAAAAACAGCAAAATTGTCGCACTGGCCACTGCTTCTGCAGCTAAAGAAGAGGAAGGAAAAAAATGAAGATGCGGGTATGCAAAAGGAACCATTAGTCGCCAGATGAGAAAGAGCCTCAAAGATGTTCTTTTACTTTAGGTGCAGTGAAACAAAGTCATCTTGACCAGAAGACAGAACAATAAACGATGGCAAATGCCAAGAAAAAATGTTCTGCCGCCAGCATCAGCACCACCGGCACACTGTGCAATTACACCAAACATTTTACTTTCTTTTTCTTGTGCTTTTAAAAGCAGCAGATCAGCAGATTTAAAATCAATCAAATTGGCGGCAAAACGGGGGCTTGGTTGTGTTCTGCTTCAGACTACACAGCAGCGGTCATCCTCTCTGATCGGCCTCTGATTACCCGAGAATTGATGCGCAAAAGCGAGAGAGGGATAGAGAGAAGATCGATGCATGTTTGATCGCAAAGAAAAAGGTAAAGTAAAAATTAAAAGACACCTTTGCCTTGTGGCACTGACCCAACAACAGCGCAGACTGCAACAACGCTAGGAAATTAACCCCCTATTGAAAGATGAATTTAATAAAGCCCAATCTACACTTTTAGAGATTGCATGTGTGTGTGTGTGATCATCATCCCCATTAGGTGCTGCTGCTGCTGCTGCTAAGAGAGCAAAAAGCAGCTACATCAGCTAATAGTGGGGATAATGGTGCACAGAGAGGAAGAAGAAAGAGCAGAGAGAGAGAGAGAGAGAGAAAGAGCGAGCATATTCTGGTCGAGAGGGAGAGCGATTTAGAGCCATTTAGGCCAATTACCGGCAACACTCACCGAGAGGACAGCACCAGCCAGTGAAGGGAAAACAGAAAGAGAGAGAAAGAAAGTTTTGTTTTCCGCCACCACCACCACCGGACAGAAGGTGAGAGAATGGGAGAGAGAGAGAGAGAGAGAAAGAGAGAGAGAGAGAGAAAGAGAGAGAGCAGATTGCTTCTCTGCTGCTCCAACTGATCATTATGCAATTAAGCGTAATTACACGCTTTTTCGACTGCTGCTGCGGCAGTACATCCAACAGGCGCGCGAGCACGGTGCAAGATTCTCTCTCTCCCTCTCTTCCTTTTCTTACGATTTGAAACATGAACCAGCAAGCCTAAGGGGCGACTAGCTCGCGTTTTGGTGGTGGTGGTAGTGGTGGCAATTAGCAGAGACGGTAGAGCGAATGGAGAAAGAAGAAAGATAAAGGTGAAACACTTTAGAAGTGTACACACGCACACACGCGCACCGGGCTCACTGCAGTGTAAGGTGATACTTCCACTTACCCATCTGCAGCAGCAGCAACAACAGCAACAAAGACAATGAACTGAAATGATGTTTTCATTTCATTTTGACCAAATGATAAGAGAGAAATACTGTGAGTAGAAAAATCATGTGTGCTCAGTGTTGTGCGTGTGGCCTAATGTTGAAACAAAAGGAGAGCACTGTGTTTTGCTGGTAATTTAAAAATACACCGTTTTTTGTGTTTTAAGGCATTATCGATGCACTCTCAAGGAGTGAATTAACGCTAATTAATAGTTTTGACACGCTGAAAATGGTTTGATAAACACAGTGCAAAAATTCTGTTTATAAGTGTAATTTTTTAAAGGTTTTAAAAGCACAGAAAAAAATGTTTTAAAAAATTAAAAACTGTTTGCGATTCTACATCTGTTTTGCTACTATTTTTGAGCTCACACAACTACTGACTTAACTGTCAGACTGTCAATTTGCATATTTGCCTAACGAGGTAACGATCGCTTAGAGAGGCAAAATTTGAGGTTACTCACTACACTGTTGGTGTTGTCAGTGTTCTTTGTGTTGAGCTGTATTCAGTTAAAGTTAAAGAGAAGGTCTTTGCCAGCCAATTGCCAAACAAATGATTGCTAGTGAAGTGAAACACACACTAACAGACAAAATGGTTAGGAAGTAGTCATTTTGTCAAATGATACCTAAAACAACAACAGCAAAAAGGTGGTCAATCGTTTACGGCAAACGACCGGCAACAACTGCAGCAACTGTAATTGCCCGTTTGACTTACTGAAACAATTGGTCTTTGCTGTTGGGCTAGGCCCCTTTCTACTCCTCCTCCTTCTCTTCTTACTTTCCTTCACCTGTAGAATTGCGGTTAATTTCGGTAATTACTATCAGTTTTAGCAGAACAAAACAGTTAAGTGTCGGCTGGTCCAGTCGTTTCTGGGGCTACTCTCAACAAGCAAAAAGATCAAATCATTTGACAATTTTATGCGAACAACCTTTCTCTTTCTCTATTCTAGTCAAAAGCCAATTCACCCACAGGTGAACAACAAAGCAAAAAAACTAAGTGTAAGTTTGCTCACAACTTTTGTTTTTGTCTCTTTCAGCCAGTGATTGCAATTGTGGACACTAAATCATCATCCCCATCACCATCATCATCATCATCAGTTGAACTCAGCTCAGCTCAGCTCAGCTCACTGCCAAGAAGGTAGAAAGAAAGCTGACCAAAAGCCACAAAAACTGACTGCACAAAAGACAGCAAAAAAAAGTTTAGCGCCGCGAGCACTGTCTGACCACTTGCTGGTGGTGGCGGTGGTGGTGGTGGTTAGTATGCAAAGAGCATTTTCTGCTGCATCACCCACCAACAGTTTGCGTCTGCAGTCAGTCTGCAAGCTCAGTTCTCTGTGCTCTGCTCAGTTCTGCCACACATCAAATTCCAGCAAGAGCAGCAACAGCAGCAGTTTTCGTCGGCTACGGTCACTGCCACCACCACCAGCACACAAGTTGTCCCCAGGTTGATTGATTGACCCGTCATGATTGGCCCTGTTGCCTGCTTGCCTGGTTCAAGGTTCAAGGGGCCAGAGCTAGTGGTGGTAGTGGTGATGGTGGTGGTTAGCCGCTGGTCAAAGCCGTGGTCCCTCTCCAAAAGTGACCCGTGTCGGTGTCAGCAGCAACAGCAGCAGCAGCAGCAGCAGCAGAGCAAAACTGTGTTGTCACAACAACAACAGCAGCAGCAACAGCAGTTTTAAAAGCAGGTAAACCTGGCATCCGATGAACCATTTCAGCAGCAGCAGCAGCAGCAGCAAAGTGGCCATAAATAATCGGTACCAGCCTTTCTGGCAATCTGTCAGAAGCTGAATAGCAGGGGGAAAAATGAAGAGGAGGAGGAGGAGGAGGAAACCGAGAATAAATGTAGAGCACCAACTTTTTCTCGTTGATCAGATCAACCTGCTGTTGCTGCTGCCTACCCACACTGCTAATTGTTGCTGTTTTTGCTGTCATAGTCAGCCTATCCCTAAAAAAATGATTTTTCTCTATTTCTCTGCACTGACTCTTTTT